>Ga0180301_10005009_pt1 | contig 10195 bp, 10 predicted proteins | sample GuaBasSediGuay16_FD_121797 | JGI IMG/M metagenome (GOLD analysis project Ga0180301, IMG submission 121797) | Subseafloor sediment microbial communities from Guaymas Basin, Gulf of California, Mexico - Guay16, Core 4569-2, 12-15 cm | ecosystem: Environmental > Aquatic > Marine > Hydrothermal... | reverse complement strand
TTTACTCCAAAACGCAGTTCAGATCGGGCCTTCAACATATGGCGATCTATCAGCCGGCGACCAAGATCGCGGACGAAAACCAGAAAAGGATAACGAGAGCTAAGTGGATACCCCCTTTTCAGGAAAAAAAGGGAGACAACGGTCACGATGGAGCAGGAGACTGCAAAACGGAAAAACGCAAGCAGATCGGGTCGCAGATCCAGTGCCTCCGCCGCCCAATTCAGCGCAATACCCGCCAGGATATAAAGCACAACCAGCCGGCCGTAGCGGAACATTCTGCCGCCGTACCCGGCGGCGGCCTGAAAGAGGCCTCCGGTGAGGATCTCTTTCAGGGACCGCAGCACAAGGGCTCCCACGGCCCAGAGACCCAGCAGCCTTCCTACCAGCAGAAACCACGCCGCCCTGTAGTCGATCATGCGACGGACCAGCCCGAAAAGCCCCAGTAGCAGCAGGGGAATGAGGGCCGAGAGCACCACGTTGATCAGGGCCAGCAGGTACGGGTAAAAGCCGCGGGGCAAGCGCTTTTCCAGGGGACGGATGCTGCGATCGATTCTCTCCAGGACCCTGGTCTGTCCCACCAGGGCATAGAGGGCCGCCGCCGCCAGCAGGAGCACCAGCGCTGAACCCACCACTCCCAGGACCCTGGCCTGCTCAGCCACATGCTTCGTGAAGGCGGGAATCTTCAGGGGCAGTACCAGTACCGAACCGGAGAGGTGTCGGAGGGTCTCCAGGTCCCAACCGAGGGGCGCCCTGTCGAACAGAGTCTGGGCACGGCGTTGCAGTTCCTGCCGGACCTTTTCCGCCTCCCGTTTTATGGCACCGCCCACGTCCGGAACCGTTATGACGGGCTTTTCGCCTCCCTTTGACTCAGACGGCGTTGAAGCGGACAGGACCGCTCCCGGACTTGCCGTCGGCACCAACAGCACCAGGAGAATCAGGATGCCTTGGAAAAGGCCTGTGAACCGGTTTCCTATCGCACCATCTCCTCGATAATCTCCCGGACGCTCAACACCTCCCGGATCATCCCCGTGATCTGTCCGGCCGGAATCGTATTGGCCTCCAGGTTTCCGCCCACCCAGGCGTCCTCGAGGCTGGCTTCCATGGCGGAAAAATTCGCTTTGTCACGCCCTTCGGTCATCCTCTCCACCAGGGGGGTATGGACAACCCGCACCTGGGCCCACTCCATGTTGAGGACCCGGGTGTCCGTTTCCTCGGCCCGGATCAGGGCATTCTTGTAATTCTGGTGTGCAATGCACTCCTTGGAGGCGATAAAACGGGTTCCCACCTGCACGCCCTTGGCGCCAAGGGCAAAAGCGGCCCGATAGCCCCGAGAGTCGCCGATGCCCCCCGCCGCCACCACTGGCACCTTCACGGCGTCCACCACCATGGGTACCAGCACCATGGTGGATGCCCCGTTGAAGCCCTGGACACCGCCCGACTCGGAGCCTTCCGCGATGACCGCGTCCACGCCCGAGGCCTCGGCCTTGCGGGCATTGGCCACGCTCGCCACCACGTGTAGCACCTTAACGCCCCGCTCCTTGAGATAGGCAACGAGTCTCTTCGGGGAGCCTGCCGACGTGGTCACGGCCCCGACGCCCGCGTCGGCCAGGACCTCGGCAAACTCAAGGGACTTGGGGTTGACCGCCATGAGGTTGGCGCCGAACGGCTTGTCCGTAAGCTTTTTCACCGCCGCCACCTGAGCCTCCAGTTTGCCGGGGTCCGTGAGAAACGCCGTGGCCAGCAGGCCGTAGCCTCCGGCCTCGGACACGGCTGCCACAAACTCGGGGTTGCAGATGACGCCCATGGCCCCTTGAATCACCGGGTAACGGCATCCGAGCAGTTCTGATATATCCTTCATTATCGATATCCTCCTCCCATCAACGCGCAGTGGTCTTCCCCTGGAGACGGCCTTCCATTTCCCTGTCCATGAACCCGATCAGTTTCCGGCTCAGTTTGAGCATGTGTTCCAGCACTTTCTCCTCCGTGCGCCCGGGGTACCTGCGGAAGGTGATGAGGATCCCGTTGAGGGAGGAGAAAAGGGTGTGCGAAAAAAACCTGACCTCCTTTTCCATGCCCAATGCCTTGAAGACCCTATCCATTTCGTCCAGGATGGACCTGATCATCCGGTTCAGCTTTACGGCGGAACGGGGCTTGAGCTTTGCATACAGCATGAAATGCGCCATCATGCGGAAGTAGGTATCATGCGCCGTGAAATACCGCACGTAGGCCTCGGTGAAGGCAGTCATCAAGTCGCCTGTCTCACAGTGGGCTTCGATGGTCTCCTGGAGGGTCTTGACCAGGCCTTTGCAGCCGCGCAGGAAGCTTTCCAGGAACAGGGCTTCCTGGTCGGGGAAATAGGTGTAGATGGAGGCCGGAGAGATCCCTGCCTCTTTGGCTATTCGGCGCATGCTCACTTCGGTGAACGGTTTGGATGCGAAAAGGTATTCCGCTGCGTCCAGGATAATGGTGCGCCGCTTTTCTCTTTCCTGCTCCTTCAGCCGTTTGAAGGTGTCGATTTTGGGCATGGGCACCTCGATGTGCGCCTCTCCCGCAGCCCTAGGAAGGGTGACTCCTGATCCTTCGGGGGTGGATCCTAACACGCCATGTTGCCGTTGTCTACTAATAAAACCAGGTGGTTTGAAAGTATTGACAATTCAAACATCGTAATCTAATCTAAACGCCGTTCGGATTTTCCTGCACCTTAATCAAGGCGGATACGGGAGGAACCCTTATGAGCGGGAGTCCTGAGGATATCAAGAGCAGGCTGGTGATCAAAGCGGTACGAAACGTCAGGCGCGGGGACCAACCCGAGGAGGCGGCCCGCGGGATGTACCGCCCGGGGATCCACCACTAGAGACCGGGAGCGCCTGATGGGGATCACGGCGACATGCGAAAGGGTACCCGAGTATCCGTCCCGAACGCTTCTCGAGGCGCTTCAATCCTTTTTCTTCATTCACGTAGGAAGGTATCTGGAGTATTCCACCCTGGGCATCGGGGTTAGGTTCGACACGGAAACGATGACGAGTACGCGGACCGGATAGCTGTTCGCGTACACCACGAAACCTCCGCAGTCCTGGCCGAATTCAAGGACCGTTTCGGTAACCCTTGCCGCGGAGACGGAAGCGGGGTATCGGGCACCTATGGCCTGGCCCTTCACACGCCGGCCACGCCCGACGGCAGAAAGCAGGGCGATCCATTCGCCGACGCGACTCTCTCCCCTTCCCAGGGTCGGGACACACGGGGGCCTACGGCGGTGCTCAAGTCCGCATCTCCGCATCCAAGATCGACACCACGCGAACCTACAATCACCTGCTCAACCAGAAATTCACCCCCGCCATGCTGGAAGGAACCATGAAACCCCTTTTCACCAGCTACCTGCGCACGTGGGGGGATTTGGGGATAAGCCACATCCAGTTCAACGTGGTGGACCGCGAGACCCTGCTTGCGGCCCAGCGCGAGCCTGAGAAACACCAGGACCTGGTGGTGCGCGTCGCGGGCTACAGCGCCTACTTCGTGGACCTGAGCAAGGGTTTGCAGGACTCCATTATAGCGCGCACGGAGCAGAGTCTGGGGAGGTGAAGCAGTTCGTGGTGAGTTCGTATCCCGACTAGAGCACGTCGACAAACCGTGTCTTGAAAGTACCGATTCGGGCAAAGTGGTAGTTCTTCAAGGGTCTCGGTACAGGGATCCTCCGCACTTCACATCGGATTATTAACCATCATCTTCCCATGGCGGGAACCGCATGCGCCTTCTTATCCCCACCGGCCTGGAATGGGGGTGCCGCAGTAAACGCAGCGGCCTTCCCGGATGTGAATCTCGGGGATGCGGTAGCCCATGCGCTTGACCAGAAGCTTCCCGCAGTGGTGGCAGTATGTATGGCATGCCGGGTTTCCCGGGACGTTTCCTACGTACACGTAACGGATGCCTTGAGCCATGGCCGTTTCCCGCAAATCCTCCAGGGTCTCGACCGGCGTAGGAGGGAGTCGCGTCAGTTTGTACCGCGGGAAAAACCTGAGAAGATGCAGCGGGTAATCGGGCCCCAGTTCGGCCAGGATCCACCCGCACATGCGTTTCATCATCTCCCGGTCGTCCACGTAGGTGGGAACCACCAGAGTGGTCATCTCGAACCAGACCCCCTCCCTGTGGAGCGTCTTGAACGTGTTGAGGACGGGTTCCAGCGTGCCCCCGTTGAGACATCGATAGATGCGGTCGTCGTAGGACTTGAGGTTGATGTTGGCGGCGTCAAGGTACCGGCACAATTCCACCAGGGGCTCCTCGTTGATATATCCATTGCTCACAAGGACGTTTCGTATCCCCGCCTTACGGGCGCGCTTGGCCGTATCCAGCATGTATTCGTAGTAGGTAATCGCCTCCGAGTAGGTATATGCAATGGAAGGGCAATTTCGATTTCGCGCCTCGCGCACCACATCGTCTGGAAAAAGCTCATAATGGCGAACTTCTTCGGGTTTTCTCTGGGAGATCTCCCAGTTCTGACAATTGAGGCAACGAAAATTACACCCCGTGGTGGCGATGGAAAAGACCGGTGTTCGGGGGTGAAAATGCATAAGCGGCTTTTTCTCGATCGGGTCCACGTGAACTGAACAGGGATTTCCATAAGCCAGGGAATACGGCTTGCCCCCGATGTTAACCTTGGAACGGCAAACGCTGCGGTCCCCCGGTTCCAGATAACACCGGTTGGGGCAGACGCCGCACTGGACGTCCTTTCCGTTGGTGGTGTAACGAAAACCCTCGATGGACCACTTCCAGGGCCGGTCCGGGGCATCACCCTTGAACACATGCCCCCGAATATCCCTTTGCCTTCGCCCGCCGCCCCCGAAAAAGCCGTACCCGGATGCGGCGCCCAGCAGGGCCGTGCAACCCACCCCCAGGGTCCGCAGGAATTCCTTTCTGGTCATCATGCCTGCCATGCCTTCAACCCCTTTGCCGCTTTATTGTCAACATAAGCACTGCGCTCGATATTTTCACGCCCCCCAGGAAAATCACCGCCCAGTGGATTCCCATCAGTGGAATGATAAGGGTCCCCGTGGCCAGGGTGCCCACTGCGGCACCGGTCAGATCGGCCGCCAGGCAACCTGCCGCAGGGCTCTGCTTTTCGCCCACCAGGCGCGCGGCTACGGGAAACTGAAACCCGCAGAGCGTGGAAAAGACGAAAGCATACCCCAAGAAAAGGGTATCCGGGAGCGCCGCGCGGGACCACAAGGCCCAGGTGCCGAAAAGGCCCAGCAGGAAGAGGAGGCCCGTTTCGGATGCCAGCAGTTTACCGCGTTCACCGCCTCTGAAGCGATTTCCAAGGTAAGCTCCGGGCAACAGCCCAAGCAGAAACACCGTGACCACGGCCCCTATCTTCAGGTAGATGTATCCATAGAGCACCTGGAAGGCGAAGACGATGAGCATTTCAACGCCCATGGCCGCAAACCCCGTGGAGAAAAGCACATACTCTTCCCGTTTCATGAAGGCCAAGTAAACCATGGTAAACAGGCCCAGGGCCCCGATAAAGTAGGCGGGTGAACTCCCGTGCCGTGCGAACCATTCCCTGAGTGAGACGTGCATGAGCCTGGGTTCGAAATCCGTGTTCAGGTCTTCGGCCCCACGCAGGGCCGCGGCCAGTTGCTCCACCCGTTCCGAGGTGACGTTCCCCCGGTAAAACCCCGCGATGTAGGCGGTCCGGATCCCCTTGCGCTCCAAGAGTGCGGGGATGTCCAGATCAATGGGTCCGTCCCGGCAGATGAAATAGGCCTCCTGGCCGGGGATGACCCTAACGTTTCCAAAATGGGCCCGAGCCGTGTGGTAAAGGCTTGAGAGTTTCTTCCGCCGCACCTCGCTGATGTAATTCTGGGAGTAGGAAACACCGAAGGAGAGTACGCCGCCCGGATTCAGGATTTTCTTGCAGAGACCGAAGAATTGGACCGTGAAAAAGCGGTTTACCTGGAAGGTGTCCGGCTCGGGCAGGTCCATGATGATCGCGTCGTACCGCCGCTTGGTGGTCTTTATGTAATAGCGGCCGTCCGTGTTCATGACCTCGAGGCCGGGCCTCGGCATCAGGAATCCCAGCTTTCGGGCCTCCCGGGTCACGTGTGGGTCCAGCTCCACGTAATCCACCCTCCTGACACCGTGCTTGAACACCTCCTCCAGTGTCTCCCCAATGCCCCCTGATACCAGGAGCACACCGCGAGGGGCCCTGATCTGGGCCAGGGGATAGTGGACCTTTTCTTCGCTGTTCACCACGTTCTCGTTCGAATAAAGGGGAACTCCCGTCTCCCAGACCGTGTTTTGGGGACCCTCCCGGGTAATTACGATCCTGCCGAAGGGGGATTCCACGTATCGCGTGATCTCCCCGTACTGCCCTGCCAAGGTCCTGGTTTCGAAACGGGAATCAGCGGCATACGAATAAAACAGCACCGCAAGGGCGCACCCCGCGCCAAGTAGCACATACCGGCGCAGGGACAGGAGCATGGCCAGGGCCACCAGGAAAAGAAGGGCTGAAGTCACGGCCAGGATGCCGAAAGGCTTGAGCCTGTAGACCAGGACGAAGCTGAAAAGGGCTCCGCCCAGGATATCGCCTGCGTTATCCGTGAGGTAGAGTTGCCCGCTGGTGAAGGACTGACCTGCCTGGTGCATGACACTGAGGGAATAGGGGAGGATGAAGCCGATCAGGAGGCAATAAGGGGCCGTCGAGGTCACGATATAGCCCAACACGGCATAGAAACCGGGGGAGGCGCCGTGAATGAAAACGTACTCTCGAAGGCCGCGTATTACCATGAGCTGCGCCAGGGGAGCCGCTGCAATGAGCAGGAGGAGCAACGAGTAGGCGGTGGCCCTCCCCCGGCTGAAGGTCTTGGCCAGGAGGCTTCCCAGGCCCGATAGAAGAAGCCAAGTCGACAGGCACAGGGAAATGGTGATCTCGTTTCCGTGAAACTGAGTGAGGAACTCGCGGATGGTGATCAACTGGGTCGTGACGGAGGAGATTCCCGTCCCGATGATGGACCATATGACCAGGCGACGGAAGTTCACGGGCTCCGGGCGCCTCCTTCCGCTGAGGTCTTCGTGCGGCCTTCCCTGCTATTCCTCGAAGGCCTGGACCTGATATGTGTGGACCTCCAAATCCCCCCGCTTCCACGCATCCCCGTCCAGACCGGCCTTGTAACAGAGATGTGTCAGGAAGTCCTCCTTGCGCGGCAGTTGTTCCCAGACCTGTGGCAGAAATGTGGCCTGATGGCGCCCCTTGCGAATAATGAGCCCATCGACTCCCGGCCTGAGTTTGTCCAAGAGATCCCGGGCGTCGTTGTACTCGAGGGGCTGGGGGTCCGTGAGGATGCTCACCTCGATGTGGATCCGGTCCCACTCCTCGGGAGAAAGGGGCGGAAACCTGGGATCCCGAAAGGCGGCGTTTATGGCGTTGACCCGCACGCCCTCCAACAAGGACTCCTGGGGGATGATGTGCCCGATACATCCCCGAAGCGCTCCGTCCTTGGTCAGTGTGACGAAGGTGCCGCGCCGTTCCTCAAAGACCTCCGGCAGATTCTTTTCGCGGGAATCGTGGGCCTTGTCGTGAAAGAGCCGCTCCCGGATGGTCTTTCTTGCCACGGACAGTAAGATCCTGCCCTGCTCCTCGGTGAGCCGGTCCTCGTTGCTCATGCCGCCCTCCTTCTGTTCCACCGCAAGGTGGGATGGGCCTTCAACCCTGGCCTCGGGCGCGGCGAAAAGCAGAAAGGAGAAGGCCGTCAAGACTGAAAAAATCCTCGCGCCAGCCCTTCGCCCCTTTGCCATCGTCCTCCGGGCCTCCTCGTCCCTGGAGCCCTGAGTCCGCCGAAACGTCCGCTGTCCGTTCGGCACGTCCGACGGGCTCCAGGCCTCATGGGTTGTATGATAGCCCAACAGGACCGGGTGTCAACACGAAAGGAGCGGGGGGTACGCATTGACACCGCCCATGCCCACTCCTATACTCGATCCCTGCGCGGTCGCGGCCCGCCACGTCAAATTTCATGCAAGGTCCGGGAGGTTAACGCCTGGTGGAAAGTCTGAAAAAGAAGAAGGCACGGGCACGAAAAATTCTTGAAATCCTAGATCCCCTTTACACAAAAGAAAAAACGGCCCTTCAGTATCGAACGCCGTTCCAGCTCCTGATCGCCACCATCCTCTCGGCACAGTGCACGGACAAGCAGGTCAATCGAGTAACCCCCGTGCTTTTTGAAAAATACCGTGGCCCCGAGGATTACCTCAAGGTGCCGACCGCCCGGTTGGAAGAGGACATCCGTCCCACGGGATTTTATAAGAACAAGGCGCGCTCCATCCGCAGGTGCAGTCAGGCTCTCCTGGAGCTCTACGATGGCCGGGTACCCGGCACCATGGAAGAACTGCTCAAACTCCCCGGCGTGGGACGGAAAACGGCCAACTGCGTGCTGGGCGCGGCGTTCGGGGTGCCGGGTGTGGTGGTGGACACCCACGTCAAACGGCTGGCCCTGAGGCTCGGTCTCACCCAGAAAAAAGATCCCGACAAGATCGAAATGGATCTTCAGGCGCTCTTGCCGGAGGAGAATTGGCGGCGGTTCTCCGATGTCCTGATCTACCACGGCAGGGCCGTGTGCAAGGCCAGAAAGCCCGAACACGACCGCTGCGCAGTGATGGAGCTATGCCCGTCCAGTGCGTTGTAAGATCGGCACCGGCGGACCCCGGCGCGCTCATGCCTACTCTGCCTTCTCGTCCTCGGAGACCAGGCAAGAAATCATGAGATCCACCATGTCCTGAATCTCTTTGAGCCGATCGAAACGACTCTCGTCCTCTGAGAAAACCCATCGCAGGACGAGATGACTGAAAGACCCGAGGATGAGGTTCCTGACGAGCCTGGGCTCCACCCCCGGCCGGATGGAACCTTCCGCCGCGCCCTGTTCAAGCATGGGCCCCAGGGCCCCCATGTAATCCATGAGGACCGAATATGCGCCGGAATGGTAAAAGGCACGGTTGTAGATGCCGTGCAGGACCAACACCCTGGCGAACCAGGGCTGATTGAGGTAGATCGAAAAGAAGTTTCGCATGAACCTCCGGAGCCGCCCAAGGCCCGACCGCGGCTTTTCGACCCCCATCTGATCCTCCAGGTGTGGTTGAAAGCCCTCCTTGGCCGCCGAGGGCCCGAATCCGGCCGCGATGGTCCTGTACAGGAGATCATCTTTGTTCCTGAAATACTGGTATACGGTCCCGTCCGCCACACCGGCCCGCGACGCGATATCCCGGATGGTTGCATGTTCGTAACCTTTCTCGGCGAAAATCCGTTCTGCGGCCTGCAGTAGTCTTGCGGACTTGTCCGGAACCCGGACCTTGCGGCCGCCTCCGGGGGAAAGGGCGTGAAGCAAGAGGTCCATGACCGGTTCCAGATCCTGGCGCGCGGTGTCCGTCTCTCGGGCTGCAAGACTCATAATGCACTCGAGATCCATCAGCCCGAAGCCCATGTCCCGAAAGGCCTGGATTTTCACATCCCTCCTGAAGACGCCCTGGGCCACCCCTTCTTGCACGATCTCCACCAGGATCCGCCTGACCTCCTGGATCCGGCCGAACGCGGAATGAAGATAAAAAGCGGGACGCGACCGGCATTGGAACAGAACGATGTCCGAGAAACGGCGGTTCGTGTCGTGTCGGTGCAGTTGCCACCAGACGAATTTACCCAGCTTGCTGACCGGCTCACGGATCCCCTGGAGTTGTTGCCCAAGATCCTGGATCGCTTCCCTTATGCGTTCCTCTGCAAGAGAAAAAAGGAGGTCTTCCTTGCTCCTGAAATACTGATAGATTTCCGAGTCAAAGACACCAGCGGTGGAGGATATTTCGGAAATCGTGGCGTCTCCTCCCCTCTCGGACAGGATCTCTTCGGCCGCCATGAGGATGCGCGCTCTCTTGGTCATGGGCTCAGCAATCATGAGACTCCCTCTCAAATCGCATTTTGAATGGAATTCATCACGGCCGAGACCCCTAATCCGGTCCTCCGGTATGGTCAATGCGGCCCCCGACTCCACGGCCCGCCCCCGGGGCATCCGGAGGAGATAGGCCGGGAGATGTGTTTATGCATTGGAAAAGCATTTTCTTTCTTAAATTTTAGTTAGTTATATCTGGTCCGCTTCCCTTCGGACATGCGAAGTAAATGGCCCATCGCCCAAGGGCCGGGGAAGGGCCTCGGTTCCCCCATGCC
>Ga0180301_10005008_pt1 | contig 10196 bp, 11 predicted proteins | sample GuaBasSediGuay16_FD_121797 | JGI IMG/M metagenome (GOLD analysis project Ga0180301, IMG submission 121797) | Subseafloor sediment microbial communities from Guaymas Basin, Gulf of California, Mexico - Guay16, Core 4569-2, 12-15 cm | ecosystem: Environmental > Aquatic > Marine > Hydrothermal... | reverse complement strand
TGGCCTTCAGGCTTCCCCAAGTGTTTTTTTTAGAGCCACGTGCTCTTCCATCAGTTCTGACAAGACCTCGTTCTTCTGGGTCAGTTTCTTTTCTAACCTTGCGATTTTCTGCTCTAATTTCTTCGTCCGACCCCCTACCTTCTTCTCGAAGGCCCGGGCCCCTTTTTCAAAAAACTCCCTCTGCCACCGGTAGAACACCGTGGGGTGAAGGTCATATGCATCGCACAGGTCTGAAAGCGGTTTCCCTTCTACCAGATGTTCTTTCAGGATCGCTACCTTTTGCTCAGCCGTATAGTTGCGTCGTTGTTTTTTCATCTCGTTTTCCTCCTCTCTTCTCTCTAGTTAACAGATTCAGAGGAAAACTCCAATTCCATCTGAGGCAGAACAGTCCATGATTTCATAACTTTCTCCTAAGAGGAAGAGGGGGGTGGGCCAAACCAATGAAGCGGTCATGAATATTGATCCAATCATGGACATCCCCGGCCCTCTTACCGAGGTGGAGATGTGAGAAGGGTGAGCCTAATAAGTACCGGGCACCGCTCCTCTCCGCCCGTCCAGGCGCACCGGAAGTTTTCGTGCTTCTCGTTTCCATAAATCCGCCTGAAAATCACACCACTCCGCTTCCACGACTCAGCGGCGCTGTAGGCGGAATGCGGTACACGTTGAATGCCGGCGACCTCCACCCTTACTTGCGAGGAAGCCCGGGAGGGGGGCCGGAGGAATTCAGGTGGAGAGAATTTCCTCCAGGACGCGGATGTCGGGCTTTCCGCCGATGAAGGCCCCGCTCTTCTTGAAAAACTCCTTGAAATAGGGTGTGGAGGAGTGGGCCTCCAGGGCCGCCTTGTCCTTGTAGCGCTCCATGACCACCAGGACGTTGGGTTCGGAGGGATCCTTGTTGAGGGTGTAGGAGAGGGTCCCCTCCTCCTGGGCCACATGGGCCACCAGCTCCTTGAAGGCCGCAACGGCCTCGTCCATTTTTCCTTCCTGAACCGGGATCTTTGCAATGACGGATACCATGATATTTCCTCCTCTTGGGGTGTGGCGCCCCCGGCCGGCGGGGCCGCAGGGGCCGATTGAAGGTTCGTATCATAGCCTTGATGCCCGGAGCACTACAAGAAGATTTTCCCTGAAGGCCTAGAGCGGCCGGGCCTTGAAGGATTCTTCACGCCGCCACCCTGCACCCCGTGGTGTTGACAGGGAGCGGATGCTTCCGATAAGGTCTGAGTGTAGTTTGGTTTCCGTACCCAGACGGCCCTTTTTCATCCCGCCGAAGACGGGCCCTTAATCTGCGGGATCACTTGCCTGCCTGTGCGGGGCACGCAGACAGGTGCGGGGTACTACAAGGTTGGTAGTCGACGCGTCGGGTTCATCAGAGGCTTGGGCGGATACCAACTCCGCCGAGACGGGAATCAGGCTTTGAAATCTCCGGCGCACGGTCCAAGCATCTCCACGGTCCGGCCCATGTACTATGTCCTTATCCAGGGGCCCTCTTACCGGGGGCTTGATTTCGACTCCCGCGAACGGGTCCGGGAGGACTTGCGTTTGAAACTCGAGTCCAACGGGGTCCGTTACGTGGAGTATTGTTGGGTATGGGACGAAAAGGACCGCTGCCAACTCCTGGTGGGCCGCTACCATCGTCTCGAAGATGCCCGGTGGTGGATGGCCGCCCTCCGCTCCTTCGGGTTCGAACTCAGTATCCGTACCGAACTGCCCGGATCGGACGGCTGAGCGCTCATCCGCCGGAGACGACCACGAGGACCTGAAGGTCCCCCCGGCCGGCTCCACTATTCATATGGGCCGCCTCACGGCTCAAACGTCCCCTCCTGGGTTGAATCGCACCCTTTACGCTATCCGTGAAAACGTGCGGTAGAACAATGCGAACCCAACGGTCAGGCCCAAAAGGGTCAAGCCGCTGATTCCCAGGGCATCAGGAGTCCCGATCACCTCGGCCAGGGCACCGAAAGGCACCGCGCTCAGAGGCATCAACCCGAAGGTCATGATGCCGAGGCTCATGACCCGTCCCCGCATCTCAGGGGTTGAGTAAATCTGCATGAGGGTCATATTAAGGGACATGTACACGGCCCCCACCAGTCCCAGGAAGAACAGCATCGGCAATGCCGTGCCGTATGAACCGGACTGGGAAAAAAGAGCCAGAATCACCCCCCACGAGGCGCTGGCCGCCAGCAGGACCAGGCCGCGCCTGTTTAGCTCCCGCAGGGAGGCAAGGGCGAGTGTGCCCGCCAAGGCCCCCGCGCCCGTCATTGTCATCAGCAGTCCGAGACCTTCCGATCCCACGTCCAAGGCCTCTCGCGCCCAGGCCGGCAACAGGGCAAAGTAGGAAAATCCGAACAGGGTCGGAAGAACCGCCATAACCACCAGCCCCAGCAGCGTAGGCTCCCTGGACACATATGCGAGGCCGTCCACGATGTCAGTCGTGACCTTTTGACCGCTGCGCCGTGACGCCGTGCTCCCCGCGCCCACGGGGCGGAGCCACAGGGCTGCAAAGAGATACGCACCGGATATGAGGTAAAATACCCCCGCAGTGCCCATGAAAATGATGAGAACGCCCGCCATCGAAGGCCCCAGGATGCGTGTCAGGTTCATGCCCGAGTTATTGAGGGAAACGGCGTTCATTATCCGCTCCTCGGGCACCATCTCGGAGATCATGGCCTGCCTGCCGGGCATGTTCAGACCGATCAGGGAACCGTTCAGGAGCCCAAAGGCCAAAAGATGCCAGAAACGTATCATGCCCGTTACGTCAAGAGTGGCCAGTACCAGGGTGATGAAGGCGTTTCCGGTCTGGCTCAGTATGATGATTCGTTTCCTGGGAAATCGGTCGGCCAGCGCACCCCCGAAAGGCGAAACGACAGTCAGGGGCAGGGCGAAGGACATCATTACCAGGGAAAGCGCCAGAGGGGAGTCATTGGCCAAGCTCAAAACAAGCCAGCCGCGCGTGATCATCTGCATGTTGAAGGCCGTGGACGAAGCAAGCGTACTCACCCATAGCCTCCGGAAGTCGAAATATCCGAGGGATGCAAAAACAGGGAGACGCGCAGGGCCCCTCACCCCATCCACACGCCTCTCGTGATTCGGCGATTGCACCCCTTCAGATCCCATTCAAATTCTCCTCTTATGTCTTCCCGGCACCTCGAAAAACGATCATCAGGGGGAAGATCATGCATTCTCATACCCCGGGGGCGACGGCCGTGTCGAGAGGGAAAGCCATCCTCAATTTCAGACGGCCCGTTGGAAAAAGGGCCTTAGTGTGCTAGAGTCTCCGGCCGGAAACATAAAACTCCAGGGGGAAGCCTCATCCGATCCTCCTTCGGGCAGGACGTGGATTCACGCCTGGGGTCAAACGGAAATATTGGAGTCCGTCCCGAGACCCAATAAGGCCCATGAGGGGGGGGGTGACAATGGCCAAGCGTCCACACGTCCACGCCTGGAAGTTGATCTTCGCTTTGCTGCTTCTACTCATGGGGCCCTGCCCCTCCGGGCCCTCGGCCCACGCAGGCGGCACGAGCTGGTGGCAACAAGGCGTGAACCTCCTCAACGAATTGAGTCATGGCCAGGGAAAGGGCGGGCTCACCATGGCATCGGAACGTCGTCATAAAGCAGAAGAGGCCCGGACTTGACCGCTTTGAAGGCGCATAGCACTTGGGGCAAACCCGTAACACTTGACAGTCTTGTCAAATGTTGAGACCTGGAACCCTACTCAGGGAAATATACGACTTCAAGGTAGGGAATAAAATGGCCCTCCGTCGCCACGCTGCGATCTCCCTTATCGCCCAGACGGATGGGCGTTTCCACTAATTGATAGAGCTTGCTGGGCCAGTAGGCCACCTCAACTTTAACCTTGTATTCTCCGGGCGGCACCTTTCTGCCGGAATAATCCTTCAAGTCCCACACGAAAATATTCTGCCCGAGATCGATACTTGCGCCCGTGACGGCATCCACGTCCAGGAACTCGGATGACTCGGCCCATTTCGGGAGCCGGACCTGCGTTTCCTTTGCATGACCGCTGAATCCTGAGACGTAAATCGTTTTCACGAAATTTCCCGACCGACCTTCAATCCATACCGCCGTCTGGGGCTCCAGTTCATCCTGAAAACCGAGGAGAAAATCGATCGCCACCAGCGGCCGATCATAGCGTGAGGGGTCGAACCGCTCGGATGCGGGCCGAATATCTTCAAAAATGGCCTTTGATGTCTTGGAGTTGGGATCCTTTGATACCAGTTTGATCCAGTAGTGCATGCCCTTCTTGCGGTATGCCTTGCCGAGCCAGTACATCGCCTCGGTCTTTGCGGAATCAGGAGCGCCGCTCTTCAATACCCGCTTCAGATCGTCTATCCCCTGATCCAGTTTCCCGATGAAGAAAGGCATTGCCACGCCGGCGATCCCTCTCATCAGTCTCAGCTCCATATCCTCGGGCGCGAGCCTGACGGCCCTGTCGAGGGACCGGTACCCCACGTATGCGAGTTTTCTGAAGTAGTTCGTATTTCCGTAGATTTTGGCGTCATACCCCCTCGTGATGATCTCGCGGCAGGTCAGGGCGAGCCACTTGTAGGCCTCAACGTTCCTCTTCTCCTCGTCAATGGCTTTTTGAAGGAACCTCCCCGCCTCTTCGTAGCGTCCGGCCTTGTAATGGGCTTTTGCCCGCTCCACGAGTTCCTCGGAACTCTGGGACTCCGCCTGGACCTTTTTGCCCCATTCCGGGAACCGGAAGCATCCCGCCGTAGATATCATGATCAACGCCAGGGTGAGGGAAAAGACGACGCGTCGATATTTCTTGTGCATCTTCGGGTTGGAGAAACTCGGGACATGACAAATACAAAGTGTTTCGTGCGTCTTCTCCATGAGGTCTTGAACAAGGTAGCGATTCAACATAGGGTCCTTTCCGTTTCAGCTATGAATTGAATAAATCGAGGAAGCGAGTGCAGGTGTATCTTTGTCTTTTTGTCCGATCCAAGCGCCCCTGTCAAGAGAAGGTTCAAATTCCTTGACAATCGGAGTGGATGGAGATAACAGCGAAATTCGGAAAACCCATAAAACCTCAATGGAGGAGCAAACCTATGGCGATAAAGATCGACAACGTGGCTGTTTTGGGCCTGGGCACGCTGGGCGGACAGATCGCGCTTCAGGCCCGCGTTTCCGGCTATGAGGTCACTGCCTTTGACCCTGACCCGGATGCTCTCAAGAAATCCCTTGAAAAATTTATGGAGGTTGATCAGTCCAAGGTCAGGCCTTCACCGATCCGGGTAGAGCTGTGGCCCGAGGCGGCCTCCCAGATCAGGACCTTTCCCACCCTGGCCGATGCGGTCAAGGAGGCCGATCTCGTCATTGAGGTCGTCCCGGAGGAACTGGAGCTGAAACGCAAGGTCTGGAAAGAAATGGACGAGGCGGCACCGCCTGAAGCCCTTTTTGCCACCAATTCATCCTCCATGCCCGTCTCCCGGATGGAGGGAGCCACCGGGCGGCCCGAACGGTGCATGAATCTTCATTTTTACCACATGACCCTGGGCCAAAACATGGCCGATGTGATGGGTGGGTCCCGCACCTCGCCGGAAGTGCTGGAGGCGGGCCGCCGGTTCGTCCGAACCCTGGGAGTGGTGCCCCTGAAGGTGAACAAGGAAATCCTGGGTTTCTGCTTCAACAGGGTATGGCGGGCCATCAAGCGAGAGACCCTTCACATGTGGGCGGACGGTTACGTGGACTTCAAGGACGTAGACCGCGCCTGGATGATCTTTGCCGGGACGCCGTGGGGCCCTTTCGCGCTTATGGACACGGTGGGACTGGACGTGATCTACGACATCGAGATGGTCTATTACGAGGATAGCAAGGATCCCAAGGACCATCCCCCGCAGGGCCTGAAACGCCTGGTAGAGGAGGGAAAGCTGGGAGTCAAGGCCGGTGAGGGGTTTTACAAGTATCCCAACCCCGCCTACCTGGACTCCGACTTCCTGAAACCGTAAAGGTCAACCGGGAGACCGCTACCGCAGTAGCGGTCCTCCCCAGGCCCTCCGGCCGCGGCTTCCTCGTCGTTGAACAGGGGGTTGTCGTCCAGGATCCCCTCCGAGTAATTCCGGATGTCCTCCACCTCCACGGTGAAGGTCCGTTCCATCTCGTACACCTGGTCAAAGTCCACTGTCTCCCATTTTTCATAGTGATCCGCGTTTTTGAAAAAGTTGTACTCGAACATCTTTTGCTTCTTTGTCACCAGGAAGTCTTCGACCCGAAAATTTTCGTCCAGACGCTTGACACCAAGTCTTTTCTGGTTCTATATTCCACCCTGACAGTCCGCTTCCCACGCGATTTCAACGCCCATTCGACAACCATGGAGGGCGCAAGATGAAAGTAGGAATTGTGGCCGCTTCTCGCACGGCCTACGGAGAACTCCCCCGGTGGAGGCCCCACGAACTCACCTACCTGGCCGTGGAAGAAGCCCTGGCCAAGATAGGACTGCCTTTCAGGGACGGCTACCAGGACATTGTAACGTGCAGTTCCGATCACTGGGAGGGGATGACCCTGACCGACATACGGCACGGCGAGGTAGCTGGAGGTCATCTTGGACCGGGAGAAGAAAAGGTCTGTGACGACGGGGCCAATGCAGTCCTGCTGGGCTGCGTCAAGATCCTGTCGGGCCAAGCGGATACGGTGCTTGTGACCGCCTGCTGCAAGGAGACCGAAGTGCTGGATCCTTCAGTCATCGAAAACTTCGCCTTCGACGTCCCCTTCCAACAGCTACTGGGCCTCGATTTCACCCAGGCCGCAGCACTCCAGGCGGTGCAGTACATGGATCGTACAGGACTCCTCCCGGAGGACCTGGCCCGCGCGGTGATCGAGGCCCGCCGGAAAGGCAAGGACAATGCCGATGTCTTTTGCAGGGAAGAGGTAAGCGAGGAAGAGGTCAGGGACTCGCCCATGCTGGCCCACCCTATCACAACCCTTCAAAGGAGACCTTTTTGTGACGGCGCCGTGGCCCTGGTGCTGGCCTCCGAGGACAAGGCCCTCTCCCTGAGCCCTCAGCCCGTATGGGTAACGGGTCTTGGCTCGTGCTGTGAAGCCCATAACCTGGGCGACAGGGACCTGTCCTCCCCCGAGGCCCTGAGAGCCGCTGCCGCGCGGGCCTACGGCATGGCAGGGATACGGGATCCGGCCGCTGAAATCGATCTGGCGGAAATTTCCGACCACTACGCCCATCAGTTTTATCTATGGTGCGAGGGGCTGGGACTGTGTGAAGACGGCAGCGCCGCCAGGCGCCTTCAGGCAGGGAATTTCGACCGACAGGGCCCTTTACCCGTCAACCCCTCTGGCGGTCTCCTTTGCGGGGTCCCTCGCTATGTGGCAGGGGCCAATGCGGTGATGGAGGCCTTCGAACAGCTTCGCGGCGAGGCCGCAAGTCGGTCCGTCGGCAAACCGCCCAGGATCGCCGTGGCACACGGCACATCGGGCCCCGCCGGCCAGCACCATTGCGTCATCGTACTGGAAAGGGGGTTCTGACATGGCGATTCGTCCGGCCATCGTGGGAGTGGGACAGACCTATCATCGCTCCAAACGCCCTGATGTCAACATCGGTGAGCTGTGTACCGAGGCGGTACGGGCCGCCCTGGAAGATGCGAAGCTTCCGCCCGAAAAGATCGGTGCCTTCGTTGTGGGAAACATGGAACTCTTCGAAGGGCGCTACATGCAGGACATGTGGCAGGCCGATTTTGTGGGGGCCGTCGGGAAACCCCTGATTCGAGTCACCACCGGCGGAACCACGGGAGGTACGCTCGCTTCCGTGGCCTTCGAACATGTGGCATCCGGGATGTTCGACCTGGTCATGGCAGTAGGCTTTGAAAAACAATCCGAGGGCGATACCCGGGCGGGACTCAAGACCGTCGCCGATCCCCTGTGGAATCGCTGGCAGACTACCGGGGCGATCGGATATTTTGCCAGGGTCGCCACCTTTTACATCAAAGAGACCGGCGCGCCTGAAGACGCGGGTTCCAGGGTCAGACTCAGGTTGGCCAGGCACGCAGCACGTAACCCCCATGCCCACCTTCGCATGGATCTCGAAAGCGTGGATCAGGTCATGAAATTCCCTTACCTGATCCCGCCCCTGCGCCAGTCGGACATGTGCCCCGCTTCGGAAGGCGCGTGCGCCATCATAGTGGCTTCCGAAGAAACGGCTCGAAAGCTTCCCCGAAAGCCCGTATGGGTGGACGATTGGACCTCGGTCCACAAGGAGATGGTCTATGTGCGGGGGGGCAGGCACAGCACGGCTGACCTGGAAATGGCCGCCGACAGGCTTTTCCGGAGAAACGGCATTCGGGAGCCCATGAAGGATATTTCCGTCGCGGAAATCTACGCCCCCGCCACGTGGGCGGAACTCGAGTGGCTTGAAGCTTACGGTTTCTGCGAAAAGGGAGACGCCTGGAAACTGGAAGAAAAGGGGCAGTTTCACTTCGACGGTCCGTTCCCGGTGAATCCCTCGGGAGGCGTGGTGTGCACCAACCCCATCGGCGCCACCGGCCTCATCCGGGTTGCAGAATGCGCCCTGCAACTCAGGGGGGACGCTGGAGAACACCAGATCACACGTAAGCCCACACGCGGCTTTTCCACGGCCTGGGGCGGAAGCGGTTGGACGGTCGCGCATCTGCTCTCGGCCGATGGGCTTTGAGAAAGGAGTCCGCCATGGAGGAACGAGAAGAACGCCTTTCCCAGGAACGGATCATGGAGATCCGGTACCGGTGGTCGGCTGGCCCTTACCTGGGCCGGTTTCTCGCGGAGTTGAGGGACAAGGGCAAATTTTACGTGGTCCGATGCCCGGGCTGCGAACGGTTCCTGCTGCCCCCGCGGATCGTCTGCTCCACGTGCTACACCAGGATTCCGGAATACCCTGACGGGTGGATCGCTCTTTCGGGCCGAGGCATACTCCTGGACTGGCAGCGCGTCATCTACCCTCAGATGGACCCCGAGACCGGCGAAGTGCGTGACGAACCGTTTCTTCACGGCACCTTCCGCCTGGATCACGACCTCCTGTTCGTCCATTACCTGGGTCCGGCGGACCTGGACGAAGGCCGTCTGCAAGAGGGTATGAAGGTGGAGATGGTGATGAAACCACAGGAGCAGCGTGAGGGAAAGGTAACGGACATTCACTATTTTCGAATCGTGGAGGACTAACCGCCATGGCCTCAGGAGAAGCCTTCGTGGTGGAGGGAAAGCTCAGGGTCCCGTACGACAACTGGTACGGCACCCTGGCGAGCGCATTTTTCAGAGAACTGCGGGACCACGGTAAAATCCGGGGGATACGGTGCCCGGCATGCGAAAAGGTCTACATGCCGCCGCGCTCCGTCTGCCCTCGATGCCTGGGGACACTCTCCGAGTGGGTGGACCTTCCACCCACCGGGACTCTCCAGACCTTCACGGTGGTCCACTATGATTACGGGCAGTATTACCAGCCGATGAAGCCACCTTACCTTTTGGGCATCATAAGACTGGACGGAGCGGACACCGGCCTGTGCCACCTCCTGGGCGAAGTGGAACAACAAGAACTGGCCCCTGGACTTCGCGTGGAAGCCCGGTTCCGCGAGGACCGCAAGGGCAACATCCTGGACATCGTCTATTTCAGGCCGATCAGGTAGGGGGAGCCTGCAGGGTTCCCCGCCTTTGAAACACGCCGGGGACCCTCGGTCTTTTCCTCCATTTTCCTTGGCAATCCCACTCCCGATCCCCTATATTCGCATCAAGAAATGGGCCCACAGGGCCGCCGCCGGATTCCCCGAGCACCCTTTTCCTGGAGCGAAGCTCAGGCAATTTTGGGGCCTTTGGAAGATCCATGAGAGGAGAATGAGAAAAGACCAGGACCATCCCGTTCCTGCTTGCCGACGCCCGACGCAGGAACAAGAAACGGGTAGTCACAATGGGCGGCATAGGGACCAACCACGGGCTTGCCACAGCGATTTACTGTAACCGCTTGGGCCTGGACTGCACCTTGCTCCTCTTCCATCAACCAGTGACGGACCATGTGAGACAGAACATGCGTCTGTTTGCAAGGTACGGCGCCCAAATGATCTACTGCAAAACCATCAACAGGTGTTCTGCCTCAGATGGAATTGGAGTTTTCCTCTAAATCTGTTAACTAGAGAGAGGAGAGGAGGAAAACGAGATGGCAAAACGACGACGGAACTACACTGCTGAGCAAAAGGTAGCGA
>Ga0180301_10005006_pt1 | contig 10196 bp, 11 predicted proteins | sample GuaBasSediGuay16_FD_121797 | JGI IMG/M metagenome (GOLD analysis project Ga0180301, IMG submission 121797) | Subseafloor sediment microbial communities from Guaymas Basin, Gulf of California, Mexico - Guay16, Core 4569-2, 12-15 cm | ecosystem: Environmental > Aquatic > Marine > Hydrothermal... | reverse complement strand
GATATAAAGCGGTTTTCGAAGATATAGCCCGAGAAGAGAAAACACATGTAGGTGAATTCCTGGCTTTATTGAAAAGCTTAGATCCCGAGCAAGTCGAAGAACTTAAAAAGGGTGCCAGAGAAGTCGAAGAATTAACTGGAATAAAGGTCGAATCCTCTGATGCGAATCCCGGTAAAATAAATGATAAATCAGAAGACAATGGCAATAATGCCACGCTAAAGCCCAGCAACGTAGAAGTCATTAGAGAGGCTTTCTACGGCTTTCTTGAGAAAACAAGAACAGTACGTAAACATATACCAGTGGTTCACATAGGTGAAGGCATTGAAGCAATTATCATGGCTAGTTATAGATCCAGAGAATACAGAAAACCCGCACTCAGTATTACGACTCTGAGCGAACTAAGTATAGAATTTAGTATACCGGATAGAGTCTTTAAGTACTCGTCTAGACAAAGAGACTTGATATATAGAGATCTGGTGGCTGCACCAGCTTCGGCTTTCGGTATAGCTGAGGACAAGTATATATTATTTGGAGATGAAGAGGTAGGTACTACAGGGATTTTAAATACAGAGGGAATAGTTGAGTACACAGCAAGGACTTGGGATCAATTGGGTGAAGCTCTAGAGGATGTGTATAAAGCGGTTGAGATCCTAGTAAAGAACAATGTGGCTAGACCATACCTCCTACTCCTTAACCCCGCTACCTATGTTAAGTTGTTAAGGGTATATGATAGAGCAGGAGCTACAGAGCTTGAACGCGTTAAGCGTCTCGCGGATAAAGTAGTGGTTACCCCTCATGTTCCCAGGGATAAAGCAGTATTACTTGCCTCCTCCCCCAACTACATAGATCTAGTAGTAGGGGTTGATGTTCATGTAGACTATGTAGGCCTAGAAAGCGGTGAACACTTATACAGAGTATGGGAAACGCTCGCACTGAGGATTAAGAACCCGAGCGCTATAGTTGTCATGAAGTTTGCTTAGAACAGCAAACTGTGATGCCTCGCAGTACTTTAAGTTCACCACTAGTAGTGCTTCAGCTTCACGGTTTTTTAAACATATCAGAGTTCCGTTTTTCATTATCTTTTAAACGTCCTCCATATTAGATAGATTCTGGGATCCTGGAGTTAGGAAGCCATGCATTATTAGTTAGTATTCAGTTAGAAAACCGTTTAATCCGTAACGACGTTAATACCATATTTTAGAATATATTGGAGTTACTGTACTGAAGTTTAAGGTGTTTAAATTGAACGGGTTAGAGGAGGATATATACAGTCTGCTTTTAGCGCTATCTCTAGCATTAGTGATCGGTAAGCTCCTGGAGGATCTGGCTATTCGTGTAAATTTGCCGCCTGTTATAGGCGATCTTCTTGGAGGCCTTATACTTGGTGCATCATTTCTAGCTATATATCCTGTCACCAGTACTATTGAGACACTCGCATGGTTCGGCGTTATTCTTTTACTTTTCTATGCTGGCATGGAAACAAGATATAGAACATTCATGAGAAATCTAGGAATATATGGAATGATAACTATTGGAGAAGCTTTAGCAGCGTTTACAGTAGGCTATCTTATTGGAACACTCTTTGGATATCCTCCATTATCTTCTTTTTTCATAGGAGCAGTTCTTGAGGCTACTAGTGTTAGTGTATCCATAAAAACACTGATAGATATAGGTAAACTAGCTACTCCGGAAGGCTATGCTATACTAGGCGTGGCCGTGCTTGATGATTTAGCAGCACTGATTACTATAATTGTTGGTAAATCGCTTATTTCGAAGGGAATAGTTGATCCAATACTAGTAGTAGAAATACTGGTAACATCTATAGCGTTCTGGTTCTTACTAGTAATAACGCTACACAAAGCATCTAATGTAATACTGTTAAAAGCCATGAAGCTAAGAGTAAGTGAAGGTGCCGTAGCTATAGTATTAGGCATTTTTGCTTTCCTTGCATATGCTACTAAGTATGTAGAATTATCTCCATTAATAGCTGCCTATGCGGCTGGATTAGCTCTCTCAGAGGCTAGAGGTGTAGGGCGTATTGCTGAGCGTATTAGGCCTCTCGCTCTTATTCTCTCAACACTATATTTTACATCAATAACTGCTTCTTTAGATATTAAAGCGGTAGTTCGGTCAGAGTTTATAGTATTCTATCTCCTTTTCATCTTGGGGGCGGTTACTGGAAAAGTGCTAGGGGCAGGACTAACCTCGTACCTGATAGGTTTCCCAAAGATATCAGCGCTTAGGATAGCGACAGGTCTACTACCTCGTGCTGAGTTTTGCATAATAGCTGCATACGTAGGTTATACGGCAGGGCTGTTTGGAGGCGAGGTTTACCTAGCAGCCATCCTAGTAGTCTTTACTACTAACATATTTACACCAGTTATTATTAAAACGCTATTTACCCGGGGACCGGAAATAGACTATGTAAGGCTTAGGATTAGGAGGGGGTTGAGTGTTTGAAGGAGAAGCTCGAGGAGTTTTCCCAAATATTGGGACAGGTACTTGCTATGCGGATCAGCGAGTTCCTAGCACGTTATGGAGATCTGCTCCCTATGTTTGAAATAATATATGAGGATCAACTGGTTGCTGAGCTGTTTGACCTTCTAGTTAAGGGTAAAGACTACCTTATAGTAGTTAACGGTAAACACAGACTTGTTGGTGTTATAACCTATTTAGACATACTTTCGATTCTAGGTGGAAGAAGCATGCCTGAAACAGCTTTTGCAGGGACAACTCATACAGCTATGATCAGAAGAGGTAGGATATCTGGATCCGTACTTAGCAAACTTAAGATCTCTCTTGTACATAAACGGATACCACCACATATAACATGTGACCACACAGTACAAGATGCTTACAACTTAATGGAGACATCTGGTACCAGTTTTCTCGTCGTGGTAGATCGCGAAGATAAACCTATAGGGGTGATCACCTTACACTCGATCTTTAGGGCTACCATGAAGCAGTATAGAGAGCTGCTACAAAGTAACGGTAAAAGTTACTATAATTTTAGGTTATTTCCCTGAATTTATCGCTTAGTCCCTAGCATATTGAGGCTCAAAACTACGTACAAAGTTAGAATTCTATTTTGGTATTCTGATATGAGTATTGGTTTCTTTAGTACTGAAACCTAGATCGTTAAATTATGTATAGCGCCGGGGGCGGGATTTGAACCCGCGCGGGGATCCTCCCCACCGGCTCTCCGTGCTGTACCATAGGCTTAGCAGGCCGGCGCCCTACCAGGCTAGGCGACCCCGGCTTTTCTATTCATATTCATTTAACCGCTCGCCTAATTAACTTATCTTTCTTCACTTACTATTAGCTCTAGATACTCCATTGCATAAATAATTAGTACTACTAGCAATACAATATTTCTCGTCTGTGCAATCCATTGAACGGGGGATTCTAAAGCCCAGGGATTATACTCTAGCTTTAATCCAAGAAATGAGAAAGCTCTTCTTAATTCTAGGTCTTTAAACCACGTAGTTATTATGAGCGAGTTGAGAGCATCAATCAATATATGTGGTATAATGGGTTTAGTGCTAGTATAAGCCAGGTAAAGAGGAGGGAGTAGCGGTAGTATATATAGGATTGATTGAGGCGGATATGTTAGGCTGAGCGTTGACGCAAAACCAAGGAATAGTATAAAATACGAGTACTTACTAAGTTTATCGGAAACGCGAGGTTTTAATGACAGATATATTGTTATAACAGTAATCCATACAGCTACGCTAACAGCCTTAGTCATTTGTGAAACAGGGTCACCAGTTAGTAATAAGTATATACAATTATTGCAGAACTCATGCATTACTGGTAGCACTATGTTAATGGTACCTTGTGTATTGACTACTCCAAGAACTATGTATGGAGATAATATGAAAGCTAATAGTAACATACATATACTGTCTAGTTTAGCAAGTTTTGATCCTACAGTGTAGAGGTAGAGTATTAAGAAAACTAATGCGAAACCTATTGAGTTAGTAAGAGCACATAGTCCTAGAAATACTACAGCCTTTTTATATTCCTCTACTAAGATCCAGTAGAGAAACTCCAGCAAAAACAATAATAGTAATGGTTCCCAGCTATAAATGGAGTATACAATAAGTGAGGGAGAAACTACTGGAAGAATGTAGAGCAGCGGCCATTTAACCCCTAATAATTGATATAAGCTAGCTAGCCTTCTATAAGCTAGTAGTAATACTGATACAATTATGGCAGTATAGAGGAGATAAAAAACAGTTATAGCATATGGCGACCCTATATTCCACTGAGGATAGACTATTATAAGCGTTAACGCAGTTAAAATAGTCCACGTAAAACCAGCTAACGGTGCGTGTCTATAACTATAGTCAATATATGGTAAAGGAATATCTAACTCGCCTTTACATATAGCGAGGAGTTTATCCCTATTTATCCAGTCTTTAGACTGTTCTATCTCATTACATGCTTGTACATATAGGGCTTTATACTCACTTATCACGTCTGTATATAGAGGTTCGCTTACAACTACTTTGTTAAAAACTAGTTGTTGTGTTTCAATAGGCATATGTACTACTAGTGATACGAGGATCACAATAACTAGCACTACTAGGTCAGCCTTGCGTATCCTCATAGCTAAGCCCTTAACTAGCGATTTTAAATACTGCTAAACTAGAATTTAAGACGATATAGCAGATTTAACGATTAGCTCGTCACGGGATAAAGGCTTGTCTACTAAGTTTGCGAGTATCATAGTTACTATATTGTTAGTAGGCGTTCTCCTCGTAGCCTTTACTCGTTACTACTCACTAGCTAGTGATCTAGCTAGTACAGAAAGCGCTAGGGGAGGTAAGGGCTATGTTTCCGACGAAGTATGGTATGTTAGTAGTGCTAGAAACATACTTAGGAAGGTCTTCAAGGTAAACGTGTCTCCACCAGATAGAGCTGGTGCTTCAGTAATATTTAGCGACCCTATAGGAGTAAGCAAACTCGAAGCTTTTATCGAAGAACACGGGTTTGAAGTCAAGATCGTTGATACGGGTTATAGTGAAATAAATGCAGTATACTTTGAAGCTGAAGATAGCCATAGTTTAAAAGTCTTTGTAGAAGCGCTTACTAGGAGGTATAGGGTCGAAGATGTTGTATGGGGTTGGAGAATACCAGATGCCGAAGGCATAAACAATTATATGAACTTAGAACATCCACCGCTGGGTAAATATGTTATTGGAGTTTCAATGCTTCTCTACGGGGATCATCCGCTAGCATGGCGCTATCCTTCTATAGTGGCCGGAGTGCTTATTGTACTCTTTACCTATCTAGTGATGCTAAAGTTAACTAGTGATAAGTGGTTATCATTAGTAGTTTCGTTACTTGTATCAATGGATCCTATAATGAGGGCATTATCCAGTACTGCGCTGTTAGACATATATGTAGCTTTATTCACGACCCTATCACTTTATTTTCTAGTAGCCAGAAAGCTCTATATAGCACTAGTAGTGTCTATAGCTGGATCTACGTTTAAGTTCAATACTTTATTCACCCTTATACCTATATGGCTTATCGCTCTGCGAAAAGAGCTGAAAGCTGAACCTACTTTAGAGAAACTAATGGAAACTGTTGTTAAGTTATTTCTAGTTACCTTAGCTTTATTCATGTTGTTCCAGGTTATAGTATCGATACCCTTAATCGCTCATATAGGATTCAATGCATGGGTACAACAATCAATAATTGGGGCGTTCAAATGGCATGCAAGTATAAAGTGCACTGGCTCCTCATGTCCAATAAGTTCCACACCCTGGGAGTGGTTCCTCGGTGTTAACGGATTTCCACTCTACTATTTCTCCCAGGAAAGAGCTCTTGTTGCTATGGGATTCTGGCCTATATGGACTATTGCTTTATCTTATGCTACTCTGTTATTACCAGCTTATAGAGTTAACCGGAAACTCGCGCCTCTCTTAGTATTTTTCCTTGGTACTCTCCTAGGATACGTATTCTTATGGTTAATAGGAGGCAAGACTCAGTATAGTTTCTACTCTGTTCAGTTTGCACCTCTCGTTTACATGTTGGTAGTACTAGGATTTGTAGAGGTTATTCTGAAAAGGGATAAATTGGGGTCTATACTCTATTCGTGGATCCTCGTTTTAAGGCTCATGTGGAGGGCTTTGCTTAAATTGCTAGTGATAGAATAGCTGATCATAGAAAGCTTTATAAGAGATCATTAGAAATAAGGGATTCTCTCCTTTATAAACTTTTAGGAACCTGATTAGAGTATCGGGGTGATGTCTATGGCGGGAGCAGCTGTTGCCAGAATGAGGCTTGTAAAGGGCAAGCTACCAGAAATCTATGGCGAGGGATTAGACGAATTAGTCAAAATAGGCAGATATAGTAGCAGAAGCGAGGTTATACGGGTTGCTATTAGGGATCTTCTAAAGAAAGAACTATGGATCAGAGAATCGGAGCTCAGATGAAGTTTTCACGCACCGCTCTAAGTACCTGTTCACGAGCTTTTCTAACTATTAACTCATAGAGAGGCTCATAGGGACGTAATTCTCGAAAGCTTAGAGGAGGCATGAACCCGGGTATTATGGATTTTAGCTCTTTGAGCGTAATAGGCTTGGTATACAGTACAGGATCAACAACTTCTATCGCAAGCGCGTATTTCGAGCCACGTATATACTGGTAGTCATCACTACCTATTCCAGCCTCTTTCATCTCCGAGAGAGCATCCCAGATCTCATTTGGCTTAGCAAAAAGTACTCTCCCTACACGGAATTCTCCAATTATAGCTTTTACATTACCACTTGCATAAACTATGATGACTGAACCCTGAACTGGTTTTAAGCCAAACCATCTCCTTAATTCAAACTTCTTAATACCTGCGAATATTCTGTAAGCATATTTAGGTTTAATACTAGCTAAGTACATCCTTTTCTCATGCATTTTTGACACCTCCTTCTACCTAGAACTTATATGGGATTATATAAATATGTGGTACTAGATGTGGAAGGTTGGTATTGCTGAATAACTACAAGATGATGAATGACACCAGCGCCGAAGATGATCTGCATGGCCGGACTAGGTTATGGCGATAGGGTTACTGTTTACATTGATAGTAAGCGACGGTTTGTAGTAAGAGTTTCACCGGGTGGCATATTAGGTACTGATAAGGGATATGTTAAGCACGAGGACCTGGTTGGAAAAGAGTATGGAGACTCTATAGTTACAAGCCAAAAATGCAGAGCATATTTGCTCAAGCCTCTACCAATAGATTATCAGCATGGGATAGATAGAGTAACACAAATAGTCTACCCTAAGGACGCTGCATTTATGATATACTTGGCTGGGATAACCCCTGGGTCCCATGTGCTCGAAGCAGGTGTTGGTTCAGGGTTCTTAACTATAAGCCTCGCTACATTCATTGGTTCTACAGGTAAAGTATATGGCTTTGACATAAACCAGCATCACCTAGAAGTAGCTAGGAGGAATCTAGAGAAAGCAGGCTTACTCGATAGAGTATATCTTGGTCTTAGAGATATTAGAAAAGGTGTTAAGCTCGTAGGACTAGACGCTGTCTTCTATGACCTGCCAGATCCGTGGAACGCTCTTAAAACAGCATATAATGTCTTAAAAAATGGTTCACCCATACTGGTATATGTGCCTACTGTAAATCAAGTAGAGAGAACGGTTCTAGCAATGAGAGAACTGGGGGGTTTCGTAGATATACATGTGTATGAGCTTCTGCTAAGAGAGTATGAGGTTGGGAAAGACGCGACAAGGCCGAGAACGGCTATGATAGGTCATACAGGTTATATAGTATTTGCTAGAAAAATAAAGTGAATACTACCTGTGCTTGCCCTTAACGTACAGGTATACTGTATGCGTTAACCCGTTATCATCCCTTACATCTACGACTTTATACGGCGTCCAGCCCGGTATCCTGAATTCATGGCTAACTATTCGTGCACCATCCCTTAGTTCGCGTTCAAACTTTGGTCTTAGTGCTTCATTAACTATTGTGAGAAGGAACAACGTGACTATACTTGCCTCGCTTATATCTACATTAAAGAAGTCATCATTCACTACTACGACACGATCCGCGATCCCGTTTTTCCTAATGTTATCGAGAGCTTCACGGTACCTTTCTTCATCTTTCTCTACACCAACCGCTTTTTTAACGTTGAATTCCTTTACAGCAATAATTAATATTCGTCCATCGCCGCATCCTAGGTCGTATACTATATCATCTGACCCTGCTTCAGCAATCTTTAACATTGCCCTCACGACTGGTATTGGCGTGGGTACGTAGGGTACATGATATGGCATGCTAAGGTTAAACCTCTAGCTCATACCTCTAACTCTTATAACTTACTTTGTTATTTACCCTCTAATTCCTTTATCCTATTCATCATTATTTCAATGGCTTTGTTCGGATCTGGTTTAAGGCTTTCATCAAGCGGTAGCTGAGAGAGGAGTACTTTTATGGTTCCATCGTTAAACTCTGCTAGTATCTGAGGTATCCACGCCATCCCGTACTCGTCTGTATCGCCATGTTCTATTAGAAACACGTAGTCTTCGTGTTTAACCTCAAGTTCTACTCCAAGTCTATCAGCTAGCTCTTTAGCTAGTTGTGACCATAGCCCGTGATATGGATGATGCGTTGCCGTTACTAGGTAGATTTTTTTGACACTAGCCACAGCGCGCTCACCACTTTATTTGAAGATTATCTAATTAAGTATGGAGATATATAAAAATGCTCTAACCTCATTGACAAGATCTAGGATCGATATCAGCGATGATGCGAGATAGCTTATATTAGCTAGCTTAATTCTCTTGCATTTCCTATTCCTACATATTTCCCGAAGTTCAGTGTAAGGGATATCGGTATGTAAACCTGCAAGATAGCAGTCAGTACTAGATAGTATATTTAAATCTGGCTCTCCATTCTCATCTAATACAGCTATCTTATTACATTCTTTTAGGGAGTATTCTAGGAGATCATTAAAGCTTAGAATAGATCTTTCTATAACTACTCCATTTTTAATTCGTAATACATTGAATAGAGTCTCACTTTTGGAAATGGAAATATATACATCACTTATATGTGTAGCTTGTCTTGATAAATACAGAATTCGTTCTATAATGTCTGGTCTGTTAAAAGAGGGATTAAACTCCATATATATAAGTTTTTTCATGATACTTTGCCTATACTGGTTGAGGCTTAGGCTTTCTCTCCTCTTCAGGCCTAACCTTTATAATGCCTAAGAATATTGCACAGGATACGCAATAGCACTTGGTAACAGGGTATCTCATTATTATAGCACCTTTCTTTTCCAATTCTTTTGCTAGCTGAGGACTCACTGGACTGTACATCCTCGTAATACAGACAGCTTTATCGGCAGGAACCAAGCGTCCGCACTGGTCGCACTGGATAGTACCAACTCTTCCTTTAGCTCCCTTCCTTCTACCCCTGCTCTCCCTCTTCTTAGGCATGATGCTCCACTTCGTTAATGTTGTGTTTTAAGATTATATGGGATTAGTGACTTAAAATTGTAGTGTTGTTTCACGTAGTCTGTGAACTCCTATAATATCCTCCCATTCAACGCCAAATGCTCCTAAGAGCTGACTTAAAGCACTACTGATGATATCTATGTACTTCTCCGGATCAATTTCGTAGAGCTTAGCTAACTGTATAGCTTTATATCCGTCTCTGCCCTTGATCTTTATATATGGTATGATATCTCCTTCTTGGACGTTGTGGCCGTAGCTCTTAAGCTGTAATGCAGCCTTTATGTGAGGAGGCTTTGTTTTCTTGTACTCTTCTAATCTCTTAGTCAGCCCTACTTTGAATGCTAGCTTATCTAGCGTTACCTCTTTCCTCTTCAGGCTCTTATATAACCCCTTAACTTCTGCTTCAAGCCAGTTCTTGAATTCGATGAAGTCTTCTGGGGTTTTAGCTGATTTGAGTTTTTCTATTAGTTCCTCAAAGAGCTGTTTCAGGAATTCTGGAGTATTCCTCTTTTTTGCAACCAAACCCTTAATTTCTATTCCTCCATCTACATATCTTCCAATATAATTCTTCTTCAAGCCCGTGAAGAGTACATACGTAAATTCTTTATCAACCTCTATTTCTAGCCCTAATCTTTGCGAAACCCACTCCTGGAGTTTTGTTAATTGTTCTTCCGTAGGATTCCACAGGAAGATTGAATCGGTGTCTCCAT
>Ga0180301_10005005_pt1 | contig 10198 bp, 9 predicted proteins | sample GuaBasSediGuay16_FD_121797 | JGI IMG/M metagenome (GOLD analysis project Ga0180301, IMG submission 121797) | Subseafloor sediment microbial communities from Guaymas Basin, Gulf of California, Mexico - Guay16, Core 4569-2, 12-15 cm | ecosystem: Environmental > Aquatic > Marine > Hydrothermal... | reverse complement strand
GTTTAATAAGCTGACTCAAACGGACCTCTTCTTCCGGCGGCAGGGGTTCTGTCTCAGCAATTTCCTCAAGATAACTGGATAAATTGGGGCTAACTCCCCACTTCCGGGAAATATAAGATATGTCTCGTTTCCGATGCTTCATAAATTCAAAGGACCGTCAGTCTTCGCTCTTTGTCTCATCTGGTTCGGGTACGTCGGCCATGGCGATATCTTCCGGAGTTTCCTCCCCGAAAGGATCATCTTCCGGAGTCATCCCTACCTGTGCCAGTTCGTCCCGGATTTCCTGGACCTTTTTCTCGGCCTGGACAATCTGATCCATGAGAACCTGGATATCATCATCCGAGGAAAAGTCAAATTTTTTGTTCTCACTCATTTCATGATAGACTTTTTCACCCAGCTCTTCATAGGCTTTGGCCAAATCCCGGCCGGCCTGATATAAATCATATTTCAGACGCGCTTTCTGTGTGAGATGCTCCGCTTTCTCAGCCGTGGTTTTTACCATGCCTTCCACTTTGGGCCCGTTTTTAATCCACCAGTCATTCATGAAATTCTTAATATCATCAAAGACTTTTGACATTTTATCCTCCTCTATCTCATCTGCTTTATTGTATTTGTGATAATACTACCATGAATTTATTAACCTTACAATAATTATTTTTATTGAGAATTTGCTTTCATGGCTGGTGCAAAGTAATTTCCTTAACTTCTGGAGATTTGATATGTTAAAACTGGAAAAGGTCACAAAACACTTTGAAAAAGTTTGCGCCGTTCAGGATGTCTCTTTTCAGGTAGAACGGGGTTCCGTCTATGGTCTTCTTGGTCCCAACGGCGCCGGTAAAACCACGACGATCCGGATGATCATGAATATTATCCGGCCGGATTCCGGTACAATCCGGATCGGTAACGGAAAAACGGGAGCGGTAAACAGCCGTAATCTGGGTTATCTGCCCGAAGAGCGGGGACTCTATCAAAAACGGAAAATCCGGGAAGTTATCCAGTTTTTCGGTCAACTGAAGGGACTGTCACCCAAAGAAGCAGCCGAACATTGTGACACCTGGCTGGACCGTTTCGGCATGGGTGACCAGGCAGACCGTAAAATCAGCGAGCTATCCAAGGGGAATCAGCAGAAAATACAATTTATTGTTGCCTCAGTCAGTTTCCCTGACCTTCTCATCCTCGATGAACCCTTTACCGGCCTGGATCCGGTTAATCAAATCATCCTGAAGGATATCATCCGCGAGTTCCGTGATGAGGGAAAAACCATTGTTCTGAGTACCCACCAGATGGACCAGGTTGAACAACTTTGCGATCATATCTGTCTGATCAATAAGGGACGGGTTGTGCTGGAAGGGGCACTTGCAGCCATTAAGGAAGAACACGGGGATCAGCAAATTGAGGTCCGTTTCAGGTCCGGGCCGGGTAAAATCCCCCCGGGACTCTTCGAATCGTACCACATACAGAATAAGATTCTCAGGGGATATTTGCCTGAATCTCTTCCCTTTAAAGAAGCTGTCCGTCGCCTGACGGATGCTTATGACATAGACGGCATCGCCCGGTATACACCATCCCTTGAAGATATTTTCATAAAACTGGTTGAGGTATAATATGTGGCAAAATATCCGGATAATCCTGCAATGGGAATATATTCACAGGGTCCGTTCCAAGGCCTTTATCCTGTCCATCATCCTCCCATTTATCATTCTGGCCCTGGCTATTGGTCCTCAAATGCTTGCCATGAAAAGCGGACCTGAACCGGAGTACCTGGTTCTGATATCCAACGATGATGCTTTGGCAGATACTATAGAAAACACATTCAGCCGAAAATACCGGCTGGAAAATGATGAGCCCCGCTACCTTTTCACCCGGCAATCTCCCAAAACAGAAACGGAAAAAGACACCCTGATCCATCAAATAATCCGCCAGGGAATATCGGATGCCGTGCTTACCGTCCACCTGGCAGCATCAGATACGATCCTGTCAGAAATCTACTACGAAAACATGGGGCCCGAGCATATTAACCGGATACAAAGCGGACTCCAGGACGCCGCGGAATCCTACCGGATGGATAAAGCGGGATTGAACCGGGATGTGCTGGCTTTTATCCAAACACCCGTAAAACTAATAGAATATCAGCTCACAGAAAGCGGTGTTTTATCCGGACAAAATATTCTCATCCGTTATATGACACCCTTTGTCTTCATGTTTGTGCTCATTATGGGAATTATTACCACCTCCCAAAGCATTATTTCCAGCATTATCGAGGAAAGAACCCACAAAATTGTGGAACTCCTCCTGTCATCAGTCAAACCATCTGAAATCATGGCCGGTAAAATATTAGGCATGGGACTTCTTGGATTAACACAAATATTTATTTATATGATTATCTTATACCAGGTCGGAAACCATTATCTGTCCGATCAGTTAACTTCAGGACTCATGAATACAGGTCACCTGATATGGTATTTTGTTTTTTTTATTTTGGGGTATCTCATGTTCAGCACCATTTATGTTGCCCTGGGTTCTTTATTTGACAATGAGCGGGATGCTCAGCAGCTTGGTGGTATTCTATCCCTTATTGCCTTATTGCCCATCTATTTTATCTCATTTATGCTGGAACATCCGGAAAGCAGCCTTTCGGCCATATTGTCTTACATCCCGCTGATTACCCCCTTACTGATGATTGCCCGGATCGGTATATCCACTCCTTCTTTCTGGAGCATTCTGGGCATGGCGCTATATCTCGTGATTTGGATTGTATTCCTGATTTGGCTTTCATCCCGGATATTCCGCCTGGCGGTACTGATGTATGGCAAAAGGCCTACGTTTCAGGAAATACTCCGTTTGACCGTTCACTTTCCCGGTAACGTAACAAAGTGCGTGCGATCTAATTCGGGAAATGTTATTTTAAATATCGGATAAACTCAAAAACAATAAATTAGGAGCAGATCAATATGGCTAAAAATGTCATCAATGTAAGTGATGCAAATTTTGAAAAAGATGTTTTAAAAAGTGAGATTCCTGTAGCCGTTGATTTCTGGGCAGAATGGTGCATGCCCTGCCGCATGATTACCCCGGCCCTGGAGGAAATCGCCGCCGATATGGCAGGCAAGATCATCGTTGCCAAGCACAATGTGGATGATTCCCCAACAACTGCCCAAAAATACGGGATCCGTTCCATTCCCACCCTGCTGATTTTCAAAAACGGGACTGTGGCAGATACCATCATTGGTGCTGTTCCGAAAAATGTGATCCGGCAAAAGATTCAATCAATCCTTTAAGGTTTTTTATGAAATATACTTTTTTAAGGATTTTCCCGCTGATTCTTCTTTTTTCGGCGGGATCTCTTTTTTCCCTGACAATTACAAAAACCGAGCCTCCAAACTGGTGGAGCGGGATGGAAACCGATACCGTCACTCTGCTTGTGTATGGGGATGACTTCAGCGGTTTTTCCGCACAGTCAACCGGAGAATATGCCGAAATTCTTGAAGAACACCCCTATCCCAATCCGGCGTATCATCGTGTAACACTGAGAATCCTCAAGAGCGGTACGGAAACCATCACATTTGAAAAGAAAACAGGACTTTTGGGTAAAGAATCTTCTTCTCTGGAATTCCCCATTGCAGAACGGAACGGAAAGAAACCGGCAAATATCGATGCGCGGGATGTGATTTACCTGCTGATACCGGACCGTTTTTCAGATGGAAATACTGAACGAAATTTCATTCCGGGACACAAGGACCCGGTTCGCCTTAAGCATAAATGGGGACGGCGCGGCGGTGATCTTCAAGGTGTGATCAACCATCTGGATTATCTTGAGGATCTGGGGATCACGGTTTTGTGGATGACACCCGTTTTTGAAAACAATTACATCAACTGCTATCATGGCTACACCCCCACAGATCTCTATGCCATCGAACCGCACCTGGGTGATTTTGAGACCTACAGGGAACTGATCCGCAGGAGCCAGTCCCTCGGAATAAAAGTCATCATGGATCATATCATCAATCACATCTCACCTTCCCATCCCCTGGCGGTTAATCCCCCTTCTTCCGAATGGATAAATTATTCAGTCGATGATTTTGAACCCTGTAATTACCGGATTTCAGATGTCATCAACACCTGGGGGCCGGATTCACTGCGGGAAATCGTCCAATCCGGTTGGTTTGCCGGATACCTTGCGGATATGAATTTGCGGCATGAAGCTGTTGTGGATTACTGGATCACACATGCCATCTGGTGGATTGAAACCTTTGGATTGGACGGCATCCGGCAGGATACCTGGCCTTATTCGGACACCGAAGGTGCAGCGGCATGGGCTCTGGGAGTTCGGAAAGAGTATCCCGACTTATTCATTCTGGGGGAAACCATGGTTTTTGAAAAGACCCCCCTCTCCTTCTTCTTCAACAACCGGCCCGATTTGCAGAACGGGCTCAGCTCCATTACGGATTTTGCCCATTCCAGCCAGATTTATCAGCTGACTACCGGAAAAATCGGGATCAAAACATTTTATGAAAATCTTTCCCGGGATTTCATTTACAGGAATCCTTCCATGATGACGGTATTCATGGATAATCACGATATGGGACGTTTTTTTACGGACACAGGCAAAGACATTCAAACATATTTAAATGCCTTTGCCCTTTTGTACAGTCTTAGAGGAATTCCTCAGATCTATTATGGAGATGAAATCGGGATGACCGGCGGACACGATCCGGAGAACCGGAAGAAATTTCCCGGAGGTTTCCCGGGAGATTCCCGCTCAGCCTTTACACGGGAGGGCCGAAAAAACGTTGAAAATCTGCTCTATGAACAATTCAGGCGCTGGAACCGTCTCCGGCAGGAAAAACCCGGTCTTTTCACTGTTCCCATGGAACATATCCTGATTGAGGATTCACTTTATGCCGCCTGGCGAAAGGATGGCCAAAACATACTCCTTCTGATCTACAATGACGGCTCACATCGTGTATCTGTCCCAATCCTCCCCCTGGTTCCGGAAATCAACGGAAAGCGTCCGGAACTCATTTCTCCCCTTTATAACGCCCGGGAAATCCGCCTTGATACCCGTTATAATGCCTCTGCCCCGGCGAAGACAGCCGTCATGTGGCTCTTTACGGGGGACAAGCCGTAAATAACATGTGATTTTGACCATTTCTCTGACTATTTTATCACTAAGGACATCAATTATCCTGAATCGGAGATTAACGATGAAGCGACTAATTCTTTTGAGCTTAATCCTTTTAACCATATTTGGGTGTGAACCCTATAAAAAGCTGGCTGTGGGAAATGACGGACCGGTATACACATTTGTGGATGACTCACTCTGGGCAATCATTGAGAAAGATATCCGGGAACCGGTGGAAAAAGAGCTGAGAACACCACAAATTGAGCGTATTTATCATTTTGAACCGATTCCTCTTTCAGACTTCAAAGATTACCGGGCATCAAAAAATCTCATGTTCATTACGACCCTGGACAGAACTGACAGGACATCCCGGTATATTCAACGGATACTGCCGGATACAGCTCTGCGCATGATTGAAAAAGGTGAGCGGTTTCTATTTCCCATTAAGGAGAAACTGGCAAAACGTCAGATTTTCATTATTTTGGCGGCTCCTGACGATGAAACTCTTCTGACTTATATCCGGAATGAGGGAAGTTCCATTTACGATGCACTGAACAAAGCATTTGTTGAACGGCAATTTGACGAGATCTATTACAAAGCTGAAGAGAAAGAGATCACAAAAAAGTTGTTTGAAAAATACGGGTTTTCTTTCAGGGTTCCCCACAGTTATCAGATTCTGGAAGAAAATCCCGTTGAGCACATCATTCAACTCGGCCGGACCAGTCCTTACCGCTGGGTAACCATTTACTGGCAGAAAGGCGGACTCAATTCGGTTTTGGATGAAAAATGGGCAGTCACTATGCGGCACTGGCTGAGCCTGAATTATCTGGATGGCACCTATGTGGAAAAACGCTATCTGACTCACCGGCTGGTTCACTGGGGTAATCGCCCGGTTTTCAATATCCGCGGGTTATGGGGACATCCGGAAAAAACCATGGGCGGACCTTTTTCCAGTTTTTATTTCTATGACGGAGTGACAAACCGGACCTACTTTATTGATATTTGTGTATGGGCGCCGGGACAGATCAAAAACGTCTATCTCCGGCAGATGGAACTTATGGTCAGCACTTTTTTTACCAGCAAAAATGTCTTACAGGAATATATGAGATGAAAAAACAATATCTGATGTTTCTTGTGTTAGCCGGTTTTCTGGCGGGATGCAGCGGCAGTGGTTCATTGAAAGACAGCCGGGCCATTGTAAACCAGTACAACCGTTACCTGGAAGAAAAGCCGAAAGCCCTGGACAGAATTATCGCCACGTACGAGGATGATGAACAAGCTCAGGAACTGCGGGCAGAAGCTCTCCGGTATATCATTCGAAGCAGGGATCCCCTCGCCTATCGCCTGATCCAGTCCCAGTTAAAAAAACCAGAGACCCTGGAATACTGGGCCCTGGAAATCATTGCTGACGAAACGGCTCAACTGAATGACCCCAAATGGGGCGTACTGATGATGGACGCATATTCAACCTTGATGAATCTTCGGATAAATCTGGAGAAAAAAATCCTCGGGAGTATTTTTTCCAATACGGATTTACAGAGTCTCCCCCGCTTTTTAGATTTATATCAGAAATCCTATGATCACTTTTTACAGCTGGATGACACCTTTGCCAAATCCCTCGGAAAATACGACGATGATGGAATTGTTCCCGTCTTACTGAAAATCATCAACGATCCAAAACGAAGCCTGAGGACCCGTGAACGGGCTCTGAAAATCCTGGCTGAAAAAAATGAACCGGCTTTTACAGAAGCCCTGATTGCACTCATGGGCGATCCCCGGACGGATCAGATGTTACGGGAATTTTCATTTAATATTTTGGATGTCACCCAGGATGAAAAAATACTTCTTGCTCTCCTTAAATTTTTGGACCGGAGCAAGGAACGGGATAATCTCATGCTGAACAGTGCCTTAACGGTATTGGATGATTTCTCCGATCCGGCAATAATCCCCTCCCTCCGCTTTATTGCTACTGACGAAAATTTTCCTTACTATCTGCGGAAAAAAGCATTGGACGGACTCATTGCATTTAAGTCCCCTGAAGAACTGATGTTTTTGATTCAGTCGCTTGAAGAAAAACACAATCTTATTTTTTGGATGGATATCGCCACTGCCGTCCGTAAATCGGGTGATCCCGACCTGTACCAAGCTATGGAGAAAACCGCACTGGCCCTTCATCGTGACTTTCAGGGAGGTGCAGAATGAAAAAACGATGCTTCCTTTGTCTTGTTATTATCATGATTTCTTCGGCTGCCGCACAGGTTCCGCCGGCTTCGGATGCACTCAATGAAAAATCCGAAGGGAACCGTTACTATTCTGCAGATGAAGAGATACTTCAGCTGAAAAATGAACTCAAAGCTCTCAAAGAAGAAGTGCTCATGTACAAAGCCGAAGTCAATATGCCAAAAATCCGGAATGAGATCCGGGAAATGGTCACAGTACCTGAACTGACCCATCAGATCATTTTGAAAAACGGGACAATTGTTCAGGGGACAATCCAGGAAGAAAATCTCTCAGAAATCAAGGTCCAAACCCTGATCGGCATTATTACCCTTCAGCGTAAACAGATTAAAAATATTGAGCCCATAAAAAAGCAGGCGCCTGTATTGGAATTTGACGGTCCTGTCAAAGAAATGATCTATGCGGATAAAAAGGTATTCCTGGGAAAGGTGACAAACAACGGAAACCAACGGGCGGACTTTGTCCGGGTCGTATTCCGGCTCTATGATGAGGGGGCCAATCTTATCCGTTCAGACAGCAGTTTCGTATTAGGCAACAACATGAAATATCCTGGCGGAATCTATTCTTCCTCAGCCCTTCTTCCCGGTAACAGCGGAAATTTTCAGTGTTCCGTGCCAACTTTTGATAAAAATGTCAGTTACTATACCAGCGAAATTAAATATACCAATATTGAATAAATTGCTTCAGGATAGGACTTTTTATTCATATCTAAGAGCTTCGATGGGATCCAGGCGGGCTGCTTTCACGGCAGGATAGGTTCCGAAAACCACGCCAATCAGCGAACAAATTATCACACCTATAACGGCCCACCGGACGGGAAAAACACCGCTCACATCCATGGAAACAGCCACAAGGTTTCCGGTCAGAATACCCAGTATAATACCAATCAGGGCTCCAAGTTCCGTTAAAACCAGGGCTTCAAGCAGAAATTGGTTCATAATATCCCGCTTTCGGGCTCCCATGCTTTTACGGATGCCGATTTCACGGGTTCTTTCGGTAACACTGACCAGCATAATATTCATGATACCGATACCGGCAGCCACAAGAGCTATCGAACTGATGAGAAGAGCAGCCATTTTTATGGCTCCTGTTACCTGATTGAAAGTATCTATCAACGATGTATTGGAAACTACCTCAAAATCATTTTCTTCCGTCAAAGACACACCCCGGATCAGGCGGAGATTGAATACAATTTCATCCTGAACTTCTTCAAAACGGTCCATGTCCATCACTGCAATAGCATATCCCAGGGATGTCCAGCGACTTGCAAACATTTTAAGATGGGTGGTCAGGGGTATAACCACCACATTATCTTCGGACTGACCGAAAATAGTCCCTTTCCGTTCCAATGTCCCAATCACCCTGAATTTAACCCCCCGGATGGTAACCGTCTGTCCCACCGGATTATACTGAGGCATGAGAACATCAATGACATCCTGTCCTAAGATAATTACATTTCGCATTTGCTCCACATCATTGCGGTTAATCATACGGCCGCTCTGGAGAAAATAACCGGATGAAAATTCCCATTCGGGTGTAACACCCCGGATTCCCACACTGTTTTTTGTCTGTTTTTCTTGAAATTTGACGGGATCACCGCTGTGCCAGTCTTCAGCCGTGATCGTTGCCGGACCGGAAAAACGGTCCTTTAATTGCTGATAATCCTTATACGTCAAATTTTTCCGGTTACGGTATTTCCAGCGGGTACCCCCACCCATTTGGACCGCAGGATATTTCTGGATGAAAAAGGTGTTGGTTCCCAGAATATTCAGATTACTTTCGACAGAATTCTGGAGGACATTGATCGCCGTCATCACGCCGATAATTGAAAACATCCCGATCACAACCCCGAGAATGGTCAAAAAGGAGCGGAGTTTGTTCTGGCGGATGGAATCCAGGGATGATGTCAGCACTTCATGCAAATTCATATTTTATCTCCTCGATCCTGTCTATCGTCTTTACCCTGAATTCCTCAACTTTATCTCTACTCATATCTGATCGCCTCAATCGGATTCAATCGCGCGGCAAGGTTAGCAGGTATAATACCTGATAAAATGCCTGTAATGACCGAGACAGAAAGTGAAATTAGGATAAGATTAAGAGAAAGGCGTGCGACAAAGAATTTTTGCAGCAGGCCGACAAGACCAACCGTGATGAGAATACCGATTGTGCCGCCGATGAGAGAAATAATCACAGCTTCACTGAGAAACTGAAAAAGAATAATATTCTTTTTAGCGCCCAGAGCTTTCCGGATCCCGATTTCCTTGGTTCGCTCCCTGACACTTACAAACATGATGTTCATGATACCTATCCCCCCTACAATCAAAGAAAGGGCCGTGATTCCAAATCCTACAGCTCTGATCGCCAGCCGGATATTGGCAAATTGCTGCCGGAATGCCTCCTGTTGGTTAATGGAAAAATCATTCTCTTCCTGAGGCTTGAGTCCCCGAAGTCCCCGCATGATAAACATCAGTTCTTCTTTTGCCTGCTCTACAGTCACGCCCTCTTTAGGTTTTACACTGACCGATATTCCCCGCCGGCCACCAAAAATATTTTTCAGGGATTTCAGGGGAATGGTAACGATATTATCCATACTCATGAGTCCCAGAAATTTTCCCTGTTGAGCAATAACACCAATAATTCTAAAGGTATTACCCTGGATTAAAATCTCTTTGTCCAGGGGATCCTCATTGGGAAAAAGACTTGTTTTAATATCATATCCGATGACTGCCACCTTGGTGCCATAACGGCTTTCGGGTTCAGAAAAAAAGCGACCAGACTCCAGTTTGAGGGCTGATATATACGCTTCCTGCCAGGTTGTCCCATTTATTTCCACCC
>Ga0180301_10005004_pt1 | contig 10200 bp, 9 predicted proteins | sample GuaBasSediGuay16_FD_121797 | JGI IMG/M metagenome (GOLD analysis project Ga0180301, IMG submission 121797) | Subseafloor sediment microbial communities from Guaymas Basin, Gulf of California, Mexico - Guay16, Core 4569-2, 12-15 cm | ecosystem: Environmental > Aquatic > Marine > Hydrothermal... | reverse complement strand
CTCAGTAAATCCCTTCGGCGACTTCAGAAGTCAATGTGAAAGACTACTCTTTAAGGCTCTAAGGAAAGCCTTCCCAGATGTAGACTTCCCTCCACTAACATTAGATATCCCTCCAAACCCTCAGTTTGGAGAACTAAGCTCCTCCATATGTTTCGAATTAGCGAAGAAGCTGCATACAAGCCCATTAAATGTCGCCAAACAACTGGAAGAAAAAGCCGGCGAAGAGGCACAGTTCTTTCCGCTTATTGAATCTATTCGTGCTGAAAAGCCGGGATACATTAATTTCTATGTGAATCTCCCAGAATTGGCTTCTCTAACATTTAGATCCGCTAAAACCTTAGACTTCGAGTATGGATATGTGAAGACGGAGAAGCCTGAAAGAATCATAGTTGAGCATACAAGCGCGAATCCTATCCATCCCATACATATAGGTCACGCGCGGAACTCAGTGCTGGGCGATTCTCTGGCACGTATATTGGAAGCTCGCGGTCACAAGGTGTTTCGGCACTACTATATTGATGATGTTGGGCGTCAATCAGCCATTATCGCTTATGGATATAAATTGCTTGGAAAACCTAAGCCTGAAGGAAAACCGGATCATTACATCGGTGCAGTATACTCGATAACTAGCTGCATGTTGGAGATCTATAGGCTTAAGAAAGCAATTGCCGAGATACGTAATGATACGGATAGAGCTGAAGATCTTCAGATGCTTCAAAGAGAGCTGGATGACTGGATTGCTGTTGCTGCGGAACTTAAAGAAAAATTCCCAAAGATCTTCAACAAGATTCTGGAAGCATTCAGCAATGCGAAAAACCCAGATCTTGAGGTTAACCGTATACTTCGAGAATATGAGAGAGGAGAGAAGGAGACAAAGAATCTCATTAGAGGGCTTTCTCAAATATGTATAGAGGGGTTTAAGCAGACCTTTGCTAGATGCGGCATCTCAGTTGACTCGTGGGATTGGGAGAGCACATTCGTATGGAACGGGGATGTCAGCCGATGTCTTGAAGCTCTGCAGAAGACGCCATTCGTCTTTAAAGAAGCTGGAGTTCTAGAATTAGACGCGGAAGCAGTCGCAGAGAAGCTCGGATTGAAGGAGACATTCGGAGTTAGAAAGGATCAGGAAATACCTTCACTGACTCTGGTCAGGGCTGACGGCACCTCTCTTTATACTACACGAGATATTGCGTACAGCATCTGGAAATTCGGAAGGGCAGACCGCGTCATTAACGTGATCGGCATGGAACAGAAGCTATCTCAGCTCCAATTGAAGCTGGCATTGTGCGCTTTAGGATATATAGAAGAGGCGAAAAGGCTTATACACTTCGCCTACAATCTTGTTCGTCTTCCCGGTAGAAAAATGTCGGGTAGAAGAGGACGATACGTAACTTTTGATGAGCTCATGGATGAAGCAGTTGCAAGAGCATATAGCGAAGTCTCGAAGCGTTCTCCGAGCCTTGATGAGAAGGCGAAAAAGAGGATTTCAGAGATTGTGGGAGTCGGGGCTGTAAAATATGCGCTTGTCGAGACTGATCCGCTAAAGCCTGTAATTTTCACGTGGGATAAAGTCATCAATTTCGAGAGGAACAGTGCACCTTACATCCAATACTCACATGCTAGGGCATGCAGTATCTTAAGAAAAACTGGCAGAGCAGAATCTCCAGATTTTAAATTATTTAAGGAGCAGATAGAACGTGACCTTACTATTACGGTGTCTCGTTTCCCAGAGATATTCATAGATTCCGCTGAAAACCTTAAGCCATATATAATTGCTGATTACGCTAACTCTCTCGCTGATAAGTTTAACACTTTCTACGCGGCTCTTCCCGTAATAAAAGCTGAGCCTCCAGAGCTGAGTGACGCGCGAATTATGCTGGTTGACGCTGTCAGAATAACTCTTCGCAATGCTTTAAACCTAATCGGTATAGAAGCTCCAGAACGGATGTAGCGATTCTTCTGAAGAAAAGAGAGGAAAAACCAGCTGTCCTCTTACTTGAGCGGGACATACATGCTGCTTCGGCTTGCACCTATTCCGGGAGTTCCATGTTTTACAGGCTTGTTTGTTATGGCAAACTCGCCTAGGTAATGCCCAACCATCTCTGGCTTTATCTGTACAGGGATGAATTCTTTGCCGTTATGTACATGAATAGTTACGCCGATCATCTCCGGAAGTATAATCATGTCCCTCGCATGGGTCCTTATAGGCTTCGTCTGACCGCCGTTCTTTGAGAATTCCTTGGTTATGCGTATTTTTTCTAGAAGCTTTCTCTGCTCTACCGTTAATCCTCTAAGTAGGCTTCTACGTTGACGGGATGGAAGTAGCTCTATGAAATCGTCCATAGACATATTCTTAAGCTCTTCAACTGTATACCCGCGATACCTGAATTCCCTGGGCATCTAATCACCACAGATTTCTGAAAAGACGGCGTCTTTTAAACCTTACTCAAAAGCGCCGTTTACTTCTTCTTTCCAGTTCTTTTAGCCGCGATCAGCCCGACCTTCCTACCCGGAGGAGCGTTACGAGAAACAGTTGTGACTTTTCGTCCTCCCCTTCTGCCGCTTCCGAATGGGTGAACCGCTGCTATCATAGCTCTACCTCGCGTTCTTGGATACTTATGTCCCTTTGCCTTCATCCAATAGTACTTCGCCCCTGCCTTTAAGAAGGGCTTTTCTGTTCGACCAGCAGCTGAGACCACGCCTACTGTTGCTAAGCAGAGATCATTCACGTAGCGTGTCTTTCCAGATGGAAGTTTCACTAAGGTTCCCTCAGGAGTATGCGATACGACTGTCGCGTACGCGCCTGAGGAGCGAACCAGCTTTCCTCCATCTCCAGGAGAAAGCTCTATGTTACAGACCATGGTTCCTTCCGGGATGTCTCCTATTGGAAGGACATTTCCAACCTTAACGTCAGCTTTCCTTCCAATTTCTAGAATCTGCCCTTCGTAAACTCCCTCAGGAACAACCGAGTAGAAGGTTTCACCTGTTTCCAACTCTATACATGCTAGAGGAGCCCCTCTACCTGGGTCGTGTAGAATCTGTTTGATGCGGCCGGCTATGACATTCGCCAATACTTCTTTTGGAGGATTCGGATACTTCGAAGGCGCAATTCTCTTATGTGTTGAAGCGCGCCAAGTTGGTCCTCCTCTTCCACGTCTCTGAACACGTATTCTCTTTCCCAAATTCTATACACCTCCAAATTCTATAGTATGCCCAGCCTAATCGCAACGTCTGTCGCGCTGTATTCAGGTTCAAGTCTGACGAAAGCCTTCTTTTTCCCTTTACTTGTAATTACAGTGTTGACTTTACGTACCTTGACGCCGTAAAGCTCCTCTACAGCCCTCTTTATGTCCTTTTTGGTTGCCTTAATATGCGTAATGAAGACTAGCTTGTTTTCCTTCTCTAGGAGACGACTCGTAGCCTCCGTCATGAGAGGATACAAAATGACTTCATGTGGATCCATAATTTCATTCTCCCCCGTCCCATCTTCTCAGCTCTTCAATGCTGGATTTTGTCCAGACAGTTAGTCTTCCAGGATGAGTCCCAGGTGCAAGAATTTCCGGGTTCAGATCCTTGACGAAAGATACGTCAACACCTGGAAGGTTCCTAGCCGCCTCCATTATGCCTCCATTCTCTGAGATAACGATTAATGGGCCGACGCCCATCTTCTTTCTTCTTCCACGCATCTTACCCTTGCCTGCGCGGATTTTAATGCTTTCTTTAACTCTGCAAACATCCGGCCAAACGCCTAGCTTTGCAAATGCATCCTTCACTTCCTGGGTTCTCCGGAGGTTCTGTATATCATCAGTCACAACTAGAGGAAGTTCAGGAACATCATCAACTATGTGACCTCTTTCAGCTACAACTTCCTTTAACCCGGTCGCTGCGATCGCTGAAAAGAGAGCTAAACGTTTCTCCTTCTTCGGAATCTTCTTCTTTATTTTCTTCTCGACAACTGGCGGATGAGCCTGTCTACCCCCAACCGTTCCAGGGGCAAGAGCCGCTCTTCTCGAGTCTCTCAGCCGCGGAATCCTGGCGATGCCATGGCCTACTCCCCAAGACCTGGCCGTCGTCCTTTTTCCAGCCATCACGTCTCTTCCTTGAGGTTGAATCCTATGAGTCTGAATCGCGACTACCGCTTTTTTAATAACATCAGGTCTAAGGCTAGTGTTGAATACGCTTGGAATCTTGACTCTTCCGACCTTTTTTCCCTCTAGGTCAAAAACCGGAGCATATGTTTTGCTCATTCTTCTCCACTCCTCATTAAGCACCCTGCGGAGACTCCAAAGAGACATATGTTATTTCTGGGGGAGCTTCGCTAATCTCCTTCGGTGGGCGGGCTGGATACCTGAATCGTATGAGACGTTTAGCTGGTCCTGGAACGCTTCCCTTAAGCATGATATATGTGCTTCTCGCCGGTCCGTATCGGAGAAATCCGCCTTTAGGTGTGACTTCTGTTCCATCCTTTCCGATCTTAAGGATACGCTTGTTAAACTCGGTTCTCTGATGATAACCCATCTGTCCCGCTCTTGGAACAGTATATAGTACTCTCGCTGGTTTCCAAGGCCCCAGAGCGGCGATTCCCCTCTTTGTCTTGTTTGATTTGTGACTGAGAATTCTGACGCCCCATCTCTTCACGACGCCTTGCCAGCCTTTACCTTTAGAAACCGCGATGACATCTACGAATTGGCCTTCCTTAAAGACCTCGTCGACCTGAACAGTCTTTCCAAGAATCTTCTTAACATATTCGAATTGCTCCTCTATTGTGCCTCCGCCGACCTTAATCTCCATAAGATCAGGCTTCTTCTTTGGAACCCCAGCAAGCCTCGGCTGGGTGGCAGCTATCACTCGGGACTCAACTACCTGGTCGATGGTCTCCTGAATCTTTTTAAGAGCCTTATCAGTCTCAGATTTCTTCGGTACCCCCTTAAGTCTCTCAAAGTCTTTAGGTAGAGATTCAGCCCAAGCCTCTGTTAGAGTCTTCAATCCATACTCATCTTTAGTATAAGCTCTCACAGCGCAAATAGTCATGGGAGGCGCGTCTATAATCGTTACTGGGTAGGCAACTTCTTTTCCATAATTGGGAGATCGCGGCTTATCCTCAACCATAATAACATGGGTCATGCCTGCTTTATATCCCGCAAAGCCCAGCAAGACTGGGCCCTCTTCAACCTCGGGCCAGAACCTTATTCTTCCAATGGGACGAGCAGCCCGTCCCCTAGGTAAATAGGCGAGAGATCCTCTCTTCGGAGCATGTTTCTTTCTATGGCCCACCGGTTTTCAGTCTCCTTTTCCTCTCTTTAATGTCTTAGTACTTTTCAAAATGAGGAGGGAATAATATAAACGTTTACGATTTTACCCCCTCTTGATTAGTTAAAGGACGCTCCGGCTTCACTTTAGCCGAAAGTTATCTTATCTGACGCTCAACTATGCAGGTTCGCTTAATCTTCCGTCTATTCTTAGAGTATGTATGTCGGCCTTTTTTCTTTTCTTCTTACTCTCAAGTTCTCTAGGAGCCTACGCATTTCTAGCTGGCTCAAGGTTCTTCTCTCAAATTCCCCTTTGAAGGCGTCAGCCTTCTTCTTCAAATCTGTCAAATCGATTTCTATACCTGCCAAGCAGGTAATCTTTTTGAGCATATGGTACGCGGCTTTCGGGTATATTCCTTCAATATAGATCGGGACCGCGCTCCATAGGCTGATCACATCGATTTTCTCCATTTTGCATCTCCACAGTATCTCACTGTATACGCTTGTAGGCCCTGTATAATTGGTCAGTACCACCCCGATCTTCTTCAACTTGTCAATCATATTCCTATTATTTGTCGTTGAGCTTATCAAGGTCTCATTCTCAGGGGAGATATCTGTAAGATATCCACCTATCGTGTAGATGCGATTAACATTCGTCTTCTTTGCTACTTCAAGCACAGCCTCCGCATATCTCGGCCAGTCCAGATAAGGTTCAATGCCGAGAAGCAGTACTAGGTCTGACTTGTTCTTTCCCTTCCAATAATAAAGAGAGCTTTGAGGAGGGATATATGAACGCATTAAGCCCTCCTTTATCGAGACGAATGGTCTCTGAATTATGTAATCATGGAATCTTCCCTGAAGAATCTCACCAAATTTTTCTGCTCCTAACTTGTCTATAAGATATTTAACTGAGAAGGTTGAGACTTTCCCAGCGTTAACCCATCCATCTAATCCTATAATCATCTGAGAGTTACGAAATTCGACTTTCTTCTCTATTCTTACATCTTCGCTCATTAAGGACTCCACAAACCAGATAAGGACGGGGAGGATATATGGGTATTACGGTCTGCATGCCGGGCTTAAAGATTTTCATTCAAATCAGCCTTCAATTAGGATAGGGCTATCCTTATGCAGCTTCAGACGCTTATCGATCACGTTCTTAAGATATGCGAAGACCCGCGCTACGAGGAAAAGAAGGAACTGTGGAAACAATTTAATGAGGGAAAGGAAATAGGTAGGCCCCTTATCACTGCATTTTCGAGAACACACGACTGGGCTTGCGAGCTTGGATTCGATCTATTACGATATTACTCAGACCCTAAATATTACTTAGAGATGAATTTGAGGATCATGCTTTATAAGCATATCTTCGACGACAGTGTTCTAAGCCCAAGCATAAATATTGAATTTGCAGGTGCTTTCGAACCTAGCTTGATGGGAGTTGATGTTGTGTTCCATCCCTATTCCACACCTTGGCCGGGGAAACCGGTAGTTAAGGATGAAAAGGACCTAGAGAGACTTCGCTATCCAGACATATATGAAAGCGGCCTCATGCCGAAGGTTCATGAATTTCACGATACAATAAGTAATATTGTTGGGAAGGATTTCAACGTCGGTTACCCGTCTTGGACGAGAGGACCGTGGGGCGTCGCTGTTCACATGCTCGGCTGGCATAACGCCTTGCTGAGCCTTCTGAAGAATCGTCGTCTTCTTGAAAGACTCTTGGATTTCGTTACAGAGGCAAGGATGGTCTGGGAGAAAGATTGGGGGGATTCATCGGCAAGGAGACTACTGCCTCGGCTTTATACAACGATGAGGTTGATGCTAAGACCCTTTCCCTAAAAAACTATCGTGAATTAGTTTTACCACGTGAGCAGAGACTTGCAGATTTTTATAAAGAGGGGATATCGTACTTTCACAGCTGTGGAAACATAACTCCTTTTCTTGAAGATATAAAGAAGATTCGTGGGCTGAAGATGATTGAGATAAGCGGCTGGACTGATATGAAGACTGCCGTAAATGTTTTAGAGCCGCACATAACTTTGCAGAGGTGGACTCGGCCTGAAGTCTTTCTTCTCAGCGAAGAAGAGATACGGGCAAGGTTCAGACGGATCTTAGAAGAGGGTTCTGGTCGACGTATGATAATCGTTAATAATGGCGCCGTTAAGGATACAATAAGATGGCTTCGGGTAATTAAACCCATTCTAGACAGGAGATCTGCAGTTTAGCGTGATAATAGGAAGACTTGATAAATTAGTATGAGGAGAAATCTGTGAGAGGAATCTTTTCATCATCGGGAAAAGAAGAGAGTTGTAGAGCCGGAATTTTCAGATTATAGTAGGCTCATCACCTGAAGATATAAGGCTTAAGGAGAATCTTGAGATGACTGCCAAACAACTGATGAGCTTTCATCTTATAAAGACTAAGACTATTATTCTTTCATTGTTTCCTCTCAAATGGAGGTTTAGGAATTGAACGGAGATGATCTAAAGATAACCAGAGACCTGCAAAACTACTTCTTCGTTCTTTACAAACTGGCTGAACTGGGCGCTCTTGATAGAACAGTAAAGATCTCAACCAATTTTTTAGCGGAGAAGCTTAATCTTTCGCAGCAAACGGTTTCTCGCTATCTTATTGATCTGGAACGTAAAGGCTGGATAAAGCGGACTGCTACACGTGAAGGAAGCCTCATCCGTTTAACTGAGCTGGGAGATTCTCAGCTAAGAGCAGTACGTTCAGCTCTTAATTCCATTTTTGAGAGGAAGCGGCCGTTATCCATCATTATTGAGGGAGCGGTCTTCACTGGGCTTGGAGAGGGAGCATACTATGTTACACGTAAGCCTTACAGGGAACAGTTCATTAAGAAACTCGGCTTCGACCCGTATCCTGGAACTCTCAACTTAAAATTAACATCACCTTATGATGCCCAGCTACGGAGAGAACTCGAGGCGTATCAGGGAATAGAAATCGCAGGGTTCAAAAATAAGAATAGAACGTATGGTCCCGTGAAATGCTTTCCTGCGCGGATAAACGGAAAAGAGAAGGGCGCGGTTGTCTTGGCATTAAGAACGCATTACGATAGCTCAGTTATTGAGGTTATTGCTCCTCGCTGCCTCCGAAAAGTCTTGAAACTGAGAGATGGAAACAAAGTGAAAGTAGAAGTATTCCTTGAACCGTTCTGATCTATTATTTTTCTTTTAGCTGAATCAGCCGTCTTCCCCTGGTCAGCGAGGAAACATGAATTAGTCCAGATATCTCCATTCTCATTAGAGTTCTGTTCAAGTCGTCTATTCCTATCTCCTTGTAAAAAGCCTTCAGCATCTCTAAAAGTTCCTCATCAGTAATAGAGTTCTTCTCTTGGAGTATCTCAATAATGGTCAAGTAGACCGGATGAATCTTCCATGTGCTCATAGCCATAACGTATCCTTCGCTTCTTTTATGCTACAAGCGGCGCTGGTTTCTGAGCTTTCCTAGCCTGCTTCATGAAGTTACGGTACCAGTTATCCATGTCAGGCGTTATACTTGGCCCTATCTTCTTGAGAGCCTTTTTGAAATCTGCAAATGTAACCTCTTTCGAATTTATGTCTCTACGGAGAGCTATTATAGCCGCTTCTCTGCAGATAGATTCAATGTCGGCTCCTGAATATCCCTTCGTTAGGCGAGCGAGTTCCCGGAGATCCACATCTTTCGCAAGAGGCATATCCTTTGTGTGAATCTTGAAGATTTGAAGTCTACCTTCCTCGTTGGGCTCTGGAACGTAGATCAGCCGGTCAAGTCTACCAGGCCTCATAATTGCGGGATCCAGTATGTCTGGTCTATTCGTTGCTGCTAAAACGATTACTTCCTGTAAAGTCTCGATTCCATCGATCTCTGTTAGTAGCTGGCTGATAACTCTCTCCGTTACTCCGCTATCGGCATATCCGGCTCCTCTTCTAGGAACAAGAGCGTCGATCTCGTCGAAGAAGATTATCGCTGGAGCTGACATTCTTGCCTTTCTAAAGACTTCACGGATTGCTCTTTCCGATTCTCCAACCCACTTAGAGAAGACTTCAGGCCCCTTAATCGATATAAAGTTAGCTTCACTCTCGGTAGCAACTGCTCTTGCAAGCAGAGTCTTTCCGCAGCCTGGCGGTCCGAATAGAAGAATGCCCTTCGGAGGTTTAATGCCCATTCTCTTAAAGACATCTGGGTTCTTTAAAGGCCATTCAACGGATTCCTTGAGCTCTTGTTTCGCGTCTTCGAGATCTCCTATGTCGTCCCAGTGAACAGTCGGAACCTCTATTGCAACCTCCCTCATTGCGGTCGGCGTGATCTCCCTATAGGCGTTTATGAAGTCCTCCATCTTCACCTCCATTTTCTCTAAGACGTTTGGAGGAATCCTTTCCTGTTCAAGATCGATCTCCGGCAAGTATCGCCTAAGAGCCTTCATTGCTGTTTCGCGGCATAGAGCTGCCAGGTCAGCGCCGGTGTAGCCATGCGTCATGTCTGCCAGCTTCTTCAAGTCGACGTCTTCAGCCAGCGGCATTCCTCTTGTGTGGATCTGCAGTATCTCGTATCTTCCCTGCTTGTCCGGTATTCCGATCTCTATCTCTCTATCGAATCTTCCGGGTCTTCTAAGGGCTGGGTCAAGAGCGTTCGGCCTGTTCGTTGCACCTATAACTATCACGTTTCCTCGGCCTGTTAAGCCGTCCAGTAAGGCTAAGAGCTGAGCGACAACTCTCCTCTCCACCTCGCCTGTGACTTCCTCACGTTTAGGCGCGATGGCATCCAGCTCATCGATGAATATTATAGCTGGAGCGTTTTTCTCAGCCTGCTGAAAGATCTCTCGAAGCCTGGCCTCAGATTCTCCATAAAACTTGCTCATTATCTCAGGGCCGTTTATCGAGAAGAAGTTAGCATCCGACTCATTGGCGACGGCCCTCGCAAGCAGAGTCTTACCACAGCCAGGAGG
>Ga0180301_10005001_pt1 | contig 10204 bp, 10 predicted proteins | sample GuaBasSediGuay16_FD_121797 | JGI IMG/M metagenome (GOLD analysis project Ga0180301, IMG submission 121797) | Subseafloor sediment microbial communities from Guaymas Basin, Gulf of California, Mexico - Guay16, Core 4569-2, 12-15 cm | ecosystem: Environmental > Aquatic > Marine > Hydrothermal... | reverse complement strand
GTATCCTGGGGTGAGGCCGCTACTGCCTGATATTCCACCTTCTTTGGGTATTCCCAATCCAGTAGAGGAAGGTTATCTCGAAGAATACCTGCCTTATCTCATGACCTCGGTTAAGCAGCCAGGAGAGGACTACACCTATGGCGAATACCTCGAGCACCAAATAGCAGAGGTTATACACATGTACAAGGAAGACGGATTTGGCACAAACCAGGCATATATGACTGTGGGTGATCCCAAGTCCATTTATCTAAAAGATCCTCCTTGCCTCAGGGGTATTGATACACGTATCAGGGATGGGAAACTCCATTTCATAGTTTATTTTCGTTCGTGGGACCTCTGGAATGGCTTTCCAGCCAACCTGGGCGCAATTCAGCTCCTCAAGGAATATATGGCATCAAGTATTGGCGTGGAGGATGGGGAAATCATAGCCGCCAGCAAGGGCTTGCATCTTTACGACTACGTGTGGGAACTAGCAAAATTAAGGACCATGTGTAGCAACCCCTCGGCTCTCAGCTCCCAATGTGATGAAAACGCCAGCATCCATAAAGACAATGAAGATTAGCACCTCAAATAGGCAGGAGACTCCAGACCTAAAGGGATTAAGCAGTGCTGAAATCGAAAGATGGGCGGTGAATCAGGGCCTGCCTGCTTACAGGGGGAGGCAGATCAGGCATTGGATCTTCCGCAGGCTCGCCCAATCATTTGGTGATATGACTGATCTTCCTAAGAAACTGAGAAGTACCCTTGAGCAGACTGTGGATCTCCAATGCCTGGAAATTACTGATATCCTTGTTTCTCGGGATGGGACGGAAAAATATATCTTCAAGTTAAAGGATGGTCACTTAATTGAATCAGTACTTATTCCTGAGCGGGACCATCTGACGCTATGTATATCCTCTCAGGCGGGATGCGCCATGGGCTGCAAGTTTTGTCTTACGGGTAGCCGCGGCTTAATTAGAAACCTTGAGGCGAGCGAGATAGTGGACCAAGTCATTCAGGTCCGATCAAGAGTATCCAACCCCAATAGGCTAACCAATATTGTCCTGATGGGCATGGGAGAGCCGCTAGCCAACTATTCCAATGTGCTCAAGGCCCTTCAAAACCTTATTAGCCCAGACGGCATGAACTTCTCCCATAGGAAGGTCACCTTATCCACCTCAGGACTTGTTCCTCAGATGAGAAAATTGGGCCAAGACATAACTGTAAATTTAGCAGTGTCCTTAAACGCAGCTAATGACAAGACCCGCAGCTTTCTTATGCCTATAAACAAACGATATCCGCTGAGTGAGCTTATGGACGCCTGCCGTGATTTTCCACTGCCTAGCAGGCGGATGATAACCTTCGAATATATTATGATGGATGGCATTAACGACAGCGAAGAGGATGCCGAGAACCTAGTAAAACTATTGCAAGGCATAAGGGCAAAGGTAAATCTAATCCCTTTCAATAAACATGAAAACTCCCAATTCCAACCCTCTTCCGCGGAACGGATAAGTCGTTTTCAAAAACTGCTCATTGAAAAACACATCACTGCCATCATAAGAAAGAGTAAAGGACCTGACATCATGGCTGCATGCGGTCAATTAGGTGGTCACCTCTCACCTAGTAACCCCGTATGCAACGTCCATGATGCAAAAGGGCGTTGCACCACTTGAATTATCTAATGCCCTCGTGCTATATGTATCATTTGGCTTATGATAACACTAATTAATGCACAGGAGAAATGTATATCCAAATGTTAGATTTCAAAAAGGGAAACGGTCTGATTCCAGCTATCGTCCAGGACTACAAATCCGGCGAGGTTCTAATGCTTGCATACATGAATGAGGAAGCATGGAATAAAACAATTGAAACAGGGGAAGCACACTTTTGGAGCCGCTCCAGAAACGAATTGTGGCACAAGGGCGGAACCTCAGGCCATGTACAGAAAATCAAAGAAATTCGTATTGATTGTGACAATGATACGATCCTTCTCAAGGTTCACCAAATTGGAGGGGCTGCATGCCATACGGGTTACCGTACCTGCTTCCATAAGCGACTAGAAGACGGCGGTCATATTAGTATTTGCAGCGACAAGGTATTCGATCCTGAAAAGGTGTATAAAAAATGAAAAGACTTAGATTGGGCATACCAAAAGGTAGCCTTCAAAACGCTACCATTAATCTGTTTGAGAAATCCGGCTGGAAAATCTCGGTGAACTCTAGGAGTTACTTCCCAGATATAAATGATCCCACCATAGAGTGCAGTCTGTGTCGAGCTCAGGAAATGTCACGATATGTAGAGCGAGGAACTCTGGATGCAGGGCTTACCGGAAGAGACTGGATAGAAGAAAACGAATCGGATGTCCACGTGGTGGGTGACCTGGTTTATTCTAAGGTTAGCCAGAACCCAGCAAAATGGGTACTAGCGGTCCCTGGAGATTCCGAGATAAAAAGCCTTGAAGATCTTGAAGGTAAAAAGATTGCTACCGAACTGGTAAATTTCACCAAGCGATATTTCAGGGAAAAGAATATCAATGTGGAGGTGGAATTTTCCTGGGGTGCCACCGAGGCAAAGGTGGTAGCTGGTTTAGCAGATGCCATCGTGGAGGTAACAGAAACAGGAAGCACCATAAGGGCCCATGGGCTCAGAATCATACACGAACTGATGCAGACTAATACACAGTTTATAGCTAACAAACAGGCTATCAAGGACCCTTGGAAAAAGGAGAAAATTGAGCAAATCTTTTTGCTTCTTCAGGGGGCCCTGAAGGCGGAAAATATGGTGGGACTTAAAATGAATGTTCCGGCAAAAAAAATGGAGGAAGTGATGAATATCCTTCCCAGCCTGAACGCACCCACAATAGCTGAACTTTATAATTCAAAATGGGTTTCAGTGGAAGTAGTAGTGGACTCTGGCATGGTGAGGGATCTCATTCCAAGACTTATGCAGGCCGGTGCCGAAGGAATAATCGAATACGCCCTCAATAAGGTTATTTGATATGAAAAAAAAGAAATGGTTGGTATATTGGGCAGTTGTGCTTTGTCTCACCCTATCTGCATGCGCCCAAGACCGTGGTGTCGTACTAAAGAAGGCTCGTGCCAAAGAAGACCTTGGTAATTCTTTATTGATGGACGGCAGGATAGAGGAGGGACTTAAAGAACTACTTGAAGCTGAGAAGCTGGCCCCTGATGATCCTGAAATCCAAAATTCATTGGGCTTAGCTTATAGAGATCTCGGAAAACTTGACCAGGCAATAGATCACTTTAAAAAGGCCTTGAGCCTTAAGCCCGATTACCCCGAAGTTGCCAATAATCTGGGAACCGTATACCTTCTCAATAAAGATTATGACAAGGCCATCAAATTGTTCAAAAAGGCTGCTGAGACGGTTACGTATAGAACTCCATATATTGCTTATACAAACTTGGGGTATGTTTACCACATTAAGGGTCAATATGAGACGGCCATTCGTTATTACCAAAAAGCCATCGAAAGATTCCCCGGTTACAGCGTTGCCCACGATAACATGGGTCTTGCATACGAGAGGCTCAAGAAATGGGATGAGGCAGTAGAATCATACAAGAAGGCCATTCAGTTTGCCCCTGGCGCCCCGGTTCCCCATCTTCATCTTGGAAAGTTGTACCTGACCTTGAAGTTAAAAAAAGAAGCCGCCCAGGAGTTACTCAAGACAATAAGGGCCGACAGGAATGGTCCGTACGGCAAAGAGGCAGAAAGGCTTTTGGAAAGACTCAAATTGGACCAGCAGCCTAGCTCATAAAAAAATCTTACTAGCCATCGAGGAGAAAATGAAAGGACTTATGACCAACAAGGCCCTGGAAATCCCTTCCTTCATAGTCATGGACGTGATGGAAAAGGCGCTTGAAATACAAAAACAGGGCCACCATATTATTCACCTTGAAATTGGAGAGCCTGATTTCCCCACTCCTCAATGCATTTGTCAGGCAGGAATAGAGGCTATCCAGAAAGGCTACACCCACTACACCCACAGCCAGGGTATTATTGAACTCAGGGAAACCATTTGCCAATGGTATTTTGACAAACATGGAGTCAGTATAGAGCCTGATCAGATAATAATTACTTCTGGTACATCTCCAGCTCTTCTTTTGATTATTTCAGCGCTTTTAGATAAAGGGGACCAAATAATCATGTCAGATCCCCATTATCCATGCTATCCCAATTACGCTCGATTTCTGGGGGCCGAGCCCCTTTTTATTAAGGTTCATGAAGAAGATGCATTCCAGTTAGATCCTACAACAGTAAGGAAAAACCTCTCTCCAAGGGTCAAGGCCATACTTATAAACTCCCCATCAAACCCCACCGGGACTCTTCTTTCTCGTGAAAAAATGGCGGCCATTTCGGAACTGGGTGTGCCTGTCATATCGGACGAAATTTACCATGGCCTAGTTTATGGTGAGAAGGAATGCTCTATCCTTGAATTCACCGACAATGCATTCGTTCTCAATGGCTTTTCTAAGCTTTTTGCCATGACCGGATGGAGATTAGGGTACATTATCGCTCCCCGGGATTTTGTGCGCCCGCTTCAGAAATTGCAACAGAACTTCTTCATATCCGCCAGTAGCGTATCTCAGTGGGCTGCGATTGCTGCACTTCGTGATGCCCAAAAAGATGTTGAGCGAATGCGAAAAATATATAATGAGCGGCGTGTATTTCTGGTGTCGCGCCTGAAAGAGCTGGGTTTTGGCCTTGCCACTGAGCCAAGGGGTGCCTTTTATGTCTTTGCCAATGCGAAACACCTCTCATCAAACTCCTACGATCTGGCTTTTGATATCCTGGAAAAGGCCCATGTTGGAGTTGCCCCTGGTATTGACTTTGGAAAAAATGGGGAAGGCTTCTTGAGGTTCTCCTATGCCAACTCCATGGAGAATCTCCAAGAGGGCCTCCGCAGGATTGAAAAGTACTTGCAGGCCCGCTGACACCTTATTGAATTTGTGAGCCAGGCCATGGAAGTATCTTTTGTTGCCAGCGCGTACTTGCCCGACCAATACCCTCCCCCTGATCGACCTGAAGTAGCATTTGCGGGAAAATCCAATGTCGGCAAGTCTTCTCTTTTGAACAGATTGGTAAACCGGAGGCATCTTGCGGTAACCAGTTCAAAACCAGGCAGAACTAGGTCCATCAATTTCTTTGCGGTGGGCAGGGATTTATATTTTGTGGATTTGCCAGGATACGGCTATGCCAAGGTCCCAGTCTCGGTCAAAAGGTCGTGGAAAAAAATGGTGGAGACCTATCTTGAGGGGAGGCCGACCCTCAAAGGGGTAGTGCTCATAGTGGATATCCGGCGCGACCCTGATTCTAATGACCTGGATCTTCTCCATTGGCTTAATCACCACGGCATTGCGGCAGTAGCTGTTGTGACCAAGGCTGATAAGCTCTCAAGGCAAAAGGCACTTATAAGAGCCTCAGAAATCACAAAAAGGTTAGAACCTCTTATTGAGCACAAACCCATCATTTTTTCAGCTCGAACAGGAATTGGCAGAGAGGAACTATGGGAAATGATCAAATGCTTGATCAGGTAAAAGGTTAGCGGGGTTCTTCCAGCCCATATGCCCTAATCTTTTTGTGAAGATTGCTTCGTTCGATTCCAATAGCCTCTGCTGTTTGAGAAATATTCCAGTTGTGTTCTTTCAATTTTGCCTCAAGGAAAGCCTTTTCGAATTCCCTCTTTGCATCTTTGAGGGAGTCGCTGTACAAGGCCCAAGGTAACCACTCTCTTGTTGAACCTGACTCATTGTAAGGTGGTGGGATATCTTTCGCCTCAACAACTGGCCCTGGCGTCATTATCATCATGCGCTCCACAAGGTTCTTCAGCTCTCTCACATTGCCCGGCCACTTGTAGGCCATCAGCAGTGATAGTGCTTCTTCGCTGAACCGCTTTGGTTCGACATTCGTTGTTAAACAAAATTCCCGCACAAATTCGTCAACAAGTTTGGGTATATCATCTACCCTTTCGCGCAAGGGCGGAACCCTCAACGGTATCACATTCAGCCTAAAATAGAGGTCCTCCCGAAAGGTGCCCTTTTCTATTTCGGCCTCCAGATCCTTATTTGTTGCTGCAATCACCCTCACGTCCACCTTTATCGTCCGGCTTCCGCCCACACGCTCAAATTTTTGCTCCTGCAGGATGCGAAGAGTCTTTGACTGGGCCTTGAGACTCATGTCGCCTATCTCGTCAAGGAAAATCGTCCCCTCGTGGGCGAGATCAAACTTCCCTTTTCGCATTGTGGAGGCACCTGTGAATGCCCCTTTTTCATGACCGAACAATTCACTTTCAATCAATTCCTCGGGAATAGCCGCACAATTTACTTCGACCATTGGCTTGCGGCTCCTTTTGCTGAGCCTGTGTATCATATGCGCTACAAGTTCCTTACCAGTACCATTTTCCCCGGAAATGAGTACCCATGCATCAGTAGGGGCCACTATCATTATTTGTTTTTTTAACTCTACTATCGCTCGACTATTCCCTGTAACCTCATATCTTTTTCTGTCTCTTTCCCGCAGTAGTGTCACTTCTTGTTCGAGACTGTGATATTCCAGGGCATTGTTAATGGTAAGAAGGAGCTTTTCCAAAGACAGGGGCTTCTCAATAAAATCATATGCGCCCAACTTTGTAGCCTTCACCGCAGTCTCAATGGTACCGTGACCCGACATCATCACTACTTGGATCTGAGCACTGATTTCCCGAATCTTGACAAGTGTATCAATACCGTCCATTTCCGGCATCCATATATCCAACAGCACGAGATCCGGCATGGTTTCCTTTATTTTTTCAAGCGCTTCTTTGCCACTGCGGGCACATACGACATCAAATCCTTCATCGGAAAGAATCCCCTCCACTGATTGGAGAATGCTATACTCATCATCAACTACAAGGACTGTTCGTGCCATGGCAAAAAAATCCTAAAAAAGCATCAATTATGGAACCACCGAGGACCCTCTCTGCTTCTTTTATTCATCCTATCTAATCATTTCCAAAGCTATTTCTGCTGCCCTTCGGGAGGCCCCGCCTTTACCCAACTTTTCTCTTACCTCCTCAAGCCCCTTTTTCATTTTAGTTCTGTTTTTCTCATCTTCAAGTATATTAATTAATTGCTGTGTGATCTCTTCTGGTGTAACCCCATCTTGGATCAGTTCAGGAACCAGCGTGTACCCAGCGACCAAATTTACCAAGCATATATGCTCTACTCTGACCACCCTTTTTGCAAGAAAAAATGTAACCGGGGAAACCTTATAAACAACGACCATGGGGACACCCATTATGGCGGCTTCCAGCGTTGCTGTGCCTGAGGCAACCAATGCACAATGGCAACAAGACAAGAGCTCATATATATTAGCCCTTGAGATTCTTATCTCCACTCCTGCGTCCCTAACTAGATGCTCCACCCTGTCCTCTCTTATGGTGGGAGCTAAAGGTAGAATACAGCCTAAGTTAGGGTAGCGTACTTTCAAAAGTTTTACAGCGCCAACCATGTTAGGGAGTAAAGATTCAACCTCCTGGTCCCGGCTACCTGGCAGTAAGCCCAGAACGGGATAATTATTTTTCAAGCCCAGCTCTTCTAGAATTTCCCCTGGGCTAACCTCAGGTAACTCAATATCGCATAGAGGGTGGCCTACATAGTCAACCCGAAGCCCCCTTTTTTCATAAAACTCTTTTTCAAATGGCAGTATACAAACCATCCTATCAACAACAGAGGCAATCTTTTTTACCCTTCCTGGCCTCCACGCCCAAACCTGAGGACTGATGTAGTACATTACCGGGATGCCATACTTCTTGGCTTTGGACGCCAATCGCAGATTAAATTCGGGATAGTCTATGAGGATAAGCAATGAAGGGCGAAACTGCTTTAGGACCCGACTTAGCCCAAAGTATGCCTTGGCTATATTGCCTAGCTTTCTAAATACCTCGCTGAGCCCCACAACAGCAGTTTCACTGGCCGAAACGAGCGCCTCTACCCCTTGGCCTTCCATCTTGGGTCCACCTATCCCAACAAATGATATATTGGGATTGAATTGGCGAATGGCTTTAACCAAGTTGGCACCATGCAAATCCGCTGATGCCTCACCTGCAACAATGACCACGAGACTATCTTGTCGGTGCTCAACAGATGCTCTGAAAATATTTGCACCCCCGCTCAATCTGCTGAATGATGGTGTGCGCCACAGATAGAGCACGCTTTCCGTCCTCACCCGATACTTCTGGTGGTCGGCGCTCCAAAACAGCGCCTAAAAAGGAGCGAATCTGCGATAGCATGGGATCGCTGTCGGGGAACTGCATGTTGCTGGTGACGATCTGAGGGAAACCTTCAGGTCCAATTCGATCTTGATCAAGACGAGTAACACCAAGCTCTTTATTTGCAAAATCAACGGCCAGATAGGCATCGGGCTGAAATATTCTCAGCTTGCGTATGGTCTTATTAGAGACCCGGCTAGCAGTAAGATTGGCAACTGTGCCATTGTCAAATATTATTCTTACATTTGCTATGTCAGTCTTCCCTGTCAGTACCGACATCCCGACTCCGTGAAGTTCCTTAATATCTGCCTTAACCACGTTAAGTATGATGTCGAGATCATGAATCATTAGATCCAGCACCACATCTACATCAGTTCCCCTAGGAGTAAAGGGATTGAGCCTATGGGACTCCACAAATATAGGATTGTTTACCATTGTCCGCATTTCTCGCACGGCCGGATTAAATCTTTCGGTGTGGCCTACCTGGAGCACAAGGTTATCACTCGCTGCCCTATTAATGAGCTGTGCCGCCTGTTCCACATCATCTGTTATTGGCTTTTCCAAGAGAACGTGAACGCCTTTTGAGAGCACGTCCATGGCGATGGAAAAATGGTCCTTAGTGGGTACTGCAATGCTTACCGCATCTACCTGGCCTAAGACTTCGTCGTGATGAAAGTATGCTCTGGTATCATAGCGTCTTGCAATCAGACGGGCTCTGTCCTTATCTATGTCCACAACCCCAACTACGTCGGCTTCAGGTAAGGCGGCGTATTTCTGCACATGGTACTCGCCCACATGGCCTACGCCAATTACGGCAACCCGCAGCCTTCTCAATTTATTTCCTCCTCGGTTATCGAGTAGACTGCTATTCCTTTTTCGTCAGCATACTCCAGCATTTGATCACGATCAAACATCAATGTTTTATTTGCCTCAATAGCCAGGGCCGAGGCCCTAACCCTAGCCATGGTCTTTATTGTCTCAAGGCCAACTGTTGGTACATCAAAGCGGAGATCTTGGCCAGGCTTACTTACCTTTACCACAACGGCTTTTTCATTGGCCAGCTGGCCTCCTCTGAGAATTGTTTCGTCGGTACCTTCAATGGTCTCAACTGCTACCACCGTCTTACGCCTCACCACCACACATTGCCCAAGGTCAAGTTTCCCTATCGCTTTTGCCACTTTCCAACCAACTTGAATGTCCCTCATTTCCTCTTTTGTGGGCTTCCGCCGCGTAAGACATCCCGCGGGGGCCAGTAATTCTGGCAAACAGTAGGTTGAGCTTATCACCTCTATTCCCTGACGCTCTAACTCCCGTGATGCTGCCCTAAGAATGTCATCATCATGAAATATGGCGATTTTGGTCATCATGGCAAGGCCTTTGAGATCAGGCCTTATGTCCTCAAACATTTTTCGCTTGGTAATAGAGCCCGCCATGACTGCCTTGGTAGCATTGCTTTGTTTGAGCGTCTTTAGTAGCTTTCCGAACTGACCTAGGTTAATCCACCTTATCTCGTCAACTTCTTTCTCCAGGTCCGGTAACGTCTCATTATGGTGGGCCACTGCTACCACCTTATAACCCATACGCCTAGCCGACCTTGCCACCATCAAAGGAAATCGACCTCCGCCTGCGATTAAACCCAGTACCTCAGCTCGCTGTCCCAATCCGCCGCTCCAGAAAGTTCAAACAAAATATTGCTATTTCATCGTATTAGCTCAATAATAAGGGGGATAGCAGCGAATGTACTATCGGGACAAGAGGATTTTTCTTCCGCTCGGAGTCTCCCGGGCTGGTCAGGCACTCAGAGACCATTTAAGCAATCAGCCCGCATCCCCAAAAACTGAGTGCCTGACGGCGCCCTCCCGTCAGTCGCGTCCGAAAAACCCTCTTGGCCCTCGTTATTGAGCTATTACGTCACGAATTTGAGAACAAACGACTTACCAAGGATCGTTATCTTCT
>Ga0180301_10005000_pt1 | contig 10204 bp, 6 predicted proteins | sample GuaBasSediGuay16_FD_121797 | JGI IMG/M metagenome (GOLD analysis project Ga0180301, IMG submission 121797) | Subseafloor sediment microbial communities from Guaymas Basin, Gulf of California, Mexico - Guay16, Core 4569-2, 12-15 cm | ecosystem: Environmental > Aquatic > Marine > Hydrothermal... | reverse complement strand
TCGCCCGCTCTCTGCTGAAGCTTGTGGTGTCGACAATGGCCTTATCCTTTCTAACCTTTCTTATTCTGGCGATGATCTCGAAGGTTTTTCTTATGAGGAGTCTCACGAGTTTTGCTAGCTTTTTTCTCTACTCTCTTATTGTCCTGTCTCTCACGGGCCATGGGAGCTCTAGGAGTGCTCTTAGCTTGCTGTCTTCCTCCAGTTCTTTCGCTAGTTTTGTTGGTGTTGTCTTATGGAGGACTAGGTATGCCACTACGGCTATTCTCACGTAGATTGCTATGCCGTTTCGCTTTCTCCGGCCTATTCTGGCTTTGCTTCCGTAGATCTTCTTTGCGACTCTCTTTATTATTTGACTATCTTTTTAAGTGGGATATCACCTATTTTCATTGGGGCGGCCTCTTTGAGCTGTGTGTGGCTGTGATACTGTATTACAAATCTTTATAAAAGCCAGCTTCGCAAATAAACATCAACTAAAAAACAAATTCATTTCGAAAGTCCTGAGGAGCAAATAATTTATATGCGTGGTTAAACAATGACACAGGACCAAGGTATACTTATATATGACGATTCATGGGATTACCTAATAATATTAGATGCTTGTCGCTTTGACATCTTTCAAAAGTTCTCAAATAAATTTTTCGCAGGAGAGCTATTAAAAGCTAAAAGCAGAGGTTCAATGACTCTTGAGTGGGCCGTAAAGACATTCACTAAGAAACTTAAAAATGTGGTATATCTTTCCGCAAATCCTTATATCAATTCCATAGCACCTGTAGCATTTTTTGGTGGGATAGCCAAATGGACACCATGGTTATTTTTCGATAAAATTATCGACCTGTGGGCTAAACTGTGGAACAATTATTTAAACACTGTATTGCCATGGAGAATAAATGAATATACTCTTCACTTTGCCGAACACAATAAATCTAAAAGACTAATAGTACATTACATCCAGCCTCACGCACCATATTTGCATCCTAAACTATTCGGTATATCCTTCAAAAAACCCTCCCCAAAGAAGAGGATGTTCTTACATACAACGCAAATGTATAGAAAGGATAGGATAAATAAACATGCAGTAATAAAAGAATTCCTTAATAAGTTTCTCGGATATCTAAACGGACCACCAGTATTTAATGTTTTATATCATCTTAGGTTCGGAAACAAACTATTTTGTATTCTTCGGAATATTCTAAACCTCCCGTACTATGGCCCTATAGACTACGTTGTAAGGAAATTCGGAATTAAACACCTATGTAAATTTTACAATTTAAACGTGCTTATTGTACTTGAATCTGTCTGTGATCTAGTGGAAAATATTGGCGACGGAAAAGAAATAATCATTACTAGTGATCATGGCGAATTTCTTGGAGAAAAACTTAGTATAGGGCATCCATGGGGTATTTCCGATCCTATACTAAGGAACGTTCCCTGGTTTAGAGTTAAAAAACTTAAGAAAAGAAGAAAAACCATGTTGCCATGGATAAAAAAAGAAATTATCAAATACACGCTTAGGATTAAAATAAAAAGAAGGATTAAAAGGCAGGGAAAAGCCAATAGGTAAACAACTAAGAATCCAAGTAATAACAATTCAACCTACCTCTAAAATTAGGTTTTCTGCGCTATCTATATAATGAGGGCGATCAATGTTTAGCGAATCTAGTATTATACCTAAAACATCTAGAGCTTGCACAGAACCTTCCTTTAATACGATCCCATCCGAATATATACCAAAAACCCCCTTCATATTATGGGATGCCATAAATTCTTTCGTGATAATTTCTTTAGAAAGCTCAGATGAAAGCCAAAATTTCTTGGAGAACTTTGGGAGTAAGATCACATCCGGTGCCCATATAACATACTTGCCCCAGTAAATATCGCTACGCTTTGCAATGAGAGACAAAGCATCTAATTTGGAGTTAACTTTCTTGAAAAGTTCTATTATCCATCTAACAACAGTCGGATACTTTAAACCTTTTTTCCTTAGCAATATTTTATTAATCCTAATTCCTGTCCCGAAGAGGTCCCTTTGTATATACGCAGGGGACTTCGAAATATCAGCTAAATTTTGTTTCCTAGCAAAACGCCATAAAATCAGCGAAGACTTTCTAGAAAACTTATTGGATAATGTAATTGAGATTTTTGCTAGCCTATATATAACATTATTCTCCAACACAAGACGAGATAACCAAGATGTTGACATGAGCTTTGCTTTAATCAAAATTCTTGCGGGCATTACTATCTTATCATAAAACTGAAAACCATGATCGGAAACAATAGCATAGACCGTGGATTTACCGTCGTACAAATTTAGCAAATCCTTAGTAAAAGCATCAATCACTTCAAATGCCTTACTCGCATATTTTTGCAAATATTTTAAGTATTGTCTCTTGCCTATGTATAATGAAGATATATGCTGAATCCAATCGATTTCGCTGAAGACAATAATTATAGCAGACCAGTCTTCATTATTTAGAATTTCTCGATAGATACTTACTCTCTTTCTGAGATCATCTATTATGATTTGCAGTAGGGCTTCAGGATCTTCTTGAAGTATAGGCCACAGCTTTCCCGTGTATGACAATAAATCACTACGGTTTTTGAGAATAATCTGTTTAGTTTCATTACTAACATTATTAATGTTGAATTTTGCAACAGGGGAGAGCCAGTCTGGTATTCCTACGCCTTTAAATTTACGAAATGGAGATGATAGTGGGGCATTTATAACAAGTTGTGGCTTCCTATATATACCATTGAGAAGTTCCCATAGGAGGGGTTTCTTTATGTCTCCTGACGTGGTTAGCCTATAGCTAGAATTTAGAGAATTAAATTTAAGAAAGCCAAATACACCATGCTTTCCTGGGTTAACCCCTGTAAAGATAGTTGTCCATGCAATAGCTGTATGAGGTGGAATTGTTGAAATTAAATCTCTCCGTTGCATATGTCTAATGAGATTTCTGATGTTAGGGATATTACTTACCTTCTTTATAAAATCGTATAGACCCCACCATAATCCATCTATTCCTAAGACAACAAGAGGTCTATGTTCAACTCCACGTTTCACTTTGTGCACACCAAATATTTAATCAAATATCAGTTTATCATGAGCGACTTTTTTCTAAATATTTTAGTATTGAAAGCGCTTAAAATAAGCTCTAGAGCAATCAACATTAAAGAGACTAAAAGAGTTATCAAAAAAGGTCTGAACTCATCATAGCCATAGAAATCTGGAACCGACTTAACCATGCCATGTACATCAAGTTCTCTTAGTAGTAAATAATGAAGATCCGAATGTTCTATCTTAAATTCTAATTCGCCTTCAATGTACAGATCACAATCCTGCGGTATTCGTGGGGAGAGACTCATAAAACCAATTGACTTAGCTGCTATATTTACACGCTTATATCTGAATTTCCTAAATACCGTTGTACCATTTATACGTACTACAGCTGGATTCCTTACATATATGCGCGCACATGAAGCAGATATTTCTGTGACATTGTTTATCACATATATTTGGTTTCTTTTATTGACTGCACATATGCTTACCTTTTCTGGGAAAGATATATTAATATACATCGTGTCATATACAGAGTATAATCCAAGTCCATATTTAAATTCAAGACTTTCCATGTTGATCTTAAATGAATCATACTTCCCGAGCACACTTATCAAAACTACATCAGAGAAGTTTATATCTCCAGCATCTAGGCTTCCCGACGCCTTTATTGAGAAAGTAGTATTCTCAGTTGCAACTAAATAAAAGGATTCTGAGTTTATCTGTATATGTCCCCTAGAAGAGAGCTTGGAGGGGATTCCTATGCCTCCTTCAAAGTAGTCTAAGACTACTGCTGGTCTTGCTACTACTAAAGTTCCTGTATTTAATAATATTTCAGTAATTGTAGCAAAAATCTTAAAAATATTCTGGTTATTCGAAAACGTAGATTCGATTATAGCTCTTAGTGGGAAAAGATTCATGTAATAAAACTTTAGTTTCATTCCACTAAGATTTTGAACGACAGAAAAGAGTAGAGGCACGTTTTCTCCATAATATGCAAAAATTTTAGCTGATTCATTTTTTACCCTCAAGTCGGGGACATTAATAGTTATGTTTAGATCAATGATCCTATCACCAATTTTTATGTATGTGGTGTTTATTGTATAATTATGCAGGTAATACAAGGTGTTATTGAATTCTGAATATCCTCCAAAGTTAACGATGATTATATCCTTTAAGTTTCTAAACTTAAGTGCTGTTAAGTTGATTTGAGTAAAAAATCTGTGCACCAGTTTTTCGTCAGGAAATATCAGTACTTCTTTATTTGCTATTTCAAGAAAATCAAAGAACATTACTGAAGTGAAATTTACGCATGATGATAATAGTAGATCGTAGGTTAGCATCAAGGTCTCATACTTAGAAATATTGCGATAATAACTATCACTCAGTATTAGGGCAGTATTGGAGGCATAACTGACTATAATCTTTTGGTATGGAAACTTGTATAGGTATATTTTATCCCTATCATTTATATAAATAGGTAAAGATATATGCGATATATGGCCAAAGATATAATTATAGCTATTTCTAAGATTATACACTTTAGTTTCATCCCATTTAGCATCATATAAGATTAACACTGAACTTGGTTTCGTGCCTAAATAACTCAAAACTGCTTCGGGCGTTGCAAATAAGTCAAGCCGGTACATAATGAAATCTTTAGCTAGTCCACCATACTCCGCTTGAGGGATGTACTCTGCTACACGCCATGACATCCATGTTGGTGTCACTATTACTGATGGGATTTCCTTTGTATCAACTATGTATGTTCGAGTATAATCTATCGCTTCTTTCTCCGATCCCGATAAAGCCCATACCTGCGTACCCCAATGATGATACCTAATGGAAACAAAAGTAGAGCCTGAGCCAACAAGAAACATGATAGCAATGACTCGTGACATATAGGTGTATCTTTTACTATTTTTTACGGCCAATTTTGAGAGTTTCCACGATATAAAATCAATGAAGTAGTAACCAGCAACAATTATTACCCCTAAAAATACAAATGGAAGTAACCGAATCTCCCAATAATGTATGCGTCCAATGGTGATACTTATACCCGTTATTACACGTCCTGAAATGACAATAACAAGCGTGTATATTACTGCATAAAAAACAAGTTTATTCTTTCGAATTAGACGAATTAGACGATTTGGATACCTAATTGATAATAATGCAAATATTAATATTAGGAGACCAAGTCGGAAGGCATATATATGTATTGGTACAGACAAAACCATGTTCCAATTCGAATTCAACATTAATGGACTATCGAGAGTGAGCAGATAATATACGAGAGAAACTATCAAATAATATGCCACAAGCTTGACAAGAATTTTTTCAAAGCTTTCAACAATATTCCTGTTCCCTCCTAACCCTACACTCTTTGAAAGATATCTCATAGCTTTCCCAACGACAGATATAATCAGATAAAGAGATATAACAGCTATAAGGGACCCCACACTTATGACGATATGCGATACTAGCCATGAAGTTCTTGGTACAAAACCAATATGTATTATTAGAAGTGCTCCTAATATTGAATAGGTTATAGTACATAGTAATGCTTTTGTAGTAATTTTAGTAAAACTTCTTCTGATTTCCCCGAATGCGATGACCATACATAACACGCAAATAATAAAAATCAGAAATTGTGATGGATGCATCCAAAGCATTAACCATCCAAGTACAGAGATTTCTAGTATGAGCACACTATGCGTTAATCTGTCATTATTATATTGATGGGGTTTCTTTGCATATGTTAAGATATTTGAGAGCGCAAATAGAAATAGCGTTGTAGCGATATTGAGAGGTCTAAAGAAGAACCATATTGCAAATGCGTTACTACGGTTAGTATCTTGAAATGTTTTGCTGGGAGAGACCCTCAATATATTCTCAAATGCATTCTCAATAGCGGATATAGCGTTTATAATGTTTGATTCATGACATATGCTATCTATGATCCTACATAAAGTATCCACACATACCAGTACCCATCCAAAGCCACCGAAAAATATCCACATCGATGCAAGGAAGATTCCATTAAAATTGGTTTCATTACTGTTGTTAATTTTGCTTCCAACATTCCTGTTGAAGAATTTACATATGATATTAAACAATATCGATGAAGAAAACACGAATAAAATATCATAAAATATTAGGCCGCCAGTTATAAATATCTGGTTGTCTAGCATACCTAATATCCTATGAACAAAAGCAATTGGCAAAAGAGAAAGATAAAAAATTGGATAGTAATTGTATTGCCCCTGTAACGAAACTCCATAAGCATTATGCTGCATTTTAAAAAGTAGAAATAGGAGATTCGAGAAGTGTCTAACCGCATCATCATTTAGTCTTAGGCCTCGTTCAGGGTATGATGTTAACAGAGCAGATATAACCAAAAAAATGAGTTCTATCTCGCCCAAATACATAACCAAGTTTCTACTTATTTTATACCGGAAATTTCTTGACGCAACAAATATTCTTCGCATAACATAAATAACTCCCGCTCCCCCCACTACTAGAGGACACCACAGAAATAAAGTTGAATTAAATGCAAGACTTAGACTAGAGGTTACTATAATAATTGCAAGCGAGAAAAGAAATGAGAGTCTTAATGTATCTTTTAGATTTAAACTTCGTTTTTCCTCTAGTATTGCCACAAGTGGAAATCCAGGAAAAATATTCACAAATAGGAATAAAAGGGAACTAACAATCGCATATGCAACATCTATATTTGCTACAGTACGATATACGATAAAAGCAACAAACACTGCTAGGAATCCGTAAAATTGGATTTTAAATTTTTTTATGATGTTATGCGAGGGTCTCTGTGCGACTTTTTCGTAGTAAAACAAAGAAGCCAAATAGTATGCAAAAATCAAGCTTATTACAGCAAAAAATGCTAACTCTAGCATATATCTCCGACCCTCTAGTAGACTGCAAATACAAATCCCAAATAGTTGGTCGCTATATTATTATGCTGTCTATATGTTACTATATTATGATGATGTAGCAATAATACACCATATATATCCCATATATATCACAGCCACAGGTGGTGGTTAAGATGCAACTTGATGTTCTAATGCTGACTCGATGGTTCGTTAGTTGGAATGGTACTTCAAGAGCGGTCTACCATATCACACAAGCATTAACTAGGCTGGGGCATAGGGTACGAATAATAACATATTCCGGATACGTAGACAAGTCATGGCAGAGAATATTTGAGGTATATCCCATACATGCAAACACACATAATTGGTTATCTCTATTCAAAATTACAAAATTGGTACACAGATTAGATCCAGACGTGATACATAGCCATGGTCTGCTTGGTCTGGCCTCTTGGTTAGCAAAAAGAGACTATATATCCACATATCATGGCATGGGGCCGCTTGGTATCGCTACATCATTTAGGAGTTTTATAGCAACAATGTACTTTTATGTTCCATCAGTACTGGATCTTCGATTGGCAAAAATAGTAACTACGGTCTCGGGGTATATGGGTAGTATTATTAGAAATTTCTATGGCGTTAAAAAAGTGCATATAATCCCTAACGGCATAGAAAGCAGCCTCTTGTTGAGAAAGTTAGATCATAACGAACGGAAATATATAACGTTTATAGGAAGCATAACAGAGCGTAAGGCAAAGTACTTAGTCAAGATTATACGCAGATTCCACGAAAGGTATAATAATAAGGTTGACAATTACCAATTTGCTGTAGTTGGACCTATCCGAGACTTAAGGATTTATCGCCAACTCAAGAAACTCGAAAAAATTCATACTCAAGTATATGGTTATGTATCCGATGAGGAGAAACTTAGATTACTAGACCAAAGCAGAGTTTTTATCTTGCCTTCCCAAGTAGAAAATCTCCCCATAAGCATTCTAGAGGCTTATGCTAGGGGGGTTCCTGCAATAGCATTTAAGGTTGGAGGAATACCCGAGATAATACGACATAATTCTACTGGATATCTAATCGAACCGTTCAATGTGGACAGTTTTGTTCGCTATATTTACAGTATCATGGTAGATGATAAACTGTATAGAAGGTTATCTTCTAACTGCCTAAGATTCGCTAAAAACTATACTTGGGACTCGATAGCAGAGAAATACTTAAACCTTTATTTCCGCGTTCTCAGTATATAGTAGCACTACTACTTATCAGGGCTAAATATTACGGTGCGTTGAACGACAACCCTCCACAAGTAGATTAAAAATTTTTAAATATTTTCTAGCCATATTTGTGGCCGTAAACATCATGGCCCTCTGCCTAGCGAGATACTGTAGCTCTTCAAGTTTTTGTTGATTCAATAGAGCACACCTATATATAGCTCTAGCAAAACTTTTTGGATTATCATCTTCGACTAAAGTACCAGCATTACCCACTATTTCAGGAAATGCCCCTGCTTTCATTACAATAGGGTATGCTGCACATGCCATAGCTTCCAAGATGGTATATCCGAAAGATTCGATTTTCGAGCTTGAGACAATAATATCAGATGCCTCATACGTTGTTATTAACTCTTCCAATGAAAGATCATGAAAAACTTCGTATCTCACGCCATACATGTTTAGAATTCTTATAACTTTTTCCATCAGTTTGGTTCTTCGTGGATGAACTAGAATTAAAAAGCAATTCTTCAGTTTTCTACAAACATAAGCGGCACCTAAGATTGCGGGAAGAGGGTTCTTCCTCTTGTCAATACTGCCTACATAAAGAATTACTTTTTTATCGCCGATATCGATAAGTCTCTTGGCATGCTCCTTATCGATGGATCTATCAAAGAAAAAGTCAACTATACCATTGTGGATGGTTATTGCCCTAAGATTAAGTTTTTTCAGCAAGTTTGATAGGTAATGCGAATTTGCTACTACAATTACTCCTCCTAGAAATATCTTCTTAAGAACATAGTTCTCCAAGAAGAAGAAGGGAGTTAGCTCTGGACTTACAAATTTTAGCGGTGGTAATCCATGGACAGTCTGTACAATAGCGACATTTTTACTTCTGAAAGCACTACCAATACTATATGCTCCAAGCGCCCATGTATAGTTAAAATGAACTATATCATAATTCTCAAAGCTTACCTCCCCAAAGAGAAATCTAAAGATCGTTTCTATGTTTCCACTAAGCAGTTTCTTGTTAACATCACAAAGATGCACTAATCTGAAGTTGCTTCTTTTGCTTAGAAAATTACTGATAAGTTCCCGATGGAGACTACTTATCTGTGGACTCACGACATAGACATCAAAAGTATCAGAAGAGACTTTAGAAAGGCCATAAATTAAACTTAAGGTAAACGTACCTACACCTCCACGTAGTGATGAAACGATAGCTATCTTCATCCCAGACACACCATACTATTAAACCATTCGACACACCTACCCCTAGAACCTATGTTACAACTCTTTTTCTAACCTATTTGGGATTTCCAGCTCATAAATGCTTCTTTCCTCTCACTTGAAATTATGCTATGAATTATTAAATAATAACGCTCTTATAACTTTTTGGTTTATAGCCGAAAAGTATGAATTCGATGCTCTCCGGCGCCTCGCAAGGCTCCAGAACATAGAAGCTAACCCAGACAGTAGCAGACGTAACATAGAGACCAAGATAATCCTTAGCAACACCACGCCTAGGAAGCATGAAAATATCGAAGCAAAGATTACGGCTCTCACAACCATTAATGCGAACATCACCACAAGCATAGACACCCTCAGAATGAGCCACACTCCAACAATCGTAACCATACAGGCCGCGATAGCTACGATAATCATCAATATAGACCGTATTCCTCTTGGCGACATAGGATCTGATGACACTCCTCACAGATCTAGCATCGGCACATCTCTCCATGCGATATATAGTCGTTCGGGTCTTCTAGCCAACAACCGTGAAGATAGGTGGTCGATCCGTCCTGTACGTTCCTCTACCACGCCGGCATGTGTCTCCTCTCTTTCGCCCCTTGCCGCCCCTCTTGTTCCTTCCCTTCAATCCAGCGTTAACATAGGTCTCATCGACCTCGCCAGTAATTTTGCACTTGTCTGGACACGTTTCGTTCAACCTAACCGGCATGGATTGATGAGACACCAAGAATTGTAATACGATATATACCCACAAACAATACTTGTATATATGCACGGGC
>Ga0180301_10004999_pt1 | contig 10205 bp, 7 predicted proteins | sample GuaBasSediGuay16_FD_121797 | JGI IMG/M metagenome (GOLD analysis project Ga0180301, IMG submission 121797) | Subseafloor sediment microbial communities from Guaymas Basin, Gulf of California, Mexico - Guay16, Core 4569-2, 12-15 cm | ecosystem: Environmental > Aquatic > Marine > Hydrothermal... | reverse complement strand
TATGATAGAGAGATATAATAAGAAATGTTGTAGTCTACTTTGAGATATACCAAAATGCCAGTAAATATTGAAGGCGAAAAATATTTAACAACAAAAGACGTTGTGGAGTCAGTTGGTATTTCCCGACAAACATTATGGAGATGGCGATCAGAAGGGTGTATTCCTTTAGGGAGCAAGTATCGTGGACGCCAGATAATATTTAATTTAAACGAAGTAGAACTCATCAAAGCTTTTGCAGGACGTATAGAACCGCTTCGTTCGAAAAACAGGAAAGACATGAGTCTTTTTGAACAGCCAATACGAAAACTTTCAAAGAAAATATGAAGGGAAGATAAGGCCAAATGACGCAAGGCCAAGAAATATATTTTGATAATAACGCTACGACAAAGGTTCTGCCTGAAGTAAAAGAGGCTGTGGTAGAGTTATTGGCACAAGGTGCTTCTAATTCTTCAAGCCCTCACTCAGGGAATGTGAGAGCAAGAAAAGTATTGTCTCAGTGTCGTCAAAATATATCGCAAATTCTATGTGTGCCCTCCTCATCAATTACTTTCACAAGTGGTGGCACCGAGTCTAATAACCTTGCCTTGCATAGTGTTTTGTCGTCAAGTTATTCGCCCCTGAAAAGAATTGTGACAACTGCAGTTGAACACTCATCTATTCTTAAAAAATGTGAATCTTTAAAAAGGCATAACATCGAGATTATCACTTTACCTGTTAATTCAAAAGGTTTGATTGATTTAGAACAACTATGTGAAGAAATTGGCGTAGGAAGTACACTTGTTTCAATTCAATGGGCAAATAACGAAACAGGTGTAATTCAACCAATGCATGAAATTGCGAAAATTTGTGCAAATAAATCGTGTATTTTGCATACTGATGCTGCTCAGGCTTTGGGTAAGTTAGAGATTGATTTGCAAGGTACTTCGATACATATGTTATCCTTTACAGGACACAAATTACACGCTCCATCAGGTATTGGCGGCATTTATGTGTCTGAAACAATCAAACTTAATCCTATCCTTTTGGGTGGCGAACAAGAGCATGGTTTACGTGCCGGAACAGAAAATATTGTTGGAATTACCGCACTTGGAAAAGCTATTGAAGTACGAGCATCAAAACTGCATTCTGATATTGAATATATGCAAAAACTGAGAGACAAATTTGAACATTTGCTTTTTGAGGAACTTGATGGTTTGACAATAAATGGTTCTACTAGTTCTCGGATATGTAACACTACAAACATTTCATTTAGTGGTATCGATGGACAGGCTCTGCTTGGGCATCTTAATAGTAAAGGTGTTTATTGCTCGCAAGGGTCTGCATGTACTTCAATGAGCCCTCATCCATCGCATGTTTTGATGGCAATGGGACTGAGAGAAGATGAGGCATATTCTAGCTTAAGGTTTAGTTTTTCAGTGCTTAATACACTTGAAGAAATATATGAGGCTATTGGAAAAATCACAGATTCTTGTGAAGCCTTAAGAAAATTAAGTGTAATGTAATGTTGACATAAAAAAACTTGGAGATCATTATGCGTTTTTCAGGACATGAAACTTTCTCTATTAGAGAAGGTTGGCTACATAAAGGTTTGTCAATGCTTCGTGATGAGCCGGATAAATTATTTGATGAACATGCAGCAGATTATCTTGGGGTCGGAACAAATATGGCCAAGTCAATACGTCATTGGTTGCAAGCAACAGGTATGGCTGACCGTGATCCAAATAATCGAGGTAAATTAATTATAACATCTTTTGGCGAATGTATTGCAAGAAATGACATTTTTTTTGTAGAACCAGGTACATGGTGGTTTTTGCATATTAATTTAATAAATGAGCCAATATATGCTGATACTTGGGGATGGTTTTTTAATAGATTTAATTTTGAACGTTTTGAAAAAGCCACAGTTGTTGAAAATCTTCTTCAATACGTTCGACTTGCAGATTCAAGAGTGCCTAGCATCAAAACTCTTGAACGAGACGTTACCTGTCTTTTGGCTAGTTACGCTAGACAGGTTCCGAGTGACCACAAAGATCCAGAGGAAGCAAGAGACTGCCCATTCAGAGAATTGGGGCTGATGACATATTACAAAACATCAGGATATTACCAGATTCATAGAAGATATAAGAATCTAGACCCCAATGTCTTTGCCTATGCTTTATCTAAGGCATTTAAGGATGACCAAGCAGGAACTGGAGCGATTGATATAAGCATTTATGATGCAGTACGTAAAACGGGTGGCCCAGGTAGAGCATTCGCTTTAGATAGTGAATCACTTTTTGAGGTAGCTTTGAAATCTGAGGAAAGATGTGATGATAGAAGTGTCTCTATAGTTGGTCATGCTGGGAGCCAGATGATTAGAGTTGCAGAGAAGCAGCCAGCCGAATGGGCTGAACAGTACTATATCGCGATTAACAGGGAGGTTTATAATGCGGTCTAAGAAGAAAAAAACTTCAATGCATTTGTTGGAAGCAGATCACTTCCTACGATCAATTAATCTTTGTTATGATGCTGATGACTCTAAAAGAATAGCACATTTTCATCCAACAACTAAAAGTGTGACTCTTCTAAGAGCTCTTTTGGGTTATGAAAATGAACGCTCTTTTTTTGTGGTAGCTCCTTATGGTTCGGGAAAATCAATTAATATAACTTATGCACTACACTTGATAGAAAACAGGGCTGCTTCACAAGAGGAATTAAAGATAATTGAAAAACGAATGTATCTTGTTAGTCCTGAGATACTTTCAATTATAAAGAAGCGTAGGCAGAAAAAGTCTCATGGATTAGTGATTGCGATACATGGTCATAATTCGAACCTACCTCAAACATTGAAAGAGGCGACACTTGCAGCAATGAAACGTCATCGGCTGGGAAGACAGTCACGTTCGATTCAAGAAATGACCTGTAATAATATCCAGGAAGCCATTCTTTTATTACGTAAAACGAGGGAAAAGTGTATTTCTGCAGGTTTTGACAGAATTAATATTCTATGGGATGAATTTGGCCGGCACCTTGAAGCATTAACAAACTATGGCCATAGTGCTGATTTGGCAGACATCCAATTAGTTGCAGAGTACGCTTCTCGCTCGTCGAAAATACCAATAATATTTACTTTAACACTACATCAAAATCTTCTCTATTATGCAGGTCAGATGGTTCAATCTGCTAGATCGGAATGGATTAAGATTTCTGGCCGATTTAAGACACTTCAATACATTGATGACAGTAAGGAAATTTATCGTCTGATTAGTGAAGTTGTTGAAGCGAACCGCGGAGAAATTTCATTACCCACCAAAAAGAAATCAAGAGGATTTGCTAAGCTATTTAAACAAGAGTTGGGATTATTTACAGATTTTTCATTAGAAGAATTGAGCGAACTCTTCATAAAAGCATATCCCTTGGACCCAATGGCAATATATCTATTACCAAGGGTTTCAGCAAGAGTAGCTCAAAATGAGAGAACAATGTTTACTTTTCTTTATGCAACTCCAACAGAAAATTTGGTAAATGTTGCATCTCTTTTTGATTATTTTTCCGAATCAATGCGTGCCGATACCGCGGTTGGTGGAACTTATAAACAGTGGCTTGAAACACAAAGTGCCCTTAATAAGATAGATGGCGACAATAAACTTGTTGAAGCTATTAAAACTATTTGCTTACTTAGCTTGGGCATAAGCGGAGAGCGTGCAAGTGCAAATAGGCAAATGGTTACTGCTGCACTCCAAGGTTATGGACAAAAAGAGGACTGGGCAAAAGTTTTAAGAGTACTTGTTAAGAAGAAGTTATTAATATATCGGAAGCATAATGATGAAGTTTCAATATGGCATGGAACTGACGCCAATTTGCGTCAAAGATTGGAAGAGGAAAAGGAAAGACATCGTCAAAGTTTCAGGTTAATTCCATTCCTATTTAGCGAAGCTTCCCCCGTATCATGGAAGCCGATTCAATACAATACTCAGTACGGTATATGCAGATATTGGACAGGGGAATATATTGCATCGCATGATTTTTCAAAGTGCCTCTCGGGACATTTCGACGTTAATATTCCTATTGGATGTGACGGCAAAATCTATTATTTGATTGCTGAGGATAATCAACAATTAGAAGAAGCCTTGAAAATCGCAAAAAAAATATTGGTTGACAAACAGGCTATCGTAGCCATTCCCAAAGAACCAGTTGAAATATTTGAAGCAGCATTAGAAGTTTGGTGCCTTAATCAAATGCAGAGTAATGCTGACCTGACAGCCTCAGACCCACTTGTTTTGCCAGAAATTCAGCAGATGTCAGATGACTCTCGTTCCCATTTGCAACGTTTAATTGATTTGCTGACAATACCAAATCCTAATGGCCCAAAGTGGTTTTATGGTGGTAAGAAACTTCATGTGTCAAGTACTAGCAAGTTTCGCAAGCAATTATCTGAAATTACCAAGCAGGTCTTTGATAAAACTCCTATAATCCATAATGAAATGATTGTCAGAAAAAAACCAAGCAGCACCATTATCAATTCTCGGAAAAAGTTATTGCGATCAATACTTGAGTGTCATGGAGAAAAAAATCTCAGAATACAGGGACGTTTTCCAGACTATTCAATGTTTCGTACAATTCTTTTGCATACTGGTCTATATGAAAAGATTGAGCCAAAAAATTGTTGGGATTATGTGTCATCAGATAGAGTCGAGCACAACAAAGGTTTGGCATCTGTGTGGCAAAAAATTGAAAAGTTCTTCTCTGAGCCACAAGAGAAACCTAAAGAGCCAAAAGTATTATTTGATGAATTAAAATCTCCTCCCCATGGTCTCAGAGATGGAATATTGCCGATATTGTTTGCTGCTGGATTAAAAGCTTTTGCTCATGTTGTTTCATTAAAGTGTAAGGGTGAATATGTAACTGATATTCTCCCTACGGTTATAGAAGACTTGTGTAAGAATCCAGCTTCATACCAGCTTATTGTTTTGGGATTAGATAAGGCAAAACTAAGCTATCTTCGCAAGCTTCATCAATGTTTTAGTCCTGTTACGTCTCACCCCGTGCCAGAGAATGATTTAATAAGAATGTGTTATGATGCAATAAATAGCTGGAGATTTCAGTTGCCTTCGGCAGCATTAACGACCCGGAATATAAGTCTAGGTGCACGTCAATTCCAGCGTTTGCTTGCTAGCCAATGGGATCCTATACAACTTCTTTTAACAGAGATACCAGAGGTTTGCGGAATTGAAATTAAAAAGTCGAATCAGCTATTGAAAAAGGTATTTGATTTCAAAGAAGAATTTGAAGAAGTTGCTCATACTTATGTTGATCAGGCGAGTTCATCTATTAGAAATATTATAGCTGACAGTGACAATAAAAGCAGAAAAAACATACGAAGATTAGTTAGGAAATGGGCTAATCAATTTCCGCAGAATACAACAACAGATTCGATGCCAGCTATAGCTAGAGGCTTATTAACTAGAATGCGAATGGAGTACGAAAATGATGATTTGTTAATTGATTCTTTATCATTACTTGTTGTAGGTAAACCTATAAGCCGTTGGGATGACAGTACCTCTGTCGATTTTAATAACAAATTTCATGATCTTGTCCATCGAATTGAGGAGATAGCTATATCTGCGGATTATTCTAATGAACATGATGACGAAATATTGGCAGGCCTAAGCTCAATTATATGTGAAAGAATTACAGAGTTACATGGGCGTTTAAGGTTGTTGGTTGGTGATGAAAAAGCTGCCAAGATACTGGAAAGCAAAGTACTTAAATATGTTAATAAGGGATAATATGGCGACCTTGAAAGAAGCAGTTGCATCTATCAAAACTAATCCAGAAATTAGGCATATAGTAAATATATCTGGCGGCAAGGATTCTGCTGCTCTAGCAATTTACTTAAAACAAAATTACCCTGAAATACCTGCCGAATACGTATTCTGTGATACTTGCTGTGAACTTCCAGAGACACACGAATACATTGAGCAGCTTGAGGGACTTTTAGGCCAAAAAATTGTTAGATTGACGGCCCTTAGTTATTTGAGTTTTCGTGAAAAGCCTGGACGTAATCCTTTTGACCTATGCCTTAAACAAATATATAGTGATTTTTTGCCAAGCCCTAGAAGTCGATGGTGTACAAGAGTATTAAAGATAAAGCCTTTTGAGAAATATGTTGGCGATGCCAGTGTTTTCAGCTATATCGGAATTAGAGGAGATGAAGACAGGGAAGGTTATAAGGCCAATAAATCCCCAAAGCTTTCCCAGCAACCCAATATTATTCCTATCTATCCTTTTAAGGATGATGTTGTTACTTTAATAGATGTTAAGCGTATATTGGCAGAGTCTGGCCTTGGTTTACCAAGTTATTATAAATGGCGTTCCCGTTCTGGTTGCTATTTTTGCTTCTATCAACGCATAGGAGAATGGCAGGGCCTTTTAGAAAATCACCCGGACCTCTTTGAGAAAGCTAAAAAATATGAAAAGGGAGAGTTCAGTTGGAATGAAGATCGAACATTAGAGGAAATAGCCCAGCTTTCACAAAGGTATGAAGTTCCTAGTGCTGATGATGTTGAGGGATGTGCAATATGTCATTTGTAATTTAAGGTTTAATCTTACGATAACATTGCAGATTCTATTTGATTGTGAAATTCAAGAGCGTTTTGGGGACGTGCATTGGGGTTAATGTTAAGTGCATTTGCAATTGGTTCAAAAAGTTTATTAGGCCCTCTCCAGTTTTCAATTAGCGGCTCTTCTTCCAGTTCTAGTTTACTGCCATTAACAACCTTCCAGAAAACATTAGCAAGCTGGTAAATGTCGGATGCTTTGGTTATATTATTACTTCCGCCATTGGCTTGGATCTCTAGTTCGGGGGACATCCAATTTCGAGGACCAATTCTTTCATGGTCTAGTGTCAATGGCTGATAGTCGTCTCCGAAAAGCCTGCAAAGACCAAAATCAGAAATTACCCAGCGATCACCAATGACTAAAATATTATTGGGTTTAATATCTCGATGTATTCCTTGGCTATGAAGTTCATGTAAAGCTAAGGACAACCCTTTAAATTGAGCTATATAAAATTCCGGCGGGTGCTCGCATTCTCTTAAGTTTTCACCTAGTGTAGAAATTGCTTTTTCCATGACAATAAATGGTATTTTTATTGAAGCAGAAAGCCTCCATGTCATTTTGCCATTCCATACAACTTCATATTTTTTTGCTAGCACTTGTCCGTTAGCAAAACATTTAATAATGTGTTGATGTCTCAGGTTTCGAAGCAATGCTGATTCTTGGTAGAAACGCTTTATCCTTGCTTCTTCATGTTTAAGCTGAAATTTGATTGCTAATTCTTCTCCATTTATAGAATCAATACATTCGTACACTACGGCGTTACCACCTGTACCAAGGCATCCACCGATTTCATAACATAGCTCATTATCTGCGCAAACAACATCCTCAATTTGAAAATGGACTCCTCCAAGTTCAGGAGGCCGACCTATGAAGAGTGTCTTCAAAGTGTACCTCCTGCATTAGTTATCTATATCACAAAGTAGAATCCAATCTTTATTTCCTGAGGCACATTTTTTATGTACATTTTCCAAATTATACATTTGGAAAATATCTGAGTTGCTAGGCCAAGCAAATGACCCCTGATTTTTTTTATCAAATTCTCCATTTTCATCTATAAATTCTTTGCCGCATATACTGCAAGTAGTACCATAGAATTCTGATGGACACATAAGAGGCTCAGCAATAGACCATCTAATATCTGCCCAAGTTTTTTGGACAGATTCATTTGGTGGGGTTCCTCTATAAGTTCCTGATAAAATATTTAAAAGAAAATCTATTCGCCACTTACGACTTGAATAGGAGTTAGCATCAGTTGAACATCTAATTCCATATTCAGCCAAAACACGTATGCCGCTTGATGGTTGCGTCTCTTCATTGATCAGGTATAAGTCCCCTTGGAGAGGTGCTATTTCTTTATTTTCTATTGTCAAACCTTCCCTTAGAAGTATGTCAATCGCAATAAAAAGGCTGTAGAAATCTGATTTCTGACGAAATCGCGTTTTTTCTATTGGCAAAAAAGGCACCTCTAAGTTAGGGCTTGGGTCAAACAATTTTTGAATACTAATAAGAGTTGCCTTAAATCTATCTCGAACCGCTTCTTTATCATTTAAGTCCCATTTCATGTATTTCTGATAGAACTCGTCTAGTGTTTCTTTTTTGTTTTGTGGGCCATCAAGTAATGCTACTACTAATTCAGAAGTAAATTCTATATCACCTCTTCGCCTGCGATTTGCTGGTGTAAATAATCTAATATCCTCCAAGAATACATGCTCTGCTAATTCTTCTGAAAGCCTAAGAAAATCGCCTGGAAAGTCAGCATGTCTAAGTTCTTGTTTGTTAAGTTTTACTGTATACTTATTAACTCTAGAGTACACATCACGCAATTCCTCCTCAGAAGAGTTGCTAACTTCGTTGAAATCAAGATTGTATTCTAAGATTTGATTTTTTATTTCAGAGGGAAGATCACTGAATTTCATGTTTAGATATTCACCTTCGTATGGTGCAGAAAGCCTAAGCCCATCAGTCAAGAATTCCAGGATCGCTGTAAGCCTTTGCTGTCCGTCTATTACTATTCGATAAGTTGATTCATCTCTTAAGACAGTATTTATTATTATCTTAGGTATAGGAATCTCTTTTAAAATAGTATCAATTAGCATGATCTTTGCAGCACGCCCCCATACTTCGCGACGCTGAAAATCAGGCTGCAATTCAAGGCGGCTATTGCTTTTCCAGTCTCGAATATCTGCTATTGAGTGCTGGCTTTGTCTCCATTTTGCCATAATTGTTTCTCCGTTTATAAACAATTGGAGCTAGCATTTTATGATGCTAGCTCCAATCAAGCTACTATTTTTTATTTTTTCTTCGACCAATGCTGAATCAAGTCCTTCAATTCAAGGCCCCAGTTTGTACGCAAACTGTCAAACTGCGAAGGATCTTCATATTGGCCTTCGGCACGGGCATAACCCACTATCAGCAAATCAATCCCGTTTCGGACAAGCTTAGCCAATTCTTTAGACTCTTCGTCGCTTTCCTGTTTTTCAGCTGCAACCAGCTTAGAGTAGACTTCAGCATAAAAAGGATGTGACATGTTGAGACGGACCAAGGCATTTGAGCCAAGATGCTTTATTTCCAAAAACTCCTGGCCGGGCCATGTTTCCGGAATGATAGTAATTGGCTGATGCTCAATTTTTGCCTTAACTTCAGCCTTCTTTGCAGGTTTCTTATCCTCTGGTACCTCCTTGACAAGAGATTCAGCAGCTGCATCAATCTGCTTTTCTTTTTCTTTCTTGGAAGTATCTTTGCCTGCTTTCGGCTTTCGAGCAGTCCTCTGAGTTTCAGCTGCAATCTGTTCTGCTTCAGAATGTAAGCCTTCTTCTTGCAGCTTTTGTTTTTCAACATTGTTAAAGTGTTCACTGATTTCACGTCTCAGAGTCGATATTGATCGGTGGATATAATCTTTTAGCTTGTCACGCAAGCCATCAATGGGCTCTGCGCCCTTTTTGACATTTCTGACACGAAAGCACTCATCGAGGTCTGGTTCAAATCTGATTTCTTTACCAATAAAGCGGTCGATGGGCTTGCCATCTGTTGATGGTTGTACTCCTCGTAGATAGCCGTTAAATATCTCACGGTCAGCCCTCAAAATTGAAATTCCCTCATTTTCCGGAATCCTTCGTTCTTTGGCGAAATCATTACCTCCTGCACCTCGTTCCATGCGAAACTCTTTGGGAAGCAGAGTTAATGTAACTTCAACCTTGGATGTCTTGTTGGGGTTGCTCGGAATAGGAAAATCAAATTTTTCACTTACCTTGATTTCAGCAGTTGGGTCGGAGGATTCGTTTAGATGAAAACGAGTTGATGACATCAGGTAAAGAGGGTCATGTGGAGCAACATTAATACCATCTAGTTTGATGGTAATGCCACTATCCAAAAATCTACGGAAGGTGCGAGCAATATATTGTATTAAATCTGTTCTCACCTTGTCAGCACGTCGCCCTCCGCCGCTTTCAGTCTCCTCAAGACGATCCGTCTTGGACCAAACGACAAGGGTTCCCTTATCGCCTACCAGATTAGTACAATCTTCTGGAAGTTCCTCTTCTTGAGGTTCTGGTATGTACTTCATTGTTCCAGCATGGATCTCATCTAAATCAATGTGTGTATGTAAC
>Ga0180301_10004998_pt1 | contig 10205 bp, 12 predicted proteins | sample GuaBasSediGuay16_FD_121797 | JGI IMG/M metagenome (GOLD analysis project Ga0180301, IMG submission 121797) | Subseafloor sediment microbial communities from Guaymas Basin, Gulf of California, Mexico - Guay16, Core 4569-2, 12-15 cm | ecosystem: Environmental > Aquatic > Marine > Hydrothermal... | reverse complement strand
TTCATTCCTTGCTGTATGACTGCCCATTCACCATCCTCGGTTATAAAGAAGGCGTGATGATATAGTGGGTAGCCAGCTTGAATAGCCGTATTATCAACCTTCGCGCTCATTCTACTCGCGTATTGTAGACTATTTATCTTGCTAGTTGAAAGGTTAAAGATTTCCCCGATTTTAACTATTTCAGATAATGTTCTTCTGGAGGCTTTACCCTTGCCGCCGCAGACAGCTATGCCTAAATCCCTATTTTTTAGGGTTGTCTTCAAAACTCCGGTAACAACGGTTGTTACACCTGAAGAGTGCCAATCATAGCCTAAAACACAACCAAAAGCTTGAAACCAATATGGATCTGAAACTCTTTGGAGGAAAACATTCCGCCCATATTCGTCAACGATTATTGTAACTATTTCTCCCGCTAACTTCACCATACGCTCAACTAGCCACTGAGGAGCCCTACCGTGATGAAGCGGTAGCTCAGCGAATCCTGTTCTCTTCAATTAAATCACAAGCTAATAGCTTACGCTTTCCCCACTTAAATCTTAGAAATTAGATATGTGAAAAATTTAACTTAAGCTTTCCGTGCAATATGGCTTAAATAAGTTTTCTTCAAAAGTTTTCCATTTCGATCTATTTCTCCATATTTGATTCTCGTTGTTGAGATGGGGATTTTATCTTCAGCTAAAACCATGTCAATAACAATTATCTTCAGCGGTTTAAGACCCCTCTTTTTCCTTAAAGTATTTAATTCTTTAGCTCTTAGCTCAGTCTCCCTACTAACGACTATTGCTTCAATCTCCTCGCTTGTTGCTGCCGGGCCATAGGGATCTGAAAGCGGAGTTATTCTTGCTCTATTGAAGACACCAGCATCTCTGAGAAACTTTACTAGCTCTTCCATCCTGTTCTTATAGGGGGCTATGTCATGATTTTTACGTAGCTTTCTCGCGAACTCATCGGTACATAGACCTATCCAAACTTTTTCACCATACCTAAAAGCAGTTGCGAGAAGAACTCTATGACCTCTATGTAACTCGTCAAATGTTCCACCAACTGCAACAACCTTGAAGCGGAAGCTTGGTTTTTCGGATTTGCTCATATCCAACCCAGCCGGAAATCTATGGTTTAGTAGCGTTCTATGATTTAACATTTTTCTTTTTCACTCCAATGGTTTGCTCCTTAAATGGATTGAGAGATGGAAAAGCTTGAATACATACCTTAAGGATTGGGGGGCCGAGAATTATGAGGAATGGTATTTCAGTTGCGAAAGTCCATATTAACCATATGAAAGCCACATATAGAGGTAATTGAAAGCCCCCTCCAACCGCAGCTGGTAAAACAAATATTTGGCTATAGGCCCAGACTGCGAAGCCTATAATTGTGCTACCCACTCCTAAACCTATTATTGATGCTATACCATAACCCCTCCACTGGGGCCATACATATCCTACAATAATCATCAGAGCATAGCTTGCAATAGAAAGCCCTATAAATAGAATTACAGCATTAAGTGATACGTAGACTAGCAACAAATATTCCAACAAAGCGAATCCAGCCAAAAGAATTATGCTTGTCACGGCGATGGTTTTAGTCCAATCTATTCTCTTCCTTGAAATGTATCCAATGAGATAAAAGCCGATAAAGTTAGCTGTCACCCCGGCAGAGAGACTGAGTAGGGGATCATGATGTATTAGGAGATCACTTATGAATATGCCTATGGCGGCCCCTAAACCGCCAACTAAGGGGCTGAAAAGTACCGCAAAGACTGCGGGGATTACAACTGAAGGCCAAAATCTAACTATGCCGACTCCGGGAGTTGTTATGGGAGCTAGTAAGTAAATCATGTAACCAACGACGCCGTATAAAACCCCGCATAGGGCGCTTGCGATAATATCTATCGCCCTCATGGAGGATCAGACTCCGAATTAAACGTTGATTAGGAATGTATGGAAAAATAAGATTTTTGTATAAAATGTTTAAATATATTCTAAATTTCCATTCGTAAAAGGGTTAAGTAAAGATCTAAAAATGAAGAATATTTGAACGTTAATTAGGGATTGAAGTTTCTGGATAAGTAGAGATGAAAAGATGGGGTTTGCATGATGATTGTTGGTTTAGATATTGGGGCAAGTATGGCTAAAGCGGTTGTTATAGATAAGAATTTAAAAATTATTGATAGATGCATAATCCCAGTAGACAAGCCTAAAACTACAGCCCTAAAAATTTTAAGCGGATTTCTCAGTAGATTTGCTGTTCAAGCAGTCGCTGTCTCCGGTGGAGGCTCAAGATTAATTGATAATAAGATTTTGGGTTTACCAGTTAGGAGAATCAATGAGATAAAGGCAATAGGACTTGGGGGCTTACTTCTATCCCAAAGAGATAAGGGGTTAGTTGTGAGCGCTGGAACGGGAACCGCGCTTGTAGCTGCCTATGAGAAAGGTAAAATTGTGAAACATGTCGGTGGAACAGGAGTTGGTGGAGGAACAATTCTTGGGCTTTCGAGAAGGATTTTGAACATAGTTGAGTTTGAAGTTTTAGAGAATATAGCTTTAAAAGGAAACTCTAATCGGGTGGATTTAACAGTTGGCGATATTGTTGGCGGTTCGGTTGGAATAATGCCGGCTGAGGCAACAGCCTCTAACTTTGGGAAGCTAACTCGAAATTCTAGCATTAATGACGTCGCTGCTGGAATCTTTAACATGGTTTCGCAAACTATTGGCGTTATAACAGCTATGGCTGCAAAAGCGTATAATCTAGAGGATAGCGTAGTAATTGTTGGAATGCTAGCTAAGAGCAGGCTATTCTCAAAGATAGTACGTGAAACCACGGAGCTATTTGGCATAAAAGCTCTAATACCAGAAAATTGTGAGCTATTTGGAGCATTAGGAGCTGCTGCTTCAATCATTTAAATTAACTATTAATTTTTGGACTAAATCTAAATAATAATGATGGATTAACGTAAAGTTTAAAAGTTAAGCCTCCATTTTTGGATATGCCCCCAGAGGTGTTTTAAGCTTTGACTCTTGATCCCGTTCTTGAGAAAAGATTGCAGGTGCTGATTAAGCTCCGGAATTATAAGATCATAGAGAGGGAGGAAACCAAAGAGGGAGCATTAATTATCATCGAAAATCCTGAAGGTGAGAAAGGTCTTATATGGGCCATATCAGCCATCGATACGATAGGCGTCCGATACGTTAACCAAATGTTGAAGCATATGGCTTCCAAAGAGGTTAAGGAGGGAATAATAATGGGTAAGAAGTACACTCAATCCGCTAAGTCTATGGCTAGAAGAAAAAATATCGAGCTCATATCTCAGAATTTCCCATCATTTAACATTTTCGAGCATTATCTGGTTCCAAAACACGAAATTCTTTCACCTGAAGAGAGAAAAGCTGTTCTAGAGAAATATCGCATCGAACCCTATAAGCTACCGCACATAAAGGCTTCTGACCCAATAATCCGCGTCATCAAAGCTAAACCAGGTGACATAATAAAGATAACAAGAAAGAGCCCAACAGCTGGAGAATATGTTTACTACCGTTACGTAGTTGAAGGTTAAATTAAACCAGCCTTTTAGTCTAATCACTATTCCTCTCTTCACTCTTGATTTCATACAGAATTACCAGAGCCTCGCCCAGAGGCACACCTAGTTCCGCGGCAAGTCTCCTAGGCGTTATATCCGGCTGCTCTCGAATTACCTTTTCCTTAACATAAGATCTATGATGCTTATACATCACCATCGCATGAACCGTCTCAACAAGTATCGGCCAGAGCGGATCATTCACATATTTGCTGAATTCCTCATTCATAAACCATCGCTCCAAAAGGTTTTGATTATAAATTGGAAAATTAATTTAATCATAAATCATTGGGAAGGTTTAAAGAAATATCTTGGCCATTGAGGCCACGTTGATGAAATAGTGGTATCGAAGTCAATCTCTAATTCCATACCCACTTTTAGGTCTTCATGCTTCACATTTCGGATGATTCCCGGTAATCGAACCCCATTCTCAAGTTCGATTATTCCAAGGGCGTAGGGAACCATGGATTGAAATTCTTCTGGAGCAACGTAAATAATTGTATATGTTAGAAGTCTACCTTTATTGCTTAGCTGGGTCCAGCTTAGATTTCTTGAAAGACATTTTGGACACATTAACCTAGGTGGAACAAAGATTAGCCCACATTTATTACATTTAACGCCCATAAGTTTTCTTTCGCCTATAAATTTGTAGAATTGTTCAATAGTGAATGGAGTTATTTCACTCATTTCATCATCCCCTTCGATATATATGAACTATACAGGTGGCGCCGCTTCCACCCAAGTTTTGAGTCAAACCTATTTCGCAACCGTCAATCTGCCTCTTATCAGCCTGCCCAGTTAACTGAAGGAAGATTTCATAAAGCTGTGCAACCCCTGTTGCACCCACTGGATGACCTTTAGCTTTAAGCCCTCCGCTCGTATTTATCGGTAGCTCACCATCCAGCATTGGAGCCCCACTTTCAATAAATTTTCCTCCCTCTCCAGGCTTGCAGAAGCCTAAATCCTCATAAGCCATTATTTCAGCTATTGTGAAGCAGTCATGAACTTCTGCAATATCAATATCTTGAGGCGTTAACCCAGCCATTTCATAAGCCTCTTTAGCAGCTATTTTTGTCGCTTTTAAACTCGTCAAGTCATCTCTTTCATATAGTCCTATCGCATCTGTTCCATGCCCTGAACCAATTATGTAAACTGGTGTATCAACATATTTTTTGGCTATTTCCGGCTTGGTTAGAATTGCGCAGCTAGCTCCATCAGAGATTAGGGAGCAGTCATAGAGCTTTAGCGGTTTGGCTATAATCCTTGAGCTTAAAACTCGCTCAACAGTAACTTCCTTTTGCATGTGAGCTTTAGGATTTAATGTACCATTATGATGATTCTTAACTGCAACAAGCGCCATCTGCTCTTCAGTTGTGCCATACTTATGCATGTGAGCTGTTGCCATAAGTGCAAATAAACCTGGGAAGGTTGCACCGTTCCATTGTTCGAAGGGATAATCGGCTGCCATAGCTAAGTACTCGGTTGCCTCAGAAGTCGCTCTGTCGGTCATCTTTTCAAATCCTCCAACCATAACAATGTCGTACATTCCTGAACATATCGCAAATAGTCCATATCTTATAGCTGCAGCAGAGGATGCACACGCAACCTCCGTTCTAACGGCTGGCGTAGGTAATAGTCCTGCCCAATCAGACATTATTGGAGCTGAATGACATTGATGTTCAAATGACTCACTCATATTGCCAACTATAAGCATTTTAATGTCTTTTCTGGGATCTAAATTTGAGCATCTTTCAAAGGCTTCCAAAGCTGCTTCGGCGAATAGCTCCCTTCCTGAAAAACCTTTTCTTTTACCAAACTTAGATAATCCCGCTGATATGATTGCTGCTAAGGGTTTACCTTTCAAATCGTCTCACATCTCCAAAATGGTTTTAGCTCTCAAGATTAATTATTTTAAGGATTAAATTTAATATTCTCAAATGGGAGTATATAATGCTAATGTAAAAACTGCTATTTGCTTAAATTCATTTTTTCCTTAATAGCCCCAGCTATTTCCTCAGCTCTTTTTATCCCTAGCTGTGTTATTCTATACTCTCCCTCAGATACTTTCTCAATTAAACCTCTATCAATAAGTTTTGGTAACTCATTACTTATGGTTTTTCTAGCTTTCCTAGTCAATCTCGAAAGCTCAGTTGGAGATAAAGTGTCTTTTTGAAGCTTTCCAACCTTGTTACCCATATACGCTCCTAGAAGAACAAGGCAAATAGCATTTCTAGCGGACAAAACAACGTTTGGATTAATTACTGGTCCATCAGAGGTTATTTCCATTAACCCTGTAATTTCATCAGCTATTTTAATTAAGTCTGGCGTGTAGATTATTTTCTGGAGCGCTCTTATACTGGGATAAATTTGCGATAGAAATCTTAGTATAGATTCAAAAACTTGATCAGCATCTCCCTCAAAATCCACTTTTGTCTCATCAAACTCTAGATGCGCTTTAACCCAGCCAGTTTCATTCACCTTTTATCCTTCCTCTGGCTTGATTCTAGGTAAGATTTCATCCAAAAAGAACTTTATACCTAGAGTTGTTATTTTATATTCTCCTCGCCCAACTCTTTTAACTAAGCCCATATTTGTGAGCTCGCTTAGGCGAGCTGCAACAGTTCCACTCTTACTGCCAGTGGCGGTCATGATCTCGGCTGTAGAGAGAGAATCTCTGTCTAAGCGGCCAATTTTGTATCCAATATACGCTTTAATAAGATTTAACATTATTATGTTTCGGTCTCCACCTAACTTTCCCCGCGGGACGATTACTACTGGACCTTCTGGTGTGAACGCGATCAAGCCTTTCACGCTTTTTATGAGTTCTTCTAAATTGACTGTTAAGATTAGTTGGGAGGCAAGGTCATAGGTTGGGAGATATTCGCTTATGAATTTAGAAAAAGCCTTTATAACCTCATCAGGTTTTCCAGTGAATTTTGTTTCAACGTCTTTATATTTTACAGTTAATTCTAGATTGGCTTCCTCGCCATACATTCTCATTCACGGACCTCATCTTCACATATATTAGGCTCAGCTTAAAGATTTTTCGCCGGAGATTGGTGGTTAAAAACAAAATATTATTTTAATGTTTTAAACAAATATATTTTGTTGTTTTCAGAGCGGTGTTTGGAGGAAAATAAAAGATTGAGCATATCTAAGCTTTTACCTAGACGTTTAAGCTTCTCAAAGATCTGCGATATTTTGGTTGCATATCTGAACTCTGGTGCAGACAAAAAATATGTTAGCGTAAGCGACGTGGCAAGCAAATCAACAGTTACATTACACAATATTAGCCGTAATAACGGCTTCCTTAAAAGCTGGGGATTTATAGAGGAAAGCGAAAAGGAGCAGGGGAAATACAGACTCACGCACGAAGCTGCTGAGTTCGCTTACGCTTATCGAATAGACCCTAATGGGAACTTAACTAGAGATCTTTTAAGGAAAATTCTATCTAAAGACGAAGTTTTAGTAAAATTTGTTGAACGCGTAAAAAATGAGAACCTAAATAGAGAAACTGTTCTTATAGAATTACCGAGGGTTACCGGCGATCTAAGGGCCGATAAAGTTGGGCTTAATGCCTTTCTAGAATTAATAGCTTACGCTTTTCAGATAGACTGGTTGCATAAGCCTATAAAACCGTCTAGACCTGCAAGAAAAATTGTTTCCCAACCAGAAGTTAGAAGAGTAAAGCACACTGCTAAAAGAAAGGTCAGCCTTCCCATAGGAATTAGTGAACCACGTGCAAGCATTTCAATAAACTTAAATTTAACAATAAGCCCGGAAATACCTCCCACAATCCTAAAAAAATACGTTAAAGCTATGCTTGAAGCCTATGACGAATATGCTCAGGAAAAATCCTAATAATTAATTGGGGCTTACTTAGGTTTGATAAGATTGCTTTAGCTTCGGTATAACTTTTTCCTCAATCCAGAATTCACCCTTCGGGCTTAGAGTCCACTCAGGTTTCTCCAACGTCGGTTTGAATACTAAACCACGTTTAGCCATTTCATTCAATCTGGAGGACACTTGAACTCTTAAACCTGAATATTCAAGAAGCCGCCTTATCTGCGATGGCCTACTGCTCCTATTTTCAGAGAAATAAAGGATCAAGCCTACGGCTTCATAATGTGTTATAAGCTTGGTGTCCTTTAGGATGAGAACTGGACCGGTCTCCGTGAATTTCACTATGTCATTAAATTCTGTATCGCTTTTGTTTGGCATAACCATTTCTGAAATAACGGCTTCTATTTCACTGACGAAGTTTTCTGGCAGAGACTTGAGGGTATCAAGTAAGTCGCCAGCTGTTAACCCTTCAATAATTATTTTACCGAAGGAAGTCTTTATTTCTGCTTGAATCCGCCCCAAGAAGCATCCCATTTTTCTTTGGTAAAAGAAACTTATAATATTTATTATGGGAATCGTAATATTTTATAGGGTTATATCATTTAGACAGCATCCGCGTTATTCTCTCCTTAATCATCCGGTTCACCATCTCTGGCTTAACTCTTCCTCTTAAATTCTTCATCACCATGCCCATTAACATCCCCACCGCATTTAATCCTCTCCTCATTATTAAATCTCTGTTTTCATCCATGTATTTGCTTATTATTGATTCAAGTTCCTCCTTTGAGAGCATGGTTAAGCCTAATTCTCTAACAGCATCCATCGGTTTAGCATCCTTATGCTCGGCAAGCCACCTTACAATCTCCGGTATAGCTTCCTTAGACGTTTTTTCCAGACTTACAAGCCTAAAGATCTCAATGATCTGTTTATCGGTTAAGGCTTCGATTTTTACGCCATCACGCTTGAGAGCCTTGAAAGTTTCTGTTAATGTTGCAGCGACAACTGTAGGAGCAAATCCTGTTTCTTTAACAATAATCTCAAAAAGATCACTGTACTCTGAGTCTAATAGCTGTCTAGCTAATTTCTCATTTATGCGATAGCTTTCCATTAGCCTCTTAATTTTCTCCTCTGGAAGCTCCGGCAGCTTCTCCTTCAGCTCATTCACATATTCGCTGGTTATCTTTATTGGAGGAACATCCGTCTCAGGATACATCCTGGCGGCTCCAGGTCTAGGCCTCATATATCTTGTTGTTCCGTCTGGTTTAGCTGCACGCGTTTCTTCTGGGACACCTTTAAGCGCTTCACGTGCTCTTTCAACAACCGCTTTAAGAGCATCTCTAGCATTCTCAATATTATCTGCAACCAGCACGATGGCATCTTCAACTTCAGCATTCATTTTCCTCCTTAGTTCAGCGATCTCCGTTTCTGAGACGCCGTAAGATTGAAGTTCATCAGTGTGGAGTATCCCTCCAACTCTTCCCCAGAATTTTGCTCTATCAGATAGTTCGCTTCCAAATCTTAATCCCGGGATCAGCTCTGAACCTAATAAGCCAGCGAATTTAGGTAGTTTAACCGCCAATATTGTTTTGTTCCGGCTTATAGCTTTACGTAGAATACGGCATTTTGTTTCTCTAAACACTGGCGTAACGTCAATAAACTCTTCCTTTAGATCCTCCTCTCTGAGGCCACGCTTCTTTAATTCCTCGCGAATTCTTAGAAGATTTAGTTGACGTTGTACTTCATACTCGATAACTTTAGAGATGAGCCCGAGCTCTTGAACACCCTTAATCTCTATTAAGGCTCCATCTCTAATGGATATGTTTAGATCTTGCCTTATTGTTCCAATTCCACGTTTAACTCTTCTGGTAGCTCTTAGGATTCTGCCTATTGCTAAAGCAACCTTTTCAGCCTCCTTCGGCGTGTTTATTACAGGTCCAGTTGTAACTTCTACAAGAGGGATGCCGAGCCTATCAATTCTATAGCGTATTATAAAGCCTTCTTCACCCATTTTTCTGGCGGCATCCTCTTCAAGGCTTATGTGTTGAATAGGCACCTTCTTACCATCAACGATTATAAAACCATTTAGGGCTACCACACATGTTCTCTGAAAACCAGTCGTATTAGATCCATCTATAACTATTTTGCGCATGACATATATTTCGTCAACGGGTTTAGCGTTCATCATAAGCGCTATCATTAGAGCTATCTCTAAGGCTTCACGATTAAGCTCATGAGGAGGCTCTTCATCCATCTCAACAAGACAAGAGGTTTCACTATTAGCTTCATAGAGTATTTTTACACCCTTCTTAAACTCAAAGTATGCGGCAGGATCTATCTGACCTAATTCGCTCTGCGTTGGCCTCAATCTACGTAGAAACAATATTTCCGGATCGCCTTTAAACAATTCAGGCTTGCATCCGCAGAAAAGTTTTTCACGGGTTGCAAGCTGTTGATGGCATTCTAAACCAACTTTAAGACCTAGCTTCTCATAGTCAATTCTCAGTTAAATCACCTCCTTTTTCCAATCCAAATTTTTAGGTCCTTATGGTTTTTGGAGGCTCGATGTGCTCAACTGTTCTATTCGAGAATTCATTTGCAATATTGGTTAGAAGAAGCTTTTTGATCTCTTTAGGATCTTTGGTTTGGGCTAAACACCACATCATCTTAACAAGGGCTGTTTCAGCCAGCATGTCTCCTAGCGGAATAACCCCCATTGCCAGCAGATCTCTACCATTAGAATAAACATTCATGTTTACGCGTCCCCAGATACATTGGGATGTCATAGCGACTA
>Ga0180301_10004997_pt1 | contig 10205 bp, 9 predicted proteins | sample GuaBasSediGuay16_FD_121797 | JGI IMG/M metagenome (GOLD analysis project Ga0180301, IMG submission 121797) | Subseafloor sediment microbial communities from Guaymas Basin, Gulf of California, Mexico - Guay16, Core 4569-2, 12-15 cm | ecosystem: Environmental > Aquatic > Marine > Hydrothermal... | reverse complement strand
CTCTCCTGGATATAGTCTGGAATGGCGGTATGTTTTTCAAGCCCAAAACTTCCATGTATTCGGGATTATTTTCTAAAAAGCTCTTTGCTCCACAATACGATATATTGCATAGTTTCAATTTTTGGTAAACAGATATTTAGCAACGAGAAAGCCAAGTGTCATTGGCATGTATTCGTCATAAATGATTCAAGAGTAGCTGCGCTGGCAGAAGCTAGATTCAGAAATGCGGATTCCCTCTTTATGTTGACTACTGGAACAGGACTAGGAGGTGGCTATGTAAAGAGTGGAAAGGTGATACTTGGAGAATCATGGAAGGCTTGTGAAATAGGACATACAATACTCTATCCAAATGGTAGAGAGTGCAATTGTGGAAAGAAAGGTTGTGCAGAACAGTATATATCCATGGGAGTTCTCCACAAATACGCCGGTGTAAAAGATAGAAAAGAGCCTTTGAAGCTTTTCGAAAAGAGTAGTGAGAAAGTTATAAAAGCTCTAGAAATTATGGCAAATGGCCTCGCTATTTTAATTGATAGAATTTTCCTGGAATTTGATCCAGAATTCACAACTTTAGGAGTAGGAAATTTGCAGAATTTTCAATGTATAGCGTTGATAGAGTGGTTATAAGTAAAATTGGGTAATGACGCTGGAATGCTTGGAGCAGCTATTTTCACAGAAGAGAACCTGAATAATTTGATATGATTCAATAGAACATATAGCCCTCTGAATTATTTTAGAAAGCAGACTATATCCCAACAATATCCCCGGAATTTTCTCTTTCCTAGATTTTCTCCTTATATATCTTCTAATACAGGGCAATAGAAAATGACTTCTTATCATTCTTCCATTTTTAAGTGAAAATTATTTGATCAATAGAAAACTGCTACCGATTTATCCTTGTTTGAAATTCATTCTCATGAATAGCGAAGGTATACCAGCAGCATGTGAAGGAGATGTTTTCTCTCTATTCACTATGTTCATTTTCAAGTACCTATCAGATCTATCCTCCTTCATCAGCGATCCAGTGATAGACGTTTCAAAGAACACGGTAATTCATGCTCATTGCGTTGCTCCTATAAAATTCGATGGTAAAGATGCATATCCTTACATTATAAGAAGTCATGCTGAGGATGGGAAAGGAGTCTCTTTGGAAGTTAAATACAACAGATTTGGAAAGGTAATGACGACGACAAATCTGGTGGATGGAGGTAAAATAGTTGCTTTCTTGGGAGAGTTGGTAAATATACCTCAGATCAACAGAGGATGCAGAACAAAGATAGAACTGAAGGTTAGAAACGCCAGATCGATACTTTACAGTTGGCATGGTGGTAAAGAAGTGTCGCCGTTCGGCCTACACAGAGTGGTCGCCGTTGGAAACTGGATTGATGAGCTAGAGGAGCTTTCTAGATTGTTAGGGTTGGATTTTGAATATGAAGGAGGGAAGTAATGATATGAGTTTCAAAATATTGGATATGAGATGCGAATACATAAAAAATCCTCTGGGATTGGATGTCAAAAAACCAAGATTTTCCTGGATATTAGAACATCCAGAGAGAAATCAAAAGCAGCTAGCCTATCAGATAATAGTATCTTCGAGTTTAGAAAAAGCTTTAAAAGGAGAAGGAGACGTTTGGGATAGCGGTAAGGTCGTATCTGATAACAACGTGAACGTCGAATATGCGGGAAAAGAACTTGAAAGCTTTCGAAGGTACTACTGGCGGGTTAGATGCTGGGACAAAATGGGAAGAGTCAGCCCCTACAGTGAAGTCGCTTTCTTTGAGATGGGACCTTTGGAATCCAGTGATTGGTTTGCTAAATGGATTAGGAAACCAAGTTACGAAACGTTCTCATCGGATGGGGATCATTTGTATGGAGAATACGAGGAAGTTTATGCAGCTTACTTCAGAAAAGAGTTCGAAGTTAAAAAACATGTCAAAAGGGCAAGAGTGTATGTGTGTGGCTTAGGACTTTATGAGCTCAGAATGAACGGGAAAAAGGTGGGAAACAACGTTTTAGACCCTGGACAGACCGATTACTCTAAAATAGCGTTGTATTCAACTTTCGATATAACAGATCTTATTAGGGAAAAGAACGCGATAGGGATCATTCTGGGAAATGGAAGGTACATAAAGGCTTATGGATACGATCATCCAAAGTTGATACTTCAGATACTGATCGAATATGAAAATGGCGAGAGGGAATTCATTGTAACCGATGAGAGCTGGAAGGTATCTCATGGGCCTTTGATGGAGAATGGCATCTTTCATGGTGAGCTGTACGATGCCAGGTTGGAGATGCCTGGATGGGATGAGCCAGATTTCGACGATTCCGATTGGGAAAGTGCCGTAGTGACTGAAGGACCAAAGCTCAAAGCGCAGCTCATGCCTCCTATAAGAGTGACGGATACGTTGAAACCTGTGAAGATGTGGAGTCCAAAACCTGGAATCTACGTTTACGATTTTGGTCAGAATTTCACAGGATGGATCAGACTTTATGTAAAGGGTCCAAGAGGTACTGAAGTGAAGATAAGATATGCAGAGGTTCTAAACGATGATGGAACGATCAACACTTCGAACCTCCTTAAGGCAAGAGCTCTGGATACTTACGTATTGAAAGGTGAAGGTATCGAAATTTATGAACCAAGATTCACTTACCATGGTTTCAGATACGTTGAGATAACAGGATACCCTGGCGTTCCATCACTTGAAAGTATCGAAGGATGTTTCGTTCACACCGATGTCGAAAAAGTGGGAGACTTCTACTGCTCAAACGAGCTGATAAATAAGATACATCGAAACGTTGTATGGGGTCAGCTCTGCAACATGATGAGTATACCCACGGATTGTCCTCAAAGAAGCGAGAGAATGGGTTGGATGGGTGATGCGCAATTGTCAGCTGAAGAAGCCATTCATAACTTTGATATGGCGCAATTTTACACGAAGTACTTGATGGATATAAAGTTATCACAGAAGGAGGATGGAAGTTTATCTGATGTCGTGCCACCCTATTGGTCATTTTACCCAGCCAATCCTGCCTGGGGAACTGCTTACATAACCATAGCTTGGTACATGTACATTTACTACAATGATACAAGAGTTCTCGAAGAGCACTATGAAAACATGGTGAGATACGTTGAATTTTTGAAGAAGAATTCTCAAGGTGGAATAATAGAAAATTTGGGAAAATACGGTGATTGGTGCCCCCCAGGGTCGATCTTTCCGAAAAGAACTCCTGTTGAATTCACGGCAACTTGGTACTATTACCATGATGTCTTGATTCTCTCTGAAATAGCGAAGGTTTTAGGAAGAGATGAAGATCACCGAAAATACAGAGACTTAGCAGACAGTATAAAAGAGTCTTTCAACAGAAGATTTTTGAAGAAAAAGTATGTCAAGCAGTCGAAAAGCGATGTGTATTTCTACGAAGGAACAAGGCTGAGTCTGATAGATTCCACGCCAACAAGTCAAACGTGCAACACACTTCCATTGTATCTCAGGATGGCCCCTGATGATATTTTGGCGAAGGTTTTTGAAGTCTTGGTGAGATTGGTGGAAACAGAACACGATTTCCACATCGATACAGGTATTGTTGGAACAAGATACCTATTCGACGTTCTCACCGAATATGGAAGGCCAGATCTGGCTTATAGAGTTATAACAAGAGAAAGTTATCCAGGGTTTGGTTATATGATTAAGGAAGGGGCAACTACTCTGTGGGAAAGATGGGAGAAACTAGAAGGAAGCGGTATGAACTCACACAATCACATAATGTTTGGAAGCGTTGACACATGGTTCTACAGAACCCTAGGGGGAATAACACTCCTCGATCCCGGATGGAGGAGATTCAGAGTAAAACCCTTCGTTCCAGATGATATGAGGTTCGTGAAAGTGAGGTTGAAAACCATAAGGGGAGAAATCAGCGTGTCATGGGAGAAAACTCAGAATCATTTCAGAATATCGGTACATATTCCCTGCAATACAACTGCTGAGATTTATATCCCAATTTTTGGAAGACGGTACAAAATCAGGGAAGGGGGAAGAAAGCTGATAGAAAACGGTGAAACTGATATTGGATCAGATGTGAGCTTTGTGAAAGTCGAGGACGATTACGTCGTGCTTAACGTAGGATCGGGTTGGTACGATTTCGTTGAAGAATACGAGTCATCATAAGGTAATCCCAAGATCCTTCAAATGGTTCGTTAAGTTTGGTCCTAAAACCTTTTCTACATCTTTCCAACCTCTAAAGGGTCTCTTAAGAACTATCTTTCTTGAAAGATCCTCACCTATTCCAGGTATCATCTCAAGCTCTTCAATTGTCATGGAATTGATGGAAGCAGGATATTTGATACCTGTTGTCGATCTTCTCCCATGGTCCACTATGAGAACATCGACAGGATCTTTGAAATTTCCCGGAAAGCCGACAAGAATCGGATAAGTTCCAAGTTGCCTTCCGAAAGTCAATTTTCCCTTTTTATATTCAGGTATAACTCTTCTCAAAACCGTCCCAGCGGGAAAGACCTTTTTGAGCATGGGCCTATCTATCTCTTCTCGTATCTTTTCCTTCCACTTTTCAAAGAGGGATTTGTTCATCTTGAATCGCTTCATACTGTAATACCTGTGAAGAGGCGTTCCAGGAAAGATCATCACCTGACGTATGTTTATCCTCCTTACAAGATATCCTTCATCCAAAATTTTTCTGAGGTACTCGTAGTTTTTCCTATAAGTTTCTGGACTTTCCCCTATTAAACCATAAAGAAGGTTTATACCTGGTAGAAGCTTTGGAATCCCATTTACTCGAACTCCACCTATTTCGTTCACCATTTTCACAGCTTCCAAAGCGGTCTCTGGAGAAGATCCTATGTTGTTTTTTCTGAGGACCTCTTCATCGAAACTCTCAACTCCGAAAGATAGAATATCCCCTTCGGTGTTGTATCTAACTATGGTCTCCAATATCTTCATTGTTTCTCTTCTATGCTCGATCATGTAAGAGGGATTGGCGTTGTCATTATGGATAACAGCGTCAGGTGCAATTCTCCGAACTTCCGAAAAGAGTTCTTCTAGAACCGGCGGGCAAGGTTTCCAATGGTTCAAATCAGAGCCGTAGGCAAAGATGTTAGCAATCCTTCCAAACCTGAAAGCTCTGCATCCCTCTTTATACAACTCCTTTAGTTCTCTCAGTACGCTTTCGACATTCCTTGATTTCAATCTTCCGTGTAAAACAGGTTCTGTGCAGAAAGAGCAATATGAGGATCTCTCGCAGCCTTTGGACAGCTCCATTTCACATATGACGAATGGAAACCTTGGATGCTTCTTCACGATCTCTGCACCCAAAGGCGCTATTTCGTTGATGAAACTATAATCACTTTTTTTGTTTTCATCCGGATCACCCTTGAAGAAACTGTCCAAAAAAGCTTCGACGTCACCCTTCACTAAAAAATCCACTTCCAAATCTTTCAAAGCTTCAGCAAATGATCCTCCCCTCATGGTATAAGCGAGAGTGACAGGGCCTGCAAGAATTTTAACGGGATTTCTATTCGATCTAAAAATCCTCATAATCTCTCCAGGAGTGATCGGTGTTCCACCAACATAGTGACCAGGTACTGTAAGACCACATATCAAAAGAAGTATGTCGTAGCTGTCGAAAGATTCCCAGAGATTTTCTCTCCTAATAGTGTCTATGGTGAAGTAATCGTAATCCACACCCCACTTTTTGAAAACACCAGCTGAATATCTGACGTACGGACTGATGTACGGGGGAACACCAAGAAGAGCCGGTTCATCCACGTACCCATCGATTATTACCGCTTTCATTTGTTGATGATCTCCTTTATCATTTCCAGGTTTTTTTCATCTGTCACTACGAACAACCTCGTGTTATTGAGTTCTATGGTCAGGGTTCCTGTGGAAGGCGGAGTCGTCCCAAAACATATCCTCACCTTCGCACCGTTCTTCATGATACCGTAGATCTCCATATTACCTTTGTAATTCTGTATTCTGAAGAATCTGAAATTTTGAAGTAGGGCCATTAAAGGTTTTGGAAGGTATATCTCAGACTCATCGAGTGAGAGTTTGCTCAGAATCTCCTCTGGTGGTTTATCTATCGGCTCTCTGTACTCAAATATCAATTCACTCACAGTTCCCATGTAATCTCTCTTTATTTTTATGGGAATACCCGTTTTGTCCAAAAATATGAGATATTTCCCATTCTTTTCAAAGCTTATTTCGTAATATTCTCCTTTGTTCACTACCGTGTATTTTGCTTTCTCGATATCCCTCAAAGCCAAATCTTCAAGATCGAGAATCTCAAGAGGGGATCTTCTGAGGTTGTAAGCATCTCCGAGATAGCATTTTCCATTCGTTCTGAACCAGATCACATTACTCGGAGCTAAAACGAACACAAGCTTGTTTCCCATCCATCTGTATATCTCCTCAAGTCTGACACGTGATGATACGCCTGTTTCTATCAGAACTCTTCTCGAATGGTAAGAAACTCTTTTCCATAGGTCCACGATGTTCTCTGCAAAGAGATGAAGGAGTAGTAATGACACGATAAAGATTATGAAATTTTTTTTCATATTCTCACCTCAGAAGCCATCGCTTACGAGTTCTATTGTTTTTAAAACTTCCACAAGATCGTTGGGAAACGATACCATGTTCTTCTCGTTCAGATTGATCTCATTGGGAATACCAGCCATTGAAGAAGAAGGATTGGGGGAGGGGGTAAAAAAGAACTGAACAAATAGAATTAAAAAGAGGGCCGTTATTCCAGCTGTGGAAAGAATCAGTATGGGTAATCTCTTTCTCCTCTCTAATTTCCTCAGTATCTTATCCTTCAGATTATTACTGGGTCTGTAATCCAACTTCATGGAGTAAATCTCCATTATCCTCTTGTAAATTAGCAATTCGCTTCTAAGATTCTCATCATCTTTACTGATCCTTTCTTCACCATCGAGTATCCTGTTGAGACGATCGTTCCACATTCTTCTCACCTTCTTCTAACATCTCTCTCAACCTTTTCCTAGCGTAATGAAGCCTACTCTTCACCGTTCCTAAGGGTTTTCCTATTATCCTCGAGATCTCCTCGTAACTCAATTCGTCTATGTCCCTCAGTTTTATCAAAAGTCTATCTTCGGGTGATAGATTTTCTAACGCTTTTAAGACTTTCTCGACAGTGATTTCATTGAAGGTATCTCTGGGAACATCTTCATGAGCTTTCGGTTGGTAATAAGGTCCTTCCTCATTTTCGGAGAAATCGGTTAAAATCTCTTTTCTCTTCTTATACTTCATAAGCATGTCTTTGCAAACATTGACGGTTATTCTATGAATCCATGTAGAAAGCTGGGAATCTCCGCGGAATTTCTTTATCCCTTTGAATATCCTTATCATCACTTCTTGAACCACATCGTCTACATCATCGGCTCCCAAGAAACTTTTTGCAACGCTTCCTATCCTTGAAGCATATTCGTTATAGAGCTTTTCGTATGCCCATTTTTCGCCGCGTTTTAGAGCTTCAACCAATTGTTTCTCGTTCATCCTCTTCCTCCTTAATTTGACTTGTGTTTTGAAAAGTGGTTCATGAAAAATACTACCACTACACGTAGATCTTCTCAACATACGGTGAAGTCATTGCTCTCAAAAGGGCACCGTAAGATAGTTTAAACCTAATTACATCTCCTGGTTTGTAATCATCATTAGATTCAGTTACATCCACGATCGTATGATCACTCGACGCATGAAGCACTTCTAAGCTTTCATCTATAGGGTGTAGTCCCATGGAATCTATATCTTGCTCTCCAATCGCTAATATTGCTCTCTTTCTCCATCCTTTATCTTCAAAGTGCTTTTTTCTGCCGAAGGCATCAAACCCTGTTTCTCCAACAGGAACGGAAGGTTTTGTTTTGACTTCTATGACTTCGGCTTCCAATATAATGGTCTCATCATTAAGCCAAGGAATCTTCCTTCCTCTTGTTGCATCGGTTCCCAATATGATCGCTTCCCCAACTCTCAGTTGGTTTATGCCTTCAGGAATGGTCTCATCTTCCAACAGTTTTAAAGTGACGGTGCTACCACCTGAAACGATTTCAATAAGATCTTTAGCTCTTCTTTCAACAGTTTCTTTTATCTCAATCAGCTTTTGAAGGTTATCAACTGTCGGAAGCACTCCACCATAACATCCCAGGTTAGTTCCTATTCCTATAAGTCTGACGTTTTTCATGCAGGTGACCTTCAGTATCTCATCCACAGCGTTTTCATACCAAACTCCTTCTCTCAAATCCCCAAGATCTACCATATATATAATGTTCACCGTTCTTCCTTTCAATCTCGCTATCTCATTCAAGTTATCCACTACATGGTTTTCAGAAACTAAGACATAATCCACTAATTCCACAACATCTTCGAGTTCACTGATCATCGGTATTCTCAGAAGCATAAAAGGTCCTTTTATACCTTCCCTCAACAACCTTTTTATATTTTGGATTCTCGATTCTCCCAAAATTTCTATACCTGCCCTTCTCATACACTCTGCTATGTTTGGATCACCCAAACACACTTTTGTGACACCGGCAATTTCTATACCGAATTTTTCTCCCTTCTTTACAACCTTTTTTGCGTTCTCCTCTATCTTGCTTTTGCTTATGATGAGCCTAGGATACAATGCTGTCACCTCCCAGTGAAAGAGTATAATAGTTTTGATGATCTAACAAGGAGGGATTCTCTTGACTCTTGAAGAGCTTAAAAACGCAAAGTACTTCCTTGAGAATCAATTGAAATCATTTAAACCTGAAGTTTTAGTGGTTCTAGGATCGGGTCTGGGTTTTCTAAGTGAAAAGGTTTTAAACCCTTTGATAATCGATTATAAAGATATACCAGATTTCCCCACAACAACAGTGGAAGGTCACGAAGGAAAGTTAGTCTTTGGAGAACTATTTGGAAAAAAAGTAATGCTCATGAAAGGAAGATTTCATTATTACGAAGGTCATCAAATCGACAAGGTGGCTTTGCCGATTTACCTTGCCTGGATAATAGGAGTTAAGCACGTCCTTTTAACTAACGCAGCAGGTGGTATAAACAGAGTTTACAAACCAGGTGATATTGTGGCTGTGAGGGATATTATAAACTTCATGTTCACGAACCCATTGAGAGGGAGAAACGATGATAGAATCGGCCCCAGATTCCCGGACATGTCTTCACCTGTGGATAGAGAATGGCTTGAAAAACTTTTGAAAAAGAAGGCTCTGAAGACGGGAGTTTACATTGCTGTCACAGGTCCTAGTTACGAAACACCTGCGGAGATAAGGATGTTTGAAAAACTAGGAGCAGATCTCATCGGAATGTCGACCGTTCCAGAAGTTATAGCTGCAAAGCACTGTGGTATGAAAGTTCTAGTGTTATCCTGTATATCCAATATGGCAGCAGGTATATTGAAAATACCTTTATCACATGAGGAAGTGATTAAAGTTACCAAAATGGTGAAGGACAAATTCATATCAATCATTCAAGCAGCTTTGGAGGTGATCGAGTGAAACACCTGATGAGAATAGCATCTGAAATAGAGAAAGCAGAAAGAATACTGGTTTTGGGACATGTAATGCCAGACGGAGATGATGTAAGTTCTGTTCTAAGCTTGTTGATAGGTTTAGAAAGGATTGGAAAAACGGCTAGAGGATCGATCGATTATACCATTCCTTGGTTCTTTTACGAACTCGAAGAGGTTAAGAAGATCGAACCATATGAATCTTTAGTTGATTACGATCCCGATCTCATCGTAGTTGTCGATTCATCATCTCCTGAAAGGGTGGGGCGTTTTTTACCGTTGTTGTCAACAAAGAGAACCTGTGTGATAGATCACCATGTTACAAACACTTACTTTGGAAATGTGAATTGGGTTGATCCGACTTTCGCATCGGCTGCTCAGATGGTTTACAGATTGAATGTGGAACTTGGTGTTCCCTACGATGAAAAATTAGCAACGATTAATTATATGGGAATAGCAACCGATACAGGATTTTTCAGATTTTCAAACACTGATTCACGCGTCTTCAGAGATGTTTACGAGCTGGTGAAAATGGGAGCGGATCCTCATTTTGTTTCCAAGATGATTCTCGAAAACAAAAAAGTAGAGCAATTCAAACTCTTTGCAGAAGTCCTAGATAGGATGGAATCGGAATTGAATGGAAAGTTGGTTTACTCTTACATAAATTATGACAT
>Ga0180301_10004996_pt1 | contig 10205 bp, 9 predicted proteins | sample GuaBasSediGuay16_FD_121797 | JGI IMG/M metagenome (GOLD analysis project Ga0180301, IMG submission 121797) | Subseafloor sediment microbial communities from Guaymas Basin, Gulf of California, Mexico - Guay16, Core 4569-2, 12-15 cm | ecosystem: Environmental > Aquatic > Marine > Hydrothermal... | reverse complement strand
TTGCCGTTGGTTGTCTGGCAAAAGATAACAACATGGATTTGCCAACAGGTTCAGCAGTGTTCGGCATCGATGGATAAATGGCGGTCTCATCGTGTTGTGCTCGTTGACGGCACCTGTTTGACCAAATGTTTTTCTAAGAGGCTGTAACAAAACCTCACCGGTCATTTCGAGCGTAGTCGAGAAATCTGTTAAAATAAGTCCGCGAAGCGGCTCCTTAATTTCCATGTTAGGTTTTGTTACATGCTCTAAATAAAATTCCAAAATGCACGAAAATACTTTTTTCCCCTCATTTTAGTCCAAAAATAAGGATAAATTCGCTGCGCTGCGCAAACGCAACGGGCAGGTGGCTGTCCTGACACTGTTTTTTCGCTTATAATTACCACATGATTTATATTTGGCTGATTCTGTTGATTGGGCTCAATACCTGCTGGTTAGGGCTGGTTGTTTTTGCGCTACCCGGTAACTGGCTCATCGTCATATCGACCGGCCTTTTTGCGTGGTGGCGTTGGGAAGAAGGGATTTTTTCGATATACACGCTTATTGCTATTACGCTCCTGGCCATTTTAGGGGAAGTGGTGGAATTTTTGGGAGGGGCAGGCGGTGCGAAAAAGGCGGGCGCCGGCTGGCTTGGTACGTTTGGCGCGATTGGAGGTGCGGTTACCGGCGCAATCCTTGGCACCTTTCTTATCCCGATTCCACTCCTGGGCACGTTAATAGGTGCATGTGTGGGGGGAGGATTGGGGGCGTGGGGGCTTGAGGTTATGGGTGGAAAGAAGATGGACGAATCCGTCAGAACCGGCGTAGGGGCCGGCGTCGGTGTGCTATTCGGGACTACGGCAAAACTTGCCATCGGTGTTATCATCTGGTTTGTCGTCGCGGTCGCCGCCTTTTGGCCATAAAAGTCTGGCCTCACCCTTTTCGGAGAAAAGGGTGGCACACGGGAGGAAAGAGTGGCACCCTTTTACTTGTAAAAGGGTGTGGTTCAAAAAAGGGGCGACACCCGGCGCTGCTTTTTTGCGATCAAGATGAAAGGAACTCAGCCTGCCGGGCTGGACTCAACATCTTTCCGAACCTGTGTATCATCAAGCCGTGTGGCCGATTCTTTTTGCTCAGGAGGCAGTTCCTGAATAGGGATGTGTGGCTTTTTGGATTTCTCGGATCGCGATTGGGCACGTTCCTCATCAGCGATGATGGCATTGCGCACGGCGTCAGCGGCAGGTTCATCGGTCAAGGCCCGAAGAAAAATCGGAGCGCCCAGCTTGCGGGTCTGCTCGGCCCGGATAAGACTCAGACGTATGAGTTCGAGCATGGCTAAAAATAATCCCGCCAGAACCATACGATTCGTTCGGCCCTGAAAGATATTTTCCAATGTAATTGTACCTTCGGATTGCAGCCGGTGTAAGATGTCTATCTCGTACAGGTCGATGGGGGTGTCGTCGGTGATATGGTCAAACTGGGCCATACGTCCGGTGGCCTCCATGATGCCGTCGAACGCCTCAAGCAGGGTCCAGATACTGATTTGGTCAAGGTCAACTTCATCTTCCTGTTCGGATTTGAGGTTAGTGATGAGCGAATCCGGCCTGGTAAACCGCTCCTTACGCACCTCGGCGGAGTCTTCGAGGAGATTGGCGGCGTCCTTGAATTTCTTGTACTCCAACAATTGGCGAACAAGTTCTTCACGAGGGTCGATAATATCTTCGTAGCCGGGTTCGCCCGGCTCAGGGCCGGGCAGCAGCATCGCCGATTTGATTTCCATCAGTGTCGCGGCCATGACGAGAAAATCACCGGCAAGGTCGATGTCTAAGCGTTTGAGTATTTCGACATACTTTACGTATTGGTCGGTAATGCGAGCGATTGGGATGTCGTATATATCAACCTCTTCTTTGCGGACAAGATACAGGAGCAAGTCGAGGGGGCCGGCAAAAACATCAAGATTTACCCTATACTCCGTCACGAAATCCCTTCCTCCGGGCCGGGCTGATTCTGTTGTGCATCCAGAACGGCCCCGGCTCTTTCGGCGTCACGTGCAAAAACCTGGAGCTGGACGTTCCACATTCCATCCGCCGGCAATAAGTTCATAATAGGTCCGCCGACAATAATTGCGTCTATCCCGTTTTCCTGGAGAGCGGCTTTTGCCATTTGGGCCTCAAGGTCGCTTTGAAATTCGGCGATTGTAACAATTTTATCGTCCACGTTTATCCTCTCAATCCGACTGCCCGGCGTACCCTGCTGAGGGTTTGGCGAGCGACGGCTCCGGCCCTTTCGGCGCCGGCCTTTAAGACCTGCTCGACATAGTCAAGGTTATCGGCAAGCTCGGCCCTTTTTTGCCGATATGGCTTGAAATATTCGATTAAAAGCCCGGCTAAACGCTTTTTCACTGCCCCGTAGCCGGTGCCGCCGGCACGATACTTTTGGTCCCACTCAGCCAATTCTTCGGGTTCGGCAACGAGTTTAAGCAATGCGAAAACATTACACTTATCCGGGTCCTTGGGTTCTTCGACCGGCGTGGAGTCGGTTACGATTTTCATCACCTTTTTGGTAAGCTGTTTTTCAGGCTCGAAGATTTCGATTGTGTTATCATAACTCTTGCTCATCTTCCGGCCGTCGATGCCCGGTACGACTGCAACCGATTCAATGATATGCTCCTTCGGGAGAACCAATATCTCGCCGAATTTGTTGTTAAATCGCACGGCAATATCGCGTGTAACCTCGATATGCTGTTTCTGGTCCGCCCCGACAGGTACAAGTTCGCTATCATAAATAAGAATATCGGCGGCCTGAAGAACCGGATATGCAAACAGGCCGTGATTAGGGCTCAGGCCCTGGGCGACCTTATCTTTGTAAGAGGTGCACCTCTGCAAAAGGCCCATAGGCGTAATGCAGGACAAAATCCAGGTCAGTTCGGTAACTTCGGGGACGTCGGATTGTCGCCAGAAGACTGTTTTGTCGGTGTCAAGGCCCAGGGCGATATAATCAGCCGTAACATCGAGTGAGTTGGCTTTGAGCTTGGCCGGGTCGGGTGAGCTGGTCAGGGCATGAAAGTCGGCGATGAAATAAAAGCATTCGTTTTCGGCCTGCAGCTCGATATGCTGACGCATCGCGCCGAAATAGTTGCCGATATGCAACTTGCCGGACGGCTGTATCCCTGAAAGGATTCGCAATCTAATCTCCTGTTAATCCAACAATACAAGAAACAGTTAGTGCTCTTCCGCCTATAATTTAAGTTAAGAGGCTGTCATTCCAAACTTGATTTGGAATCCATTCCTTCTTCACAAGTCGTGCCTTCCAGCTGAAGTTTATGCCGTACTCCGATACGGTGCTGGAATGACAAACATCAATTCATGTGCGACAGAGCATCAGAAACTTGCCCAAAAGCCTACCACCTTCAAACAGTTAAGTCAAATGGTAAATGCTTTGAACCAAATAGGAAGGTGCATTATAATTGGAGCATCACAATAAAATGATATATTTTATTGCTGGAATCGACATTATGACCACAGAAGCCATGAAAAATACCGGACACCTTTAATGTCCCCGGGTCAGACCCTGGGATAATCACCGAGGTATTGGGTTTTCGGCAAGGGGCCGACGAGAGGCATCGCATATTCCACAAAGGCATTGGTTATGCCGTTACCTTCGGCGTTAATGAATTCATCGGGCATGGATTTTGTCTTTTCAGCTACATTTGCAAGTTCGGTTCGGAAAAGCTCCACCGCGTAATCCTTGCCGCCGGCCGTGCGTCTGATTGCCACCGAGCCGCTGTTTTCACTCTTCGAATAAATAACCGCCTGTCGTCCGCAGTTGCGGGCCTCGGTAACATCAACCGGCGATTGCAGTCCGGCAAAGCTCCTCTGCAGATAGCCGAAGGTATCGGCACGAACACGCCTGATATCTACCCTCGTTTTTGCCTGTGCAGCTAAGAAATCCGCCAGCGAACCGCTGCCCGAAAGCTGAATGTTACCGTGGGCGTCTTTCTCTTCCTGGGCCGCTGTTTTCTGTGCCCAGACCACACCATCGGTATCACAAATGCCCTCGCTGACGGCGACTAAACATCTGCCGAGTTTTTTATAGACACTTTCCACATCGGAGCAGAACTTGTCCATCGAGACGGTTCTCTCGGGTACATATACGAGGTGCGGCCCATCGTTCGGGCGTTGTTTTCCAAGTACCGAAGCAGCAGTCAGGAAGCCGGCGTGTCTGCCCATAATGACGTCAATCTTTATACCGGGCAGAGCTCGATTGTCCAGGTCATCACCCATCAGGGCACAGGCGACAAATTTCGCGGCTGTTCCATAGCCGGGGCAATGGTCGGTAACAAGCAGGTCGTTATCGACGGTTTTGGGTATGTGGAATGAACGTAGCTCATATCCGGCGGCCGACGCCATATTGTTGATGATGTAGCAGGTGTTTGCCGAATCATTGCCGCCGATATAAAAGAAGTAGTGGATGTCGCGTTTCTTGAATACGTTGAGAATCTTTTCGCAGTACTCGGCGTCGGGTTTGGCTCTGCTGGAGCCAAGGGCAGATGAGGGCGAAGCGGCAAGCTCCTCGAGAACATCGGCACCGAGTTTTTTCAAATCGATGAAATCTTCTTTGACAATACCCTCTACGGCGTGTATCGCGCCGTAGAGATTATCAATTTCGCTGTACTTGTGGGTTTCTTCGATTACGCCGACCAGTGAGGCGTTTATAACACCGGTTGGTCCGCCTGACTGACTAACAACCGCATTTGGCATCTTGTGTACCTTTCAAGTATGTTAGGCTTCTCGTTTTTCTCCGAAGACGTCCAATTGGTTGGTGATTATACAGCTACCGCAGAAGACAGCAAGGGTAAAAATTTGGGCATGGTTCAATTTTGCCTTGTGCCTTAAATTAATTGAACAGCCGGATAGGTCACATATTTCAAACCTTTTTCAGGAATAAGCCGAGAACCTTTTGGCCGACCTCGCTTACCCGTCTTGGGCAGCTTGGTTTTTCTGCCATAAGCCTTCAAAATGGCCCTTTTATCCGGCTTATACTCATCTCTCCAGGTCCACTGCTACTTACGTCACCGGTGCCAAAATCATGGTGTGTCCCACAAAATACCGCTGTCCCGACAAAGGCAAACAAGATTACGACAAAAGCCGCCACTGTCATGCACGCCACCACCTTACCCCTTAATGTAGCGAGATGCCGCAAAACCAATATTACCGCTAAGAGAACCCAGGCTACGGCGATAAGCACAATCTTCGGATCCGTCAGCCATTCGGCGGCACTGACTCCGAGAACCTTTGCCTTGACCACAGCCAACCCGATACCGGTTACCAGGCCGAACGTCATAAGTACAAAGGAAGCCCTTAATGCAAATATGTTCATGGCTTCAAGTTTTTCAATATTCGGCACCTTACCTATGAGCTTGTAAATTTGCTTGTGCTTAAGTTTCCACCTGGCCAAAAGGAACAATGCCGCCGCACCTGCTGCAAAGGCTATCGTTGCTCCAGACAATACCATTGCCAGGCCGTGGGCGGCGATCCAGGGTGTGCCAACTGCCGGCTGCAGATTGCTGGCCGGGACGGCAACTGAGGCAGACAAAAGTGCCATCGCAAAAAGTAACCACGCCATTACTGAACCAAACCATACCTGTCTTACAGCGGCGCTGAGAAAAAGAAACGTCAAGCCAAAGACAATAGTGAGAACTATCATCGACTCAAACAGACCCGTTAGGGGGACAGCTTTTATTGCTACTGCCCTAAATATCAGCATTACGGACTCCAGGGACACCGCAGGTGCTATAAGTGCAATCATAATCCACCCGTATTTGTCCGCCCCGCTCCTGAGTTGGCGCACCCCCACTATGGCCGCGGCTAAATAAAGTATCAGCACACCGAAAAAAATGCTCGTTTCTATCATGGGCAATTGCAGCATGGTTTTTCCTCTTATTTGTCAAAACTACCGGGGCCAATGGTTCCTTCACATCTCAAAGGAACTGCTATCTGCCACGGAATACTACAGATACCTGTTTTGCTTTTAAGAACTGCACTGACTCCCTCAGTCCGAATACTTATAACAACTGAGAGTTATTTTACACATTCTACCACTTTAATGCAAGCTTCTCGAGCCACGCACACTCCTGATAATGTTGTTCTCGTCTGAATTAGTCTGAATTTCTCACCGCCGAGGTCGCTGTTGCGGAAAGCCAATCCCGCTCTGTCAACCCTGCGAAAGCAGGGGGCTACGGCCTAAAAACTGGATTCGGCGCTTTCGCAGAAATGACAAAATAACGTTTCCGCAACAGGAACTATTTACAGCTCATCCGGGAAATTGGTAGGTCACAGCCGAAGGCTCTGCCTCTGCAACAGGCAACGGGCTTTGGGTACCTACTCATTATTCGGATGAACCATAGTTCTGTTATCCTGCTGGTAGCTGATAAAGCGATAAACGCAATTGGTTGTTCGGAAAGCGAACAACCGGATTACCCCCAACCTTTGGGACGTTAATAATATCTTGCATTTGACAGCCAAGCCGATTATTATTACCGGTACACTTGAGACTATTGTTGTCATTTATACAGGATTTATACCCTTAAGGGTAATGAATTCCCGCGGCTGGGATTGTAACCTGTCGTTGAAAAATTCTTACCCGCGAACAAACCTGCCGCGACTGTGCCTCGGCACGGCGGGGGTAAAATTCAACTGGGAGCACTATAAATGATGAGTTTTCAGGTCAAACACAGATTTTTATTGGTGATTTGTGGTTTTGCATTGTTGGGAGTGAATGGCTGCGAGCAGCAGGTCGAGATTGAAACATCGGCCCCGGCTGAGGTAATAACGGAGGCTGCGCCCGCTGAGGTGATAACGGAAGCCGCGCACGCCGAGGCTGAATGCACGAAAGCCGAAGAAAAGGAGGAAGTACCCGTAGCCACCGCCGGCCCAAAAGTCGCCTTTGAACCGTGGTACGCACTCGGGCCTTTCTACAACATAACATTCGAGCAGGTCATAGGCCCGGAAAATGGACCCGACCTTACAAGGGAATATGAACAGGACACACCGTTTAAGTATAAGTGGAAACGGCATCCTGAGTGGGAGGATGGCAAGGGTCTGGACCTCAGATTGCCGGCAAACTCGTCCATGTACTTTTATCGCATAGCCAAGGCAAGCCAGGCCGGGAAGATAAAGTTCACGGTCGGCACGGGTGACGGACTCCAGGTTTGGGTCAATGGAGACGAGGTTTTCAAGCGTTTCGAGGTTGGCAATGCAAACACCGAAAAGATATCAGCCAACCTTCACCGGGGCAGCAATACTATATTGCTGAAGGTATATAATCAGGATTCGGCCTCAGAGCTTTATTTTGAAAAATAGATAGTATAGTTCGTGGTTAAAAGTAGGCGAGGTCGGTCGTGTCTATCGGCCTCTTTCATTATCCCACGTAAAGTTCAACTGCAGAAACTGAAGCAGCGGGAAATTCCCAAATACCATCAGGGCCAAGCAATTTTTCTGATATTTGCATGGCCTTATCACTGTTCAGATAGGAAAGCTCCACCGTAGGTTCTTCTGTAATTTCAAAAATCCGGCCTGACCGAAAGGTTTTATCTTTCACTTGAATAGAAGCTCGGACTGCTTTTGTCCGATTTGTATTTACAACATGCAGATAGATAGTTTTGTCCGTTTGACTGGCGACAACATCCAATTCTTTATTTTGTGTCTCTGCCTTCACTGCATATCGACCGATATGATGTCGATAAAGTTTCATGACTCGGCCAACTGGCATTAGGTAGGCCTTACCCTTGGATTGAGGAGTAGGAATCATTACCGCATTTACCTGCCAGCGGTTACCACAGAAGTCAGCAGCGGTGGCTATCTTTAGCAAATCCCCATGACGTTGATAATTATTAAACATACGTGCATAAGCTACGCCGGTCGCCCAGGTACTCAACACATCACAACGGTTACGGCCGGGAATGGAAAAATGACATTCGGTCATTGCTATCGGAAACTTCCGGTTGCCCAGACTGTCCCGTATCTTGCGGATTTTTTGGTCATTGATTTTCCATGCTCCCATAAGCTGGTTCCACGTTGCTTCAGGATCCTGCCGGTACAGTTCTCCCTGCAACACAGGCTTTTTTGAATTATCCGGATTAAACATATGATGGAAGGCAATATATTGCAGATATTCACCGGCAGATTCAAGCATCCGTGGCGCCCAACCGCTGTCTCCCCATCCAATCAGTGAGATTTCAGGGTCGGCCCTCCGCATGGCCAGGGCAAATTCGATGGTTTTAGCAACGGCCGTTTCACAACGATAACCCTTTGTCGAATACGATGTTTCGTTTCCGATTTGCCACATTTTTATCTGGTGCGGTTGCAGATGACCATGTTGGATCCTTAGTGCGTTATTCGGGTCATTACAATAACGAACCCACTCAGCAGCCTCATCAGCATCCCCAACACGGCTTTGACCAGCCGGATCTTTCATCCAGTAACGCCGTCCGTCAGACTCAAAGTTGACACACATCAATGGTTTGGCGTTAGTCAACTTACAGAAATCCACAAATTCCGCTGTACCAATTTGATTGGATTCCATTCCGCCCCAGCGAAGATTATACATGGGCTTACGTTTATCGCGCTGTCCGACAGCTTCTTTCCAGCGATAATAGGAACTAAAACAGCCACCCCATCGCATTAAGGTAGGTGCCAAATCACGTGTAACATCGATTACATCCTTGCGCCAGTTGTTTTGCCGATAATCCCATGCAGCCTCCACCGAGCCGTCCGTTGCACCCAGCGGTTCCATAAATTGCATAAATAGATACGAAGAAAGCCCATGCTGTGGTGTAGGATCAATTTGTATTTCAACCGGATTGATTTCAGCGGCTTGAGCAAAAAGCCGGTTACCCAACGAAATTGCTCCTGCTGTACCAGCCATTTTCTTCAAGGCATCCCGACGAGAAATTAAATGATCAAATGGAAACGGATACTTCATAATGCAATTTTCCTATTTTTCTAAAATTATCTGACCTGACATTTCCCATTTAACTGTTTACTAAACATTATTCCCGGGCTGGCATTTCCCAGATAGCATTTTATATCTTGGCTCGCTTGCGCCGCCGGGCCTCTTTTCTAATAGAATAGCAAATCTGTCTCGAAAAAACAAGGCCTTTGGGCTTCATCTTGAAAAATAGACAGTAAAGTTCGTGGTTAGTTGATAAGAGAGGATGAGGTCGGTCGTAATTATCGCCCTCTTTCATTATCCCAGAGGAGCACCTGAAGCCGAGGAGAGAAGCGAAGGCCGGTCTGTTTACACAGCTTGGCGGTCATTTTTGACTTTGCAAGGTACTCATCCAGCCTCTCAGCCTGTGGCATCAGATAGGCATTGCCGCGATTCACATTTTCCAGATTCGTCAGACACTCTTTGATCTGGTCGATATCATCAGGGCCATCCACTACAAATTTCAGTTGATACCGGTAATTGTCGATCAGTCGCTGCAGGGCGGGCAGGTCAAATCGCATTTTTTCATGTGCCAGCGCAAGGTCAGGTTCTGCTGGAGTTGAATTAGACAATTTCGGGCTTATGCTCATCAGGTCGCACGGCAAATCCGGCACAAATTTGATTCCGCTGGTCTCGATGGTGATGTGCAGATTCTCGCTGTCAAGTACCTCAAGCAACTCAGACAATCCGGGCTTGGTCATCGGCTCTCCGCCGGTAATGATTAAATGCTTTGCCGGATAGGATTCGATTTTGTCTTTTACCTGCTCGGCTGTGTATTCGGTTCCTTCCGACTCCGACCAGGCATACTTCGTATCGCACCACCTGCAACGCAGAGGACACCCCGCCAACCGCACAAAGACGCTCGGTACACCAGCCAAGCCGCCTTCGGCCTGCAATGAATAAAATATTTCATTAACTATCATACAATTAGTGTACCCAATCCGCTTGCTCTAATCAATTCTCCTTAAAATGCCTTTTTCCCAGTCAGCAAATTTTTTAGTATCGTCCCAAAGTTTGCCGAAAGTGCTATCGGGTAAAAAGCGTTTATCGCCTCAGGGCTGACAGCAGGTAAGAAAACGGCTCCGAGCCCCTCCCGTCGGGCAAAAGCAACGGTAAGTTCTTGTCCGGCACAGTAGAGCTTATAGCTTTGTTATCCTGCTGGTAGCTGATAAAGCGATAAACGCAATTGGTTGTTTGAAAAATGAACAACCGGATTACCCACAAACTTTGGGACGTTAATA
>Ga0180301_10004995_pt1 | contig 10209 bp, 6 predicted proteins | sample GuaBasSediGuay16_FD_121797 | JGI IMG/M metagenome (GOLD analysis project Ga0180301, IMG submission 121797) | Subseafloor sediment microbial communities from Guaymas Basin, Gulf of California, Mexico - Guay16, Core 4569-2, 12-15 cm | ecosystem: Environmental > Aquatic > Marine > Hydrothermal... | reverse complement strand
TCCTCAACTTGGTGGACCCGTGACCACCCACCTTCCTTGGTAACAACGTACACTGTGTCAGCTGCGTCTTCAAGCTCCCTATCATGGCTCACTATTATGAGCTGTGGGATCACCTCCGCCTCCTCCCTGAACGCTCTTTTAAGTATCTCAATAAGCTCTCTTCTCCTCTCCTCGTCTAGGAAGACTGTTGGCTCATCCATTATCATTGTTTCAATCCTACTTCCCGCTATAACCTTAGCTATAGCCATTCTGAGCGCTATGGCGAGCGCCACCCTCTCCCCTCCACTTATAGCGCTCACGCTCTGGCTTCCAGACGGGCCTATAACCGTAAGCTCGTAGTCCTCGTCGAGTCTAACGTCAGAGTACTCGAGGTTGAACTTATTAAGGTACTCTCTCGTGTACCTTTCTATAGCCGGCCTGGCACGAGACCTTATAAGTTTCTGGACACCGTCCTTCCCGTAAGCGTCCCTGATTTTCCCAAGCAGCTTAACGAATGCTTCAATCCTTTCAACCTCCTTCTCCTTCTCCTCCAACTCTGTAAGCCTCGCCTTGGCGTCCTCAACCCTCTGCTTCAACTGCTTTTCCTCACCCTCCAAGGAGGCAACTCGCTGCTTCACATCATCCAGCTTAACCCTAGCTTCATCCAGCCTCTCCTTCACCCGCCTATACCTCTCCTCATCATACCCCAACTCGAGAATTTCCTCTCTTAACCTTGAAGCCTCGCTTTCAGCCTCCCTTAACCTATCCAGAGCCCTCCTGCACTCCTCTCCAAGCCTCTCCTTGTCTCCGAGTCTCTCCAACTCCATTTCAGCCAGCCTGTAATCATCATAATCACCCTTAAGCCCCTCAGCCTCCTCCCTAACCCTCCTTAACTCCTCCTCTATCCTAGAAAACTTCTCGGCTTTACCCCTCTCCCCCTCAAGCTCCTCCCTAACCCTCCTCATCTCTTTCCTCTTCTCATCTAAATTCTCCTTAAGCTTTCTAACCACTTCAACGTTTACACGCTCAACGCTCTCCCTCCTTTCCTCCTCCTCCCTGATCCTCGCATCGACCTCCTCAGCATACCTTCTGGCCTCCTCCTCCTTGCCTCTAAGCCTCCTCTCTTCTCCAATAAGCCTCTCTATCAGCCGCACTTTATGCTCCTCCGTTAACCTCCCCCCACACAGAGGACACGTAGCCCCAGCTCCTCTAAGCTTCTCAACCTTCTCCCTCACATCTCTAATCCTGCCGGCTACCTCCCCAATCTTACCGTTCACCTCCTTCTGCTTAACCTTTAACGCCTCGATGGTCTCCCGGATCTCCTTCATTTTCTCCTCCTTCACACTTGAAACACTATCCGCGTCCACCTCCACGCCCAACGTCTCCGAGTACTCACGTATTTTCCCGTCGAGCTCCCTCTCCAGCTCCTCCACCTCACCTTCCAACTCCACCATCCTCTGCATTAACATTTCAACGGTTCTCCTCGCCCCCTCATACTGCCTCCTCTCCTCCTCAAGCCTCCTCCCCTCCTCCTCAAGGATACAATACCTCTCATACGCACCCCTCTTCTCCTCAAGCCCTTTTTCCAACTCCTCAAGCCTTTTTAACCTATTTTCCGCCTCCTCCACCTCCCTCCTTAAAACCCTCACCTCAGCTTCCACGTTGTTAAGCCTCAATACAAGCTCGTCATACCTTTTTTTAACGCTCTCCAGCTCCCTAGCCTCCTCCTCAGCGAGTTTAACCTCTCCCTCCACCTCCCTTCTTACCTCCTCCGCCCTCGCAATTTCCTCCCTAATCTTCCGCAGCTCCTCCTCCCTGCTCCTCAGCTCCCTTTCAACATGCTCCTTCTCCTTCACTTCTCCTCTAAGAGTATCCCTCCTGCTCTCATACTCCCTAACTATCTCCCCCATTAACTCCCATGCTCGCTCAAAGTCGTCGATCCCGAGCAGCTTAGATATAAGCCTCTTCCTCTCAGCAGGCTTTTCAACCACAAGCCTCTCGATCTCACCCTGCCGCACGTAAACAGAGCTCTCAAACATCTCCTTTTCAACATCCAAGATCTTCTCGATTTCAGGCACTATCGTCTTCTCGCCAGCCTCCTTGGTGAGAGGCCTCTCCCTGCCATCCACCACCTCGTAGATCACCCCTTTAGCCTCGCTTCCCCCCTTCCTTTTCCTCCTAACCTCCCACCTGACAACGTAATCCTTCCCTCTCTCCGGCACCGAAAATTGGAGGCTAACCCTAGCATGCCTTGCCATCCTATTAATCAGGTTTTCATCCTTCCCCCTAGAGTGGGTCTTGAACAATGCGAAGCTTATCCCGTCGAGTATGCTGGTCTTCCCGGCTCCGTTAGGGCCAACTATCACCGTGACGCCGAGGTCAAAGCTCAGCCTCGTGCTTTTATGGGAGACGAAGTTTTCCAGCTCAACCTCCTTAATGATCACCGTAACCCGCCTCGAAGAACTCTTTAACCAGCCTCCTCGCCTCCTCCATTCTCCCCCTTCCACCCCGAAGGATCCTGAAAAGCTCCCATGCAAGCTCGGCGACATCCCCGCCTAAGATCTCCTCTAAAAGCTCCCTGTGGGAGAGGGCCTTTACGCTGGAAGCCGTCAACTCCTGTCCTGCCTCCTCCTCGAATTCAGGCCTCCATAGGAGTACTTTCCCGGAGAAAGCCCCCTCCAAAACTTTTAACGCCCCCCTTCTATCAATGTTTGAACCCTTAACTTTAACGTGAACCACGGGTTTCACGCCGCCTTCGAGTCCGGCGACCACTCTCCCGACCTCCTCCCCCAGCCTTTCATAGTTGACTTCCACCTCAAGCTGCGGCCTAACATTTAAGTTTACCTCTTGAACGTCTGGAACATCCCCGCTGAGATCAACAAGGTAAAAACCCTTCCCGTTCCTTTTCCAGTCGCTTATCTCGTCTCTTCTCGTTATCTCGGTGGACCCCGCGTAAGCTAAGACTCCCTCTCCCAGCCTCATTTTCCGCCTGCTATGCAGGTGCCCTAAAGCGTAGTAGTTAGCCCCCTCAGGGATCTCACCGATGGAAAGCTGGAAGTCATAGCCCAAGTAAACGTCTATAGCCTGATGCATGACCACGATGCTCCTCCAGTACTTTCTCCCCTCGTTAACCACCATGCGAAGCTCGTCCAGCAGCAGATTCCTGTACCTTCTCGACATGTTCATGATTCCCCCCACATAAACCTCCCTTCCACCCGCTTTAACCACGCACCCCCTCCTCACCTCTCCATCCCTCCCTTTGACGCCTAGAAGCGTTAACTCGTTTTCGAACAGGGTGTGGGGTGGCATACCCCTTCTCTTAGGAAAATCGTGGTCTCCTAGAACCACGTAGACCTTAACGCCTTTCTCCTTCAGCCTCGCCAGCTGCCTCTTAGCGTTGTAAAGTGCCTTCACGGGAGGCCTGAACGAGTCGAAGAAATCTCCTGAATGCACCATCACGTCAACGTGGTCCTCAATAACCCTGTCAACAACCTCCTCAAAAGCCCTGTTAAAATCCTCCTCTCTCTCATCAAGATTGTACTGTTTGTATCCGAGGTGGGTGTCGGAAACATGGGCTAAGAGCACCATGATATCACTCCTTCACCACCCATACTGGCTCGTCATAGTTCCAGCAGCTCATCCACTTCCCTCCTCTCCTCCTCAACCCCTCCGCCTCCCTCCCTCCACGCTGAAACCACGTCGATATCGGAGCCAACAAGCTTCCCCCTATACTGATCCACCTTCACTAAGGCTGGAACCCTCACCATCATCCCCAATACCACTGCCTCCCCGGTGTTGAGGGATGGAAGCTGGCGGAGCAAGTCGTCGCTAAGCGACTCACTAGCCGCTTGAACATGCCTCTGGTCTGATGGCTCAACGAGCTTTAAAATTATCATGTTGTTAACCTGAGAAAGGGCGTTGGCGCTTAACGCCTTAGGCCTCTGGCTGACGAGGCAGAGGCCAACCCCAAACTTCCGCCCCTCCCGCGCTATCCTGCCAATCCAGTAGCTTGAAAGCGTATCCTCAGCCGTCGGCGCCAGTATGTGCGCCTCCTCTATCACGGTTAGGACAGGGTGTCTGAATCCTCCTCTCCCATCTTCAACCACGAACCTCTTCCTCTCCTCAAGCAGCCTCCTGAGGGTGTGGCTCACCACGACATCCGCGCAGTCCTCGTCAACCTGACCTAGGTCTATAACGTTAGCGCATCCAAGCCTAAACCTACCGACGATCCCGCCTACACCTGGCCTTATAATCCTCGAATACTTCTCCTCGAAGCCTTCAACCTTGTTTAAAACAGCGGCTATGTCGCCCTTCTTCTCCCTTCTCCCCTCCTCTCCTCCTTCAGACTGCTCCTCCAAGCTCTCCTTAAGGTACTTGAGGAACCTGGACGGATCCCCTCCACCTCTAACCTTCTCCACAGCGTTTCTGTATGCGACTCTGAAGATCCTCTCCTGCACGTGGTAATCAGGCCTTATGTTTGCCAGCTGCATTAGCTCCCACACGCTGAGCGTGTAGGGGTCAAGTATCGGCGTCACCGGGTTCACACGCCCTCCTCCCAGGTCCGAGTCGAGGTACTCCGAGTGCATGTCAAATATTACAACGGTTCCCCCCATCCTGATAATCCCGTCTGATATGACCGCCACCGTGTTGGACTTTCCTGCACCCGTGACGGCTAGGATTGCCAGGTGGCGTGAAACCATGCGGTTGACGTCCACGCATACGGGAACGTCGCCGTGTGAGATCAGTGTTCCTATCCTCAGCGACGCGTAATCCCTCTCCCCAAAAACCCTCCTGAGCGTCTCCCTGTCAGCTATCTTAACCTCCATCCCGGGGGAGGGTGGGACACGTGGAATCCGCAGCTCGTCCACGTCTCCAAGGATGCTGATGATCCCCTTAACGTACACGTCCTTTCCCTTCTCCAGCCTTCTTATCCTCTCAACCACCTGCGGGTCGTGTATGTCCTCGCTGAGGGAGACGCTGCCGCTCACCAGCGCCTGAACCATGCCTAGAACCGTTTTCCCATCGTACTCCATGGTCACGTACTGCCCCAGCCTCGGCGGCTCCACGGATATGAAAAACCCCCGCGTGGGAGTTGCTTCCCCTATGATGTACCCTATCACCCTACTCAAGGAACTCCCTCCCCCTTTCAGCCTCGTAGAACCCTACAATCCTGAAGACCCTCTCGATCTCATCATCGGAAACCTTAACGTCCATATGCGCCTTCCTGAGGGGGTAAGGGTACCCTAAGACAGAGTAAGTGGACGCCTGCACTAAGACCTCCTCCACCACCCTGCCTTCAACACACCCCGGAACCTCAAACCTCAAGACGGGCCCCCTATCTTCCAGTCTGGCGTAGAAAACAGTCACGGTTAACCCTCTGAAGAAGTCGTCGAAGACCGGAAACCTCCACTTAGCCTTGCGGCTAATCTCCAAGTGGAGGGGCTTGGAGTAGCCGGAGCGCCTGGTGAACTCGTTGAAAATTGAAATATCAGACTTGAAGGACTTAAAGTAGTCACATCCCCTAGACGTCTTGGAAACGAAAACCAAACGATCCCCGTAGTCCTCGAGCAGCCTCCTGTAAATTAGGAGCTTTTCGGCGCTCTCCAGGAAGCTGGCTGCAGCCCCTCCCATCTCACCGTAAGCACAAACAACCTCTTCCAGCATCCTCTTCGAGAAAACAGCCTCATCCAGCATCCTATCCCACGAGTTAACCACCCTCTCAGCGTGCCTTTCAAACCCTCGCTCCCTTAAAGACGCATACCCTCTGAAGGGAGGCCTGATTAAAACCCCGATAAGGGATCCATCCATGAAAACCCTATCCACCTTCCTGTCCCGGAGAGCCATGTAGGCAGCTTTCCCCTCCAGTATCTCACTATACGAAGCTATCCTGTCCTCAACATGCCTGTGAGGGTACAGCACATCCACATCAACCATCCTCACAGACTCTCCTTCCTCTCCATCCGTGAAGACGACAGCCTCAGCGTCCACAACGTAAAGGACGAAATCCCTGCACTCAACCCAGTTCCTCCCCCCGTCCACTCCAGCCACGCTCCCATTAAAGCCTCCACTGAACCCCGCGTTAACCCATGTTTCCTCCACGCTCCAAGAATCCAGCTCTACCCTTGAAGCCTTCTCCTTCAAGTACGACACGTTTCTAAGCGCAAGCTCGTAGGCCTCCCCCAGCAACCAAACCACCAAAAACCTAAACAAAGACGGGAGTATATGAAGTTACCGCACAAGCCTCCACTCCGCAAGCATCCTTCATTAAGCATCCTTCCCACATTCATCTTCACCAAGGGGGAACCCTAATAAGCATCCTTTCCCTCCCTATATTCTGGTGTTACCGATGGGATCCAAATACCTGAAGACGGTCAAGCCCAAGCGGAGAATAGGTTACCTTAAGAGGAAGCGGAGAATAGGCGTGGTTGTGAGGGTAGATGGCAGTCAGAGTGAAGCTCAAGGTAAATAGCGGAATCACGGAGAAAACCCTTACCGCGCTTGTGAACACGGGCTTCGAGTCAGAGACACCAGACCTCCTCCTGCCGGTCACCATAGCCGAGGAATTAGGCATTTGGCCTCCGACCTCCAGCATAATGCTGGACGAATACAGCACGGTTTCAGGATCCATATCCCTTGCAACACTACCCAAAGCAGTCAAGGTTCAAGCAGTCTCCGGCGATAAAGCATCCAGGGAGGTCACCTGCAACGTTGTGGTATCGCCACAGGAAAGCGAGGTGCTAATCAGCGACATGCTGGCAGAAGAACTTGGAATAGTCATCTTAAAGGCTGGAAGGGGCTACTGGCGCTTCATAGACGACCCGCAAAACGTCGTCAGAATCAGTGAACCACCCTAAAAATAGGTAAGCGAAGTAAAATTGGAAGAGCAGCGTCACATGCCTACTCCTCTACTTCTGGGGGTGTGCAGCCCTCCAGCCAGACCATAGCTAAGGTTGCCAAGTCGGGTGGCGTTAAATGCACTTCCTGCGAGACCACCACGTCTAGGAGGGCTGGCTGCGCCGCCTCCTCAGCCCTCTCCAACGCTGGAGCTATATCCTCAGGGTTCTCCACCCTCTCACCATACCAGCCCATCCCCTGCGCCACCCTGTCATACCTTACATCGCTGAAGTCAACCCCTATGTACCTTCCGCCGAAGGAGAGCTTCTGAGCTCCCTTTATCATACCCCAAGCCCCATCATTCACCACTATGACTGTTATCTTCAAGTTAAGCCTGCTTGCTGTTTCGAGCTCTTGAAGAGTTGTTCCGAAGGCTCCGTCACCCGTGATCAGGTAAACCTGCTTGTCCGGGGCTGCAAGCTTCGCCCCTATAGCATATGGCAACCCTACACCTAAGTGCCCTGAGTCGGCAGCCCAGATGAAGCATCTAGGCTCGTATATGCGGTGCATGTAGTACGCCCACACAGCCGTGTTGCCTCCGTCTATGCACGCTATGGCATCCCTCGGATAGTACTCCCTCACCTCCTTCATCAGCCTGAGCGGGTGGATGGGTTTCTCGTCGCTTTCAGCCTGCTTGGCAAAGTTTGCTATCCACTCGTCCTGAGCCCTCCTATACTCCTTCATCTTACTATGTGGCTCCCTCTTCTCCACCTTCCTCTTCACTTCGTCTAGGAGGGCGGAGAGAGTGGACTTTGCATCCCCCACTATAGCTAGATCCACAGGCCTGTTTAAAGCTATCATCGTTGGGTCAACGTCTATCTGAATCGTCTTCTGCCTGTCAGGGTCTCCCCAAACCGGCGGTCGCCCCCAGAAGTCGACGTCGCCGACTCTGCTGCCAACTATCAGAACAACGTCGGCTTCGCTCTGAGCCATCAAAGTGCCGGGAGTGTTTGGGATGAGGCAGAGGGGATGATCCTCAGGGATAACCCCCCTCGCGCCAAGCGTGGTGACGACGGGCGCCCCAAGGTACTCGGCGAGGGCTACGACTTCCCCCCAAGCACCCGACCTAAGCACTCCTCCACCAGGATGAATCAGAGGCATCTCGGCCTTGACAAGCATTTCAGCAGCCTTCTCCACCAGCTCCGGGTCCCCGACGGGGGGCTTAGTAGCCCTATACCTCTGAGGCGGGTAAACCCTAACGGTACCCTCCTCTTTCCCCTCAAACATCACGTCTGCGGGAAGGTCAAGGTGCACCGGCCCCGGCCTCCCAGACGTAGCAACCCTGAAGGCGTGGTGGACGAGCTCAGGGATCCTCTCCCAGTGCGAAACCACAGCGTTCCACTTAGTTATAGGCTTGAAAAGGTGGTACTGGTCTAGGGCTTGCATGGAACCATGGTCAGGGTAGCTTCGCCAAGTCTGATTCTGCCCTGTTAAAACGATCATTGGCACGCCGTCAGCCCACGCAGGATAAACTCCCGGAACGAGGTTAGCGCCTCCGGGGCCGATCGTCCCAATGCACACCCCTGGCTCACCGGTAACTCTTGCCCAAGCATCAGCCATGTTCGCGGCAGCCTGCTCATGTCTACAGTTAACGAAGGTGAGCCCGTGCCTCTCACCGACCCTCTTTATGGCGTCTAGGATCGTTAAAAGCTGCGCTCCGGGAACACCGAAGACGTACTTCACACCCTCCTCAATTAAACACCTAACTAAGAGCTCCCCACCAGAAATCTTCTTAGCCAACCAACCACCCTCCAACCTATTTAACACTTCTCTTACCCCTTTTAGACTTAAATAGATTTTCTATTTACCATCCCTCAATGGTATGGGCTTCCTCACCCTCTCCGGGCCGTAGACCTGACCGCAGACCGTGAAGCGCCGCACTTCCAGCATGCCACGAACCAAATGCACCTTCCCCTACGGTCTTCCCGTCTTACACCCCACCCTCTGCTTTAGCTAGAATGGCATCGTGTAGCCATAGTACGCTGCCAGCGTGGTTATCCAGCTTGGCAGCCCCAGCTCTCCGGCGCTGACGCCTGCCATGTTCATGAACCCTGTGAGAACCATCAGGAAAAGCTCGGGGCTCATAGCAGTCCAACCCAAAATGCTAGTTAAGCCATAGAGTAGCCCCGTCCCCATAATAAACGATACCAAGCATAGTGGTCCACCGATCTTGAAGAAGTTCTTCCATGACATTGGTGCTCCGTCTCTTTCTAGTATTGATATTGCTAGGAGGTTTGGTATGCCTCCTATCGGGGTTAGGCTAGCCCCAGCGTTAGCCCCATAAATGAGGGACCATATCACAACCTTGTCCAGGACCATGGCGTTAACCGAAAGGGGGGTTAGAACGTAAAGGAGAGCCGTAGTCACCGAAACATTATCCATAACACCCGAAAGAACCCCGGAAACAGTTATCGTCAGGAAAATAGTCGCTAAGGGATTTCCAACAGTTAGGCTTCCGAGGCTTTTACCTATCGTTTCTAGGACGCCTGTGCTGTGAACCCCGCCAACAATGATGAAAATGCTTACAAGGAAGACCACCAGCCCCCAGTCAACCTCTAAAAGCGTTCTCTCCGGGTCTGCCCCGCTTAGGAGGAGGAAGGCGAAAGCCGAGACCAGGGCGACCATGTATAGGGGGATGTTAAGCGTGCCGGCGACAACGAAGCCTATCGTGGTCAGGACGAGCAGCACGGCCATCCTATTGAACAACGCCCTGTTCTCTATAAGCGTCGACTCGTCAAGTGATAGTAGCCTAGCCCTTATCGTAGCAAACTCCCGACCCTCGGGTACAGTGAACTCCTCCTTAAACGCCTTCTGAACAATCACCATTGACATTGCTGAGTATGCTGCTGCGAATGGGGCTCCTAGGGCTATGAAGTGGACATACGAGAGGAAGTAGCCGGGGTTGAGGTTGAAGTGAGCCGAAACCAAAATGTTAACAAAACTACCAACAATGGTTGAAGCGCTCGCAGCGTTTATCACGAACACCTCACCTAGGACGTAGGGGCGCGGATCCACCCCCAAAGCCCTAGTCAAAGTCAAAGTCAAAGCACTAATGATGATAAACGTCGGGTTGTTCCCTATTATTGCTGTTAGGACGAAGCTCACCAGGCAGAGGTAAGCGAAGAGCCTCTTAAGGTCTCCCCCACTCATCTTAACAACCTTAACACATACGTACTCGAACAATCCAGACCTAGACGCGACGGTAGCTATTATCACGAGGGAGATTATTATGATTATTGTTGGCCAGTCTATCATTTCTGTGAATACTTGCTGGTCTGTGAATAGGAGTGGTTTTCCACATGCTGGAACCCCCTGCATCCACGATATTACGCAGTC
>Ga0180301_10004994_pt1 | contig 10210 bp, 9 predicted proteins | sample GuaBasSediGuay16_FD_121797 | JGI IMG/M metagenome (GOLD analysis project Ga0180301, IMG submission 121797) | Subseafloor sediment microbial communities from Guaymas Basin, Gulf of California, Mexico - Guay16, Core 4569-2, 12-15 cm | ecosystem: Environmental > Aquatic > Marine > Hydrothermal... | reverse complement strand
TTAACTTACGATAGAGGAGTTATGATAACTATAAACAGCTTAAAGGTAGAAGCTGAGGATAAGGGGAGTATCAAAGTATTGCTTGAGGTTTCGCTTAGAATTCAAGATAACATTACGCACATCACTATAAGTAAACACATATATTTGGTATATGATACTGGCTTTGACCCGGACATGATAATAAATAATGTACATTATGTACATAACGTAATCACGGAATATTTACATGGAATTAATGCTTCTACATGTAGTGATATAAACAGCTTCATAACAAGTCTAGTCAATAACATCACCAGTATCATTTATGTCAAGTATTCTATTAAACCAGTATTGAGTACGGTAATAGAAGAAGAGGAGAGATTTGGAATTCATATGTATAAAGTGACGTTATCATTCAGAGAGCTTGTCTGTAAAGCCCAAGTCAGATTATATAACGCGATCACGAGAGAGATCAAGGTGGATGAAATAACGGTTAATATAACATTAGATCATGTACAGACATATTATCTTCTCTTGATTGAGGTAGATAGCATAATATAGGTTAGGTAATCTAACTTGTGATATTATATTTGCTTAGCATAGCGAGATAAGTTTCTTTAATTACAATACTCTTAAAGAGGAGGGAGTAATGCTCCCTTAACGTCGACTCGGAAATCTTGGCCACCTTTGCAATATATCTTTGAGTTAAGATGGGTTTATGATTCTCTCTAAATGCGAGTATTCTATCAGCAGCATAAATAGCAGCTAAAGCGACTATTGAAGGGCGCCTTCCTCCTCGCTTATTCTCAGCATTCCTTAACAAGTGAAGGGCGAGTAGCGCAAGCTTATGTTTATATATCTCAGGGTTTACGTTATATGACCTTAGTTTACTCTGAATAGCCTCGTCTTTAAGTAGCTCTTGAACAAATCTCCACACGTAGTCTTTACAACTCCTCAGAGGAATTTTATATCCTAGCCGAGTTTCCAGCTCTTTAAGCCTCCATAACATTTTCATAGGATTTACTCTCGCTCCATTTGCATTAAAGGTATTGATGACTTCTTGTAATGTAACTGGTGCAGTATGTCCAAGTTCTCTTATAGCAACTATTACGCATGCTGCGGCTAATGTTATTAGTTCACGTCTATCACTGTTAGCTATAGCTCTGGCACATTTTAGGAAGAGGTTTATAGCCCTTTCTCTCGCGTTTTTCGATAGATTGAGGCTACTCGTAACTCTTCTGATAATCATTATAATGTCATCTTCCTTTCTCTCAATGGGAGATTTCATTTTATTCAATATGTTCAAGCGCTTGTACTTGACTAGCGTCTGACAGGATGAATTACTGCTAAATGATCTATCATATAGTGCTAAGTAAGTGCGTGAACCGGATCCGCTTCCTAAGACGGGTTCATAATGTCTACTCCCTTCACTTATCTGAACTACATCGAAGTCTATGTGTGTAGTATCCAATGGTATATCTTTTTGCTCTTCACACGGTATCTTAGTCATGTTTGTCATAAGATATGGGCTGGGGAAAAGTAGATAAAAATTATGTTCTAGTTGAGTATCATCAAGGTACCATTATGTATGCTTAAGGAGAATATGTCCTCCTAGAGGGTATCAGAGATAGGTGAAAGTAATCAAAAAGATTTTTCGATTCTAGAGTACATTGGAGGTCTATTTCCTCCTAAATAAGATGTATACTTTTTCGAAGTTTGAAAATTCATTTAACTCCCTTGAGTAATCACTTGACTTAGTTTCGATGGTTAACATTAAGCCATGTATGGATATCTGCAGCTTAGTGATATCGTTCTCCTTTCCTTTAAATAGAACGTAACCATGCATATACAAATCCTTGCCTTTTACGTTTTCGATTTTATCTTTGCTCAGCTCTAATTCAACTTCCTCTCCTTGATTAAACTCTACAACCTCCTGTAGCTTCTCAGGTAGGTCCATAGTAACTTTTAGAGTTTCATCTCTATGATGTGCGCTTAACGTCAATAGACGAGGGATATTAGGGTTCTTCTCTATTTTATCAATAACCAAAGGCACTTTCATGTTATCTCCCAATTACCCAATGCTTAAATTTTACCTCAGAGCGATATCTAGCATAGGGGACTTTATGAGCTTTACCTCTATAGCAACACGTAAATTTCATAGCGAACTCAGTTCGTTATTGAACAAGAAGGTTGTCGTACGGACAGTGGATGGAAGGACATATGAAGGAACACTATTAGGTTATGATGATAGGAATCTTCATGTATGTCTTGGCGATGTGAAAAATGAGAAGGGTGTTGAGTACACTAGAGTCATAGTGCACGGTAATGTAATTTCAGAAATACTATCACGTGAAGAGCTCATTGATTTAAGAGAGTTAGCAGAAAGGATAGAACGTGTCTTCCCACATATGGTAAAGTACTTAGAGGATGCAAAGGTAATTGTCGTAATGGACCGTATTAAAGTAACTGAGAATGGTGTAATAGAGGGGAGTGGACCAGCTGCCGAACGTGTGAGAAAAATTTATGAGGAATATCTTATGGAGAGGAAATCTCGGAGTAGTAAATGACGTTTGAAATACTAGATCACGATCTCCATGGGAGGATAGGTAGAATATATACAAGACATGGAGTAGTAGAAACGCCAGCGCTAGCCCCCGTAATAAATCCCTTAAAATCCCCCTTTCCTTTAGAGTATTTTGAGAAATATTTCAAAGTGGACTTAGTCATAACAAATGCATATATAATATGGAGAAACTACGGTTGGAAGGCCTTAGAGAAAGGCGGTATACACGGATTACTAGGGATAAGTAGACCTATCATGACGGATTCAGGTGCTTATCAAATCTTAGAGTATGGATATATAGACGTAGACCCAGACTTCATAGTTAATTATCAAAAGCTCATAGGGAGCGATATTGGAGTAATCCTTGACATACCATCGGGTGTTAGGGAGACAAAGTATAGCGTGAAGTGGTCAGTCAAGGAAACCATAAGAAGGGAAGTAAGAGCAAGTCTACTTTATATGGAGGAAGATAAAGAAAGAATGCTACTCGTGGCACCAATTCAGGGAGGAGTGAACTTAGATTTGATTAGGATCTCCGCGAGAAGCGCGGCACGACTTAATTTCGACATATATGCCTTAGGGAGTCCAACTCAAATCATGGAAAACTACGATTTTGAGACGTTAGTCGACATGATGGCAGTGGCAAGAGCGAACATCCCTATATCCAAGCCGATGCATCTTTTTGGAGCGGGGCATCCGATAATGCTTAGTCTAGCAGTAGCTTTAGGCTACGATCTCTTTGATTCGGCATCCTATATACTATACGCAAGGAATGAAAGATACATATTGCCAGAGGGCACGTTAAGAGTTTCCGAGATAAGACGGGAGTTCCCATGCGAATGTCCAGTATGTTCAAGTATAGATATAGAGACATTTAACAACTTACCTAAAGAGGAAAGGATATCGAAAATAGCGCAGCATAATCTGTACATTATACTGCGAGAGATAAGGCTTATTAGAGAGGCTATAAGGGAAGGAACGTTAATGAGACTACTTGAGTTGAGAAGCAAAGCACACCCTTATCTTTATAGAGCGCTTGTAAAGTTGAGAAAGTATGTAAAGCTTCTTGAAAGATCAGATCCTATAACTAAACCATCTATTCATGGAATTTTCATATTTGACGTGAACTCTACATATGTAAATCCTAAGATAGTGAGGTATAGGGAATGGATTAAAAAGCGCTTCTTTAGCGAAAGACCTTACGCATTGCTCTTACCAGCTCCTAAAATAAGACCATATCACTCGGATAAGAAAGTAAGAGAAATTATAAGGATTTTAAAGAACGGGGGGGTTTACCCTAGGAATGTCGATGTGCTCTTTTACTCTAAGATCTTTTATTTAGTTCCACTAGAGTTATGTGAGATGTATCCTCTTTCACAGTTTGAGGAAGGATTCATAAAGATAGAGGGCGAAAATCTTATGGAGATCATAAAGTATATAATAAAGTTCATTAAGAAGAGGAGTTATAAGAGGGTGGTCATATTGCAGAGCGAGGATTGGCCATTAAAGTTCTTTAAAGAACTTGAGAGGAGAGGAGTAATGATAGTAACTCGAGAGGACATTAAAAGAATATATCAATACATGACGTAAGGTTTAGCACTATCTATTAGACGTAGAACGTACCACTTGCCTCTTCAGCCTTTTGCGCCTTTATTTGTTTCATCGATATCTCCATTAGTTCCTTCTCCAATTTCTCAGCCTCTTCTAAGAGGAGTTTAGTATCGACGTTGATATTAAGTTTCTTTGAGATATACTCAACCGCAGCTGCAGCAGCGCGAGGATCAGGACCATTTACAACAGATGAATAAGAAAGTACAGCTATTGCAGGGAAGTCATTCATCTCATAATAGGACAACATTAATGCCAATGGGCCTATTACGTAGTAGTTCCTCTCTAAGAAGTTCAAATCACAACCGTACTTTCTAATATACTGTTCCGTAGCAACACATCTTAACTTCTCCTCAGGATTCTTCCTCGTTCTGGCATCTAGACCTCCTACTAAGATCGCTTTCTCCATTCCGACCTCAATACTCCATTTGGCAACTTCACGAGAGAAAGAATGAAAATCTTTAGAGTTTAGAGGCATCTCTGTGAGTATAAGTACTATATTATCATAACGATATATTTCAAAGGGAGTCTGAAGCCTATCCTCGTGCATACAGACATAGGGAGGTAGATTTCCTGTGTCTATGAAGCCTATCCTAGTAGCTTTAAGCTCTGATACTAAATGCTTTGTTGTAATGTAGCCAACCATTCCGACTCCATGGAAGCCAGTAATTAGAGTGCAACCTCTTAGGTTACTACGATCTTCCTTTAGTATTATCCTAACGCTTTCTGATCTCAAGTCTCCCATCCCTTTCATGTCGAGTCAATTTTATATTTCACTAAAGCATGTCTCCTTAGACGTAGATATTATAGAAATAGGGTGTTAAAATGGTTGCGTATAACAAAGATGATATCACGCTTAGATTCCTAGGGGGATGTAAGGAAGTAGGAAGAATGGCAATATTGATAGAGGACGGTAAGGGAAATCGAGCGCTATTAGACTATGGAGTCTCATTTACTGATGATAAACCGCTATTTCCAGTACACGTAAGACCTAGAGATGTGAATTTCATAGTCCTTACACATGCCCATTTAGATCATTCAGGAGGATTGCCATTATTATATTCGGGACAGATGAAGATACCGATCCTTACGACAGAAATGAGCATTAAGCTATCATCATTACTCTGGTTTGACTTCATAAGGATAGCCCGCCATAACCTTCCATTCGAAGAGGTCGAGGCGAAGATTGCAGAGAAAAACGTTAAGAGTATGTATTATAATGAGGAACTAGAAGTGAATTCGTTTAGCATTAAATTAATAGATGCGGGACACATACCCGGTAGTGCATGTGTACTAATAGAGGTAAATGATAAAAAGATACTATATACAGGGGACTTCAACATAATAGAGACACAGTTATTACGACCTGCCCAACTAGACCAGATCAACTTTAAGGAACTTGACGCTGTAATAATGGAGACAACTTATGCAAATGTAGATCACCCTGATAGAAGAGAGTTAGAAAAGGAATTCGTTGATGAAGCTAGGGAAGTTATCGAGAGAGGAGGTATAGTATTGGTTCCAGCATTTGCAGTAGGTCGTTCGCAGGAAATAATATGTATACTTAAGAAGTATGGTTTTGAACATCCAGTAGTTCTCGATGGTATGGCTAGAATAGCTTCTAAGCTTATACTAGAGGGACCACAGTACCTAAGGGACTATAAGTTCGTTAAGGATGCTCTTTCGTCAGTTAAATGGGTCATGAGGAGAGAGGACAGAAGAAAAGCGCTAAAGAGACCTTCATTAATAGTAACGCCTGCAGGAATGTTAAAGGGAGGAGCTGCCTTGTATTATTTAAAGAAGATATATAAGGATCCAAAAAATGCCATCTTCTTGGTCAGCTACCAGATACCCGGAACTCCAGGAAGACAACTTTTGGATACAGGTACTATACCAATCGATGGAAAGCCCGAAAAAGTAGAGGCTAAAGTCAAATGGTTTGATTTCTCTGCTCATTGCGGAAGAAAGGAGCTAATTGAGGTGATTTCAAAACTAGAACCTGGTACTAAACTCTTCCTTGTACATGGAGAGGAGGAAGCTATAAGAGAATTCATGGTATACGTAAGAGATAATTTCGATTTAGAAGTAATAAACCCAGAGGTAGGCGCTACCTATAGTATATAAGTAAGCCTATAAGGAGAGGGAGTAAATGGATAAATATAGAGTTAGCGCACTAATACTCTACCTAATCATCACAAGCACTGTGACCTATGCCATCCTATTGAAACTACCAAGTACTAAAATAAGGAGTCAAGTGATAAGGATCCCAGGAGCTCATGAGCTAGGTATAAATCTTGCATTCTTCATTATAGCAATAATACTGATAACAACTATATTCTCAATACTTGTTAGGAAGGGAGGTCTGCGTATACTTTCGGCTATCTTTCTCTTAACTCTACTTTACCTTTCCTTTTATTCATTACTTTTTATATGTAGTATCTCAGGTGCGGAGGTATGGAAATTACCATTTACAATTTCCATAGCAGTATTATGGACTTTACTTATAGCATTCAGGAGACATATTGTATCGTACTATATACATGAAGTATTGCTACTGATAACGGGGATACTGACAGGAACAATGATGGCAGTTATGTTTCCGGAAATACTTTCGATACTCGTATTATTATTACTCTCAGTATATGACATAATATCAGTAAGGATGGGATTCATAAAGATGCTAATGGACAAAGTAGCACCTGAGCCCATAGAGGAGAATGAGGAGAAGCCCAGAGAGTTCTCCTTAGCTAACCCTGTTCTATTAGCTACTGCATATATAGGATTAGCTAGTTTAGGCATAGGGGATATAATATGTTACTCCATGATGATGACATTATACGGTATAGCCTTCAATCCTATATGTTCGTTTATAGCATTCATTACGATAAATTCCGGTATAGTACTATTGTATATGCTCATGAAGAAATTTAAGCTTAGGTATGCGCCAGGACTCCCTATACCAACAATACTATCCTTGACGGTTTATGGAATTTTAAAGCTCTACTATCCTTGAACATTTTATCTGCCTGAGTATCTCATCAGCCTCTTCGGGCTTAACCTTTAGTGTATAAAGATAGCGCTTAAGTCGAAGCTTTAGCTTTACGTAATCTTTTGTCCTCTTAACTCGGCATTCAATAGCCTTCTCCGATAGCTTAATGAACTCCTCTTTATCAAATATCTCCTTGGGCATCAGTAGCCCCTACTATCAAAATATCATGTAGAAGTTAAATTTTTCGGAATATTTAAGGATGATGAGACTATGGGGGGTGGAGCCGAGAGGCTATGACAGAACCCAGCTTTGCTGAAAGAGATTGTGAATAAGATAACCGATGCGATCAGAATCCATACTCTAGCGCATTACTACCCTGGTTCTTAACTTGCGTTTATTAACTAAGAGATTAAATTGATATTGAATCAGGTAGGTAAATCAGACCGGGTTAATCTCTTCATTCCATATAATAGGTCGTACGGCTGCACCTTCATCATCTACTCGACTTACCAGTTAGTAGGCTTTAAGCTTTTTGCCTCAGATAGTAAGACTTTTATAAGCGAGCAGGAATTGAGTCACGGTAGAATTGAGTGCAGGGGGATTAATTATGAGCACTGTAGATAAGTCAAAAGCCATAATACTTTGGTTTGAGGAGCTAAGGAAGGAAGATGTCCCTCTCGTAGGAGGGAAGTGTGCAAACTTAGGAGAGATGATTAATGCAGGCATACCAGTACCACCAGGATTTGCCGTCACAGCATACGCTTATAAGAGATTCATCGAGGAAACAGGTATAAAGGATAAGATAAATGAAATCCTATCAGAGGTAATAAAGACTAGAGCTCCTGAGGAATACGAGGAGGCCAGTAAGAGAATACGCAAGTTAATCGAGGAAACGGAGATGCCTGAGGACATAAAGGAGGCAATAAAGAGTGCTTACATAGAGCTATGTAGGAGAGTTGGCCTAAAGGAGCCGAAGCTACCAGTAGCTGTACGATCCAGTGCTACTGCTGAGGACCTACCTGATGCTAGCTTTGCAGGCCAGCAGGAGACTTATCTAAACGTAGTAGGAGTGGAGGAAGTAATAGATAAGGTTAGGAAATGTTGGTCAAGCCTCTTCACGCCGAGAGCAATATTTTACAGGGAGGAGAAAGGATTTAAGCATGAGAAGGTTCTGATAAGCGTAGCAGTACAGAAGATGGTAAACGCAAAGGCTGCTGGTGTAATGTTCACCCTCCATCCAGTTACAGGAGATGAGAGCAAGATAGTAATTGAAGCTAATTGGGGTCTTGGAGAATCCGTAGTGAGCGGTTCTGTAACACCTGATGAATATGTAGTTGACAAGAGTACTATGAAGATAGTAGAGAAGAGGATAGCTAAGAAGACCGTGTGGTCTACTAGAGATCCTGAGACTGGAGAGACAAAGATGATGCCATTACCAGAGGAGCTACAAGAAAAACCGTGTTTAACTGATGAAGAGGTCTTAGAGCTAGCTAAGTTAGCTATAAGGATACAGGAGCATTATGGCAGACATATGGATATAGAGTGGGCTATAGATAAAGATCTGCCGTTCCCAAAGAACGTATTCATAGTACAAGCACGACCCGAGACCGTATGGAGTGTACGTAAGGAGAAGGCTAAAGTGGAAGAAGTACCAAAGGTGAGGCTAGCGGAGGCGAAGGTTGTACTAAAGGGACTTCCTGCAAGCCCAGGTGTTCATGTTGGTGTAGCTAAGGTTGTGATGAGCCCAGAGGAAGCTGCAAAGATGATAAAGAAAGGCGACATACTGGTAACAAAAATGACTAATCCAGACTGGGTACCTTACATGAGACTTGCTGGAGCAATTATAACTGACGAAGGAGGAATGACTTGTCACGCTGCAATAGTAAGTAGAGAGCTTGGTATTCCATGTATAGTCGGTACTGGTAGTGCAACGAAGGTACTAAAGACTGGTGAAACATACACTGTGGACGCAACACGTGGAGTAGTGTATGAGGGAGCAGTTGAGGAATTAGTTAAACCAGCTGAGGAGAAGGAGGAGAAAGCAGTTCCAGAGATAGTTATACAATGGATACCAACAGGGACTAAGATATACATGAACTTAGGAGTCCCAGAGAAGATAAAGGACTATAAGGATCTACCATTCGATGGTATAGGATTAATGAGAGTTGAATTCATAATGGCTAGTTACATAGGAGATCACCCACTCTACTTAATAGAGACCGGTCAGCAGAGCAAGTTCGTAGATAAGATGGCAGATGGAATTGCCCTTGTGGCAAGAGAGGTTTATCCCAGACCAGTAGTGGTTAGGTTCAGCGACTTTAAGACTAACGAGTACAGACAGCTAAGAGGAGGAGAGAAGTATGAGCCACATGAGGATAACCCAATGCTAGGATGGCGTGGAGTCAGCAGATACATATCACCACAATATGAGAAGGCATTTAGGCTTGAGTGCCAAGCAATACGCAAGGTACGTGAGGAGTATGGATTAACTAATGTATGGGTAATGCTACCATTCGTACGCACTACATGGGAGGTGGAGAGAGTACTCGAGATAATGGCAGAGGAGGGACTAGAGAGAGGTAGGGACTTCAAGGTATGGGCTATGGCAGAGGTACCAAGTATAATATTCCTAGCTGATAAATTCTGCAAGTACTTCGATGGATTTAGCATAGGCAGTAATGATCTAACCCAGCTAATTCTAGGAACCGATAGAGATAGCCAGATCTTACCAGAACTTGATAGGAGATACTTTGATGAGAGAGATCTTGCTGTAAGACGCGCAATAGCATACCTAATTAAGGTAGCACACAAACACGGAAGAACAGTCAGCATATGTGGACAGGCACCAAGCGTATATCCAGAGTTCACGGAATTCTTAGTAAGATGCGGAATCGATAGCATAAGCGTAAATCCAGACGTAGTAGTAAGAACGAGACAGCTCGTTGCAGCAATAGAGAGGAGAATAACATTAGAGAGACTGTTGGGGATTAAGAAGCCTTCAGAGCTTGAGTGGGGCGTTGAAGAGCTATAAAGAGGAATAATTCATTCTTTACATCGCCATTTTTGTACTA
>Ga0180301_10004992_pt1 | contig 10214 bp, 9 predicted proteins | sample GuaBasSediGuay16_FD_121797 | JGI IMG/M metagenome (GOLD analysis project Ga0180301, IMG submission 121797) | Subseafloor sediment microbial communities from Guaymas Basin, Gulf of California, Mexico - Guay16, Core 4569-2, 12-15 cm | ecosystem: Environmental > Aquatic > Marine > Hydrothermal... | reverse complement strand
TTGAGAAACATTAACTATGCCGACTGGGATAAAACTATGTTTCAACTCTGCATACGTCTTTACAAATTTGGGCTCAAAAAGGAGAAATTGGCTCCAACGGTCGTATGCAAAGTAATTCATTCAATAATATATTTTCTAGTTATTCATAATCCTGTTAAGCCTGTGTTACCACGGTTTCAGTCATTCTTGCTAATCATATTATTGGGTTACCCTTAGCAACGGTTTGAATCGTAGTATTTACAATGAGCGGTTATACTACTTTGTGCCTTAAATTAAATAGTGATACCAAACTGTCGAGAAAGACATTAGAAGTCACCGTAAAATAAATATATAAGTAATTTGTTTTGATAAACCCAAACTAATATAATGACTTGCTGAGGTGGTAAAATATGTCATCAAAACAAATTCCTTCAAAAAAGTATGGACTTATACCTGCAACGCTTACTCCAATGGATAAAAATTACCAAGTGGATTATGAGCAATTAGAAGATTATATCAAATGGCTTCTAAATTTCGATATTGGAGGTCTCGCTGTTAATGTAGATACGGGCGAAGGTCCTCATCTATATTCTGAAGAGCGTGTAGAAATTCTCAAAGTTTTCTCTGAGATCGTCAAGGGCAAAGTCCCGATAATAGCTGGTCTTCATGCAAGAAATACTGAAGAAGCAGTTAAATTAGCTTTAGAAGCTAAAGAAGCTGGGGCTGATGCACTCCTAGTTTTCCCCCATCCTGCTTTCATCGGGGAGCCGAGTGGTGATGTTATTTATAATTATCACTTTGAAATTTCTGAAAGAGCGGACATTCCTCTAGTTCTTTTCCAATTACAACCAGCATTGGGTGGTGTAATATTTAATCCAAAAGATCTTTTTAAGTTGGCTAGTATAAAAAATGTAGTTGCTATTAAGGAAGCATCTTTTGATGCAAAAAAATTTGTCGACATCGTTCATGTATTAAAAAGTGCTAAAAAAAGAATAACGATACTGACGGGAAATGACAACTTCATCTATGAATCATTAATCCTTGGCGCTGAGGGAGGACTTCTTGGTTTTGGAACTATTGCAACGGATAGGCAAGTGGAAATGTTTGATTTAGTTTCTAAAGGTAGATTTGAAGAGGCAAAAGAAATTTGGGAGGAACTTTTGCCACTGGAAGAAGTGATATTTGCACCGCCGGTTAGAAATTATAGAGCGCGTCTTAAAGAAGCACTGGTCATGATGGGGATTTTAAAAACCGCTTACGTTAGACCGCCATTGCAACCAATATCAGAAGAAGAGAGAAAAAGGTTAAGGGAAGTGCTTAAGGATCAAAGATTAATTTAAAAAGAAGTAATTATTGTTAACTGTTTAAAATACTGATCTATACAAGCCTTATTGTGTGCCAGGTTTATTGTAATTCTTAATTTTACTTTGGACTTTAATATTATGTGACCAAGTAGTGAGATCGTGGAATAAAAAATATTAAAAATATTAATGGATATAATAGAATCATTTAGAATCATTCTAGTATGAACTGGGGGCATTTGAATTGAGTAGTACCATATTGCTGCAGGCGATTATAAATGGTCTTTTACTTGCGGGAATCTACATGATAGTGTCGCTCGGTTTAAATCTTATTTATGGAGTCATGCGCATTGTAAATTATTCTCAAGGTGAATTACTTATGTTTGGAATGTATTTTTCGTACTGGCTTTTCGTGTTAACGGGAATTAACACATATCTTTCAATACCCATTGTTTGTGGGATCCTATTTATACTGGGTGCATTACTTCACATGTATATTGTTGAACCATTGCTTAAACTTCCATATCAAAGTCAGGTTGTAACTTTTGTAGGTTTAATATACTCCCTTCAATATACCGCGCTTCTCTTGTGGTCCCCAAATTATCGAAATGTAATAATAGAATTCGCCTCGAAGTCTATTCGCCTTTCAGTTATAACCATTCCTTTAGGACGACTTCTAGCAGCTTTAATCTCTTTCTTTTCAGCCTTATTTTTATATATCTTTCTCAAGAAAACTACTCTTGGTTTATTTATCAGAGCAACAAGCCAAGATCCAGTTGCTGCCCTAATGCTTGGAATAGACATTAAAAAAGTCAGAATATTAACTTTTGCTATAGGTTCAGCACTTATGGGAATTGGTGCAGGAATCATGTTACCACTTTATTATGTTTATCCATTTATAGGAACTTATTACACAATAATTGCACTAATAATAATAACTTTAGGAGGTCTTGGAAATTTCTTGGGGACAATAATAGGAAGCATAATAATAGGCTTAGTTGAAGCAGTGTTTGGCACTTTTATAAATGTTGAGATTGCCTTAGCTATTGCTTTTCTCGTATTTATTTTTCTACTTATAGTACGACCAACTGGAATACTAGGTGAATAGTCATGGAGAAAAAGGGAACTTCTCCATTGATTTTTCTATTTATTGCAATTCTTATCGCTTCAATAATACCTATCTTATCTCCGCCCTATTATGTGCTCCATATAGTTACTGTCTCACTTTTGTTCGCTTATCTATGTACAAGTTGGGCTCTCGTAGGCGGTTATGCTGGTCAGGTTTCGCTCGGACACTCAGCGTTTGTAGGTATAGGAGCATATTTAACTGCAATAATACTCTATCGCTTTAAATTAAGTCTATTGTTAGGTGTATCGCTGGGGATTCTCACAGCCATTGGAATAGCGCTAGTTCTTGGATATGCATGTTTTAAATTTGGAGTAAGAGGTCCATATTTTACTTTTTCAACAATGGCCTTAGCTGAGATCCTATACATGCTAGTGATAAGTAGAAGGGAAATAACCGGAGGTGCATTAGGTATAGTGGTACCCGTAGAAGCATTAAGAAAACTTCCAATAAATCCAAAAATTGCTTGTTACTATATCATCTTGTTTATGTTTCTCGCCGTAGTTTTCCTAGCTCGTAAGATTCAGTATTCAAAGTTAGGGTATTATTTAGTTGCTATTAGGGAAGATGAAGAAGCTGCTGAAGCTTGCGGTATAAACGTACTTAAATACAAACTCTTAGCGTTATGTTTAAGTAGCGCCCTTACGGCCTTGGGTGGCGTTTTTTATGCAATATATTATGGTTACATCACTCCTGATGGAGTTCTTAGTTTGTCTCTGTCTTTCCAAATAGCAACCACATCATTGGTTGGTGGGGCTAAAATTTGGTTTGGTCCTGCGCTAGGTGCTTTACTTGTAATACCGTTTACAGAAATTACCCGCTCTTTGTTAGGTGGTACCTTTATTGGAGTACCTTTATTGCTCTATGGAATTCTGTTAGTAATTGTTGCTCGTGTTGCCCCGAATGGGATCTACGAAATATTCTCAAAGTATTTTGTTAAGGAAGAGGAGAGAGGATAGAAAATGAAAGAAATAATAAGAGTAGTTAACATTACCAAGAAATTTGGTGGTCTTAAGGCTCTTAACAATGTAACTACCGTCTTGAGACGTGGTGAGATATTAGGGCTAATAGGTCCTAATGGTTCTGGAAAGACGACGCTTATAAACGTCATAAGTGGGTTTTACAAACCTGATGCTGGGAAAGTGTTTTTTAATGGCGAAGATATAACTAAACTCCCACCACATAAAAAAGTTGAAAAAGGAATCGTTAGAACTTTTCAGCTTACAAAGCCTTTCTCAAATCTCTCTGTATTTGATAATGTGATGATAGGCGCATTATTTAAGGCGAAAGACCTTTTAAAAGCTAGGAAAAAAACCATAGAAATATTGAAGGAGTTAAAATTAGAAAAGTATTCGAACATGATCTCTAAAGAACTTCCCACAGGTATTAAAAAAAGACTTGAGATAGCAAGAGCTCTCGCTATGGAGCCAAAGGTCTTACTTTTAGATGAAGCTCTTGCTGGACTGACCTCGGCTGAAATCGATGAGATGTTAAGTTTAATACGTTCTCTTAGAGATGAAAAAAGAGTCCACTCTATATTAATTGTTGAACATGTAATAAAAGCAGTAATGAAAATTGCTGATAGGATAATTGTACTCTCTTCGGGTGAACTTATTGCTGAAGGCTCACCTAAAGAAGTTGCCAATAACTCGCTTGTTAGAGAAGTATATCTTGGAAAGGGAGAGTTTGTGTAATGACCGAAGAATTATTAAAAGTCGAAAACATTAAATCAGGATATGGAGATTTAACTGTTCTCTTCGATGTAAGTTTATATGTTAGAAAGGGTGAAAGGGTTGGAATACTTGGACCTAATGGTGCTGGAAAAACTACTCTGATCAATACCATAATTGGAATTGCGGATATAAAAGCTGGGAAAGTGTTTTTTAATGGCGAAGATATAACTAAACTCCCACCACATAAAAAAGTTGAAAAAGGAATTGTTGTGATTCCTGAGGGAAGAAGACTTTTCCCTAAAATGACAGTACTGGAAAATCTAAGAACTGCTGCTCTAACTACCGTTAAAGCCAAAAGAAATTATGAAAAAAATCTTGACTTTGTTTTTTCCCTATTTCCCCGTCTAAAGGAACGATTAAACCAGAAAAGCTCAACTTTAAGTGGAGGAGAGCAGCAGATGCTTGCAATTGCGAGAGGACTAATGATGGAACCTCTAATTATGCTACTTGATGAGCCTTCCCAGGGACTGGCTCCAATACTTGTCGAAAAAGTTTACGAGGCCTTGGATGAAATGAGTAAAAGAGGTGTAACAATTTTTATAGTTGAACAACATATTGCACAAATTCTTGATTTTGCCGATAGGATCTACTTGATAGATAGAGGGAAAATTGTAAGTGAGGGCCCCCCGAAGAAAATTAGAGAAAAATTGATAAAAACATACTTAATATAGGAGGGAGTTTTAATGATTTTTAAAGTAGAACCTCTAGAAAAAGGAGATATCGATGTAATACATGCAATATCCTTAGAAATCCTGAAAAATATCGGAGTAAAATTTGACCATGAACAAAGTCTAAGGATTTTGGAAGAACACGGATCAGAAGTGGATTGGAAGTCAAGAACAGTGAAGTTTGACCCAGATTATGTAGAATACATGATTAAAAAAGTCCCATCATCATTTTCCATGCATGCCAGAGATCCTAAGAAAGACTTAGAATTAAGAGAAAACTCTGTCTTTTTCGCAACTGCAAATGCTATATTTGTGATGGAAAATGGAAAGTTAAGGGATCTCCGTCGGGACGATCTTATAAATTACATAAGATTAGCAGACGCATTAAACGAGATACATATATGTGTTGGTGCGAATTTTTATGAAGCCCCTAAAAAATTATGGGATCTATATGAGTTCGAAATCATGTTATTAAATACATCAAAACATCTTAGACCTGTAGTTGGAACTCCTTACGGTCCAAAGGCTGTAATCGAAATGGCAGCTAGGGTGGTTGGAGATTACGAACAACTTAGAAAAAGACCTATTCTTAGTATGGGTTATGCCGCAGATGCGCCGTTAAGATGGAGTTCAACAGCTCTTAAAGTTTTTATGGAATCGGCAAAGTATAATATACCAGTAAATGTGGAAAGTGAACCAATTACTGGAGCGACATCTCCAATAACACTTGCTGGAACCCTAGCTCTTGCAAATGCTGAAGTTTTGAGCGGTATAGTTTTTAATCAAATGTTGAAAGAGGGGCGTCCCACAGTTTACTCCATTGGTTTTTCGCATACAATGGATATGAAAACTGCTGCGTGTCTTTCGGCAACCCCCGAATGTTTTCTTATAATGGCTGCGGGAGCTCAAATTGCTCGATATTACAATATTCCATCGCTTTCTTGGGTTACATGTGATTCAAAGATAGTGGATTTGCAATCCGCCTGTGAAAAAGCAATGGGGTATACAATAAATGTTTTGTCGGGTAATAACATAATTTGGGGCGCAGGCAGCATGGAAGCACAAGCATCAATAAGTTTTGAACAAATGATAATCGATAGTGAAATTATAGGTTATCTTGAAAGAATAATGAAAGGCATAGATGTTAACGATGAAATGTTAGCATTAGATATCATAAAAGATGTTGGGGTCGGAGGAAATTATTTATCTAAAATAAAATCGCTAACATTTACGAGAAAGTATTATTTAAAGGAACATGCCCAGCCTAAAATCTTTGATAGAAAGGTAAGAATTCAATGGGAAAAGGAGGAAATAAAAGACATAATTCACAAAGCAAAAGAAAAGGTTAGAGAGATATTAAAAGAACATCAACCAGCAACATTAGACCCTGAAATCCAAAAAGATCTAAGGAAGATAATAGAAAAATATAAAAGAAAGATTGTATGAAATAATTCTACAATAGTATGTATTGAGGGTAAGGAAGGTGCATAATAATTGGGAACTGGAAGTTCCATGTCAAAAGGTAAAGTTATAGGTATTGTGATCCTTATAGCAATTATAGTAATTGCTGCAACGGCAACGTACTTCCTATGGCCAAAACCAGCTAAGGTAGAGGAAATCAGAATAGGAATAATATTTCCAAATACTGGCGCCTTTGCACCATTTGGGCAAAGCGCAACCAGAGGAGTCCTTCTTGCTATAGAAAAAATAAATGAAGAAGGCGGCATAGATGGAATCAATATTACAGCCGTAGTTGGTGATTCGCAAAGTGACCCAAACGTAGCAGTTAGTGAAGCTGAAAGAATGATTACGGTTGAAAAAGTGCATTTAGTAATAGGTGCGTATGCTGCGTCTTTAGCTATGGCTATAAGTGAAGTTTGCGAACGATATGGTGTTCCCTATTACGAAGTGATAGCAGCACCAAACCAATTAACACTTTACAGAAATGCTAAGTACGTATTCAGGTTTGCACCAATGGGTCTCGACTATGGCTCAATCGCTGTGCAGTTCCTTGTGGAATACGTTTGTCCTAAAATGGGATGGGATCCAAAAACGATAAAGGTAGCAATAGTACATGAAGATAGTCCTTGGGGAGAGAGTTGTGGAGATGGCAATGTTGAAAAACTTAAAGAGTACGGGATAACACCCGTTGCTAGATTAAGATATTCGGCTAAAACTACAGATCTGTCTTCAATTATAACTACCCTTAAGGCATTGGACCCAGATGTAGTTTTCGCGACTTCTTATACAACGGATGCGCAGCTTTTCATTACTCAGTCCTCTGAACTTGGTTTTAGACCAGATGTTTTCATAGGTCATAGCGCTGGGTACGAAACTTACGCTACGGTTGAAGCCGTGGGAGATAAAATAGTTGGAGTTTTTGCTGTAGGATTCCCCCTCTTTGCTGTAAATTATAGTTCACTACTACCAGAAGTAGCAGAACAAAGAGAAGAATTCCTAAACGTCTTTAAAGAAAAATACGGTACTTATCCAGACCACTGGGCGACATTGTCCTATACAGCAACATATCATGTACTAAAGGAAGTTCTGAAAATAGCAATTGAAAAGTACGGCGGTGTTGACCCTGAAAGTATACGGCAAGCATTTTTCGATGTCGATATACCCAACGGTGGAACCTTTAAGATCCATGGCTTTAAAGCATATCCCGCTAATCACTCTAACGCTGGTCACAATATGAGAGCAAGATTGTGCCCAGTCTGTCAGTGGAAGAACTCCACCCAAAATGGTTTCGTTGCAGTTTGGCCTGAAAGTCTTGCTATTGAAGAACCGATAATACCGCCCCCCTTAACATGGTAAAATTTAAAACACTCTTTTTTCTTTTTAGTGTGCTATATATAGGTCACAAAGAATATCATTACAAGAATAAAAACTGCAAATTCAGGTGGTAAAATTGTCATTAGATTTGTCAATTACTATAGCTGATGTAGAATTCAAAAACCCTATCATTATTGCTTCTGGACCACCTACCATGTCTCCAAAACACATCATAAAATGTATCAGAGCTGGTGCTGCTGGGGCAGTTACCAAAACAATAACATATGATGTTACTCAGCAAATTCAGCCTAAACCTAGAATGTATATAGTTAATTCAAAAGATGCTTTGAAAAACAGGTTTTACTCCTTTTACTCAATAGATTTGATGTCAGAGTATAAACCTGAGGCTTGGATTAAACTATTAAAAATGACTAAGAAGGAAATAGGGAAACAAAATGGTGTACTTATTGCAAGTATTGCTGGCCGAAATTTCGGAGAGTGGGAGAAGTTAGCGCAACTTGCTGAGAAAGGAAATGCAGATATGATAGAGCTAAATCTTTCATGTCCACATATTGAAGAAGGAGAATTAATGGGTAGAGCTGCGGTCTCAGATCTTAATATAGTTAAGCAAATAATAAGGACGGTTAAGGATAGCACAAGTTTACCAGTAATCGGTAAATTAACTCCTCACGGAGCTAACCCTGTAGAATTAGCAAAAACAATGGTGTCTGCAGGAGTTGACGCTATAGTTTCAACGGCTAGATTTCAAGGATTAATTTTAGATGTTGACACCATGAGACCAATATTATGGGGAGGATTTGGTGGATACGGTGGTCCTTGGCAAGCTCCAATAAGCATTGGATGGACTGCCCATATCGCCAAGGAAACATTAAGGGTACCAATAATAGGTTCTGGTGGGATTTCCACATGGAAAGATGCCATCAGTTTTATGCTTGTTGGCGCTTCAGCAATTCAACTATGCACAACTGTTATGATTAAAGGTTATAATGTTATTCAAAACATTATTGAGGGTATTAAAAAATGGATGAAAGAGAAAGGTTTTAAACGAATTAATGAATTTACTGGTTTAGCTTTGAAGAATATAATACCAGTAGAAAAATTAGAAAGAAGAAGAATCTACAAGGTAGTTATCGATGATGTTAAATGCACTGGCTGCGGCATTTGCATCAAAGTTTGCCCATACGAGGCATTAAAATTATCTGAGAATAACAAGGCATTAGTTGACAAGATGATATGTGATAATTGCGGCTTATGTGTGTCAATATGTCCACTTGATGCAATTTCGTTGGAGAGACAAACGAAATAAATTTACATTCTTTGGTACCTTTGGATATAGTTATTTAATGGCTTAACTTATTTAACATGTGCTGCCGTGTGTTTAACCGCGTTAAGTTCACCCTTAATGATAAGTGTACGCTACTTACTTATGTGCCATAAATCTAAGGAAAAAGCACTAGATAATTTAAGAAATCTATTGAAATTGGAAGGCTTGTTTGCTCCAATTATAAAAACATTTTCCTTAACTCGATTTTAAAGTTAATGAGCATAGAATGTAGATGAGAGCATTGAGTAAGTTCATCAAAAGTATATTCTTAAGTAAAGATTCTACAAAAGTGTTGAGTGCATAGCATTTCTTGGTGAAAAGTTCCGAAGGCATGCAAGATACAAGTGAATCGAACGGGTGAAAAGGGACAATGGTTTATATTTATTTGGAAAAAAGGGACAATTTATGGATATCTGCTGGTTTTACAAGAGATTTAAAGCTAATGTGTTCGAGTTTACCGTCGCCAAGTATTACGCGTGCTTTACGATCTCTTCTTTCAACATTGTATTCTAGGCGGATTTTCGCGGTTAAAATTCCTTCCGCGTTTACAAAAGAAGTTCGTCTTGCGTTTGAAAAAATTTCTATTGCAAAATATTTACCGTCATCGATGAATGGAAACTTTTTATCTACTGTTCGAAGAATATTAGATAAGTTATATGCTGTTTGGAAGGGAAGCAGAACATTCTTTTCTGAAGATGAAATATCGCTTGGTGAAGTTTCTGATTTTGCTAAGAGAGTTCTTTGTTTAACGATTAAAATTCCTAGGGGTTTTGTAACTACTTATGGTGACATAGCTCGATTATTGGGTGAGAAAAAATATTCTAGAGCAGTTGCTAATGTTCTTTCAGAAAATCCAATTCCACTAGCTATACCGTGTCATCGAGTAATATATTTTGATGGCCGACTCGGCGGATATTCGGCGGAAGGCGGTATTCGCACTAAAAAGCAACTATTGGAAAGGGAAGGTGTAAGATTTACATTAAACGGCAGAGTACGTAAAGAGTATATAGTAAAATTAAGCAAGTTAATTTCTTAAGTCAATTTTATTTTTATTTTTGTTCCTTCCTTTACATTCAGTTTCTTAGCCGCATTTCCTTGATTAATGGAAATTTCAAGAAAGTTACCACTACCGATTATAGCTAAGAATTCTCCTTTCTTTACCTCATTATATGCTTTACAAATTTTCAATACTTTCCCCAGCTTATCGTTAAGTAAAACTTTTATTTTGTCTTCCTCACTTATACCCACTTTTTCTAGGATTTCACTATAAATGTTGGTAACTATGTT
>Ga0180301_10004988_pt1 | contig 10218 bp, 9 predicted proteins | sample GuaBasSediGuay16_FD_121797 | JGI IMG/M metagenome (GOLD analysis project Ga0180301, IMG submission 121797) | Subseafloor sediment microbial communities from Guaymas Basin, Gulf of California, Mexico - Guay16, Core 4569-2, 12-15 cm | ecosystem: Environmental > Aquatic > Marine > Hydrothermal... | reverse complement strand
TTCTTTGAGGCCTCAAACCTTTGTAGACATTAAACTTAATCCCCGCAGCCTCATTATACAAAAATGCACATTCACGTGCAGAAATGCTCGTGCTTTATAAAGGAAATTTTTTTCTGCAGCCGCGGAGACAAAAAAGAAAAACATCCTATGCAAACTATTTAAAGAAAAAAATTCTGGACGGCGGAAAAGGAATTTTCAGAGGATCCCCAGCGAAGTGTGAAAGCGGCATCTCTGAAAGATTATTCATGTATTTTTGAAGGTTGAAGTCTCGGTTTTCTGTGAATAAAAAAGAAAAGATGCTTAGATGTCATTTCTGAGTTTTAGCAGCTTCGCTATGTTGGCCTCCGAGTCTATCCTAGGGATTATCTTTCCATCCGATGAGGTTAAGAGAGTTGTTACTCCAGGTCCGTGCCCAGAAATCACACAGTCAGAGTGAACAACTATGCCTATTGAGACGGCTCCTTCCCTGTATATTCTCCCGTAGGAATGATCAGCGTTTTGTATCGCCACTAAATCACCCAGCCTCAAATCTTCTAAGCCGTACTCCTCCACCGTTGATTTATCAAAGAGCTGAATATCATAATCCCCGGAGTATGTCTGATCCGCTCCCAGCCCTGAGCCCATAATCGCAGCTGGAATCACATGTGTAACTGGAATCTCAAGTTTCTCTCCTTTCGGCTGGGGGTTAATAGCCTCCAAGAAGCTCGGGTCCATATTCATAACTTTAATATCCGGATAATCCAGAAGCTGCAAGCCTACTCCGAAGGCCTTTACGAGTATCTTATCTCCTATGAGAAGGTTCTCCATGACATCAGGCGGGAAATCTACGAGCACATGTTCTATTCCCCCGTGTTTTCCGGTTACTACACCCTTTGCTCCCTTGGCTTCTCCCGAAACAACCTTGGCTTCGTTGCCTACGCATGCAAGAACATTTAGAGCCATATTCGCTCCGCTTGGAAATCGATCTGTCTTCTCCTTGTTTTTGATGCTTACGCCGGGTTCAACGTGATCCGCCATCCATCCCGTAGCCAGGTCGCCTACACGTATATTATACGTTATGCCTCCGACACCGGGCAATACTATCGGTTTTCCATCTGCAGATATGCGGTAGGCTGAACGGGCAAACACCGGGCTTGAAACCTCACCCATCACAGAAATCTTCACAAGCCTATCAACATTAGTCCTTAACATTTGTTTTCACCTTTGAAACTTAAAGGAAATGCACATCAACCTAATGACGAATGAACTATTTATCAATTTAATCTGAGCTATCGTTGAAAGTTGGCGGCTGAAGGCTCACCGTAAGGCTCAAGTGATTGCTTGTTAAATATCCAAGAAGAAGGGAGCCGTGAGATGAAGAGATGAAGATTGAACCCGCCGAGAGAGTGAAAAGACTTCCACCATACATCTTCGCGGAGCTCGAAAAGATCATAAACGAGAAGAGACGCCGAGGAGTCGATCTGATCTCCCTGAGCATAGGAGACCCCGATTTTCCACCTCCGAAATTCGTACTCGAAGCCTTGGCTGAAGAGAGCTCAAACCCGAATAACCATAACTACTCATTCAGTCAAGGAGAACCCGAATTCAAAGAGGCGGTTGCAGAGTGGTATAAGGGAAGATTCAAGGTTGACCTTGACCCTCAGAGCGAAGTGGTCGCCTTAATCGGATCCAAAGAGGGACTCGCCAATATAGCAAGAGCATTCGTGAACCCCGGCGAAAAAGTTCTCATTCCAAACCCGGCGTATCCAGTCTATGCTAACGGAGCGACTATACTAAGCGAGGGTATCCCGCTTGTTATGCCTCTGCTTGAAGAGAACGATTTTAAGCCTGATATTGAATCGCTCGTTGAGAAAGACTTGAAAGACGTGAAGATGATGTTTCTGAATTATCCGAATAACCCAACCGGCAGCGTGATGGATAAGAAGAGCCTTGAACAAATCGTAGAATTCGCGGAGGAGAATAACGTAATAGTCTGCTATGATAACGCGTACTCGGAGATCACATTCGACGGTTACAAGGCGCCGAGCATACTTGAAGTTGAAGGCGGAAAAGACGTAGCAATAGAGTTTCACTCATGCTCAAAGACCTTCAGCATGACGGGTGACCGCATAGGCTTCGCCGTGGGCAACCGGGACATCATAAGTGGACTTTTAAAGGTTAAGGCTCAAGTAGATTCAGGTCCACCCCGCTACACTCAGAGAGCAGCCGTACGGGCATTAAGAAGCTACGTAAACGGGGAGCCGCCTAAGTACGTTAAGGAAATCGCGAGGATCTACGGTGAAAGAAGAGACGAACTAGTAAAGGGACTTAAACGATTAGGGCTGGAATGCAAGAAGCCCCTTGCAACCTTCTACGTCTGGGTTAAGTGCGGAGAAAGTTCAATGAAGTTCAGTCAGAGGCTTCTAGACGCAGGCGTCGTTGCAACCCCGGGGATTGGATTCGGAGAGTACGGCGAGGGATACATAAGGTTCTCCGTAACTCAACCTAAAGACAAGATCAAAGAAGCATGCGAAAGAATGGAGAAGGTTCTTTAGAAAACGCATAGAGAGTAATCTTTTTCTGTTAAAAACCTTTTTCGGGCAAATTTTCCGTGGTCAGCATCGGTTTAAATGAACAAAAAGAATATAAATAATCGTTGAATCCGTATTCTCTTCGGGAAGGGACTCTTTTGACGTATGACGTAGTAATCGTTGGAGCGGGGCCCGCGGGAATCTTCTCAGCTCTAGAATTATCCCGTAAGACCGACTTGAACATAATTATGCTGGAGAAAGGCTCAGACATCGACAAGCGTAAATGTCCAGCTAGCAGAGGGCTTGGATGTATTAACTGTAATCCATGCCGATTGCTTTCAGGCTGGGGAGGAGCAGGAGCATTCAGCGATGGAAAATTAACGCTTTCAACATCAGTCGGAGGGTGGCTTGACGAGTATCTCGGAAAAGAAGATCTTTCAAAACTCTTAGAGCACGTTGATGGGGTGTATGCCAAGTACGCGGATTCCCCTATCGTTTACGGGTATGATATTGACGAGGTAGAGAGAATTGAAAAGCAAGCATCCCTAGCCGGTTTAAAACTCATCAGGCAGAAGATTCGACATCTGGGCACAGATAAATGCAGAGAAGTCCTCCAAAAGATGCGGCGGGACATCAACGAGAAAGTTGAGGTTAGAACAAACACCGAGGTCAAAAATCTACTCGTTGAAGACGGAAAGGCCGTAGGCGTCGAGACTGTTAATGGAGAAAAAATTCTCGGCAGATACGTCATCGTGGCTCCGGGGAGAGTAGGCGCGGAATGGCTTAAATGTGAAGCTCAGACTTTAGGATTAAAGACGCTGAATAACCCCGTAGACGTGGGAGTGAGAGTTGAGACGCTTGCCTCGGTAATGGAGAACCTGACCAATATTCTCTACGAACCCAAGTTCATATACTATTCTCAAGCATTTGACGATAAGGTAAGAACATTCTGCGTCGCTCCATACGGAGAGGTGATAACAGAATCATATGACGGAGTGATAAGCGTTAATGGGCAGAGCTACGCGAATAAAAAGACGGAAAACACGAACTTCGCTATTCTAGTAAGCACATCCTTCACCTATCCTTTCAAGGAGCCTATAGCCTACGGGAAATATCTCGCTAGACTTGCAAATCTGCTCAGCGGATCAGTCATAATTCAGCGGCTTGGAGATCTGATTTTAGGCAGGCGGTCAACAGAGGAGCGGATTAAAAGAAGCGTTGTGAAGCCTACTTTGAAGACTGCTACTCCTGGAGATCTTAGCTTCGCGTTGCCTTACCGCTACTTGACGGACATCCGGGAGATGCTTCAGGCTTTAGATAAAGTTGCCCCTGGAATCTACAGCAAACATACTCTTCTCTACGGGGTTGAGGTGAAATTCTACTCTTCACGGCTTGAGCTCAGCAGAAGCCTTGAGACGAAAGTAAAGAATCTGTTTACGATAGGCGACGGGGCGGGAGTAACGCGGGGGCTAATTCAGGCAAGCGCAAGCGGAGTCATAGCTGCAAGAGAAATAATGAGAAGGGAGCCTCAAAGCGTCATCAAAAGTTAAGGACTCAGTCGATCAAGTCATTCATCTTATGTAACTTTAAAAAATTATTTATAACGTGGCGGATTAATCAAGCGTGTAGAAGCGTTTAGTAAAGAATGGCTGATTTAAAGGGTGACAGGCGATACCATTTTCTGTAGGGATCGTTGGAAAACCAAATGTGGGGAAATCCACGTTTTTTAGCGCCGCCACATTAGCGACTGTGGAGATTGCGAGTTACCCCTTTACCACGATAAAGCCGAACTTGGGGATAGGCTACTTAAGAACACAATGCGTATGCAGAGAATTCAACGTTAAAGATAACCCTGTGAATTCAATATGCATAGAAGGAATCAGACTTATCCCCGTTGAGCTAATAGACACAGCTGGGCTTGTTCCGGATGCCTGGCGGGGAAGGGGACTCGGAAACCAATTTCTTGATGAGATAAGAAGGGCGGATGCACTGATTCACATTGTAGATGCCTCGGGATCCACAGATCTGGAGGGGAGAATTCTCAAGCCTGGAACGCATGACCCCCTTGAGGATGTAAGGTTCTTAGAAAGAGAAATAACGATGTGGATGATGCAGATCATAAAGCGAGACTGGCAGAGAATCGCAAGAACCGTGGAGTCCCGCAGAGCAGACTTATATTCGCTGCTGGAGAATAGGCTAAGCGGGCTTTCTATAAGGAGAAGGGACATAATTGAAGCCTTGAAGAGAACCGATCTAAACGCGGATAAGCCGACACGATGGAGCGAGGAGGACTTCTTCAGATTCGTCGATACACTGCGGAAAATCTCTAAACCCATGTTAATAGCCGCAAACAAGATTGATATCCCCACGGCTGAAGAGAACCTCGAACGTCTGAGAGACTATGGATACATTGTAGTGCCATGCAGCGCCGAGGCTGAACTCGCATTGAGAAGAGCCTCAGAGAAGGGACTTATAAAATACAAGCCTGGAGACGCTGAGTTCTCAGTTCTGAAGGCTGCTGAGATGACTGAGAAACAGAGAAGAGCCTTAGAGATGATTCGCGAGAGAGTGCTACGTCGACAGGGAACAACAGGAGTTCAAGAAGCCATTAACGCTGCTTTTTTTAAGCTTCTCAACATGATAGTGGTGTACACGGTTGAGGATCCTGAGAAGCTTACTGACCATCAGGGCAGAGTTCTACCCGACGCGAGGCTTGTGCCGAACGGTACAACAGCCCGTGAACTCGCATACTCCATCCACACAGAACTTGGAGAGAGCTTCATATACGCCATTGATTGCCGAAAGAAGGTAAGGCGAGGAGAAGATTACATCCTTAAAGATAGAGACGTGATTTCAATAGTAAGCGCAAAGAGAAGAGCTTAAGCCGGTAACAAGCCCATATCTATATAAGCCCAGCCCTTTCATAGTAAAGGCTTAAAGAGAATTCTCATCCGCCTTGTAGAGATGATTTAAGATTGAAAGCAAAGGAACTCCGCGAACATATGAAGAAAGTAGGATCCTGGGTGAATTGGGAAGATACTGTTGATCAATTCCTAGCTGGTGATCCGGATTCAGAGGTCAAAGGAATAGCCGTCTCCTGGATGCCTACGTTTCCAAACTTGGAAAAAGCTTTGGATGCTGGCTGTAACCTTTTTGTAACCCATGAGCCTCTTTATGCCGTGGAGATTGATGATCAAGGAAATGTTATAGGCGGCACACCGTTCATCGATCCCCACTTGAGGAGAATAAGAGAGAAATCCTTCGATGAGAATGATGCATGGGTGAAAAAGCAGAAGTGGATTAAAGAAACGGGGATGATAATCTATAGATGCCACGACTTTTGGGACGATTTCCCCGAAATAGGCATACACGGCGCCTGGGCTGATTGGCTGGGGCTAATCGGCGAACCAGTTGAGGCGAGAAGGTTCTATGAGGTTCATGAATTCAAAGAGACAACACTTGAAGATCTCGCGAGGAAGATCCTTGAGCGAGTGAAGCCTCTTGGTCAAGAGGCGATTTACGTCGTAGGAGACTTGAAAAAGAAGGTCTCGAGCATAGCCATCGGCACAGGAGCGATCACTAATTACCGTGAAATGCAAAGGATGGGGGCTGATGTGCTTCTTCTCACTGATGATGGGACGAGACTTTGGGAGTCTGGGCAGTGGGCTATTGATTCTGATACGCCTCTGATCATTGTTAATCACTCAACATCTGAGGAGCCTGGGATGATCACTCTTTCCCATTATATCCAAAAAGTATTTCCCGACGTTCCTGTGATGCATGTCCCAACTGGATGCATCTATAAAGTGATAAGATAGCTTGCCTTTATCTGCCGAATCTTCTCTTACGTTACTGATAAGACCTAACGGCTCTTAGGAGATCTATACGCCTAAACTCCGGCCAGTAGACATCTATGAAGCAGAGTTCGCTGTACGCTGACTGGTAAAGCAAGAAGCCGCTTAGTCTTTCCTCTCCGGACGTTCTTATTATGAGATCTGGATCCTGCTTCGGAAGATGAGATGTGTAGAGATTCTCCTCAAAGACTTTCTCATCTATATCCTCAACGGACAATTCTCCCCTTTTGATCTTCTCGGCTATCTTCTTCGTCGCGTCAATGATCTCCGCTCTTCCCCCATATGCTATAGCAAGGTTTAGAAAATGCTCATTGTAATCCCTCGTTTCCCTTTCAATCTCCCCTATGATTTTTTGTATCTTCTTAGGCAGCAAGTTTATTCTCCCAATCGCCTTCACGCAGACCTTGTATCTGTGTATATCCCTGTTCTCGAGTATTTTTTGAAGCCTCTCCTCGAAAAGCCGCATAAGCTCCTGAACCTCCCTCCGCGGCCTCTTAAAGTTTTCAGTTGAAAAAACGTAGAGGGTAACGCTTCGGACACCTAGATCCAGGCACCATCTAAGCATCTCCTCCGTCTTATCCGCGCCGTAATAGTGACCTATGTTCGGATCTAAAGAATGATTCAAGGCCCATCTTCGATTCCCATCAAGAATAATCCCGATGTGTTCCGGTTTCGGATTGTTCTTCACTTGATGCCAAAGCCATTTCTCGTACACTCGATAAACGCCAAGCATAGAGAGCAGAGACCTAAGCACGGCTATTTCTCCCCCAGTTTATGTTTCCTTAGATGTGAAGCAACTGCAATGACGACTTTCAGGCAGATATGAAATCGCCTTCATTAATATGTTGCTCAATTTAGGCCTAACCGTAGACGCGGTCTCCATCACTTCTCTATGAGAAATCCGCCCTCCTATGCCCGCCGCCATATTAGTGACGTAACACAAGGATGCATAACAGATTCCCAATTCCCTTGCGAGCACAGCCTCGGGAATCCCAGTCATACCAACGATGTCGCATCCTAATTTTCTAAGCATACAAATCTCTGCTCTCGTCTCGTATCTCGGCCCCTCCATGCATGCGTAGACTGCTCTTTCATGAATGGGCTCCGCCATGCTCTTCGCGGCTTGAATCAGGGCTTTACGCATTTCGGGGCAGTAGGGATCTGTGAAGTCCACGTGAGTAACCGGGGGCTCATCGAAGAAGGTTAAAGGCCTCTGCTTAGTGAAGTCTATCAAGTCATGCGGAACTATTATGTCTCCAATCTGGAAATCCGGATTGACGGCGCCAACGGCATTCGTGGCAAAGGCTCTCCGTACGCCGATCTTATAAAGGCCATAGATGTTAGCGCGGTAATTTATCCTATGAGGCGGGAGCTCATGTTCGTATCCGTGACGTGGTAAAAACGCTATCCTTCGCTTCCCGAATTCTCCAAGCGAGATCAACGTGGGATGACCATACGGGGTTCCAACATGGATCTTCTCGGAAAATTGGATAAAGAGCTCTAGTCCTGATCCTCCTATAATTGCAATTTCCGCTTGTTTAGGGGGATTCTTCCTCATCCGATTTCCCCGCTTTGGGAGCTTCTTTTTGTTTTTCTTCTTTTTTGAAGAAGTCGCTGTATTTTCTGCTGAATATGTGGGCAGTTAAACCCGAGACGACGATGACTACTATCCCCGTTATTATGGACATGACTAAGCTATCCGGCGGCAGGGAAGGATTAATTATTATCCGCGAAATCTCGTTAAGGATCATCCAAGACCATGCGAAGACCGCGACCAGTACGGAAGTGCGCCAGAACCGCGTGTCTCGATCAAGCAGGTAAGCGACGGATTTACCTAAGAAGATTGTGCAGAACCCTATCACAACAAGCGTCATAGACTTGTTGATCAGCCACCCGATGATGATGGGAAACGTTTCCATGAATTCATCTATATTGGCTGGGATCTGGAAGCTTATCTTGAAGTTAACGGCGATAAATGATCCTGCTTGGTAGAATCCTATGCCTATAAGGATGAATCCGAAGGTAAGTGAGAAGCCTGTGACCAGATCTGAAACGGAGTAACGATAAGGACGTGATAGAAACGCTGAAATTTTCCGATCTATGCCGTAGCCTTTACCTATGAGGTAGCTGCCTAAGATTATTAACCCCACAATCGCAGTCCAGGTGTATATGTCGAATCTTATGAAGACTTGAAGTAAGACGAGCATCCCGAGTGATATAAGCAATATGCCAGGTAGCCCCAAGGCGATTCTGGAGTATCTCGGATCTTCAATGAGCATCTTCCAGTATTTGCTGAAAAGCGCAGCTGTCTCTTCTATTGACTCGCTGTGTTTCACGATTACTCTCCGCACGGATGTGACGGGAACCCTGCTTTGAACAAGCGGCATTATCTCTTCATCTGAGAATCCATCGGTGACGAGGATTAAGCTATCCGCGGGAAATCTCTTCAAGACTTCTCCGAGCTCGGATACGAGTTTCCGATCAGCCGTCACACCGCCAAGTTCTGAGCCTGCTATGGTCGCTATCTCGTACATCTCGTTGCTTTTCTCATCTTCCTTCAACGTTTCATATACTCTTATAGCCTCAAACATGGCGTTAGCGTCGGCTTCTTCAGGGTCGGCGAGTATAAGCTTTAAGGCGGAATTCAGGTTTTCTTCTTTCCCAACTATCGGCGTCTTTACTCCGGTTTTCCGTCCTATATCGTCATCTCTGTCGACGCATAAGACAAGTAAACGCTCAGTGGTCTGCTCGTCCTTTTTAGGCATTACCCTTCTCCTGTAGTTCCCCCAAATAATAGTGAATATTCTTCTTCCAAATAAGTCTTTTAGAGGATTCTGAATGATATTCTCATTGATGTCTGTTCTGTCGATTATTGAATTTTTATGTTTTATCTCTATTCCGGAAGAACTTCCGGAAATATCGCTGATCCTTAACTTAAAAATTCGAAATTGATATAGCACTTTGGATGTTTGTTTCATTCTCCATTTGCATCTAATGTTTCTCCTTCGCAATCATGACTTCTGTTGCTTTTATGACAGCCTTAACGCGGTCTCCCGGTTTTATATCCAATTCCTCAACGGCTTCTTTCGAGATAAGAGCAGTCACAACGGTTGGAGCTTCTATTTCAACCTTCACCTTCGCTGCTACTTCGTCCTTTTCAACCTCTTTGACGACGCCTTCTAAACGGTTTCTCGCGCTGATCTTCAAGCCGACCGCCTCCCAATATTCCTCATCAGTTAAAAGCTCCCCTAAGTATTCTTCAATGCGATGATACTCCCGGAGTAAGCTTTCTCCGAGATCTGTGAGATGAGCCCCTCCTCCGCCTCTTCTTCCACCGCGGAAGGTTATTACAACGGGTTCACACATAATCTTCTTTATTCTCTCAAGATAATTCCATACGTAACGATAAGACATCCCGAGATTCTTGGCCGCCTTAGAGATTGACTTTTCTTTTTTTATCGCTTCTAGAATTTCCGCTCCTCCCTTTCCTAAGACTGGTTTCCCTTCGTATTCCAGCCAGATTTTGTATGCAGCTTTGCCCGAGTCTCTGTGGGAGCTCATCTCTCCATTCTCTGCGTTAGCATTAGATTTATATAAGTATAATATCGAAATATACGGCTAAACATAACGAGTGAACGATCAATGAAGAACCTTCCATTACAAGTAACAGTCGCACTGATGGTAATCGTCGCCGCAGCCGGGACAGCATATTATTTTTTAGCTATACCTGGGGGAAGAAGGATTCTGACGGTCTCAACAACTACAAGCCTATATGATACGGGAGTTCTCGACTTGATAGAAGAAAAATTCGAGGAGAAGCATCCCATAGATTTGCATTTCATCTCAGTTGGAAC
>Ga0180301_10004987_pt1 | contig 10219 bp, 8 predicted proteins | sample GuaBasSediGuay16_FD_121797 | JGI IMG/M metagenome (GOLD analysis project Ga0180301, IMG submission 121797) | Subseafloor sediment microbial communities from Guaymas Basin, Gulf of California, Mexico - Guay16, Core 4569-2, 12-15 cm | ecosystem: Environmental > Aquatic > Marine > Hydrothermal... | reverse complement strand
TTCGTGAAGATCCCTCTGCCGCCTAAGTGACCCAGTCCACCTCGCATTAAACCAAGCAAGCTGGGACCAGGACCATCCCCGCAAAACCAGCCTGCCTTAGGAGTGTCGGGCGTTCCTAACTTCACAAGCTTGCCATCTGGTAAAACCCATTCTACAGCTAGAGTGTTACGCTCATTATAGCCCCTGGTTATTCCACTATCGCCAGAGCCCCCCACGCTCGTGACGGAAGCCAATGGTGAAATACTTGCGCCAGCATCGATTAAGTGAGGAACTAAACCATGTCTGATAGTTTCAAAAAACAGCTCTCCTTGAACTACATAGGGCTCGATCAGGGCGTACATATGATCTTCATTAATCTCGAGGATTCGATTCATTCGCCGCAGATCGATGGTAATCCCCTGTTCGCTTTGACAGAAGGCCATCGGGGCTTGCCCTGTTGAGTGCGCCTTGAACTTAAGTCCGTAATAGTTACAAATATTAACAACTTGTTGCACTTCATCTGTTGATCCGGGAAGAACTATTGCATCAGCGCGTTTCCACCATATACTTCTAAAGACTGATTGAGCAGGGGCTCCAAAAAAGGTAGCATGGCAACAATAGCTATCTAGAATAGCAGGATCATCACTAATATTCTCAGGACCAACTATTCCCTCTAAATCACTATAGGCTTCTTTTGGTAACGGCATCTTACGCTTCGTCTCCTTCAAGTGCCATAAAGGCTAATTCTGCAATATCATAAAACTTAAGGGTTTCTTGATTCTTCACAATCGCATCCTTTAGGTTGGTAGCGCAGAATGGACATGCGCTTACTAACACATTCGCACCAGTGGATTTCGCTTCTTCAAGCCGTTCGGAAGCGGTCCAAAGGGCAAAATCAGGATAGGCAGCTTTACAACCTGCTCCTGCGCCGCAACACCATGCACGCTCTCTAATTCGTTCCATCTCAACGAATTCAATACCAGGAATTGCCTTAAGGACTCTACGGGGTGGATCATAGCACCCTCCAAGCCCCAATCTAGTCGGTTTTTCAGGAATTGGGGCATACATATGCGGACCAATCAATTTCCATTCCCCCTCCCATTCAGGAATAAATTCAGACATCCGACCGAGATGGCAAGGATCATGGTAGGTTACTTTCATCGGGAGATTTCTCGTGAATTTTATTTCGCCTGCCTGCAATTTCTCGTCCAGCAACTCGGCTAGGCTTATCACCTCAAAAGGGACTTTATCCAACAGATTTGGGTATTTTGCCTTAAACATGCCGTAACATCCGGCACATGCAGTGAGCACTTTCGTAGCCCCTGACTTCTTAATTTTATCAACCACTTGCTGTGCCATCTCTTTTGCAAGTTCTTTTTGTCCAGTCATATAGACAGGACTACCGCAACATATTTCCTCATCACGAAGAACCCTGAAGTCGACCCCAATTTTGTTTAGAACCCTAGCTGTTGCTTGAGCGATCTCCGTTCGCCGATAGGAAGAGGTGCATCCTACCCAATATATTAAATCAGCGTCTTCCGTAATTTTCACGTCTGTAGGTAACCAGTTGAATCGATTCTCATGCGGTTCATTGTAGGGATTATGAACGTCTTTAATATATTGGGTGTAGGTTTTGTGCTGAGGGAGCGGACCAACGCCATCTAAAACAGCTTTGTGTTTTAAGGTTTCAAGTATTCCATACAAATCGATTAGATAATTATTGATCCGGCACGAAATCGCACATGCGCCACAATATGTGCATGAATAGATTATGTGGAGCATTCTTCGAGTCCATTCTTTAAGACGCCCGGTATAGAATGAGAGCGCCATTTCAACTTTTCCAGATCCAGAGTAGGCGTGGAAATTAAAGCGGGAAATTGAAGGACATATTTGAGAAAATCGCTTACTCCTTAAAACTGGCCATGGAACAAATTTACAATGACTGCAGCGGAAACATTCCATCATTTCGTACTTATAATCTTCAAGAGTTTTGCTTTTCATTGACTTACCTCCTTAAAACATAATTTTCCTGGTGACATGACTCCTCGAGGATCGAAAATCTCTTTTAGATAATTCAGAAGAATCACTGAATCGGGGTAATGTGAATAGACTAAATCGGAAATTTCGCCAAAGGGGCGATTAAAGAAGGCTCCAGAGGAAAATAGCTTTTGTCCAGCTATTTGGAGGAGCTTCTTAACGACTTCAGCTTCAGATGGAGCCATGTTGATATTAAATTCCAAAGTGCAACAAACTCCTTGGAACTCTGGTTGGATATAAATTCCTATATCTGAAGTTGGAAATTTAGCTTGGGTGGTTAGCTTCTCCATTTCAGCGATAAATTCTGGAGTTTTTGCTAAAGAAGTTTGAAACGCTAAATCTCGCGCATCCCCTTTTAATCGTAATTTCCAGTAAGGTTCCTCAGAGGGTTTTCTCAATATGGCTTGGATATCCTTGCTCGAAATGCCATTTATGGAATCCACTGTTGGAATTTTATGGTTTTCGACCTCTTTCTGTTTATATGCAAACATGTCTTCCGGTATTATCCCATATCCTGTAATTGTGAATGCTAGAACGTAATTGGGAAGTGATTGGCTAGGGATCGTATGTCTTCAGAGTCTCGCTTGAGCAAGGAGGCTAAATTTAGGGCATTCAAAATGAAGATGTCATCTGCCAATCGGAGCCACATTAATTTGTGCGCAATCTTAGCTAAATTTTTAACCGTTTCGTCTTGGACTAAAAGGACTTGTTCAAGTTCCGGCAATACTTCGCATCTAATTGAGCCCCAAGTACATACCCCTAACGTTCCTTGGGATGCACCAAACTTTTTAAAGTTCATATTATTAGCCCCACAAGGAGATTTGTGGGTATAACCTTGTTTCCGTTGCCATTCGGGAGATCCTCCCAGATACCCAGCTTCTCCTTCCCAGATTGTGTCCCCGTTTCCAAGGATTATCTCACATGAGGAGAGAGGGTCGCATAATTCCCACTGAAATCTTGCCAGGGTCTTTGGTTCGCGTTCCCAATAACTGGCGATCACCGACTTAGCGGCTTTTGGGCACAGGGGCATTGGAATCCTGAGCTTTTTCTTCTCGAGTTCATGCTCTAATTCACTGAATGTAACTCCAGCTTCCACGGCACAAACCCGATTCTTCCTGTTGATAAAAATAATAGACTTCATATCCTGTAAATTGAGGATGACGACACCTTCCCTTGAGGGGACGGTATCGCCATGAAAGCGAGGGGGCCCCGAACTTACAGGAATTAACGAAAATTTTTCTTTATTGGCTAATTGGATTACCTTTTTGACTTCTTTACTATCTCTTGCTTTTACCACCAAGCTGGGCTGTTGCGATGGAATGAAAGAATGGTCATCAGCGTATTCCTTCAACACTTCAGGATCATCAACTACCTGCTCAGGGCTTAAAATTTGCTGTAATTTTTCCTTCACACTCATTTTCCTACATCCCATACAATTTTAAAAGAGAATCTATTGATTGGGGCAGTGATTTTTTAAGGTAAGGAATAATTATATTCTGCATTTCCAACGCCCAGACAGCGGGTCCCATCATTAAATCAATTATTGTATCAGCTCCTCCCATCCAGCGCATCAGTTGTGGTAACCTAGCCGGTTCAATATCTCGTCTGACTCCATGAGCCACGATGACACTAATAAATCCTTCGGCTTTCATGCCGGGGCTAGTTTTTTTTGGAAATGCATCTTCTACAAATCCTCCTAAAAATTTCTTATTAATTCTGACCCCTGATAATTTCTTTTTCTCATACTCCTTTTTATTCTTAAAGCTTGTAAGTTTCACTTCCCCTACAAAAGTATTAATCACCCCACGCACAATAGGCATGGTAGTTGGGAGGTCGATAACCTCCTTTACAATATCACTGATGATTTTTGAAGAGAGTAGATAATTTATCATTTTTGAGGGTATTAATTTCAAGATATAATAATAGAAACTTACGATAAATGCAGAGATCTTTGAGAGTTTCAGTTTTATGCTAATTATATCTGTAAGGGGTGTTTCTGCAAATAATTCTCTACCTCTAAGCTTTGCCAGAGCTGGAATAAAACTTTTAAGAATTTTCAAACCATGGTTTCTAACCCTATGATCAGTGATTAAACGGAGTGTTCCATCTAGAAAACTTTTAATAAGGTTTGGGATGAAATCCCAAAAGTCGAATTTTTTGCTTCTGATATGTGCAAACCACTTTTTCAGCCGGGGTTTCAATTCATCCATATATTGAGGGGCTTGAATCATTTCCATCTTCACCTCATATTCCTAAATCTTAGCTATAAATTAATAATAGAAACGACCATCATTGATTCGAAATCTTAATGATGATCACTTTTCCTACATATTTATAAGTGTTTTTGATCATCATTAATCATATATTAAAAAACTAATTATTAGGATAGAATTTGATGGGTATCCAAAACGAAATAGAGCAGTCAGATATCGAAAATAAAAAGATAAAATTGAAAGAAAGTATTAAAACGGACATTTTAAATGCAATAGAATCCTCAATCTATGGATTAAACATCTCAAATTTATCTGAAAACTTGAAATTGAGTAGAAATACAGTAAAAAAATATTTACACCACTTAATTAAGAAAGGTTTGATATTAGAAAATGAAATCGGACGATCAAAGATTTATTTTAGTAAAAAAACTGCCCAAAAGAGCAATATTAATGTTATGCGTAAAACATTCTTTACGATATTAAATAGACAATTAGAAATTTTTGAAGAGATTTCGCCCAAATTCATAAAGGATCCCTACAATTTCATCAAGGAGTTTTCTAGTAAGCTAGGGCAAGGATATTTCCCTTTTTTAAAGATAATAAAAATTAGCAAGTCCGATAAAAATACCATTAATATAGATGAGGTTGCAGAGATTTCATTAAAATTTATGAATTACTTAAACGATATCTTTGGTGAAATGTATAAAATTGAGCTTGTACCCAAAATTTCAAAGGATCAAGAATCTTCAGTCATTTTTAGGGTTGAAATTACTTCAAAAGAGATAAAATCCATCAATTATTTCTTTTATGCATGTGCAGGATTTTATGAACGAATCCTTCGCGACAAAATGAAAGAAAATATCAGTATAACTATTCTCGAAATTCAAGAGGAAAACTCATGTTGTTATTATAAACTAAGTATCCATTAATTATTCTTTTAATATAATATACCTTTTTACTTTAGCCGATAGCCATTGGAACTTTTTCATTTTAAAATCTTGCATATTTTTCGTAGTTTTGTTGTAACCTTTGTCAATTTAATCATTATTTTTATATTACTCAAACAGCGAATGGATCGAGAAGAAAAGATCCTTCAGGAGGAGTTTGGTGAAGAATATCTTGCTTATAGGAAAAAAAACAAAGCGATTAGTCCCATTCCTTTATTAAGTTTTTAATAGACTTTTTAGAAACAATTTTAACTATGACTAAAAAAAATTATAAAAGGATGATTTTTTCCTACCATTAAGAAAAAACGGTGAATGAAATGAGTGAATCAAAGATCCAAGCTGAAGTGGATTATTACGATATTGTAAGACAAAAGCTAGCACTCGGTCCATTAAAATATCCGAAACATGAAAAGATTCTTGAGTTGATGCGAGTTTTTTGGCCTGATGAAGAGACTATTAAATTACTTTCATATTTCCCGCCCGCAGGACAAAAAATTTCCCTTACCGAGCTTGCTGAAAAATCGGGGCTCACACCGCGCGAGGTACGGAAAATTTTAAAAACTCCAGTAAAGAAGAAAACTATTAGTAAAGTAGGAAAGGAATATGGGCTTGAACCTCTAGTTCCTGGAATATTTGAAGCCTATTTTATCGCTTGTCAAGATACTCCTGAGAATCTCAAAAAAGCAGCGGAGATTTATCGCTGGTATTTTAAAAATGCCTCAGAAACTCACATGATTGATAAAGATTTTGAATTATTTCGCCCTTTACTTCCGATTACGACCAAAGAACAATTAATAAAAATTGATGCATCTGTCGATGCAGATTCTTACGTCCTTCCCTATGAATTAGTGGAAGATTTAATTAATAAAAATGATTTCTTTGCAGTAATTCCTTGTCAATGCCGTTTAATAGGTGAACTGAGTGGTGAACCTTGCGAAATTGCGTCTTCTGAAATGGGGTGCTTCATAACTGGGAGAGGTGCAAAGGCAATAGCGAGCTTTGGATGGGGCAAAACATTATCTAAAGAAGAGGCTATCGAATATCTCAAGGAAACCGAGAAAGCAGGACTGGTTCATTGTACAACGAATTCCATGGGTGGCGAACATCTTTTCTTTATTTGCAACTGTTGCCCTTGTCATTGTGGTGCACTAAAACCAACTAAAGATCATCGTTTTAAGACTGTTACATCCAGCAATTTCCAACCGAAATTCAACCCAGAACTCTGTGTTGAATGCGAAACTTGTTTAAAAAAGTGTCCAATGGATGCGATTTCTCATCCTGAAGAGGGTAAGCTGATTTTGAATGCCGAACTCTGCATCGGCTGTGGGATTTGTGCGAGCAATTGTCCTAAAAATGCCATTACTTTAGAAAAAGTTCGAGATATAACTCCTCCCAAAATGAAAAAAATAGGCAATAAATTATTCATGGAAATGTTAGCAGAACTTCTAACATCTCAATAATCTTTTTTCCCTAATTAAATCTTGTTATGTATTTCATTACAAAGAGAATAAAGGTGATTATGATGGGTGATCGCGCAGCAAACATATTATTAATTCTTAGTGGAACAATTTTATTAATTTGGATTATACTCAGCTTAATTGGAGTTACGATTGGCTTGAATTTGGCAGGAGATCCGACAGTCAGAGCAATTATGCATTATTTATTTCGGCATGTCGTTTTCTATCTTGTATTATCCATCTCATGGTTCATCATCGCCTTAATTGGAAAGAAAAAAGGAGAACGACTCGGACTGGGCATTGCTTCATTGGTAGTCACAGGCTTCACGCTTCTTTACACAATTTGGTTTACAATTTTCGGAATAATACCGCTATTGTCCTCATTATCACCCGCGAGTTCTCTTGTACTTATGGTCGCACTCCTCGTCATCCTGATTATGGCGGTCCTTGGCACGATCGGGGGTATCTTGAAATTGCTTGCTGGGATCTCTGGTGGCGCCTGATTAACAAAATTCAACTCTTGCGATAATATCGTCTTGAATTTTCTTTCCTAACCTTGTAAAATACGCCGAATAGCCAGAAACTCTCACTATTAAATCCTCATAGTTTTCCGGATGGAGTTGGGCATCTCTTAATGTATCTGCTCCGATTACATTAAATTGGATGTGATATCCGCCCATTTTAAAATAAGTAAGAATCAATGATTCTAATATTTCGCTACCTTTTTCCGTTTCCAAAAAATATCGAGGGAATTTCATATTTACAGAATTTCCAAACCCGATTTTTGTATGATCGATCTTAGCAAGTGATTTAAGTGCAGCTGTAGGTCCTTGTTTTTCAGCTCCATTACTGGGTGACATACTATTTGAGAGTGGCTCGGTTGCCTTCCTCCCGTCTGGGGTGGCAGGTTCTAATGCTCCCTCATATACATTGAGCCCGTAAGAAATAAAGCTTCCTTTAAAGTGTCCACCTCTCCATCGTTTTTGGTTCGCGACCATAGTACAAAATTTATCGACAATTTCAACGGCAATTGTATCCACATAATCGTTATCGTTTCCAAATTTCGGACCATTTTTCAAAATTTGTCTCAAAATCTCATTTTTTCGGAAGTTAGTTTTTATAGCTCGCACTAAATCTTTCATTTTAATACGTTTCTCATCATACACGAATTTTTTAAGTGCTGCTAATGAATCGACGACCGTTCCGAGCCCTCCACCGCCAATTGCTCCGAAATTATAAAGGGCGCTCCCCTCGGTCATATCTCTCGCATTCTCAATGCATCCATCAATTGTACAAGAAATCAGGGGATTATGGTAATATTCTGCCCAAATTTCATCCCGAATGTTCGTTGCTTTAGCACAAACTTTAATTAAATATTCCATATGCTTGTAAAATGCCTTCATGAAATCTTCAAAAGTTTCAAAATCTTCTGGGTTTCCGGTATCTACCGTATCCAAATTTCCAAAAAAACTGGTCTTGCCTCTATTGAAAATGAGGTCAAGTATGGTAGGGAAATAAATTTTTGACCCGCCTGTTGCTCCGAAGGTATCGCCGCTACCATTAGGCTCGACACAGCCTACAATACAGTAATCTCTAGCAGCCTCAAGGGAATAACCATCATTCATCAATGTTTGAATGGTAATTTCATCATTGAAAAAAGCGGGTCCATTTGTATCTTTATGGAGTTCTACTACTTTCCGAATGTATTCTTTGGGTGACTTCTCTGAAATACGAAAAGAAGCAGAAGTTGCTAGCTTTGTATTTCGAATCCCTTCAATGAATAGGTAAGTTAATTCATTGACTGCATTATTACCATTTCGATCAACTCCCCCCAACGTGATATTCTCGATATCCGACCCTAAATGATTCAAATTGACCCCCATTATGTTAGGCCAAACCACGACATTATTATTAATCTTAATGATAAATTCCTCAATGAGCCTGAGGGCTTCTTCTTGAGTGATACGTCCCATTTCGAGATCCTTTTTATAAAATGGGTATAATAATTGATCTACTCTTCCAGGAGTAATTCCACTTCCTGCCCCGTAACTAATAATAACCGCATTTTGCACAAACCAGAGTGATTGTATAGCTTCATAAAATGTATCTGGCGGATACCACGGAACATTTTCACAAATCCTCGCTATTTCAAGTAACTCTGCTTTCCGCTCTAAATCTTTTTCTTTTTCTGCCTTCTTCTTTGCTAAATGTGAAAACCGCAAACTAAACTCTCTTATTGCATCACAAACAATTCCTACTGCCTCTAGGAAATGTCGCTGGTCCTCTGATTCAACGGTTTGTAATCGTTCCATCGCACGTTCCTTTATTCCCTTAAAGCCATATCTTAATACGTTCCGATGCCCCACCACGATATGGGCTTGAGTATCGATACATCTTCCTCTTCCCCTTACATTATCCGCAGATCCGCCCTGGATTGCTGGAAATAATCTAATCAATTTTAATAATAACTTTAAAAATATCCCCAACTCTCTTAATTTTCCTCTAATTCCCGTCAGTGGTACTTGATTCTGTGGCGATGAATCTCGCATTGCTATCTTTAAGAAAGATTTAATATTAAATGCCTGTAATTTATGAAAAATTTCTTTAATACCTAAATTTAATGTACTACTTAACTTTGCATCTTGAAAACGTTTGACTTTTATTTCCCTTACTGTCTTTCCTTCCCAATATGGTAAAATTTCCTCAAATAACCTCTTTTCATCTTCGCGAGTAATACAGTACCCGAATTCCTTTAAATCTGGCAGGAGATATTTAAACACATAGTTAAAATCACCGCGTTCGGGTGCAAAAGGCGGTGCTACAAAATGAGATGCACGATTTCCTACTAATAATTCCTCGGGGTAGATTTTAATTGTCATCTTTTGGAATGTTTTCCTGAGAGCTTTTGCAGCCCGAATTGAGGGATGCTCACCTTCTGTTTCTTTATAGGATTCTGTATAATATCTAGCTCTTTCCATGCATAACCAGAGTGGCGAAGTCAGAAGTCGCTGTTTATGAATCTGATTCTTCGGATGTAATTTCCATTGAGTTGTGAGAACTTCCATTTTTCCTGAACGCATTTTATTCTCAACTACTTATTCTAATACATCTTTTAATAAGAATTTTTTAAGAATTTCATTAATCGTTTCTAATATTTCATAACTTCATTTACGGCTTGGATTACTTTTTCTTCTGATGGAATTACGAATTCTTCTAACGGTTTAGAGAAGGGGATATGAATATCGTAAGTTGTCACACGCCGAATCGCCTTTATCTTTGTAAGCTGTTCTTCGACGATCATCGCCATTAATTCAGCTGCAACTCCACATGTTTTTACGCCCTCATCAACAATGACAACCCGTCCCGTCTTTTCTGCTGATTCCAAAATAGTATTTTTATCTAAAGGAACTAATGTTCTAGGATCAATAATTTCAACACTGATTCCATTCTCTTGCAATTTATTAGCAGCTCTTAAGGATAATGGCACCATATTCATTGTGGCTATAATTGTTACATCCGTTCCTTCTCGTTTAATATCGGCTTTTCCAAAGGGGATTGTATATTCCTCATCAGGAATCTCACTTTG
>Ga0180301_10004985_pt1 | contig 10220 bp, 11 predicted proteins | sample GuaBasSediGuay16_FD_121797 | JGI IMG/M metagenome (GOLD analysis project Ga0180301, IMG submission 121797) | Subseafloor sediment microbial communities from Guaymas Basin, Gulf of California, Mexico - Guay16, Core 4569-2, 12-15 cm | ecosystem: Environmental > Aquatic > Marine > Hydrothermal... | reverse complement strand
TCAAGGATATTCTGATAGGAAGGGACGTGAGAAGTTATAGGAAAATATGGGAAGATCTGGAAGCTTTGAGAGCGACTCCTGCCATAAAAGCAGGAGCTCAATTTGCCGTTCTAGACGCTCTATGCAAGAAACTTGATATCCCTCCTTATCAGTTTTTGGGAGGAGAAAAAGATGAGATAGAGACTGATAAAACGATCGGAATAGGAAAATTGGATGAAATGGTAGAAGAAGCAAAAGAAATAAGAAAAGAAGGTTTCAAGGTCATAAAAGTCAAGGTCGGAACTTCGGTCAGAGAGGATGTGGAAAAAGTCGTCAAGATTCAAGAAGCTGTTCCCGATGTTGAACTTGTTGTGGATGCCAACCAAGGTTACAAACCCAAAGAAGCCGTGACTTTCGCAAGGGAAATTTACAAAGAAGGAGTAAAAGTTAAATTATTCGAACAACCTGTTCTGAAGTGGGACATCGAGGGATTGAGATTCGTCAGATACAACTGCCCCTATCCTGTGGCAGCAGATGAAAGTGTCTTTACAAGATACGATGCTTACAGACTCGTGAAAGAAGATTGTGTCGATTATATAAATATAAAACTTATGAAATCAGGCCTTCTTGATGCTTTGGCTATAGTTGAAATAGCAAAATCTGCAAACGTTAAGTTGATGATAGGATGTATGGGAGAGACCAGTCTTGGGATAAGCCAGAGTGCCCATTTTGCAGGTGGTTTAGGAGCTTTTTCACATCACGATCTCGACTCCCATCTTTTGATAAAAGAGAAAGAATTCAGGGGTAGATTTAAGCAAGAAGGTCCCATACTGAAGCTCTATTAATCGATCCTCTTCCCACATTCAAGAAAAACACCGTATTTTAAAGGGATATCTATACTATCCGGCCTCATTTTGAGAAGGCTCAAAAGGTTCCCTTTGAATGAAATATTCCCATTTTCAAGGAATATAACTTCATCCACATTTTCCACATATTCAAGTTCATGGGAAACCAGAAGGATTCCTTTCCCCTTTTCTTTCAAATCTCTTATCACTTCCATGATCTCCCTTTTAGACTCGGGATCCAGCATGGAAGTAGGTTCATCCAAAGCCAGGAAATCAGGAGACATTGCAAGGATGGATGCTATAGCGAGTCTTTGCTTTTGTCCCCCTGAGAGATTAAGAGGATCTTCTCTTTTGAAGTTTAAAAGGCCAACAACGGACAAAGCCCATTCCACTCTTTTTACCATTTCACTCCTTGGAATCCCCATATTTTCGAGAGCGAAAGCTACATCTTCTTCTACAGTGGATCCGACGATCTGGGAAGATGGGGTCTGGAAGACATATCCTACCCTTTTTCTAAGCTCCCATATGTCCTTTACCGGCTCGTCATTTATAAGAATCTCCCCACACAAGGGTTTAAGGATACCTGATACGATCTTAAGGAGAGTGGATTTCCCCGAACCATTCTCACCCACTATCAGATAAATTCTGCCGCTCTCAAAGTCCAAGGATATATCTTTCAATACCCAAGAATCCTCATATCTGAACTGTATGTTGTGAAGAGATATTTTCATCCTTCTTCAACTCCCTTGACAGATCTGTATATTCTGATTCCTCCCTCTTTCCATATATCTTCAACGTTTCCAAAGACCTCTTCCATGTACTTCTTTATCCTTCTTCCCCCTTTATTGTGATACGCCACCATCTGAAGACTTCCTTTATCCTTCAGATGTTCCGGTGCCTCCTCGATTATTTTCATCCACACCTTCTTTCCAGCAACTATAGGTGGGTTGCAGACTATCATATCGAACACCATACCTTTCCACGGTTCGTACAAATCTCCCCATTTTATATCAACATCAACGTTGTTATCCTTTGCGTTGATCTTTGCAAACTCCACTGCTCTTTTGTTTATATCGCTCATGAAGACCTTCATTCTAGGATATTCTTTTTTCACAACAATACCTATGACACCGTAGCCACACCCAAGATCCAATAAACTTTCCCCGTGAATTATCATGTGATCCAGTAGTATTCTTGTGGCCTTGTCTATTTTCCCATATGAATAAACCCCTGAGGGTGTTTTAAAGAGATACTCATGACCATTTTTCAGAACGAGTTTCGCTACTTTCACTCTTAATTTGGAAGTCGGCTCAACTGTGTAATAATGTTCAAACTTCTTCTCTTCCGTGATACTCACCTCCTTTTGGGTTTCAGTTCATAAGTGTTTGGATCAGGCCAGTCAAAGGAAATTTTGATTTCTTTCTTTATTTTATCTTTAAGGAGCTTCAGATTTTCCGAATTTAGATACCCTGAAAGGTTTCTATGGACTTTTATTGAGAAAGAAACGATTCTTTCATCCTCAGAAAGCTTTTTCAAGTCGTTTTCCAATCTATCACGAACCACTTTTGGTGATAGGACTCTTCCTGTTCCACCACACACAGGACATTTTGCGAACATTTTAGTATCATGGGGAGGAGATGTCCTTTTTCTCGTCATCTCAAGGAGGCCCAACTTTGTAAAACCAAGAACCTCTGTCTTCGCTTTATCTTTAGAAAGTTCTCTCTTCAAAGTTTCCAACACTTGGCGTCTATCATTTTCATTCTCCATCGTTATGAAATCTATGATTATTATTCCCCCTATGTTTCTTAACCTAATTTGCCTGCATATCTCTTTAGCCGCTTCAAGGTTGGTATTCAAAGATAGCTCCCTCTGATTTCTGGCTTCAGTGTATGCAGATGAATTGACATCTATCACTGTCATGGCCTCTGTCACCTCTATGACAATGCTTCCTCCGTTTTCAAGCTCTATAACCTTGGAATTCAATTCCTTCAATTTTTCGTAGATATCGAATTCTTCAAATACATCTCCTTGCACAAGTTTCACCAAGGGTTTTTTAGACATTCCTGTTATATACGAAGATATCTTTTCAAATGCTTCCAAATCGTTGACCACGATTTCATCCACGCTTCCATCGAGTCTTTCTCTCAGTATGAAATCTAGTGTTTCTGGTTCTTCCCTCAAAATCTTCGGTTTCCTCGACCTTCTGAATTTTCTCAGTATATCTTCCCACTCTCTCTTTATATCTTCATACTCCTTCCGGATTTCAGATTCTCCGACACCCTCAGAAGCTGTCCTTAGAACGACCCCATAACCTTCTTTCAAAAGATCCTTCAGAATACCTTTTAATCTGCTCCTTTCGCCTTTATCAACGATTTTTTTCGAAATGCCTTTGGCTTTAGATAGAGGAAAGAAAACAAGAAAATGGCCCGCCAGACTCAATTTTGTTGTGACTTGGGGGCCTTTATTTCCTACCGCATCCTTTTTGACTTGAACTATTATCTTGTCACCTTCTGTGATCTTTCTTCCGCCCAGTATGATATCTACGTAAGTTTTTGTTAAATCTTTCAATCGCAAAAAAGCATTTTTCCCTTTACCAATATTGACAAATGCGGCATCCAGTGCTGGAACGATTTTCTCGACTCTTCCAAGGTATATGTTTCCCCTTATACTCTCGATCTCTTCCGAAAAGACCTCGTACAACCTTCCATCTTCGAAAATGGCACCAGACACATCATCTCCAGACACGTTTATCAAAAGTTGCTTTATAACTCCTCACCTCTTTTACTCATAGAATTCTATAAGTCCATATTTCTTTTCATCCTTACGAAACAGAAGATTTATCTCCCCTGTGTCTATATTCCTAAAAACCAGAAACATGTGATCCATCGTCTCCATCTGAAGAAGTGCTTCTTCGAGATCCATCTGAAGAAGTGGTAATCTTTTTTCAGAAACTATCTTATCCTCTTCCTCTTCTTTCTCAACTTTCATTTCATCCATCATAGACTCAGCGAGTCCCCTAACACCACTTTTGTGTCTAATCCTCATCTTATCCTTCGTTTTTTTGACCCTCTTCTCGAGCGCGTCAGATACGAAATCTATAGCAGTGTAAACATCGGAATTTCTTTCTTCCACGTTTATCATTTCTCCTCTCATATTGAGGATTACCTTCACAACGTAATTTTCCGCATCTTTTTCGATTCGAATCTCCATGGATGTTATGTCACTTTCCCTCAAAACTCTGTCCACCTTTTCGAGTCTTCTGTCTATATAGGTCTTCATGGCATCGCTGAGTACAAATCCTCTGGTTATGACTCTGTATTCCACGAAAATCCCTCCTCACTTTTTCACCTTTTGGGATAATCTCTCAACTCTCTCTTTTGCTCTCATGAACCTGTGAGGATCTAAGTCCTCTTTCTTACCTGCCTCTTCAGTCAATATCACAACCTCCTTTCCATCACACGAAAGAATACCGCCAGCAACCTCTATTTCTTCAACATCACCATTACTGACAATTTTCACTTTACTGACGGCAAGACACGTTATTATCGGTGCCCTTCTTGGAAGAACACCCATTGATCCCTCCGGGGTTCTAAAACTGACAAGGTACGCTTCCTTTTCCATGACCTTCCCATACGGTGTCAATATCTTAACCAGCACATGGAACACCTCACACTCTAAGACCTTGCTTGATCTTCTTTGCCTTTTCGACAGCTTCATCGATAGTACCTACCATGTAGAAGGCTTGCTCTGGGAGATCATCGTGCTTTCCTTCGAGTATCTCTTTGAATCCTCTTATTGTTTCCTTTATCGGGACGTACTTTCCAGGACGTCCTGTGAACCTCTCAGCTACAAAGAAAGGCTGACTCAGGAACCTTTGAATTTTCCTTGCTCTCTGAACTATGAGCTTATCTTCTTCAGACAACTCTTCCATACCGAGAATCGCTATGATATCCTGAAGGTCTTTATATCTTTGCAGAACTTCCTGAACACCTCTTGCCACTTGGTAGTGTTCCCAACCAACGATCGCTGGGTCAAGCATTTTCGAGGATGAATCGAGTGGATCAACCGCTGGGTAAAGTCCCAACTCTGCTATTCTTCGTGATAGAACAACTGTTGCATCCAGATGCGAGAAAGTTGTCGCCGGTGCTGGATCCGTTATGTCATCAGCTGGAACGTATATTGCTTGTACCGACGTTATGGAACCTCTTTTGGTCGACGTTATTCTCTCCTGAAGCTCTCCCATATCTGTTGAAAGCGTTGGTTGATAACCAACGGCAGATGGCATCCTTCCAAGAAGAGCAGAAACTTCACTACCTGCTTGCACAAATCTGAATATGTTATCTATGAATAGAAGGACGTCTCTTCCCTCAACATCTCGGAAATATTCAGCTATCGTCAGAGCCGTCAAAGCGACTCTGAATCTTGCTCCTGGAGGTTCGTTCATCTGCCCGAAGACAAGGACCGTGTTGTCGAGGACGCCAGCTTCTTGCATTTCAAGCCACAACTCATTACCTTCCCTCGTTCTCTCTCCGACACCTGCGAACATTGAGAAACCGTGGTGTTCTATAGCAATGTTCCTTATAAGCTCCATGACAAGAACAGTTTTGCCAACTCCTGCTCCTCCGAAGAAACCGATTTTTCCACCTTTTGGAAAGGGTGCTAGAAGATCTATCACCTTTATACCGGTCTCGAGAATCTCTATTTCTGTACTTTGCTCAGTTATTTTCGGAGCCGGCCTGTGGATGGGCCACCAATCTTCAGCTTCGATCTCACCTTTCTCATCTATCGGCTCACCTATAACGTTGAGCATTCTGCCAAGCACTCCTCTCCCAACAGGAGCTTTTATAGGTTCACCTGTGTCAATCACTTCAAGTCCTCTCATCAAACCATCCGTTGAGTCCATAGCGACCGTTCTCACAATGTTGTCCCCTAGCAGCTGTTCAACTTCGAGTACCAACTTCTGCTTAGTTTGGGGATTTATTACCACAAGGGCGTTAAATATATCTGGAAGCTCACCTTCAGGAAATCTGACATCCACAACGGGACCTATCACTCTCACTATCTGTCCCTTGGTTCCTTTCGCCATATCTCTCACCTCACTCTTCCGCTTCCTTCAAAGCTTCAGCTCCTGTGACTATCTCTACTATTTCCTGAGTTATTGACGCTTGTCTCGCCTTATTGTACTCAAGGGTCAGCCTCCTTATGACATCCTGTGCATTATCCGTGGCATTCCTCATGGCATTTTCTCTTGCATAGAACTCACTTATTTTGGATTCGAACATGTAGTTCAAGATCTTTGTTGACAGGTAAAAATGCAGAAACCTTTCGAAGAGAATATCGAGTTCTGGTTCAAATTCCAAATTTTCATTACCTTCTACTCTCTCAAGAGGTACGATTTTTTCAGCTCTTGGTCTTTGAATCAAGGCATTTATGAACTTTCCGTACACCACATAAACTTCTCCAGGTTCTCCTTTGAGGAAATCTACTATATCATCAACAATGTAGCTTGCTTTTCCAAAGTCTGGTATATCGTAGAATCTATCGTACGATCTGAAAATATCCATCTTTCTCGAGAAATAGCTTACGGATTTGTTTCCTATGGCTATCAAGGATGCCTCACCTTCTAGCAATTTTTCCGCTTCTTTTATTATCTCGCTGTTGAAAGCGCCACAGAGACCAAGATCTCCTGTTATAACCACAACAAGTCTTTTCGATCCTTCCTCGAAGAATGGATGTTCAACTGAAGAGATGGGTAATTTCTTCCAGAGGTTTTCAACCTCTTCATGAAATTCACGAAATTTTTTGTATTCCCCTTCAATCTTTCTCACCTTAGCCCTTGCGACCATTTCCATAGCCCTTGTTATCTTCATCAAGGATTTCGTTGCGCTTATCCTTCTTCTGATCGTTAGGAGTCTTCCTCTACTCATTTCTCATCACACCCTGAATTCTTTTTTGAACTCCTCGAGGGCTTCTTTTAGCTTCTTCTCAGTTTCCTCTGTTATCTCTTTTTTCGTTTTTATATCTTCCAATATGTCTTTGTGTTTTTCCCTCATGAACCTTAGGAAATCTTTCTCGAATCTTCTGACAGCATCCAAGGGTAAATCGTCAAGATATCCATTAACACCGGCATACAGAACTACCACTTGTTCCTCAACAGGCATAGGATTGTACTGTTCCTGTTTTAAAAGCTCTGTCAAGTGTTGACCTCTGACTATTTGAGCTCTCGTTGCAGGATCAAGTTCTGTAGCGAATTGGGCAAATGTCTCCAGTTCCCTGTATTGAGCCAGATCCAATCTTAACATACCTGCTACCTGTTTCATAGCTTTTATCTGAGCAGCCCCTCCAACCCTTGAAACTGAGAGTCCAACGTTTATAGCAGGCCTTATACCAGCGTAGAATAGACCTGGCTCTAGATATATCTGCCCGTCGGTTATCGATATAACATTTGTTGGTATGTAAGCTGATATGTCATTCGCTTGTGTTTCAATGATTGGAAGGGCTGTCAGCGATCCTCCTCCCATTTCATCACTGAGTCTTGCAGCTCTCTCAAGAAGCCTCGAATGGAGGTAGAATATGTCCCCTGGGTAAGCTTCTCTTCCGGGTGGTCTTCTGAGAAGAAGTGATAACTGTCTGTAAGCGACAGCGTGTTTCGACAAATCGTCATAGACGACCAGGGCATCTCTTCCCGTGTACATGAAGTATTCTCCCATTGCACACCCTGCATACGGTGCAAGGTATTGAAGGGCCGCGGGATCCGATGCTGTTGCAACAACAACGGTGGTGTGCTTCATTGCCCCATACTGTTCCAATTTATCTATGATTCTTGCAACAGCGGATGCCTTCTGTCCTATCGAGACGTATATACAGTAAACACCTTGATCTTTCTGATTTATTATCGTGTCTATGACGATAGCGGTTTTTCCCGTTTGCCTATCTCCTATGATCAATTCCCTTTGCCCTCTTCCTATAGGTATCAAAGCATCTATCGCTTTTATTCCTGTTTGAAGAGGTGTATTGACGGGCCTTCTGTATATCACACCAGGGGCTTTTATATCGATCCTTCTAGTGTGTTTTGCCTCTATCGGGCCTTTGCCATCGAGTGGCTCTCCCAAAGGATTGACGACTCTTCCCAAAAGTTCCTCACCAACAGGAACTTCTATGATTCTCTTCAGTCTTCTTACCGTGTGACCTTCTTTTATGTCCTTGTACTCTCCTAATATGATCACACCTATGTTGTCTTCTTCCAAATTGAACGCAAGCCCTCTAACACCTGTTTCGACAAATTCTACAAGCTCATTGGCCATAACCTTGTTCAATCCATAGACTCTGGCGATACCATCTCCAACTTGAACTACTTTCCCGGTGTCCTCAAGTTCCATCTCCTCTTTATAACTTTCAATTCTGGACTCCAAAATCTTTGTTAATTCTCCAGGGTTTATTCTCAAGTTCTCTCACCCCTTTCGAATACATCCCTTGCGATTCTTTTGAGCCTACCTTTCACCGTTAGGTCCATGGTGTATCCCTCAAATTCGATCACGGCTCCTGCTATCAAATCGGGGTCTATCGTGGTTGTGAAAACGGGATCCAATAGGGAATACTTTTTTACAAACCTTCTCAAAAGATCTTTCTCTTCTTCATCTAGAGGATGAGCGACTACAAGATTAACAGGTACTTTCCTTTCTGACTCTATCTTCATGTCTTGGAAGTATTCAACAATTAGAGGAAGAAATTTTTGCCTCTTCTTTTCAAACAGAATCTCAAGGAAATTGAAGAAAGCTTCCTCAACTTCCATTTCAAAACTTTCAAAGACTTCTCTCATAATCTCCACCTTTCTATCTGGTAGGATCGTGGGATCGTTGAAAAATCCCATCATTTTCTTATATATTTCAAGAGAATTCTTCAGATACTCGAGGAACTCCTCTTCTTTACCCTTGGATATGGCGACGTTTAATAAGGCCCTTGCGTATCTTCCAGCTACTGGAGAGTACTTCATTTTTCCTCAATCTCCTTTTTCAGCATCTTCATAAGGTATTCTCTCTTTGCTTTCTCATCTAAAACGCCAGAAAGTATCTTCATCGCCAGTGTTACAGCAAGCTCACCTGCTCTTCTTCTTAGATCTTCCATTGCCCTGACCATTTCCATCTCGACTTGTCTTTTCCCGGATTCTATGATCCTTTGAGCTTCTAACTTTGCTTTTTCTCTTGCTTCATTTATTATCATCTCTGCTTCTCTCTCTGCTCTCTCCACTATACTTTGAGCCCTTTTTGAGGCTTCTTCCAATTCTTTCTCTGCTTTCTTCTTCAGCTCTTCTGCCTCTTTCCTCAGATTTTCGGCATTTCTAATTTCTCCTTCTATCTTCTCCTTTCTCCTATCCATTATCTCGAGAAAGGGTTTGTACAAGAACTTGTTCAAAAAGTAAACAAGCAATCCAAATGTCATGAGCATTATGACAGAGGTCCAGTTAAATTCCAAGAGTCCCATGAGAGTCTCCTCCTCATGCAGTCAGAAGGATCATGAAAGCTATCAAAAGAGAGTAAATACCTGTTGTTTCTGCCACAGCGTCTGCAAGGAGCATCCTTGTTGTTATCGTTCCAACCATTTCGGGTTGTCTTGCCATGGCATCCATAGCATGAGCCCCGATGTTACCTTCTCCCATACCAGGGCCTATAGCTCCAAGCCCCATGCACAGACCTGCTCCAAGGAATTTTCCAAGCATAGCCAGCCCTTGTCCAACCTCTGTTATCTGTTCGATACCCACAAGTATCCCTCCTTTTCAAGAGAGTTGTGAGCTGATGTAAGCTATAGCAAGTATAGTGAAGACAAAAGCTTGAATCAATCCCACGAATATCCCGAAGAATCCCCAGAAAACGATAGGTAAGAAGAAGTACTTCACCAGATAGGATAGGATATATACGAGTATGGCCCCACCTGCGATGTTTCCAAACAACCTCAACGAGTGAGAAATAGGTTTTGCAAGTTCTCCTATTATGTTTAGCGGAAGCATGATCGGACTCGGATCTATCCAATTCTTAAGCCATGCTTTGAAACCTTTCGATTTTATAGCGAACACATGGCTTATAACCAAGACCATCAGCGCGTACGTTAAGTTCGTGTTTAGATCTGCAGTTGGTGCTGGCCATATATCCGAAAACAGCGTGATCTTCTCTATTGTTCCATCCTCATACCCCACAACATTTATTCCAGGAACCGTACCTCCTATAAGGTTGGAAAGACTTATGAAAAGGAAGAGTGTCATCGCCAAAACGAATGTGGGACGCACCAATTTGGGATCAGGTATTGCCTCTTCGACTATCTCATAAACAAATTCCATGAGATACTCAAAAAACGATTGCTTTCTATCTGGTATCATCTTAAAATTTTTTCCAACTCTGTAAG
>Ga0180301_10004984_pt1 | contig 10221 bp, 10 predicted proteins | sample GuaBasSediGuay16_FD_121797 | JGI IMG/M metagenome (GOLD analysis project Ga0180301, IMG submission 121797) | Subseafloor sediment microbial communities from Guaymas Basin, Gulf of California, Mexico - Guay16, Core 4569-2, 12-15 cm | ecosystem: Environmental > Aquatic > Marine > Hydrothermal... | reverse complement strand
TGATACCAACAGAACATGATACCAACAGAACATGATACCAACAGAACAGCCTCACAACGACTTTATATATAGTCGGTTAGCTATAATTGCAACCCTTAGAAAGTTATGACGTTATTGCAGGGGATATTTTAAGGCCTTGCTTTGATTCTATCTGGAATGCATGTGGATTTCCCAGATCGTTGAATTATGATGATACTGGGGAGTGGGTGGGAAGATAAATGTTGTGGTTCCAGCTTCAAATAACACGAGCTTTAGCTCACTACGTTCGCCCGAATGCTCGACTTCGCCCCGTACTTCACATGTGGATACTTCCGGGCTGGAAGGTTTTTTATACGGGATTTTACAAAGCATATTGTGTTATGGTGTGTCGTCATTACCTGAGGCTTGGTGTCTGCACGGATAGTTGTCCCAGACCGTCGGGTTGTGTCCTCTTCTTGCAGCATCGCGATGCTGATGAGGATATTGATGACCTCATGTATATTCTGTGCACCCATGAGGATGCGAGTATGCGCAATTACGCGGCTCTCAAACTTGGCCAGAGTCGAAGCGAAAAAGCTTCTGATACGTTGCTCGGGCAACTCGATCTTGAAGAAGATCGGGAAGTAAAAAGCCACATTGCTTTTGCTCTTGGAGCGTTGCATGAGGAGAGGGCAATAAAAAAACTCGTATCACTCCTGCTCAATGAAGAAGATCCACTTGTACGAGAGTACTCTGTAATAGCACTCGGAAACATTGGAGAGCGCGGAGTTGTAGACATCTTGGTACAGACACTCGAGACAGATCCGAGTAAGTCTGTTCGTGTGTATGCAGCGATTGCGCTCGGAAAGCTGGGTGGGAGCAGGGCGTTCAGAGCGTTGATCTGCGCCATGCGAGAGGATTATGAGGGTGAAGTTCGGAATATTGCAGAAAAAGCTGCTGGACTCAAAAAAGAAAGCTTATTTTAATAAAATAATGGAAGCACCCACACATACCAGTAGGAGAGGTGTAGGAAAGGTGGATGGGTTGGTGTGGGTGAATCCATAGTTTTCGACAGTACTTACACATCAGTTATGTTCAATTCGTCTGTTTCTTGCAGGTTGTCAAGTTCTGCTTCGAGTGCGGAAAGCTCTGCTTCGAGTTCTTCGAGTTGGCTCTCGTTAAAGAGGCTTGTTTCACCTGTTGTTTCCGTTTCGCTTGCTTCGTCAGTGGTAGTTGTTGTGGTTGTATGGCTTGGTGTATCTTCTGTTGGTGGTGCGGTGCATCCTGATACTGCGGATAGTGCGAGTATCAATACTGGTAGGGCTAATAATGTCTTGTTCATTCTATTCATCTCCTGTTTATTCTCCGTTTTCTTCTTCAGTAGCTTCTTCTTCGCTGGGTGTTTCAGTGGCGGTCACTGTCACATCGGATGTTGTTCTTATCCCCCCGACTGGTGTTGTCCATGGGTGTGTTGTGCCATCATCCTTGTCTGTGTAGTAGGTGCCGTGTCCGCGAAGAAGCGCTTTTCCAGTGCCTGTTGCATCGAGTACGATGCCGTTACCGCTCACCAAGAAGCAGATCTCTTCTCCCTCCACCGTGGCGAGGCCTGATCCTTCATATTTTATCCATTTTGATGGCAAGGCGTCAAAGAATTGGTATGAGTTCTGTGTTGGCCATGCTTCAAAGAAGTTGTGTCTTGCAAGTTCTAGTTCTACCTCTGTGCCTTCTCCGTCGGTTGTAACGTCTGCATTTGAAGAGACGAATATTGTGGCGTTCTCTGCACTAACTTCGATTTCGACGTCTCCGAAGATTCCTGCACGGCCGTCACCCTCGGCGTGAAGTGTGCCTGTTCCGTTTAAGAATATCACGTCACGGTATCCTCTGATCTCGTTGGATATCTCTTTCAGTATGCGACTTGCCTCTCGCACGTGTAGGTTTGCTTCGCGCAGGTGGCTGTTCATCTCTTGGAGCGAAGTCTCTGATGTCGCAGCGTCTGTTATCTGTCCACTCGAATCAAAACCACTTCTCGTTTCATAGATCTCCTTTGCCTTATCGTAGGCTTCCTCTGCAGCGGCTATCTCGTCGTTAAATCTGTCAAGTTTTTCTCTGAGACCTGTGGTGTCTGCTCCAGCGTCTTCAAGTTCTCCGATTGCTGTTTCGATCCTTTCTGATATGTTGTCTGTTTTTGCGAGGAAGATTTCGATGTGCCTGATTGCTCTATGCGAGGTGAAATACTTGGCTTCGTTCTTCATCGTACGCCATTCATGGCGGAGATTTTTGACAGTGTTTTGAAGCCCTTTCATTGTATCTGCACCGTTAGCATCCTCTTTTATCTCTTCGAGGCGAGCGATATGTGTTTCTATTCGCTCAACTGTTTGATCGGGTGCATATCCGTCCTGCTCTGAATTCTCTTTCAGCACTTCGAGGTGTGCAATCATCGAATCGATGGTGTTCTGCACATATCTATTCGCTGCATCAAGCAGCACCTGTGCATCTTTTTCTGTTGCTCTGATCTCGCGGTAGTTCTGGACTGCTTCATTCTGGCATATTCTTGCATTTTGATAGATCTGTTTTGCTTCTTGGTATTTTTCCGCAGCTAACTGATATTCTTTTTGTATCTTTTTTATCGGTTTTTGTGGTTCTGCTGTTGCCATGCCTACAAAGAGGCTTGTGAACAGGATGGCTGCAACCAATAGCGACACCATTTTCTGTACTTTCTCTTCACCTTCTTTCATATTTCTCACCTTCGTTGGTTGTTTACGTGCATAACACCCATGTGCTGTGCAATCGACACAACAACTGATTATAAATGTAAGCATACTTTCATCATTTAAATATATAAAACTTTTTAAGTCTTAATAAAACTTTATAACACTTCATGATCTGAAATATCACTTGACCAAACGTTGCACATCGAACTTAAAAATTATTTTATCCGATCACTCCAATCTTGTCACGGTTGGGATGAAAGTTAATACGCTGGCTACAAAAAGCAAAAAGATAAGAGGTGTAGTAATCAAATTAATAGTACTTTAAATACTAATAGACAATAGACTTCAGCATGGTCGATTCATTGGACCGAGAAGTTCCAGAGTCCAACAAAAACTTGCGATATACCATGGGTAAAATAATTTTTGAAACTGAAACTCCAGCAGGAAAATATTTTGATATACTATTAATCCTCACCATTTTTTCGAGTGTCTTTGTAGTAATGCTTGACAGTGTAAGCTCGATAAATAAGTCTCATGGAGAACTGCTTCATTCGTTGGAATGGTTCTTTACCATCCTCTTCACAATAGAATATTTTTTACGTTTGATCAGTGTTGGGCGTGTTACTCAATATGCCACCAGTTTCTTTGGAGTGATAGATCTTCTGGCAATCCTCCCCACATATATCAGTTTATTATTGCCAGGTAGTCAGTTTTTAATTGTAATCCGATCTCTTCGTCTCCTTCGAATTTTCAGGATATTGAAGTTGGTTAAATACCTTAATGAAGCAGATCTATTGATCAGGGCACTTAAAGCAAGCAGCAGGAAGATCATTGTATTTCTATTCGCAGTTCTGAATTTGGTAATAATATTGGGATCCATGATGTACGTTGTTGAGGCAGGGACTCATGGATTCACAAGCATACCCCAAAGTATCTATTGGGCCATCATAACCTTAACAACTGTAGGCTACGGTGATATCGTCCCAACAACAAATATTGGTCGAACAGTAGCCTCAGTGATAATGATAATTGGATATGGGATAATAGCAGTACCAACAGGGATAGTGACAGTTGAGATTTCAAAAGCCGAGAAAAAAGACGATATAAGAGAATGCCCCCAATGCAGCGCTGCAGGTCATGATAGTGATGCAAATTTCTGTAAATATTGTGGTTCAAAGCTGTAATACCATTGTAATACCGTTATAGATGATTTTGATAAATCACTTATTGACTGTTATCGAATATCGAATTATCTAACACACGAGAGAGAAGTTGTTTGTGGTCTGATTGTGCACACTTTGACATACCTTATTTTCTGATCGTGTTATGTGGATGTTCAGTGGTTTTGCTGATGTGTTTGAGGATATTATTATTGATGAGGTGTTTATTAATGCATACTTTATACACAATGAAAAAATAGTTGATCCTCACCAGCGCACGACCCAACATAAACCTAAATCTTATTCTACGATAACAGGGTTACAGGGACTACTATGGCGTTCGTGCTTGGGATTGAAGGAACTGCGTGGAACCTTGGTGCCGCTGTGGTGGACGACGATTGTGTGCTTGTGGAGAAGATGGACGCTTATCTGCCAACGAGTGGTGGAATACATCCAAGGGATGCTGCACAACACCATGCAGATGTTATAATTAAGCTGATTCGCGAGGTTCTCACCTTTGCAGGCGAGAATGATCTCAAAATTGATGCTGTTGCTTTTTCGCAGGGACCAGGTCTTGGTCCATGCCTTCGTACCGTGGCAACAGCTGCTCGTGCCATCTCACTCGGTTTTGATATTCCATTGGTTGGGGTTAACCACTGTGTTGCACACGTTGAAGTTGGTATCTGGAGGACCGAAGCAAGTGATCCTATAACGCTCTACGTGAGCGGTGCAAACTCACAGGTCCTGGCGTATCAAAGTGGAAAATATCGTATTCTCGGCGAGACACTGGATATTGGGGTTGGGAATGCTTTTGACAAGTTTGCGCGAAGCATAGGACTCGCACACCCTGGAGGACCACGGATAGAAGAGCTTGCGAGTGGCGCGGAAGGATACATTGAGTTGCCATACACTGTTAAGGGTATGGATTTTTCATTCACAGGGCTCACCACCGCCGCAACAGAGGCACACGAAAAAGGTGCAAATCTCTCGGATCTGTGCCATTCGTTTCAAGAGACCGCCTTTGCAATGCTTGTTGAGGTTACAGAGCGTGCAGTCGCCCATACAGGCAAGGATGAAGTCCTGCTCGGAGGAGGTGTCGGTGCTAACAGACGTCTCCAGAAAATGCTTGAAATCATGTGCGATGGACGAGGAATCGATTTTTACGTGCCCGAAAACCGTTTTCTCGGAGATAATGCTGCAATGATAGCACATCTCGGAAACCTTCAACTCAAAGCTGGCGACGTCACAGCGATCGAAGAGTCAGCCGTAAAACCAGGCTTCAGGCCAGATGACGTGCAAGTCACATGGAAGTGACCATCAATGAAAGAAGTATGGGGCTTTTGATCAGATGACCCGCGACAAGTATACCGTGAAGTTCACAAAACCTGTTCGCTCCGATCCCACGAGCATCAGGCTCGCAACGCCAGAAATCGTTGCAGAATACGTGGCAAACCGACTTAAAACAGATGTGATTGCAGATCTTGGCTGTGGAATAGGTATTCAGGCAATATTCTTTGCAAAACACTCTGAAAAGGTGTATGCAGTCGATATCGACTCGAAGAGGCTCGCTTATGCCAAGTATAATGCGCGTATCTATGGCATCTCGAACATCGAGTTTATCCATGGTGATGCGCTCTCCTCCGAGGTGATCGAACGGTTATCAGATGTTGACGTGATCTTCTCTGATCCTGCCCGACGTTTTGACGTGGGGGAGCGACGGCTTGAAGACCTTAAGCCCCCTACCCTCGAAGTGATCGAAAAGTACCAGCATATCACAGACAGGATGGCATTCCACCTTCCACCCATGATCGACCCTGAGAAAGTATTCTTCGATTGCGAGCGTGAATACCTCTCGCTTGAGGGCGAGATTAATCGGTTCACAGTCTACCTTGGGCGGCTTAAACTCTGTGAGCGCTCCGCAATCGTGCTGCCAATGGGCGCACGACTTGAATCAGGCAGTGTAGAGACGCCAGGGATTCCAGAAAATGTTGGAGTGCCGCGGCGAGGTTTCATCTTCGAGCCTGAACCATCCGTGGTGCGCGCAGAACTGCTGCCAGAACTGTTCAAATATCTGCCAGAAGACGCAGCACTCTACCAGTGCGAACCCAACGGGCGCAGACTGATAACCTCAGAGACGCAATCACAGACCCCGTTTTTGAAAGCTTGCTATCGGGTGATCTCAACGACAGACTTTGAATTTAATAGTATACGACGAGCACTCAGGGAATGCAGTGCCAGGGGAGTTGTGCTCAGGTTTCGCATCGATCCAGAAGAATACTGGAGTGTGCGCACCATGCTTGAAGCAAATCTCACGGGTGAGAAAACAATACATTTATTTAGGTGTAATAATACTGCATTGCTCTGCCAAAAGACTAGAAAGGAGATATGATGAGAGCGGTTATACCACTCAAGATAAATAACTGCAAGACACGGCTTTCATCGGTCTTGAGTGCAAGTGAGCGGGAAGACTTGACCCGTGCCATGCTCTCTGACATCGTTGGCACGTTGAGACGAAGTGGAGTGGAGGTTGATCTGCTCTCAACAAGCATGGAACCCTTTGACCTTGACGTGAACCAGATCTACTCCGATTACGAATTGAACGAGTCGCTGAACGAGTACCTCTCAAAAACCGCAAAACACCGCGCGCCACCACCAAGCATACTTATAGTGATGTCAGACGTGCCGCTCATGGGCGAAGAACACGTGCGATACATAAGTGAAAGACCAGAGGAGATCGTGATTGCGCCGGGCAGGCACGGAGGAACGAATGTGCTCTATATCAAAAATCCGGCAACGTTTGAGGTGGACTATTATGGAACAAGCTTTCTCGACCACCAAGCAAAGGCAAAAGAGAAGAACCTGACCACCCACACATACGATTCATTCTATCTCAGCTGCGATATGGACGAACCAGACGACTTGATTGAACTCCTAATACACGGGAGAGGAGAAGCCACCATGCTTTTACAAAAATGGGGGTTCAAAGTACGGAAAGATCACATGATAGATCTTGTGAGGGAAACGCCCTGACCAAATGACTTGATGTGCAAGTGCAACTTTAAGTATAACGTTGGTTGAAGAGTTAAGACTTTAAGGCGTTGAAAACTTGAAGGGTGTTCAGGCAGTGTGTAGTTGTCCATGATCGAGGTTGAGGTCAAGGCTTGTGTAGAGAATGTGAAGCGTTTTAAGGATCTGCTGGGAAGATTTGGAGCGAAGTTCTCCCACGCCGAAGAGCACGTGGATGTATATTATAATAATCCAGATCTACGCGATTTCAGGGTGAGCGATGAAGCACTGAGGCTTCGACGAGTGAACAACCTCGTTCTGCTCACATACAAAGGGAAGAAGATCGACAGTATATCAAAGTCGCGTCTGGAGATAGAGTGTGCTATCTCCTCATTTGAAGAGATGGATGCCATCTTGAAGTCTCTCGGTTTTCTTCCAGTTGGAGAAGTTGTGAAACATCGGCATATCTACCTCATCGAAGAACTCACCATCTGTGTAGATGAGGTTAGAAATCTTGGATCGTTCGTCGAGGTTGAACTCGCCTCCAGTGATGAAAGCGGCGTTGAAAATGGTGTTAGACGAGCCATCGGGCTGCTGGAACAACTCGGCCTCTCAAAGGATGATCTGATTCGAAGATCGTACCTTGAGATGATGTTGGGTGGGCGATCGTGAATGACTTTTTTACTTGTGTCGGCCACATCAGGGCTCGATGAGATGCAATGCCTACCAAGTTGGTAATTATATCAACCAAGAAACTTATGCAAGATTAATATAATAGAACTGCAGTTTTAAAATTTAGGAAACTGATAATTGACAAAGAGGTTTTATAAATGCAAATTGAATTTGGAAATGGAAAGCATATGCTGTATCGTTATTTAGTTCCAGATGTCATTATTTTTCCATTTCCATGACCATGGATCTAAGTTTTTCTGGCAGGTTGTTTGGATTATCTGTCACGGGTGGAACACCTGGCTGTTCTGTTTCTTGAAGTATTTTCTGTCCTTCTTTGCTTATCACGAGTTTCACAAATTCTACGGCCTTTTGTGGGTTCTGCGTGTTTTTTGATATTGTTATTGCGTAGAAGATCGGTTTTCCTACTCGTTCGGTTCCAATTGATGCAAATCGTTGAAATCCAAGCTGGACTGTAACCTTGTTATAGGTGCCTTCGTGTTCGGTGGAGCTCAGGTCGATTTCGGGTGGGAGGTCGACGAATCGAAGTTGCATGCTATTACGTCGTCAAATATTGTCTGATCACTTGTATGTTTCGATGTGCTATCTGTGCTTTCGGTGGTGAGCGCTTGTTTTCTGTAGGTGTTGTAAGATTGAAGTAGGGTGGGCACACAACAAAGCTGCTGGCATAAGCCGTTGCAGGGAGGAGACAAGAGGAAGCTATGGTACCACCCATTTTGTTTTTCTTAGAGTTGTGTGCAAGCGTAGTGTTATTCGGTGCAAATCTAACAGCTACGCCTGCACATAACCGGGATGTGCTGCCAAACATAGGATCATGGGTGTCGATGCAATGTTTTTTGATCACAGCCCTTGTTATGTTTATACAAACATAAGCATCCTTAATAAGTGTTTCGAAAATATACAAAATATGTTAATTATTAATATATTGTAATTTTAATGTGATCGGCAATCGCTACTCACAGATATAAAAATAGGGTAAAACTAATATTAGAAAACGAATATTACAAAACCGAAATCTGGAAATCAGTGCATTCGCCCCACACAAGACGAATGAAAACGCTGATATCCAGAGGAGAACCCAAGTGGACGGAGGTAACAATGAAAATAATAAGATCAAAGATTCTGCTCATAAGCATCCTGGTTGCAGTCACGGCAGGCATGGGATGCACAGAAAACAGCGGAGGAGAAATCGTATATGACGAGTTATCACTCACAGAACTCCTCGCAAATAGCAGCGCATACACCAACAAACATGTCTGTGTCGAAGGCGAGATCAGTGATGGACTGCTTGGCGAAAAAATCAAGCTTGATAACCTCTCAACCACACTGGACGAATACAGGAATGCTGGCATCTATGCAAAGCTCTATGGAACCTTTAACGACCATGGCGGGGCACCAGCGTTGAGGGTGGACCACGTGGAACCAGTTCTCACGATCGCCATCGAAAATGAGACCTATCACTCAGGCGAGACAATGTCTGTGAACGTAACTGTCTTCACCGAAAAAGAGATGCCAGGTGTAGCAATAACAGTCTCAGGAATCACAAATAAATTGGACAGAAATACGATAAATGAAGTTAAATATATAAATCTGAGCCAGGGTGAAAACCAGATACCTTTCACATTCACTACACCAGCATGCACGCGTTGTGCCAAACTCGATCCAGGTCTACACAACGTAACAGCAAGCATTTTGATGAATGGTGAGACCAAAAGCGCCAGAATTTCGATGATACTTGAAAAGTGAGTTCATGCAGAGAAGTATAAAACTTTAATGTGGTTGCTCACTCCTCGCTCGAATGCTGTTCACAGATCACGTAGTTATGCTTCACAAACTCATAGTTATACTTTATCTGCAATAAAAATATAGGAAGACATATGGTCTGTGTGTGCCATATACACAACAAAGCGCAGGGTATTACGGAGATCTTCATAAGAGTTCTACCATTACTCCTGTTAGTTCTCCTGCTCCTGCCTCTACCAGCAAGCGCTGACACCCCTGTCAGCGTGGAATACTTCTATGATTCACTCTGCTCGAGATGCGAAGACGCTCGCCCGGTGATCGAAGAAGTCGTTGGCAGATACCAGGAAAAAGTTTGCTACCAGACCTACAATCTCCAAAACGACGAGGGGCTCTCGAAAGCAAAGAGCTCTGGAGTCTTCGAAGTTCCAAGCATCGTAATAGATGAAACTGCTCTTATCAGCTATGAAGACTACAATGGCAATGCCACACTGCTCGAAGAACTCCTTCTTGAAGAGATCGGAGAGTCCCTAAGAGCAAAACCAGAGATAGCAATCGAAAAGAGGCCAGAGAAGAGATCTGCAGCACCTGGGGATGTTATCAACGTCACAATCACCTTCACAAACGCGGGCAACAGGACTGCACAGATCAGCGCAACTGAACTCCTCACTCCAAACGCAACACTCCTCAGCGGAGAGACCACGTGGAACGCAAGCCTCAAGCCCCAAGATAGTGCTTCCTACACCTACCGAGTCAGAGTGGAAGAATCAGGACACGGCAAACGAGTGCTCTCAACAACAATCCTCTATCTGAACGATTCAAGCTTTGTATCCGAAGACGTGACAGTAAACGTGAGACCAGAACTCTCGTCACATTCAATCTTTATCGTGGGATTATTTGCTGGATTAAACCCATGTCTCTTTGCAGTAATTGCATTCATAGCAAGTATCGCCCTT
>Ga0180301_10004983_pt1 | contig 10221 bp, 9 predicted proteins | sample GuaBasSediGuay16_FD_121797 | JGI IMG/M metagenome (GOLD analysis project Ga0180301, IMG submission 121797) | Subseafloor sediment microbial communities from Guaymas Basin, Gulf of California, Mexico - Guay16, Core 4569-2, 12-15 cm | ecosystem: Environmental > Aquatic > Marine > Hydrothermal... | reverse complement strand
GTAACCTCATACTCGGGCGCCTCCCGGCTCCCTCCATCTAAGTACTCCTCGAGGCCCAGCATCTCGACCAGCATCCTCCAGCGCCCCTGCCTGCTCTCAGCCCAGTACTCCCTATCCCTCAGGTCGCTGAGCGACAAGCCGGTGATTCTACGCGCCTCCCTACACAGGTACTCGACGATGTGCATGTAGCCTCAGCCTCCAGCTCGCTCCTAGCCTAAAAAGAGTTGACTGCCTGGCCAGCCCTAGGCGCCTGCAGCTGGCCTAACGCCCCTGGCCTCGATGGCCTTGACCAGGACGAGACCGGTGGCTGAGCCTATCAGGCCGCCGGCAGCGTGGAGCAGTGAGAAGGTGAGCACAGGCACTCTACCGCCCATGAAGAATGCCCCTATTAACAGCCCGGCAATCCAGGTGGAGGCCATGCCCAGCGCCAGGAGCAGGGCTGGACCGAGCCTGGGCGAGAAGCACCGCTCGTAGCCGCAGGCGCGGGTCAGCAGGTCGAAGACTACGCTAGCTGCGGTGAAGCCCAGGAAGTGGATGGCGCCCGGCCTTAGGGCGAAGTTGAGGATTGTGGCTATGATGCCTATTAGGGTCGCCGTGCCAAGCCTCCTCACCCACCACACGCCCAGCATCAGCGAGACTATTGCTAGGAGGTCGCAGAGGAAGGGCATGTGAGTCAGCCTCCAGAAGATGGGGGCTAGAGTAGCGTTGAGCACGGACCACAGCGCGGCGCAGAGCGCTATTATTGACACGTCAGAGGCCCTCAAGGCCACGCGCATCCCTGGGGCAGGCCTTTTATAAGTATTACCTTTGAGGAAATAGGTAATACTGTAGCAGAGATTTAAGGGGGTTTACAGCCCATACCTCGATGGGGATTAGGGCAGCTATAGACACCGACATTGGAGACGACATAGATGACGCGCTGGCGCTCGCCCTAGCTGCGAGATCCCCCGAGCTGGAGCTAGTCGCGGTCACCACAGTTTACGGTGACGTGGAGACGCGGGCTAGGCTGGCAGCTAAGCTGTTAGAGGCCCTCGGGAGGGACGTGCCCGTGGCGCCGGGGTCCTCCAAGCCCCTGTACGGCGAGGCTCCCGGGAGGCCCCCAATCTACTCGACGGCTCTGGGCAGCGGGGATAGCTACTCTAACGTCGTGGAGAGGCACGCTGTAGACCTCCTAGAGGAGCTCGTGGAGGGGGGAGGGGTAGATGTGATCATAACTCTGGGCCCCCTGACGAACCTGGCTCTCCTGTTCATGAAGCGGCCCGACCTGGTGGGGAGGGTTAGGCTAGTGACGATGGGCGGGGCATACTCGCTCAACACAGCTGAGTATAACATAAGGTGCGACCCGGAGGCTGCCAGGGCGGTTATAGGCGCGAGCTGTGAGAAGATCCTAGTGGGGCTGGACGTCACGCTGAAGTGCGTTATGAGCGATGAGATGCTCCAGGAGCTCTACGCGGGCGGCGAAGAGTATAAGGAGGTGTTGGCGGCCTACACCAGGGCGTGGAGAGCCTGGGCTGGGCATAACCCTATTCTCCACGACCCCCTGGCAGTGGCGGTATCCTTCAACAGCGGGCTCGTGAGCCTGGAGCCTGCGCACGTGGAGGTGGAGGTTCAGGGGCGCTACACGAGGGGCTACACCGTCATCACGGGCGGTGAGCCCAATGCCGAGGTGTGCAGAGAGGTGGACGTCGAGGCCTTCCTGAGGCTGTTTAGAGAGAGGGTGCTCTAGAGGAACTCGTCCAGCGTCGAGCTCCGCGGCCTCCTCCTGAGCACCCTATCCAGGAACTCGTCCCTGACTGGCTCGTAGGCCCTCCTGTAGAACTCCTGAGGGTCCTCCAGCACGCTTCGGGGGAACTGCCTCAGGTACTCGAGGGCGCGCCTCCAGGCCTCCTCGTAGGGCACAACCCCGCTTATCGCGCTAGCCACCTGCCTATCGTAGTCAGCGGGCCTCTGCTCCACGCCGCCCATCACGAACCACCCATCCTCCGACACGTACACCTCTTCGCCGGCGACCTTAACCCGCTTAACCGCCTTCCTGGGGGCTCTCGTGCCTGGGGGGCGGGCGCCGGGCCTCGCTCCCCTGCCGCGCCTCTTCGCCCACGCGTAGAATATCGCCCTGTTGAGGCCGAATGACTTGGCACGCTCCAAATCCCCCATCAACAGGTAATACCTAGCAGCCTGCAACAACGCCATAACCTGAAACCTGCCCAGCCTGCCCCTCCGCTCTTCAGCGCCCACGCGAGTCCTGACCGGGGATGAGGGCTGGAGCCCCCCCAGCGCCCTCAGGGCCTCGAGGGCCAGCTGATCAGCCTCGCCCTCGCGGTGCTCTCTCCACCTCGTGTCATGCTTGAAGTTCGTTAGATCTGCCCAGGATGGATCGAAGGAGTCTAGCTGATCGGGCTTGAAGCACACGGCCACCTTATCGACTCTCCTGTGGACTGAGAGGGGGACTGTGAATACTCTCTTGTGCTCCATCAGGTTCTCAACCTTCAGCACAGCGTGTTCCGAGGCTAGGCGGAGCAGGCTCTCCTTGAGCTTGTGCAGGGAGTACTCAACTATCGCGTGAGCTGCCTTGAGGGGCGTCACCCTCGCGAGGAGCTCAGCCGAGAGCGCCCCTTCGTGTATGTGGACGTGCACGCCCTCGCCGGACCACTTCAAGTAAACTGACTCGGTGACGCCGTGCTCTTCGAGGAACTCGACTATGAGCCTAGCCGCCTCTACGGCCGCCTCCCAGTCCTCGAGGGATGCGTCTACATCCCAGCTTGGCGTAACTGCCACGACATTCCCCGGATCCTCCACGTCCTCCCTGCGCTCAGCTCGCCGATAGATACCGACTGTCGCGTATATGGACCTGAGGTTGAGCCCCCTGAAGCTCCTGACGAGGGCCTTCAGGTCATGGGGGGATGACACAGTGATGGGCCTACCCCTCCACCACCTGATGAACACCCTCCCCTCAGCGCCCTCGCCCTCCAGCGCTAGCCACCTATTCCTCGAGAAATCCGCAATCTCCCTAGCCACCTCGTCCCTGTAGTAGTGTGCCTCTATCCGGGGATCCACGCTTAATGTAGAGGCGGGCCCCCTGATAAGGCTTTGAGGAAGTGAAGTACTTAATACCTCCACGCGCCGTATGCCGCTGTGGGAGGACGGGGTGATCAAGGCTGGTTAAGGCCCCTCGCAGTTCTAGTCGCAGCCTCGTTCGTAGTGAACTTGGGGTTCTCGGCGATGAGCCCGCTATTCCCCTACCTGGTGCTGGCTATCAAGGGGGTGTTGAGGGAGCCTCCCGAGGCTGCGGGCACCGTGGAGGCGCACGCGGGTGCCGTGGAGCTGGGCGCCCTAATGGCGGCATTCATGGCGGCTAGGGCGCCTGTCGCCGGGCTCGTTGGTTTCCTGAGCGATGCGCTCGGCAAGAGGGGGGTCATAATGCTCGGCATGGGGATCTACACTGCTGCCGCCCTAGGCTTCCTAGCATTCAACGACCTGACTGCATTCGTAGGCCTGAGGGCGCTGCAGGGAGTGGCTTCGGCGATGGTGTGGCCCGTGGCTGAGGCATACCTGGCTGAGGTCACCCCGAAGTGGTCGAGGGGGAAGGCGATCTCAATATACTCGTCGTCGATGCTCATAGCACAGGTTGCTGGCCCGAGCCTCGGGGTGGCTGTGTATAAATTATGCCTAGCTGCTGTGGGGCCTGGGGGCCTGATACTGGCGCTTAAGGCCCCCATGGCCCTGCTGGCGGCCACGTGCGCGGCGTCTACCATAACTCTACTGCTCCTACCACCCATCTCGAGGGGCTCGACGCGTGTTGAGGGGCTGCGCGGCGTCATCAGGGGGCTCAGGGACCTGCCGCCCACAGTGTCCCGCAGCCTAAAGGTGATGTACATCAACGGCCTCGTGAATGGGCTGGCCATGGGGATCCTGAACACGGCGGCAGTAGCTTACGTAGTCGAGGAGGTGGTGAGCGACCCGCTGTACATTGGCATCTTCTTCACGGTGTTCTCCCTCGTGGCGGTGCCCGCGACTATGCTGGCCGGCTGGCTCACAGATCGCGTGAGGAGGAGGAAGCCGGTAGCACTGGTCGGGTACTTCGCCGGGCGCGCTGCTATGTTCCTCTTACCCCTGACGAGGAGCTACGTGCTCCTGCTGGCTGTCGGGGTCCTCATCAGCATGGTCTTCAGCCTATCCGCGCCGAGCATGCGCGCACTTCAAGCCGACCTAGCGCCCCCAGGCTTGAGGGGCACGGTATTCGGCGTACAGCAGCTCTTCTACAACTCGGGCGTGCTAATGGGAGCCCTCATGGGGGGCTACATAGTCGAGGCTTACGCTGAGAGGAGCTTCAGGCTCCTCGGCTATGATCTCACAGGCTACATAGTACCCTTCTGGCTAGCTGGAGGGATGGGCCTCCTAACTGCCTCCCTCTTCGCCCTCTACGTGGAGGAACCCTCCCCGCATCAGGATTAGGAGGCCGCGAGCATGTACAGGCTGGAGCCATGTAGCCTCCATACGTGTCTGGACGCCGCACTCGAGCCACGTATGGGCTCTGCGCCCAGGGCGTATACCCGTATCCCTCGTCCGAAATGTTTAAATAATATGGTCTCATTTAAGATAACGGGGCAGCCGGGCCCTAAACGACCCCCCGGTAGTACATCACACAAAATCAAGCATGTAACGCTCACGGTCTTTAAGCGAACATTGAATTAATGCCTTCGTGGATGAAGGCAGGTAAGGTTGGCCCCCGCGGGGGTGAGGGGGACTCCCGGCTGCCCCTCAACGCTTTTTGCTCTGCACGATTCTCGCAGTATGGGTGATGATTTTGGCTACCTGCCGATGGGTGAGGCCTCCCGGCCTTAACTGACTTAATAGGGTCCTCGCCGTGGGCATGTGGCCTCGAGGAGTCTTGAGAGGAATCTCAGGTTGATCTACGTCAGGGCGTTCGCGGCCTCGGCTAGCATTGGTATGTCGGCCCCCTTCGCCGGTCTCTACGTGGCTAAGCTGGGCGCCTCGTCGCTGCAGCTCGGCATGCTGCACTCGCTCTCGAACCTGGCCTCGACCGTGCTGCAGCCAGCGTGGGGGTACCTGGCCGATAGGGTGAGGCGCAAGAAGTACCTGGTGTTCGCCGGCGGCCTCGCGGCCTCAATCGCGCTAATGCTAGTAACGGCGGTTAAAGACGCCGAGTGGGCTATCGCGCTCCTGACCGCTAGGGCTCTCGCAGCCTCCTTGACGCAGCCGGCGTGGACCGCCCTGCTCGGCGCAATCCTGCCGCCAGCGATGGTGGGCAGCGTGGTGGCGCGGCTTAACCAGTGGGCGAGCGTCGGCTCGCTGGCGGCAACCCTGGCTTCTGGCGCGGCTTCGAGGGCCTTGGGCGTGAGGGGGGTGGGCGAATTCGCGATCCCCCTGACGCTGGCGGGAGCCGCCGGTGTCGTAGCTGCAGTGTCCGTGCTGCCGCTCAGGGAGGGGGAGGCGGCTGCTGAGAGGAGGCCCCTGAGGGAGGTGGTGAGGATGGTTGTGAGTGATGCCGAGTATATGAGGTTCGTGGCCCTCAACTTCGGGTATGGCGCGTTCATGTCAATGGCGTGGCCAGCCTTCACCTACTCCACGGCCATCGAGGCTGGCTTTGGAGTATTCGAGCAGGCTGTGAGGACTGTGGTGGGCAGCGTGATGGGGATAGCCACCCAGCAGTTCCTGAGGGGGAGGATAGACAGGTGCGATAAGTACAGGCTGCTAGGCTTGGGGAGGACTATGCTAGCAGTCTACCCCCTAGTCTTCGCGGCAGCCCCATCCTTCTGGCCCATCCTAGCCGTCACAGTGGTCGGGGAGGTCTTCGTCCAGGTGAGCATGACAGCCATCGCAGCGCTGCTGCTGGAGCTCCCGCCGAAAGGGCTAGTGGGTAGTTACACTGCTGTCTACAACCTGTTGACAGGCCTGGCATTCTCGCTGGGCTCCGCCCTAGGGGGCCTAGTTATGGAGTTCGCATCCCCCTGCCTTGGCCTCCCGCTGAGCGTGGACATGGTCTTCCTCACCTCGGCTGTGGGGAGAATAGTTTTTGGGGTCCTCCTCATGAAGTCGTTCAGGGAGAGGAGTTGAGGATACTCACAGTAGTCAGCGAGTCCTCCTCCAAGTCCATTAAGCTGGCTGTAGAGCTGGCGAAGCTCACGCGCGGCTCGCTGGTATTCATGTACGTCCTGAGGAGGGGCGTGGTGAGGGGGAGGAGAGTCTGCATCGACGCGCTAGTGCCAGCTGAGGAGGGGATCCAGGTGCACGCGCCATTCTCAGGCCTCTTCAAGAGATTGACGGTGGCGGCCTTCGAGAAGCTGGAGGAGTGCTTAGCTCTCGCCAGGGAGGAGGGCGTAGAGGCTAAGGTAGTGGTGTGTGAGGGGGAGTATGCGCCCACAGTAGCTGAGGAGGCCCGGAAGGGCTACGACCTAGTCGTGCTGTCCTACGTCAAGCTAGACAAGCCCCTCAGGGAGGTGCTTGAAAGGATAACAGCGCCCGCCCTGCTCGTGAAGGAGGCCTACCCCGACTAGGACAGCTCGCCCTCCTCCAGGCTCGCCAGCAGCTCATCCAGCCTGGCAGCCGCGAAGCCGACCACGTAGTCGCCAGCCCCGTACGTGATCAACACCTCATCCCCCACCTTGACCAGGCCGCACGGGAATATCGTGTAGGGCCGGTCCCCCACCACCTCGTAAGGAGCGCGCGGCTCCATGATGTAGTGGGGCGTGACCGCCTCTACAGCGACTCCACGCGCTGAGAGCCTTAGCCGCACCGCGAAGACCCTATAGACGATCCCCTCCCTATCCACGGCGTGGACTAGTGCCACAACAGACTCCGCGCCTACCTGAAGGGGGGGTGCCGCCCAGCCTAGCTTGCTCTCGAAGGGCGCGGGCCTCAACACCTCAAAGCCCCCCTGCACCTCAACCTCCCTAAGCCCTGCTCCAGCCGTCAGCACCGAATCGTCGAGCATGCTCACGACAAGGTGGAACGAGCCGCTGAGCAGGTGGGGCCTGTGGAAGAGGTAGAGGCGCTCCCCGACTTCACAGAGGAAGGCATCCTTATCGCTCACCAAGCCAGCCCCCTGAGGCAGCTTGAAGACTAGGCGTTTCTCCCACCTCCCAGCTTCGCGGACTGCTGTGACGGGCAGAGTCTTCTCAATCTGCGCCTCGGGGTCGAAGTAGCTTAGCGTCCTCCCCGTGTACGTCATGTAAGGCCTGCCCCCAATGCTGTAGACGCGGGGGTCCTCCGCCCCCCATATGTCGAAGCGCGTTGAGGGGGTGACCACGACGTCTCCCACGTAGCTGTTAAGGCTCACGCCGCCCCCCTCCAGGTCCTCGAGGGGGATCCTCAGCTCAACTATGCTGCTGACGTACTTGTAGTAGCCAAGTACTATGCGGGGGTAGACGTAGAGTTCCTCCCCCGCGAGGCGCGCCCCCGCGTTGAAAGCCGTGAGGGGGTGGGGTACTGGGTAGTTGCGCAGTATTATCCTGGAGGGGCTGAGCACACCCCGCCTCTCGAAGATATCCCTCGTTACGTTCTGCCTGACCTCGCCAGCCTCCCTCATGCCCTCAGCTGGCTGGAATAGCTCCTCCACGTCGAGCCCCAAGCCACCAGCGGAGTGTGAGACACATAACTTTATCTCCCAGGGCTTGAGAGGTGTGTGAGATGTGGCACGTGCACGGAGTCCTGGTAAATCTCCTGGGCCTAGTGCTAGGGCTGGCGGTCATAGCAGCGCTGATCGTGATCGGCCTCCTCATAATAATACTGCTAGTGAAGGCCTTCATAATGCTCCTCCCAGCGGGGCTCGTAGCGGCAGCCATATGGCTTCTGACAGGCGACCTGGGGCTAGCGGCCATAGCCTTCGTAGTGGTAGCGCTCCTATCGCTCATCAAGCTGCTCTAGCAGTAGCTACTGACGCGCACAGGACGCGTCCAATAGCCTGTTAAAGCAGTAATTACCGGAGGCTTAAAGCCCTAAACATGCTCCTCCAGCTTGCAGAACTATTCGTCGAGTAACTCTCTTCACATGAAGCCCATCGGCCCTCTTCCACGAGGGGGTTTGGAGCCCCCCTGAGCAGGTGTGGGCGTCACGCTATATAACGGCCGCGTGGTTTGAGGCTTGTGAACTCGAGAGAGAGGGCGGTTAGGGCGCTGAGCCTTGAGGAGCCGGATAGGGTCCCGGTCTTCGATTATGATGTGAACTCGCCGGTTGCTTCCAAGATCCTCGGCAGGACTGCGTACACGGGGATAGGGGCTAGGGCCTACTCCCTCTACTACGACTTGCTGCTCAAGGGGAGGAGGGACGAGCTGGTCAAGAGGAGGATGGAGGACTGGGTTGAGCTCTACGAGCGGCTTGACCTTGACATAGTGCCAGCCCGCCTCGTCTGGCCGCGCTCGGTGGACTACAGGAGGCACCTCAGGAGGGTCTCCAGTACCGAGTACCTGTGGGAGTGGGGCGAGGTCGGCGGCTTCAAGGTCTGGTACCTGGAGAAGCTGGACTTCGAGACGGACTTCGCTTCTACCGTCGATTCCTGGCTGAGGAGAGGCGGGCTGGAGGCGCTTGAAGCCTACGTCAAGTCGCTTGAGGAGAGCGGGCCTGAGGTGGGGGACTACTCCGCCTTTGAGCTCATAGAGTACGTGGTGAGGCGGGTTGGCGATAGGAGGCTGGTGATGGGGGACGTGGGCAGCGGCAGCTTCCCCGTGGGCCACGACTGGTACCACGTGTTCGCCAAGGCTCTTTACAAGCGCCCAGACCTTGTGAGGAGGCTGATAAGCTGCTCCGTGAGGAGGGCTGAGGAGGCGATAAAGGTCGCTGTGGACCTGGGGGTCGAGGCTGTGAGCTGCGGCGCTGACATTGCGGGCATGGACGGCCCCCTGATCTCCCCGAGGCACTTCAGGGAGTTCATCCTCCCAGCCCTGAAGAGGGTCACAGACCTCTGCCACAGGCTGGGCGTATTCTTCATAAAGCACACTGACGGCAATGTGAAGCCCATAGAGAGGGAGTTCATGGTGGAGTCCGGCATCGACGGCTACCTGGCGGTGGAGCCGAGGGCTGGGATGGACATAGGAGAGCTCAAGGAGAAGTACGGGGACAGGGTCGCGCTCCTCGGCAATGTAGACTGCGCCTACACGCTAGTCTACGGCTCCGAGGAGGACGTGAGGAGGGAGACGCGCGCCGTGATAGACGCGGCGGCGGGCGGCGGGGGGCTCGTAGTGGCCTCCAGCAACTCCATACACTCCGGCGTCAAGGCTGAGAACTTCCTGGCAATGATCTCGGAGGCTAGGAGGTATGGCGTCTACCCCCTGAGGAGGAGGGGAGGGGGCCGCGACTACAGGGGCAGGGTAGTTAGGGCGAGGCCCCTCGAGGGCTTCGAGGCCGATGAAGAGGGGAACGTGTGGAGGAGCTACCTGCTCGAGGTTGAAATCACCGGCAGGAGTAAGCGGTGGCCAGCCCCCCTGGAGAGCGGCGGCGCGAGGAGGGGGAGGGCTAAGCTCGTGAGGAAGTGCTCCAGGAGCTGGCACATCAGGGAGGGCGTCTTCGTGTCCATATCCCCCGAGGAGCTGGCCTTAGCGTCAGCTGGCCTGTGCTAAATGTCATTAGGCGCTAGCCCACATTCATCAGGATGCTGGCCAAGATCTGGGAGGAGGTAAACAGGATCTGGGTGATCGATACCCATGAGCACATCTATCCCTACCACGTGATAGCGGAGAGGGAGCCCACGATATTCGAGATCCTCGAGGGCAGCTACGTGTCGTGGATCGTGGAGCTGCCTAGGAAGGGCGACTACAGGGCTCTTGCGGAGAGGCTTAGGAGGGTTAGGGGCAGCGCCTTCCTCAGGAGCTGCATCGAGGCCCTCAAGGACCTATACGGGGTTGACATCAGCGACCTGAGTGAGGAGAGCCTGAGGCTTGCGTCCCAGGCGATAAGCGAGGCCTACTCAGATAAGGGCTGGCAGAGGGAGGTCCTCAGGCGGAGGGCTAGGATTGTCAGGTGCGTGCTGGACCCATACTGGGACCCGTGGATTGAGGACTACGATGAGGAATGTTTCGCGCTAGCCCTGAGGATAAATATGTTCCTCTTTGGCTACAACAGGAGGGCGAGGGACCATAACGGGAACTCCCCCTACGACCTAGCTGAGAAGCTGGGCTTCCAGGTAGAGAGCTTTGACGACTACCTAGGCTTCATAGATCGCGTACTTGAGCTGGCTAAGGGGAGGGGCTACGTCTGCCTGAAGTCAGC
>Ga0180301_10004982_pt1 | contig 10221 bp, 9 predicted proteins | sample GuaBasSediGuay16_FD_121797 | JGI IMG/M metagenome (GOLD analysis project Ga0180301, IMG submission 121797) | Subseafloor sediment microbial communities from Guaymas Basin, Gulf of California, Mexico - Guay16, Core 4569-2, 12-15 cm | ecosystem: Environmental > Aquatic > Marine > Hydrothermal... | reverse complement strand
TCCTTAGCTAATTTTGTTTTAAAAACCTTTCACTGTACCACTAATGACCAGATCGCCTTCTCACCGGAATTTACCAACTGTAATGATTGTGGGAGGACAGAAAGAGGGATCAGGGAAAAATGTAGTTATTGTGGCTCTCGGAGAGTTGAAGGAATTACTCGGATAACCGGGTATTTCACTAAGATTTCTAGCTGGAATAAGGGAAAAATTGGAGAATTGCATGATCGGTATCGGAATCAGGAATACTTTCTAACGGGAACAGATTCAAAAATTATGGTGGCTTGACCTTTTGAGAAAGGAGGAACATATGGAAAAAGTAAAACTTTTCTGGAAAGCTGAATGTCCTCAGTGTGGAAATGCTAAAATAGTAGGAGATCAACTAAAGCAAGAAGGATTAATTGTATACGATTATGATCTTGACACCCCGGATGGTCTGGCAGAAGCATCTTATTATGGAGTTCTTTCTACTCCTACGATAATAATTGAAGATGAGGAAGAAAACACCATAGCTTCGTTTTCGGGTCAAGTTCCTACTCCTTCTGAGGTGAAAAAGGTTATTTCCAAGTATAACCATTAAGTTCCTCCTTCCCTAATCGGGATTTTCCTCGATTAAGGGATTTCCCCCCAACCCCTCCTTACTGTGAAGGGGGTATTTATTACCCCCTTCCGCCTTTTTTGAATAGGATGAATTCTCCTCAACGATAAATAGTAAGTAATCTCAATGAATCAATTAACGGAAGCTATACCCATCAAAGGTTTTTTAGAAACTTCTTTTCTTGACTGGCCGGGTAGAATTGCTTCGGTAATCTTCCTTCCTTTTTGTAACTTTCGTTGTCCTTATTGTCAAAATACCAGTCTGGTATTGAATCCTCAACTTCTCAAGGACATTCCTTTGAATCAGGTACTCAAGCGGCTTAAGGAACTCAAGGAATGGATTGATGGAGTCTGTATTACCGGTGGAGAACCAACCATTCATAAGAGCCTGATAGAATTTATTAGGGAATTTAAAAATAGAAATATTCCCGTAAAACTAGATACCAATGGGAGCAACCCCCAAATGATAGCGACCCTTTTAGCTGAAAGGTTAGTTGATTGTATTGCCATGGATGTTAAGGCCCCTCTTAATAATGATTCCTATGCTCGATTAACGGGAGTGACTGCTAACTTAAAAAACATTAAAAAAAGCATTGAACTAATCCGAAATAGCACTATTGAAACAATATTTCGAATCACAGTAGTCCCGGGAATGCTAACCGAAGAGGATATTTACCAGGTAGCAAAAGAACTTTATCCGGTTAAGAAGTTTATCCTTCAGCAGTTCAGCCCGGAAAATCCTTTAAATCCAGAGTTGAAAAAAGTAGTCCCTTGGCCTCAGGAGAAAATAGAGCGGGTCCAGAAGAAGGTGAATCAAATTGTGGGAGGAAACCAAGAAAGTTTATAGTTGCTTTTAAGGGTTGCTTTACCCTCGCTCATTCAGATTTAGGTAGGACTTAGCCTCATTGCTCTAAGAAGGATATTGCTTCGCGAATTTGAGAGGCATGAGGATGGTTAGGAGCAAGTTCAATTACTTTCTTTAAATGGATGAGGGCATTGGAGGCATCATTCAAGTTATAAAGGTAGATAAGTCCTAACTTCAAATGAGACTCGGGGTGGCTAGGCTTGACCTTTAAGGCTTGTTGGAAGCTGGCAATTGCTTGGTGAAATTGTTTTTGCTGTAAATAAAGATTGCCTAAATGGAAATAAGCATCAAGATAATCGGATTTAACTGCTGTAGCCTTTTTAAGTGCCTCGACAGCGGAATTATTTTTCCCCGTTTTATGAAATATGACTCCTAAATTGAACCAAGCTTCAGCAATGGAAGGGTTGAGTTTGAGAGATTCTTCAAACTCTTTTTGCGCGGCCTGATAATCTCCCTCGATTACATAAAGTTTACCTAAGTTATAATGGACATAGCCATTTTGAGGATCTATTTTAAGAGCTTTTTCAAATTGAATCTTCCCTTTTTCAACCTCTCCCTTTTTCATATAGATCTTTCCTAGGCTATTAAGAGCATCTGCATGATCCGGAAAGATGCGGATTACCTCCTTGTATTCCTTTAGAGCTTTGTCAAGCTTACCCGTTTCGGTAAAAATTGAACCCATCAAATAATGAGATTCCACGTGATTGGGATCAAGTTTTAATATTGCCATAAGCTGCTCAATAGCTTGGGAGTAAGCTTTTTTGTCATAATAAATATTGGCCAAGTTGTAGCGAGCATTGATAAAGGAAGGATCAAACCTTATTGCAGTCTCAAACTGTTTCTGAGCCTTTTCAATTTCTTCGGTTATTAAAAAACAGTTACCTAAGTTATAATATGATTTGGCAAAATCAGGCTCAAACTCCAGGGCCTTTTGGAAAGCTGAGATTGCTTTCTGGATATCTCCACTATCTTTATAAGCATTTCCCATATTGTAATAAGCTTCCGCAAAATCAGGTTTTATTTTGATAGCTTCCTGATATTCTTTTAAAGCAAGTTCATGGTTTCCTTCTACATTATATACATTTCCCAGATTATTGTGAGCTCGGTAGGAATTATAAAAGATGTCAATCGCCTTGAGAAACATTTCCTTTGCTTTTTCCATTTCTCCTTGGCGGTAATACGTCGCTCCTAGGCTAGTATATGATTCATGATCTTTGGGGTTAAGTTCTATCGATTTTTTGAATTCAATTATTGCTTTTTCGTATTCTCCCCGGTCACTAAGAGCACTTCCCAGGTTAAAGTGAGAACGAAAAGTCTCGGGTGATTTGGCTACCGTATCCTTCCAGAGAGTAAAATTACTGTGCCAGATTTTGTCCCGCTCCATTGTAAGGGCCAAATAACAACTCAGGATTGCTATGGTTAAAAAGGTCCTCGTTACAAAAAGGAAAAGGGATTGCTTTTTAAATATTTCCGGAAGGTTACGGATAAGGATCAGGGCCACCAAAAGGCAAAAACCCAAAGAGGGGATATAAAGCCGTTGCTCTGCTAAAGGGCGGCCAGACATAAATTTTATGTTTATAACTGGAAGCAAGGTGACAAAGAACCAGGTGATGGCAAAACCTTCTTTTTTGGGGGGGAGATAATATTTAAAAAAGATAGATAAAATTAAAATTAAAATGGAGATCGAAAGGATTAAAGATGAATTAAAAAGTGATAAAGGAATCTCGATCAGCCTTTCAGCATTTAATTTAATGGGTAAAAGTATCATAGAAATATAGGAACTTATAGTCTGAATAATAAGGAACAGATGGATATCAGGATGTAATTTTATTTCATTGGGATCAGGTGGCAGACCTTTATTGATGATGATAAAAATAAAGAAAAGATAAAAGATCATGATGCCAAAAAAAGGAAGCAGACTGGGATAGAAGGTTTTATTTATCGATGAGGGTTGAAAATAGATAAGGTAAGTAAAAATGATTATTGGCAGGGTTATAGCAATTTCTTTACCCATAAGGGAGAGAATAAAACAGAGACAAGATAATATAAGCCAGGTAATTGACCTTGAATTAGTTATGGGTTGATTAGAAACTGGAGGGATGTATTTAAGATAAAATAAAAAGGCAAGTAAAAAGAAAAACAGTGAAAATAAGTCAGTTCGATTTTTTACCCAAGAAACTGATTCCACATGGATCGGATGGAGAGCAAATAAAAGAGAAGTGAAAAAAGCTAATTTTGGACTTTTAAAGAGCCTCGTTACTACTAAGTAAATTAATAGGACATTTAAAATGTGGAGAATTAGGTTGGTTAGATGGTAACCAAAAGGATGAAATTTCCAGAGATAATAGGATAATGACAGGGATACAGTGCGAAGAGGACGATATTGTCCTTTGGTTCCCGGATGGTTATATTTCCAGTAATAAGGGAGAAAAAAAGAGGGGATATTTTCAATCTTTCTTAGGTGAGGATTATCGAGAATGATCGGGTGATCATCCCAGACAAACTGGTGGTTTAAAGACCTTCCGTAAGATATGGTGGTGATGAGAATCAAAAGGAAAAGAGAAGCATACTTGGAAAAGAGCACGGGTGATTTTATCATAGACTTTTGATAGTTAAAATCAATTTTAATTGCTTTTTTTAGAGTCTCCTACTGAAAGGGAGGCAAGGTATTCTGGAGGAATGAGCAGAAAACATCAAGGTATGATAGGCTTTAGTAAAAAGCTATTCATAGTATTTTAAAATATTAAGACTAAGCCTTATTTTATCTTCGGTTGATAAATTTAAAAATCTTACCCCCATTCCGGGAGGAAATTTTCTTTCTGACCTCACTTTTTCTTCTTTATTAGCCCAAACTACTTCACCTAACACTTCCATTTCGTTCTCTTCATCAGGAAGGAATATTTTTAGATTAATAGTCTTTCCAGGGCTCAGTGGTTTTTTGGTTTTAATGAATAAACCACCTGGGCTAATATCAAATAGATAGCTGTTTACAAAAGCTTTTGGGGTAGAGTAAATAACTTTGAAATTTTGGGCAACTCGGATATATTCTCGACGTTTTCTAGGCACTTCTTGAGGAACTTCATCAAGGTCGGTTAAAAACTTGAACTTTTGAGGATCAAAATCATAACCACACCACGGACATTTTATAGTATCCGGAGCTATTTCTTTTGAGCAAGATGGACAGAAGGTTGACATTTCCTCTTTCCTCGAATTTTTTACCTCTTATTGTTTAGACCAAAAACTTAGTAACCAAATTAAATTAGTTGTTACTGAAAAATAACCCTTTCGCTTCTTAAAGCGAAATTTTCGACCCGTGCTAAGGCTCGGTCGTTCGAATCCCCAAACTCGGCCTACGGCCTCAAGCAGTGGGAATTCGCCCCTTAAAGGGGACACTCCCTTCGCCAAGACGGGTGCCCCAAAAATTTCGCTAATTTACGCTCAAGGGTCATTTTTCAGTGTGAACTAATTATCAGGAATTTCATGATCTTACATGAATTGAAGGTAATTGTAAAATAAATTTTAACCTTAACCATCGCCAAAATTGACTAATCGGAAAATAATTGCTCAAGAATCGTGAGTGAAAGTTCATCGAGCCTTTTTACTACCAGATCAGCTGTTTTCAGTTCAGAGGGAGGATTTGTGGTAGCCACCGCAATTACCTTCATTCCCCCAGCCTTTGCTGCCATTATACCCACATGGGCATCTTCGAAAACCACACAGGACTCTGGAGGAAGATTTAGTTTTTGGGCCGCAAGCAAAAAGACTTGAGGGTCAGGTTTCCCTTGGTTTACATCCTCAGCGGTTATTATTGCTTGAAAATATTTTGAAAAATCTAAAATCCTGAGAACAGTGGTGATATTTGACCGGGGTGTGGAAGATCCTATTGCGCAAGGTATATTGTTTATGCAAAGCATATCTAAGAATTTCTTTACTCCGGGTAACGGTGAAATCCCTCGCTCTAAGATAATTTCTCGATAGAACTCCTCCTTGAGATAAGAAAGCCTCTTTATCTCATTTTCATCCTCCGTCCATTTAAGCACTTCGGGAATGATGCTTTCATTTCTCATCCCAAAGCTCTTCCTAAAATAATTATTGGGAAGAGATCGGTTTTCCTTTTTAGCAAGGCGTTCCCAGCTTTCTTGATGATAGGAGGAGGAATCGATAATAACTCCATCCCAGTCAAATATAGCTCCAATATTTTTCTTTCGATCTTCCATGCTTACTCTACTTTTCTTTTCCAACTTGAAAGGCCTGAGCAATTGATTCTCCCAGGCGATAGTACTCTCTATTTGGCAAAGTGAAGATAAGAGGATCAATCTTTTTGGGATCAGCCTTGTCCTCGGTCAGACAATCTTCACTGATATGAGTTTCTATGATTTCTCCCACAACGAGGATATGACTGCCAAGATTTAAGGTATGTTTCAGTTTACATTCCAGGTTAACCGGGCATTCCTCAATAAGAGGCACTGTTTCTAGAAAACCATAAAAAGTTTTAAACATCTGAGACTTATCTTTTTTCTTTCCCGAATAAATTCCGCAGTAATCAACCTTCTTTACCAACTCAACAGAAGGAATATTGACTGAAAAAGCGCCCTGATCCAGTATTCCCTTCAAAGTATATCGGATTGGCTGTATACCTACAGTTAAAGCTGGTGGTTTGAATGCAGCAATTCCACACCAAGCAGCAGTCATGAAATTGGGTTTATTGTTTACCTGGGCACCGATCAAAGCCGCAGGCATAGGATAAAGTAATGTCTGAGGACCGAGTCTTTTTTTATTCATATTATTTTTCCTTTATAGAAGATTCTTATTAAAAAACAAATCACTTTTTCACTTACTTTTTTTGTAGGATTATAAATCTTGGTGGAAGAAAAATTGGTTTTAAGACACTAGTTAACTTTTTGTGCCCCCGACGTTCAGACATGAAAAAGAGTCAAATCGTAACGGCAATGGAAGATTCAAGTAATTCTTGGGAAGAGGGGAGGTATTTTCTTAAGCTTTGCTCCTGAAGGGAGACTCCCCCATTGATAATGTTTTGATAGATCTTGCTTGGCAATCGGTTCTTTGATTCCCAAAGCATCCCACATCTTTTCTCCAGTAGCAGGCATGAAGGGAAAGATAAATAGGGTGATTACCCGCAGGGTATCAAGGATGTTGTAAATAATACTACTTAATTGGTCCCTTTTCCCCTCATCTTTTGCTAATGAAAAAGGAGCAGTCTCATCAATATATTTATTCACCGCTGAAACAAGCTCCCATATTGCAATGAGCGCTTTTTGAAAAGCAAGCTCATTCATAGCTGCTTCTACTTTGAAAAAAGTTTTCTCCAAAATTTCTTTCAACCGATCGTTTCCTGACCCTGATGGAGGAACTTCTCCTTCAAAATACTTCATTGCCATAACCAGACTCCGATTGAAAAGATTTCCAAGGTCATTAGCAAGGTCACTGTTTATTCGATTCACCATTGCTTGATGAGAAAAGTCAGCATCTTGGCCGAATGGGACTTCCCGCATGAGAAAATATCGAACCTGATCAACTCCATACTCTTCGATTAATTTTACCGGATCGATAAAGTTTCCCAATGATTTGGACATTTTTTTCCCTTCGTTAGTCCACCAGCCATGAGCAAAGGCCTTTTTAAACAGAGGAATACCGACGGACATGAGGAATGTGGGCCAATATATGGTGTGATGACGGAGAATATCTTTGCCAATAAGATGAACATCCGCTGGCCAGTATCGGGCAAATTTATCCGGATCATTCAAATATTCTACTCCAGAAAGATAATTAATCAATGCATCAATCCAGACATAAATAACATGTTGAGGATTACCCGGAACCGAAACACCCCAGTGGAAGGAAGTCCTACTGATACTTAGATCCCTTAAACCTTCTTTAATAAACCTAATAACTTCGTTTCTCCGGGTTTCCGGCTGAATAAATTCAGGATTCTTTTCTATATGAGCCAATAGAGCATCTTGATATTTACCCATCCGGAAAAAATAACTTTCTTCTTGTAACTTATCTACATCTCTCCCACATTCCGGACATTTGCCTCCTTTAAGCTGGCTTTGAGTCCAGAAAGTCTCACACGGAGTGCAGTACCAATCTTCATATTTCCCCAAATAAATATCATCTTTTTCCATAGCTTTTTTAAAAAGGAATTGAACCACCTTTTTATGTCGGTCTTCAGTAGTTCTAATAAAATCATCATTTGATATATTAAGCCTTTTCCAGAGGTCTTGGAACCTTTTTACGACTCGATTAGCTAATTCAATGGGCTTTTCACCTGCCTCCTCGGCAGACTTTTCGACTTTCCGACCGTGTTCATCAGTTCCAGTTAAAAAAAACACATCGTATCCAGTAAGACGCTTATAACGCGCTAAAATGTCAGCAGCAATAGTAGTATAAGCATGTCCTATGTGGGGAATATCATTTACATAATATATTGGAGTGGTAATATAAAAAGTCTTTTTCATAAGAAAGTCCTTTTAAGTTACAGTATTTTTTAACTCATCAGCTTTTATAGTTATTTGACGACCATCCTCTAATTCAATTAAAATTTTCTGAGCAATCACATTTAATTTGCTTACCTTCCCTTCTCCATAAGCGGTCATAACTCGACTCCCGCATTTAGGGAGTTTCTTGATTAATTCACTATAGGTGTCAGCTTCATATGCGAGACAACATAAAAGCCTTCCACATAATCCGGATATCTTAGCAGGGTCTAAAGAGAAACCCTGATCTTTTGCCATCCTGATGGTCACGGGCTCAAACTCACGAAGGAAAGAAGCGCAACATACTGGCCGCCCGCAACAACCAACACCACCTCTCATTTTTGCTTCATTTCGGGCTCCAATCTGTCGCATTTCTATGCGGGTGTGTAACTCAGATGCTAATCGCTTTACCAATTCCCGAAAATTTATTCTAGTTTCCGCCACAAAATAGAAAGTGATTTTTCCCTCATCATGGAAACTCACATCTACTAATTTCATGGGAAGCTCAAGTTCTTCAATTTTCTGTTTACAAATTTTCAAAGCTTCCGCTACTTTTTTGTCTTGTTCTTCTATTTTTTGTAGATCTTTAGCGTTAGCTATTCGGATAACTTTACAGTTAGGTTTTGCGAATATCGCTTCATTCATTTCCCAAGGTTCAGAAAGAACCTTCCCCATCTGAATACCTTCCTTAGTCTCTACCATTACTAAATCACCAGGCTTATAATTTCTTCCCTTAGTATCACATCTAATAGTAAGGTAGCAGTTTTTTAACTGAACACTTACCACTCTCATATCCTCTTTGAATAATTTAACACGTAAATAAAAAAGTGGAAATTTTCATGCATTGTGGCGCCCCGAAGGGGCATGAATGTCTAGTCAGAAAAGAGTTGGTCAGAAAAGAGTTTCTGAATTGTTTTAAAGAACTTTATTAAAGAATATTTTCCTTAGATAATGATTTCTGATTTAATTTCATAAAAAGGGTTTCCATGGTTAATTGGAAATTTGCATTACGCTCAAGATTTTGTTGATATTCTTCAATTAAGACCAGTATCTCTAAAAGGTCCTTCAGGCTCCAGAAGGAGCTCTGGGAGGCAATTTCGGAAGTTTTATCTTTATTAAGGAGATGGTCGGTGTTTCCATAAATTTTATAAAGAATTATGTCTCGATACCATAATCTTAAAAAGTTTAACTTCAGATCGGAAATTTCTTTATCGTGAGAAAACTCTTCTGCGAATTTCAAAATGTCCTCGTTTTGTACCTTTGAAAGAAGTCCTAAATAATTGATCCAGGCTTTCCTCAGTTCTTTAAATGAATCTATATTTAATTTTAAAGCTTTTCCTGGACTTCCTCCGCTCAAGGCTACCAAAAAAGAGGCGATCTGTGGTTCAAATCCTCCTTTTTTCATAACCACTTCAGTTGCTGAGGATAAGGAAAGAGGTTGAAATTTTAGGTGCTGACATCGGGAGATAATCGTGGGTAAAAGAAGATAAGGTTGACTAGTGATAAGAATGATTGTGGTTGCTGGAGATGGCTCTTCCAGGGTTTTTAAAAGAGCATTTTGGGAATTTTCATTCATCTTTTCCGCATTGTTAATTATGCATAGCTTGTATCCCCCAGCAAAACTTTTTCGGCTTAATTCCCTTTTGATATTCCGGATATTATCAACCGTGATTTTACCTTCCTGAGGCTCAACCAGGATGAGGTCAGGGTGGTTGCTCTGGTCAACCTGGATACAATCCGGACAATTTCCACAGCTTCCTTTACTTTCTGATGAACATAAGATAATTTTCGAAAAGGCGAGGGCGGTAAGCCGCTTTCCGATACCTTCAGGCCCGGAAAAAAGATAAGCATGCGCTAATCGTCTGGTTTCGATAATGCGGGTCAATATCTTCAAAATCCTTTCGTGCCCTCGGATATGTTGAAAACTCATGAAACAACTTTCTCTTAATCGTTTACTATTGTCAGTTATTCATGGGTGGTAGGTGGCGGATCGATAGTCGGTAAATCCTAAATTCTAAAATATCGGCATCCTAAATAAGCACAAAATATTAGAAGCAGGATACCCGATACAGGATAAATTGTTTAGAGTTTAGAGTTCAGAATTTCGGATTTAGAATTTTACTTTTATGTCACCTATTTAAGACGTTCACTACAAACTTTAGCAAATTCGGAATAATATTAACCTACCATTAAGATCTGTCTTTTAATGAACAAAAATGATGGATCGTGAACTTATTACCTTTATTTTAAAGAGAGCTAGTAGGT
>Ga0180301_10004978_pt1 | contig 10224 bp, 9 predicted proteins | sample GuaBasSediGuay16_FD_121797 | JGI IMG/M metagenome (GOLD analysis project Ga0180301, IMG submission 121797) | Subseafloor sediment microbial communities from Guaymas Basin, Gulf of California, Mexico - Guay16, Core 4569-2, 12-15 cm | ecosystem: Environmental > Aquatic > Marine > Hydrothermal... | reverse complement strand
ACCCCCTCGATTTGAGGTATTTCGCGAACTTCACTATGGTTGTAGTCTTACCGCTCCCATTTGGCCCGACGAATAATATTATGAAGGGCTCTCCACTCCTCCTCTTCTCCTCAATCCTCTTCAAAACGTCGTTCACATCAGCCTCATGGATTGTCGAGGCCAAGATCTCCTCCAGAATTTTCTCCACCTCCTCCTCAGCCCCGCCGAACCTCTTGAATCTTATCGATCTCAACCTCTTGGATAGCTCCTCTCCTAGCTTTTCAGCGACCTCTAGAGCTACATCGTTCGAGGCCAGCTGGAGCTTAAACTCATTCACATATCTCTCTACGTCCTTCTCGGATAGGCTTTTGGTCTTGATGTTCTCGACGAGCCTTGAAAAAGCTCCCCTAACTCCCTCAAGCATTTACTTGACCTCCAAAGATCACCTCTTCTCCAACTTCTTGGCCTCCGCCTCCATAAGCTCGACCATAATCCTACCGGCCAAGAATAAATCTCTAACCGAGAGATAGTATCTCGCGGAGTGGTTGAATGAGAGGTTCGCGGTTGGAGGTATGTAGTCTTCTTTCTTCGCCTTCCAGAGCTGGGTTAAGATCCTAACCCTTGGGAGGAAGTTGAATGAATAGCTCAGTCCTCCCAATCTCTCCCTCTTACCCCCCAGCCTCTTACACACAGCCTTATACCTCTCGGGATCGTATCCAAATGACCTCGCGAAAGGCCTTATAACATATCTATCGAATAGGCTTCGATATTGCTTTGACCCCGGGAATCGATCATAGGGTATCCAGTCCTCCTTCCTCCCACCGCCCGATGAGTAGCAGAGGTATCTGGCTATTAAGAGGGCTATCTCCCCCCTAATCTCCCTTCCAGCTATGAGGTCGACGATCTCCCCCCTATCAAGCTCAACTGAATAGGTCTTCGTTAAGAGGTTCACGATGAATCTTCCACGCCCCCTCTTAGATCTTGGAGGCAGGTAGATGACCCCGCACTTCTTAGCGACCTCCTCTCCATCCCTACTTAAAAGCTCCTTAATGACTCTAGCATACTCGCCTTCGAGCGATGGTTCAAAAATCTTCCACTGCGACAAGGGCCTACACCATGATGAATGGTCCTAATCTTATTTGAAGCCTATCCGGAAAATTAACCTTTCTCTAGTTAGATGACGTTAAAATAGCTGGAGAGAGGCTTAAACTCGAAAATGAGGTTTCCAGGCCTTAGGCAGACGAGGTTCAACCTGATCACGGTCGGCTACGAGATACTCGATGGAAAGATCCTAGACACGAATTCCAGGTGGCTCGCTGAGAGGATAACCTCGATGGGCGGGAGGGTTGATAGGATGATAACGGTTGGAGACGATGTAGATGAGATCGCCTGGGCGATTAGAGAGTCTATCAAGAGCGGTGCAGATTGGATAATAACTAGTGGGGGGCTTGGGCCTACCTATGATGACCTAACTCTCAGGGGCGTCGCGAAAGCTCTTAAGAGAAAACTCGTCTTGAATAGGAGAGCGCTTGAGATGCTTAAGAGAAGATATAAGGAATTATATGAGAGGGGGATTATACCCTCTCCGGAGCTAACCCCTCAAAGAAGGAAGATGGCTATGCTTCCACGAGGTGGGAAACCCTTAAGGAATGAGGTTGGATCTGCTCCAGGAGTCCTCTTAAGATCTGGGAGGGCTAGGATAGTGTGCTTGCCTGGAGTCCCCTCAGAGCTTAAGAATATCTTCGAGAATGAGGTCGAGCCCTTGATCAGGAAAAGCTTGAAGAAGATCTTTAGAGTTGAGAGATGGTTCGAGGCCAGAGGGGTAGCTGAATCCACCCTAGCCCCAAGGATTGAGATCCTTAGATCGAGGAATCCAGATGTGTATATAAAGTCTCATCCAAGGATGGAGGAGGGGAGATCCATGATCAGGCTACAACTAATCTCGGCTGCGAATAGGCTTAAGACCGCTGAGAGGAGGGTTGAAAAAGTGGCGGAATCCTTGAAGAAGATCGTTATGGAGCTTGGGGGAGAATTCAGCCCGATTAGAGGCGATGAGCCGTGAAGCATTACCTGCTTGATGGCGAATGGGTGTATAGGGAGGAGAATTATCGCAAGGCATTCGAGCTCGTGGATGGATATATTGACGCATTCATGGATGGATTGAGATCCGGGAGATCCGTGAAGGCTGAGGAGATCGATGTTAAGAGGGTTCTCCTCTTAGGCATGGGAGGATCTGGAATAGTCTGCGACGTAGCTGCGGAGATTCTCTCATCCAAGGGAATAGCCGGTCAAGTCTCAAAGGAGTATACGGCTCCACCTGGTGAATGGGACTTGATTATAGCGATAAGCTATTCAGGAAACACCTCCGAGACCTTGAACTCATTACTAAGATTCCTCGATCAAGATAGTAGGCTCGTCGCCGTGACCTCGGATGGCAGGTTGGCGAGGTTAGGCGAGAGGCTCGGATTCAAGGTCATAAGGGTTAGGGGCGGAATCCATCCACGATACGCTTTCCCAGACATGCTTGGAGCGATCCTAGGATACTTGGAGAACCTAGGCCTCGACCTCGCTAGGATAAACCTAGATGAGATTAGAGAATTTCAAGAGGGGTTGAAGAGGGATAAGGGGGTCGATGAGAATCCGGCGAAGGAGGCGGCGATAAGGATCTCTAAGTCGCATCCGATAATCTACGTGTATAGGGAGGTTGGGTTGCCGGGGTATAGGTTGAAGTGCGAGCTTAATGAGAATGCGAAGCTCCTCTGCCATTACGCAGAGATCCCCGAGGCCTTGCATAACGATATAGAGGCGATCCCCAGAGATGGACTGATAATCGTTCCGAGAAGCTTCAGGGAGCCTTATGAGATCTCGAAGACGATTGAGGCTTTGAGTAGACTGCTTGGAGAGGATAGAGTGTTAGAGTTGAGGGCAAGATCTAAGAGTTATTTCGAGGAGATAATCGAGCTCTTCATGCTCTCAGACTACATCTCCCTCTACACATCGATCTTGAGGGGCGTGAATCCGCTGATCCTCCATAGAATCGAGAGGCTTAAGGATATTAACGCCGCCTACCATGAGATTAAGAGAAGGCTGGATGAGAAGCTTGGATAGGGGAGGGTCGTTTAACCGGAGGCTGAAGCCCATCAATAGGATTCTATTCGCAATCCTCGCGACCATAATCCTCTTCATAATACTTGGAGTAGGCTCGTCCATGCCCTTGAGCGGAGAGGAGGCGAGACAGTTCATGAAGCAGTTTGAGGATTTGACGGAAAATCTCTCGACTTTCAGAATCTTCATGAACAACCTCATGATCGCGCTACTCTCCTTCATACCCTTCATAGGGGTGGGTATAACGAGCTATGTGATATTTCAGACTGGTAAGTTCTTGGGATATATCTCGACCAAATCCGGAATACATCCCGCATTATTCATCCTATTCTCAATAATGATGGTTTATGGATTGATGGAGTTCTTGGGATATGGTGTCGCGGCCTCAGAGGGGATAATCTTCTCATACTCGCTAATCAGGAGAAGGTTTAGAAGCGAGATCAAATGGCTTCTCATAAGCATGGGTATATCTGCCATATTACTCCTAGCGGCGGCGGCTCTCGAAAACTTCTTAATCGGCGCATTTAAGGGGCTTATCTCATCATCCGCTGAAATTTGATGAACATACTCCTCGAAAGAAATGCGGCGTCAAGCCCCTGATGTAGTCGAGGAGCTTCTCATCGAGCTCAGTTCTCTCGATGATCTTCAAGCTTGACTTCGATCATTTCATTAATCATTAGATGTTTTGCTTGACCAGAAGGTTTATCTCAAGGCGATGAAAGCTGATCTCGATGGCTGCGTTTAAGCCCTTAATCGCCGGAGTCCTGATAGCCCTGATCTTCTTCTCATCGCTCTACTATTCGATCACGTTTGTGGATTGGTTTGACTGGAGGAGGAATGCGCTGAGCGACTTGGGAAACTCCGTTAAGAGCGAGGTCGCTGCCCAATTCAACTTCGGCCTACTCTTGGTCGGCCTCCTAATGATTCTACTAGCGTTAAACTATGTTAGACGTAGCTCGAGGATCAGCTGGATATTATTCGCCGTCTCAGGATTCCTCCTCCAGATGATAGCCGCGTTCGATGAGGTCTATGGCAGATTACACTTCCTCGTATCGGTCGCTATCTTCATCTGCATGGGTCTAACGATATTGGCGGATTCGATAGAGCTTAGGAGCAAGGCCATATTGAGTATATTCGCCCTCTACGCGCTTATCTGGCCACTATACTTCCTCATCAAGACATCCACGGGAATCCTGACGAGGGCGGCCGTTGCGGAAGTATCCTCAGTGATATTGTTCATGGCATACTTTATCTTAAGGTGTATTAAGGCCCCCAGATAGCCATCACATGATCTCTGAGAGATATTCCGAGATTCCTTCAAGGATGAATTGAACCGCTATCGCTGCTAATAGCATGGCCATAACCTTCGAGACAACCGTCGACCCAACTTTCCCGAGAAGTCTGTGAATGGGTTCGATGAATTTTAAGACGATCCAAGTGATTATGCAGACGATCGCGACCGAGATCGCCGTCGCCGAGAATCCCACGCTCTCCAAGTTTATTATCGTGGCCGTTATCGCGCCTGGACCCACCAGTAATGGGACCCCTAGAGGAACCGCTCCAGACTCCTCGGGGGAGATCTTTGCGTAAACCTTCTCCCTCATCAATAGCTCCAATGCTAGGAATAGTAGGAGTATTCCTCCCGCTATCCTGAAGCTATAGAGGGTTATGTTGAATATCTTGAGAACCCATCTCCCAGCTATCGCGAAGATCATTAGGAGTATGAAGCCTGTTATGACCGCCATCCTGAAAGCCCTAGCCCTCCTCTCGGAATCCATGTCGCTGGTCAGCCCTACGAAGATGGGGATGTTTCCGAATGGATCGACGACTATGAAGAGGGATATCGTGGCCTTGAGGAGATCTAGAAGGAATTCTTGACTCATCTTCATGAAAACATCATATCTCAACCTATTATAGATAAAGCCGATCCGCCGTTAAGCCAATTAACCTACTCTATCAGGGAGACGGATCTAAGCTTCTCCAATAAGCTCATTAATGGCTGCCTGACCTCATCCGCCTCCACGTTGCTTATCTTCGCGAACTCCATCACGACTTCATTCACAGTCTTACCGTCACAAATACTCCAGATATAGGCCACGACCTCGTCGACCTTGAATGCCTGATTGTCGTCGTTTACGAGTAACAGTCCGCCCTCTTCATCCTTGAATAATGCTCCCCTTCTTTTTAGCCTAACCTCTTCCATGAACTTCTACTGATCCACCACCTATATAAGTATTCGGAGAGAGTTATGGAAGCTTGAATGGGCTCCAAGGTCTACCGCTTAAGGCTCTTGGAAGGAGGTTAATGTCTTCCACGATTATATCTGCGCCCATCTCGATGAAGTAGTTGAGGGAGAAGTCGTTGGTCAAGACGGACGCCATCGAAGAATTCAACCCCTTCTCCAGAGCATTCTTTACCATCAATAGGTCTTCAGAGGAATCTCCAACATATAGGATCCTACTAGAGTTTAAGAGGCGTGAACATCTAATGAGTCCCATCGGATCAGGCTTCTCACACCAGCTTGGATCATCTGAGAATATCATGGCCCTTGAATCGAAATACTTTAGGAGATCGTTTAACGCGTATTCGGCCTCCCACCTCCTCCTTCCGCTCAGGATCCCCAACCTACCATCAAACATCTCCGAGAGATCTCTCAAAGTCTCCTCCCGAACCAATAGCTTATCGTTTCTAATCGCCCCATCCCAGCGAACATATCTAGGCTCCTCTCCAAGCTTCTTGATTATCTCCTCTCCATCAAATATCTCGTTGAAGAGCCTAGAAAGCATGTTTGAGGGAGATCCATTGCAGATATTGTTCCGGAAGTCTGAGAGTACCTTCTCCTTACCCTTACTCGAAGCGATTTCATCGAGGATGTTTTCGAGATCCTCTCTCGTGGCATATCTTCCATAAAGCTCTAAGCATTTGTTCATAATCCATTGAAGGGCGTCTGAGACGAATTCAGGCCAGCTTCGATCCCTAGATACATCTTCCAAGAAGATGCTTATATCTACACGATCTAAATTCCCACGCCTTACATGCTCCCTCGGCGAGAACGCTAAGATCGTTTGAGCTATTATCGAGACCGTGTTAACATCGTCGTTGAATCCACCAAGCATCTTCAACAACTTTATCACTTGATTTACATCTCTTCCAAGCTTTACCTCCACTCCATAGATCTCCTTCAAGATTATCGACGCAGTCAGTCTAATTGTGAGGTAATATGAGTCCTCGACGTCTATTAGGGTTCCATCGCAGTCAAAGATTATCGCGTCGAGGTCTCCCAGCTCTCCAAGAGATTTTGTTGAGACTAAGATCCCTTCACCAAGGACTCTATAGCTGGCTTTATTCAAGGTCTTCAGCCCACCGCTATCTGAGTCTTCTTTATCTCCATCACCTCATCATACAATCTCCTCAAGAGTTCTTGGTAATCTGCTTCACCCCTCTCAACCATGTCCATCTCCTCCTCAAGCTTCCTCGTAAGCTCCTCCGAGATATATTTCTGGAACATCTGGCTTAGGAAGTTGTAGACAGCCTTCCCCTTCTTGGTCGCTATCAACCTCCCACCCCTCTCGATCACATATCCTCTATCGAATAGGGTTTGGATAATCTTGCTATAGGTGCTCGGCCTCCCAATCCCCCTCTCCTTCATCATGGCCACGACATCTCCCTCGCTGAGCAGCCTGGCGGCGGGTATCCTCTTGACCGAGAGATCCTCGACATCATACTCACCTTCTCTCACCTCCTTCCTAATCCTAGTCGTCGGGAATAGCTTCATGAATCCCTCCTCTATTATCTTGACATCGCTTGAGGCCTCGACCAGGTTCCCCAACACGTCCGCGACATATCTCTGGGTTAGGATCTTCGCGGGTCTCATCTGGCTGGCGATGAACCTCCTAAAGATCAGATCATATACTTTGAAGTGTAGGTCGCTTAACTTCCTAGGAATCCTGATTATCCCCATCCTCATATAATATCTCAGCCTATCCGCGTCCAAGCTCTTAACGGGTCTGATACATTCATGCGCCCCCTCCCTCCTATAGGTTCTTGGAACAAAGTCTTCGGGATGAGTTTGCTCAAGATAGCTCTTCGCGACATTTATCCCAGTTTGGGAAACGGTCGTCGAGTCTGTTCTATGATAGGTTATCAACCCCGCCTCGAATAACTCTTGAGCTATTCTCATGGCATCCATCGAGGACAGCTTTAGGTAGAGTGAAGCATCTTTGAGATATGAGTCCGTTGTGTAGGGCGGTAATGGGTTGACGACCCTCTCCTCATAGCTCACATCCCTAACCCTGACTTTAAGCCTCCCCTCCTCCCACATCTCCTTGATCTCATCGAGGTTCTCGGGGTCGAGCAACTCTATCATCGGCCCATCCTTCAACCTTATTCTTAGGAGGTTTCTCTTCTTCCTAGCCTTCTCGGTCACGTCCACGATCCATCCCAGAACTGGGGTCTGAACCCTTCCAGCCGATAGCCATCTACTCTTGAACCTATCCCAGAGCTTCATGCTTAGCTCGAATCCTATCCACCTATCCTCGATCCTCCTAAGCAGTTGCGCCTCGACTAGGCTTAGCTTAACATCCCTCCTATTCTCGACCGCCGAGAGTAAGGCCCTTCTCGTGACCTCGTGGAACTCAAGCCTATAGATCCTAGGATTATATGGCTTGATCAAGCACATCAGGTCGTATGCTATCTTCTCTCCCTCGGCGTCCGGGTCAGTTGCGAGGTAGATGTCGTTGTATTGGGTTGCGAGCTTTCGGATCGCCTCGACTATCTGGGTCTTGTCGACGAACTCCTTTGACCCGCATGATGGGCATGATTCTCCATCGGCCCATTGCTCCCCGCATTTCAGGCATCTCTTGATCGATCCATAGATTGGGATGAACCTACCATTCATCATCTCAACGCCGTGTATTCCCCTGCCGATGATGAGGTCTGTTAGATGTCCCTTGGTCGCCGCCACCCCGACTATGACCCCGCCTATGCTCGTCTCATAGACGGTTAGCCCCTGAACCTCCCTCCTAAACGGCCTCCCAAATAGATATGCTATCGTCCTAGCCTTTGTCGGGGATTCGACGAGCATCAAGGCGGATCTTATCACGTCCTTGACCCTTATCTTCGCGGTTCCAAGCTTAAGCTCTCTAATTATCTTCCTCTCGGAGTCTATCTCCTTGAAGACCAGTTCGGCTTTCCTCCCATCGTATGGCTCGAACTCGAGCTCCTCCAACATCACCTTAAGTCTGGACGCTAATCCTTTGAACGCCTTCGGATCATCCACCAAGACTATGCTCATCCCCTTGGTAACCCCATATGCGTATAGTCTTGAGGTTCTCCCAGATGCTTGAATGTATCCAGATGCGTCTGGGATTATCAGCGAGAATCCATCTTCGATGGGCTTTATCGATATGTCGAGCTCTCTCCTAATCCTCTCTATAAGCTCATCCGTCAAAACCTTCTTCAAGAACTCCCTACCAGCGATTATCGCGTCCTCAGCATATCCCTCAAATCCCTCGAGCCTCTCACCCCTCTCGACGGCCTCCCTAATCCTCTCCATGAGCTCCTTGTTTAATGGAACTATCTTTGAGAGCTTGGCGGCAACGGCCTCGGCCTCATCCTTCAGCCGCTTCTCAAGGATCGGCATTATGTTGTAGATTAGGGTTAGGATCCTTGTCGGATTATACTCGTCTTTCGATATGGTCATCTCCCTCCTCGGAACCCCTATGAAGATCGCATACCTTATCCTCTCGGGCAGGTCTATCCCTCTCGCTAAGGGGCTTCTGAGGCTAGCTATCCCAACCATTGCGTCGATCTCTCCATCGCAGAATCTCTGGAGGATGTCAGCCTCCATCTTCTCATACAAATGGACCCTTATCCCAGCCCTCTCAAATCTCTCGGCGACCTCGGCCGCGAAATCCTTTCCAAGGGCTTGTGGGATGAATATCAGGCATCCAGGCCCATGCTTCTTGACGAGGCTTATCGCCTCATCGACTAGATCGCTTTTCTTAGGCTCGATGTATAGGTCTTCTATGTTTCGGACGAACTCTGGAAGTCTTCCAACCTCGAATCCGAGGAGCTCTCTGAAGATCATAAGCCTCTTGGTCCGCTTACCCCTGAGCGGCGCCCCCGAAATAACCAGCAATCCCCTCCTCTTCCTCTTCTCCCTCTCAACGATCCTCTCAACCCTCTCATACTCCTTCAAGAGATCCTTGTCGAATCCTCTAGCAATTCTCCTCCTAAGCTCGATTAGCTTCAAGACCTGATCAACTATCTCTGGATCGAATCCGAGGAGACTTACAGCTCTATCGATGTTCTTCGGAGACTTCAGGAATGAGTCGACATCATCGACGAATACATAGTCGAATACATTTCCCTTGAGGTTCTCGAAGCGATCCACCAGAAATCTATCGGTGGTTATCAGGAGGCTTCTGGGGCTGGAGATCTTCTTTAACGCCTCCTCCTTCTCACCTCTACTTAATCCCGCGTGATATGCGATTATCTCGACGGACTTAATCCCAGCCCTCTCGGCGAATCTCTCAGCCTTTTCATAGAGCTGTTGAGCTAGGATGCTGCTCGGGACGATAACATAGCATCTCTTACCCTTTGAGGCGAGATATAATGCCATGACCAATCCGAGGACGGTCTTACCTATTCCAGTCGGGGCGACTATCGCGAAATTCTCCCCCAAGAGTATGCGCTTGGCCCAGACCTCTTGGAGTGCCCAAGGCTCAAACCCAACCGCCCTCTTGAAGAACTCCTTGAACTCCAGATAGCTCGTGTAGAGGGTTGAGATCTCCCTCAATTTCTTCAATCTTCCACTCGACTTCAAGATCTCTATCGCTTGCTGGAGATCTATGTCTCCAACATCCGATAGACACTTCTCACATAACCCTAGCTTGAGCAACCTTTCATCGAGTATCTCTCCACCGCAATTTATGCAGGCGAAACTGTAAATCGCCCTCGCGACCATTATCCCAGCCTTATCCACTCGCTCAATACTAAACCATTTCTTAAATCTCTTATCGGAATGCTTATTACGAGATTCACCACTATATTAACCATGCCAACCGCGTTCGTTTTGATCAATACTGAGATAGGAGCTGAGGAGGAGATCCTAAACGAGCTGAATAAGGTACCGAATGT
>Ga0180301_10004977_pt1 | contig 10228 bp, 5 predicted proteins | sample GuaBasSediGuay16_FD_121797 | JGI IMG/M metagenome (GOLD analysis project Ga0180301, IMG submission 121797) | Subseafloor sediment microbial communities from Guaymas Basin, Gulf of California, Mexico - Guay16, Core 4569-2, 12-15 cm | ecosystem: Environmental > Aquatic > Marine > Hydrothermal... | reverse complement strand
TTATGTGCTACAAAAGCGATAAAAAATCAATGACTAGACTAGGAGAGGCGAGTAACAGAATTCACGTGATTGAGCTTGTGCCTAGTGTTGAGCATCGTGGTGTACTATTTCAGCAAATTACACTGAATCTCGAATACTTAGGTAAGGGTACTAAGAAACTCGAAGAACTAAGACGCAGAGATATAGATATCATACATTCTAATACCTACGTACCCCCACTCCTAGGTAGTATATCACGAATCAAACTGAATAGACCTCATATAATGACCGTTCACGATGTGAGCTCGGTAATGGGTTTACGCTTTATCTATAGATGGTTTAGAGAAGGAGGTAATAATAATTTTACTTCATACCTAAAAGCACTAGCAGGCGTTATGTATGAGTACTCTATGTTGACATTTACTCCTAAAGATGCTTTAATAGTTCCTTCAATGCAGACAAGAAAAGATATCTATACATTTCTTAAGCCCAAACAGATTAATACAAAGACATATGTCGTGCCGAACACTATAGACTTCGAAATATATGAACTATACAAGAATCGTTACAGAATTAGCTACGACCCTTGCTTCCTGTACATAGGTAGACTAGTTTTCTACAAGAATGTACACGTACTAGTAAAAGTCTTTAAAGAGGTAGCCAGAGAGAATAGAGAAGCAAAGCTCATCGTGATAGGTAAGGGCCCCCTAGAACAAATACTGAAGGATTACGTCCGAAAACAATGTCTCACGGACAGAATCATAATCTCTGGATACATAGGCCAGGAGGAGAAGTTAAGATTGCTCTCGCGTTGCCTAGCCGTGGTCAACCTCTCAATATTCGAGGGATTCGGTATAGTCTTACTAGAATCCTGGTATTTCGAGAAACCCGTCATTGTAAGTACTATTCCACCATTAACGGAAATAGTAGACAATAATATAGACGGTATCCTGGTGCATCCACGAAATACCAGAGAATTAATAGATGCAATGCTAAATCTACTGGAAGATCCAGTGTATGCTCGTAATCTCGGATTACATGGTTTACAAAAAGTGATAGAACATTATCATCCAGAACATATATGTAAGTATCTAGAAGCAATATACAACGAGGTTCAATATAACTTTCCGAGACAAATATGATAACGCTCATATCTGTAATGGATTACTTGAGTATGAGGACAGGAGGAGTAAGGTTTCTAATGAGTGTTTTCTCCAAGCTATTGGAAACAAGAAAATTTAGGATAATTGTTGTTGTCGGCCAAGTAATAGAAGAACCCTTAATTATTGACAAGAATTTTGAGGTAATTAACCTAGACATATACTCTAAATACAAATTGCCACATGAACAACCATTGAATGCTATAAAGTTCATGTCGGAGCTAAGATTCGTCATTAAACAATTGATAGAGTATGAAAACAGTATACTACACACAAATAATCATCTTCCCAACCTATTGCCGCTACTCACAAGAATAGATATACCTATAGTTTGTAGTATCCACCATCTGGAATCCCTACAATGTGCACATACATTCATTGGAAAACTAGGAATAGCTGTCCTCCAAGATTTTCTAGAGCTAAATGCAAAGTGCAATATCGTACACGTACCTTCAAACCATATTAAATCTCTGATACAGCAGAAGAGCATCATTAATAAACACAACATTGTCGTAATCCCACCAGGAATAGACACTAGAAAATACTTTACAACCCCTAGAAAACCTTCTAACGGATTATTCGTTATGATCGGCCGTTTAGAACAGAGAAAACATTACGACCACGCTATCGCTGCATTCAAAATCGTTGCTAGATATAGACCTTATTATAAGCTTGTCATAATCGGTGATGGTTCCCTGAAGCACAAGCTAATACAATTGATCAAAAGATACGACCTCGAAAGAAATATTTTCCTGCTAGGCTCGGCGGATGAGAAAACAAAACTTGAATTATTGTCCAGAGCAGAAGCATTAATACACTTAGGATATCCTGAAGGATTCGGAATAGTGATATTAGAAGCTCTTGCTTCGGGTATACCAGTGATAGCTTATGATGTGCCACCATTAAACGAAATTGTAGTACATCGTGAAACAGGTGTTCTGGTTAGAAAAGACGGTGTTGCGGATCTCGCCAAAGCAATCATAGATATTGATAAACACAGCTTCCACCCCGATAAGCTCCGCAGAACCGCTGAAAGGTACGACATCAACACCGTAGCCAGGAAATTTGAGAAGCTCTATAGACATCTGATCGAAGCATAGAGATAGAGCATTGAAAAATCTTTAAAGATAAAAATAGTGAGGTTCCTATCCACATTTCCCTACCCTACATAGACTATAGCTGCAAAGTGAATTGTAGAGGGTAACACCAGATTTCAGCAAGGCTACAAGCACATTTCCATAATCGTTACATAGATGGGATTCGTTTCCCATAGAAAAACAATGGTCGAAATAGAATCTAGAAGAGTTCATGTACGAATGATGAAGTGCAGATGGGATGATGCGCTGAATGCTACAGAGACCTCGGCTAGCGGGACAGGGGGGTTAAAATGTTAAAGCTTTGAGGATTCACAGCTAAGTAAGGTAAGGACTGACGAGGATGCCTGGGGTAAAGGATGTAGTGATCTTCATCGTTAACTACAATGGTGTTACGTTACTGAAGGATCTCTTCTACAAGTGTTTGGACTCTTTCATAAGGGAGTTAGAGAGCTCTAGCTCTGTAGATTTATGGTTTGTCGATAATGGCTCTACTGATTCCAGCCTAGAGAAGGTGAAGGCACGTTACCGGAATAAACTTAGGTATTTACGTTTATCGCGTAACCTTGGCTATGGAGCTGCATGTAACATTGCCTATAAATACACCAAGAGGTTAGGTCTCCAATACAAGTACTACGTATGTTCTAATAATGACATTGAAGTTTATCCAGGAAAGCTTAAAGAGCTTCTACGATGGCTCAATACTACCGAGAAGAAGTATCCAAAGGGCTTTATCATGACTCCACTACTCATAAACGGTTATGATGGATTCATAGATTTCGGAGGCTTCTTCGTTGACGAGGCGGGCGGTACCTGGTCGCTCCGCTTAGTCTTGCTTAACAGGGATAGAGTCGACACGATCTTGAAGAAACCAATCCTCGTAAGCTATAGTGATGGAGCTTTTCTCATAGTTCACCAAAGAGTTATTGAGGATGTAGGTTGGTTCGATCCACAACTTTTCCTTTACTACGATGATGTGGAGCTTTCACTACGGGCTTGGAGCTGTGGATACCCTTCCTTACTTGTGCCAGTCGTCTTAGGTATTCATTATAGGAGCTTGACAACGAAGAAAATGAATGTAATCCCCATATACTTAGGTGTGAGAAATAAAGTATACAGCATTGCACGATACATAGGAACTATTTCTATTCTCAAACTTATGTCATGGTATCTCTCTTACATTATTCGAATCCCTGAAACTAGAAATACGCAACTAGGGGATACCATTAGAAGAATAATACCGGGACACATAGCTTACGAGCCCGGTAATGTGTCCCTAGTAAACCTTTCAAAATTCATACTCCGTGCATTCATCGACGGGTTTATCATGGCTATGAATAAACAAAGGAAGTATCATAGAAAACTTATAGACATAAGTCCACTCTTTCGAGTAGGTCTTACCGATATGTTTAGCCAAAAGAACATCATCGCAAAAATACAAAGCCAAATAAAACAATACCTAATACATGTACTTTCTTCGGAGATCAGAAAACTCAAGTGATCCTTTAGAACATTACAGTGGGTAAGTCGTGTTTAGAAGCAGAAGAGGCTGTATAACGTGATTCAGATAAGAGCCCCGTCCACTGTATATTCACTAATATTCTACAGCTTATCTGGTTTCCTTATAGCAGTATCGGTATCTTCTTCTATATTCGCCTACAAGAGGCTGAACTCGTACGAGAGCTTAATTCTTTTCATTGTTACATATTGTCTTATATGCTGTACACTACACAAGATTCTCCCAGATCCAAGACTCACATATAAGGATGCATTATTTTCAGTCATTGCACTTATTCCAATACTCGTAACTAGGTTATTCTCACCACTACCCTTAGGAGATGATATACGCTACATAGGTGCATCCTTATTCCGTCCTAACGGCTTTATAAGTCTGGTGGGCTACTCAGTAGTTTTCCTTGATAGCATACTCCACATGGGAATAATTACTGCCTACTGGTTGATGGTATTTGCAACTCTCTATTTGTTTTCACAAGTTCTAGTGGTTTTATATAGAGAAAAGCTAAGGATTAGAGGCAGTCTAGCTTATGTGGCAACATGGTTAACTCTATACATACCGAACCTAGCAACATTGATGTTACTACCCAAGTTATTTATTGACCCATACAGCATAAATAGAATAATTTTTGATGAATGGCACTTCCACTATTTAGGTAGGATCATCAACATTGACCCTAATTTGCTGAAAAACGTTGCTGTAGTATTGCCATTATTAACGATACTTATCAATAATTCTTCAAAGCCAGGAAAGATATTCACGTCCTTGCTCTTCATTTTAGCGTATCTCTATCACCCCCTGAACTCCCTTACTGCAATTATCATTGCTGTTTTCTACAAGTTTATACTCGGCGATAACCAAAGTCATAAAATGAGAGATTTTATAGAGACACTAGGATACCTAATTTTCATGTATTTTATAGTCTGGTTCGCGTATGGTGGGAGTTACGTAGCTTTCCTGTTTAGAGGTGAGATGCCCACTTATGTTAATGTAATCATAAACGTCATAATATTACTTGCTATAATATCTTCTTCATACATTATTGCCAAAGTGGCAGAAGTTATATGTAAACGCGAATATTTGCCTGTAATGGTTATAATTCTTCCCCTCATTCCAGGCCTACTTTCATATAAAGTCTCTATTGAACCCACAATAAACAGGCTAATTGATCTACGTGCCCCGATAATTTATGGATATTACGCGTTAGTATTGATAACTCTATATGCTACTAAGTACTTAACTACGCATGAAAGGATGAGAATTCTCAAGATGGCTCTCCTCCCTGCTACAGTCATACTCTTGGTGCCATTGTTGCAAAACCTGGTCAAAACTATTCTGTTAAATATAAGGATTACAGAAATAGACGTTAATAGGTATATCCAAGTGATAGCTCGGACGATAATTACACCTGCTATGGGCATCAGTATCATGGCACCATCACTCTTCGCTTTGTCTAAGCTAAACCAAAGCAATGTCTTGATGAAGGCAAGACTAATGAATGCAGCTTTAGCGTTTCTACTGTCAGTGTCTATAGTAGCTACCGTGTTTTTTATAGCGTATTGGGGATTCTACTATAGGAATCCTTGGGCTGTTACAGGGTTTGATGCAAGTTATTCAAACACTATATTCTATGTACTTGATAAACTTGAATTAAATGTAACACCATATATACATTCATTCCCATTCAGTACTTATGTTGTAGCTGTGAGAGACATCTTAGGGTTAAGAACAGGTATACAACTGTACAGTCCAGCAACGATTAATGATCCCAGTATACCAGATTACTTGAGGAACATCGTGAGCTTTGTTCCTGATATAGTCGTTACAGATAGTAAAAATGACATACTACATGACATACTCAGTCCAATATCCGAAATAAGGCTTGGTGCCGAGGAGGTACGTATATATAGAATATCAAGCACAGACAAGAGCACACTATTAGCTTCTATAGTCTCCCCTATTCCGGATCCTCTCTTATCACCAGAGCTTTACAAGGATTTAATAGTGCTTCAAAAATATTTTGAAGGAGAAATTAAAATAATAATCTCGCCAGATATTCGCAAGGTTAATTCCTTAGGAATGCCTCTTATCGGTGAAGTTATTTTAGTTGGGGAGCAATCTCTGGAAAACAATACATTTAATCTTTCGAAGTTATACATGGATGGATATAACTACATAATTTTTATACCAAAAGAGAAAACAATCCATATGACAGTTGAATGTTTGGATAATAACAGAAAGACCATCACTAGACAAATAGTTAATATTTACCCCCCATACATTAGCCGGGAATTCCCGTACATAATTTCTATTGAACGATTCACGAAAATCTTGAGTAGAGGTTGTCAGTTTGTACGCATCCTTGACGCTAAGGAAATTAGGGTGGCTAAGACATACTATGTTAACTTATATTTAAGGAAAAATAACCCAGGTAGCATGTTTATAGTTCACACGTACGACTATAGCTTCAACGGGTATTCTAGCTTTATCGAAGTAAGTAATTCTTCAATATTGTATTACGAGAATAATGCTTCCATCATCTCCTTGTTCCACGTAGATTACAAGGTTCCAAGGAGAGAGTATATCATCTACTCTGAGGGGACTGAATGCGGAACAGTATTTCATATATCTCGTATTAGAGATAATGATATTTTTGTAATTAAGGGTTATGAATGGCATGGATGCGGAGTTCGTTCATCGTATTCATATTCCTACGTTTTTGGGGTGAAACAAGAAGAACATATAAGGTTCTATTCAGGTAACATAAATACTTGTAGTGAGACTATAAACACTACAAACAAACCTATTGTATATTCGAGAGTTGGTGCATCACAACCTTTCCAAGATACATGGCTTAATGGAACAGTTTCATGGATCGCCTTATACAACAGAAGTTTAACACCATTTGAATATGAGTTAGCAAGACTAGGAATATTCTTTTCTGATAATTTATTATACTTTATAGAACCTATAAGTATATATTTATTTAATCAAAGTTTAGCCTTCAATGATGTACATCTTGTTAAAAGTGATATAAAAATTGTCTTAGAGCTTAAATATGCGAGTAATGCATCATACATAAGTTTGGTGTTACCACAGAATATGTCTCTTCTTCTATCCGATGATTGTAAATGTAAAGTCTTGAAAACATATTATCTTGCTGATAATTTATTAAGAGTTCAAGTACTGGATTTGGATAATCCATACTTCTTAATAATACCGGATTTCGAGCGTAATATTGTAGCTATAGCAGTCCTAGATCCTCTTCCCTAAATGCAATAGTAGATAACGTTTTATGTACTTTCTCACAAATTACAGCAGTATGCCAATATTACATCCACATGATTAATTTAGCAAATATACACGAGAAACAAATATCTATGAACCTTAAAATCCTTAACACCAGAGCTATATATCGACTTGTTAAAGTGATCCCCGAAATTTTATTAAGATGTTCAAGGTCCAAATGCTTTAAAAGACCTTAAATCAATGGATTAATATGTATAATATAAGGCTTCTCAGTTACGGTAATGTAATTCTTCCAATAAGTGTTTAGTAGATCGGGTGGGCTAATTGAATTTAGGAGAAATATTGCATAAAATAGGAAGAAGTAGGTGGGTTAACTTAGTGAAGGTTAGCTCTCATATTTACACAACGTTTATGCCTAGCAGTAATGTCGTAAGCTTTTATTCGTATCCCCCTTACTATGGTAATGCTAAAGCAATATATAATTACTTGAAACAGCTTGGTATCGAAAAGAAATTTAATATTAAATTATTATGGTTAGTTAGTGACAAAAAAGAGGAGGAAATACTTAAAGGCAATAGTATAGATGCATGTTATATTATGAATACTCTTTGTCTAGAAAAGTATATAAGATCCAAAATTCATGTTTCTGATAGCTTTTTTATTAGAAGCAAATACCTCTTCAAAGGTAGAGGAACCTTCTTTTTAGCTACATGGCACGGTATTCCTTTTAAAATGGCTTTAGTGAAATGTGAGCGTACTAATGATACTGTCGTAGATGTTGCATTAGCTACTAGTGCCTTTACTATTCCACTATTATCGGCTTTTCTAGGTATTCGTCCGAGTAAATTCAGAATTACAGGCTACCCTAGAAACGATGCTCTGCTACGAATGAACAAGGACGTTGCGAAAGAAAAAATATCGAAAATAATGAAAATAAACGTAAAAGAATATGATAGCATAATATTATATGCTCCTACATTCAGATACACTTATAGAGTAACAGGTAAGAGGAATTATATTGAAGGGGAGCCTATTAGATACATTGGAAATATGAATGAAAAACAAATAGAAAAATTAAATAAAGTACTAAAAGAATATAATGCTTTATTTATAATTAAATATCATCACTTCGATGAATTTTACTTAGATAAAGTTTTGAAGGTATACAATAAGATGAAGAAAGAGAAATATACTAATATCAAGATTTTAAGTTCAGATGAAATGCTTAAGTATAAAGCTGATTTATATGAAGTATTACCAGGCGTTGATGTATTAGTTACAGACTATTCATCAGTATTTTATGATTACTTATTGTTAGACAGACCAATTATATTCTACATGTATGACTTAGAAAAGTATTACAAAGACGCAGGGCTTATTGTAAGCCCTAAAAATGTGCAATATTTTCTCCCTGGTCCAGTTACTAAAAAGGCGGATGAGTTTATAAGTGAAGTAGAAAAAGTATTGAAGGGAATTGATACCTTTAGTGAAAAAAGAAGAGAGTTTACCGATTTAATACATGAATTTAAGGACTCAAATTCTGCAAGGAGAGTTTGGGAATTAATCATTAAACCTGTACTTGAGGAAAGAAATAATGGTAAATGAAGCAAGAAACGTACTGATAAGGCAATACCCTTGAAAGTTATAGCTTTCATATTAGCTGCTGGCAGAGGTAAGAGACTAGGCTCGCTTACACTAGATAAACCTAAGGTGCTACTTGAGTTGGACAAGAATTTTACCTTCCTCGATTACCATGTTGCAATACTCACACGTTACGGAAGAATAAGTCCTACAAACATCTACGTTGTTGCAGGATATAAGGCTAAAAAAGTTATTGTGAAAGCTAATACGCTAGGCCTTAAAGTTATTGTAAACAGATCATATAACAAGCATGAGAACATGTACAGTGTTTATGTAACTAAGAAGGTTACTGATAAAGATTCAGATACCTTCATAATACTCAACGGTGATACTATAGTACATCCGAAAATATTAGAGATAATGTTAAGTGGTTTCATGAGAGTTCGTAACAATACGAACAATATTGCTCTTTTTGCTATTGATACAAATAAAATACTGGGCGAGGAAGAAATGAAGGTGTTAGTGAGAAGAGGGAGAATAGTAAGGTTTGGTAAAGACCTCTCTCCTCAACAAGCCTTCGGTGAGTACATAGGATTATCTATTTATGATAATATAAGTTATAGAAAGTTCCTAAACTCGATAGAAGATTATGTGAAAAGAGGAGTAACGTATGTTTGGTATGAGATAGTGCTTAACTCATTGGTAAGTACTATCGATATGATACCGGTGGATGTAGATTCTTTACCATGGATAGAAGTTGATACACCAGAAGACTATGCGCGAGCAAAAGCTCTTTACAGGGATATTCTAAAAGATCTGCTGAGACCATGATAAATTGCATAAATTATAACACCTTTGAGACCTAAGGGTAGTAGGGTGCTATAGACTTGTTCTACAAGTTTGTGAGTGTGCCAATTTTTGTTGAAATAAATCCAGGTGTCTTCGAAGATCTTGATAGAGTACTCCATAGTAACAACCTACACTTTAACAATCCGTTACTCTTAACCGGTGAAAAGAGTTTTAGAGCAGTCAAAAAGTACTCTATTGTTGAAGAACATGATTTACTTATATTACCTTCTAATATAAATAATGATATTCTTCTAGCTTTGAGGCGTAAAGTTATTGATGACAAGCATGATGTCATACTTGCATGTGGCGGAGGCAGAGTAATTGATATAGGGAAATACATAGCGAGTCAAACTTTGATTCCCATAATAAGTGCTCCGACATTACTAGCAAGTGACGCAATATCATCGCCCATAAGTGTACTTAGGGTTAACGGAGAGTATCGCAAGATTGGTACAGTAATGCCAATAGCGGTCATAGTGGATTTATCGATTATAAGGGATTCACCGACGGAATTCATCTTAGCAGGACTAGGTGAGCTGATGTCGAACATCTCGGCCTCATATGATTGGATTCTAGCACATAAAGAGGTTGGAGAAAAAATAGACTACTTAGCCTACTCACTTGCTTATATGCCAGCAGTTAGTATGCTTTATAGCTTTGAAAGATATAGTGGGCCCAAAGACCTAAATTTTCTAAGAGAGCTAGCCTATGGTCTTATTTTGAGCGGAGTCGCAATGAATATTGCTCATTCAAGTAGACCAGCAAGTGGCTCAGAACATAATATAAGTCATGCACTAGAC
>Ga0180301_10004976_pt1 | contig 10228 bp, 12 predicted proteins | sample GuaBasSediGuay16_FD_121797 | JGI IMG/M metagenome (GOLD analysis project Ga0180301, IMG submission 121797) | Subseafloor sediment microbial communities from Guaymas Basin, Gulf of California, Mexico - Guay16, Core 4569-2, 12-15 cm | ecosystem: Environmental > Aquatic > Marine > Hydrothermal... | reverse complement strand
CCTTAATATGGTTCCCCCGCATTTTTTACATTTTCTTTTAAAGAAAAGTTTAAATGGGAATGTCCTTCTGAGGACATCCAGTGCTTCCTTCTCTTCCATATGCTCTATAAAGCTGTTAATGTGGCCGCACTTAACACACTTATATTCATACACCGGCATATCTTCACCTCAATCTATTCCGAATATTTTAACATAGCCATGGGTTTTCGTCAATATTGTCTTTTTGCACGGAAAGTTCTATTACTGCATCCGATTACGAATTATTCATGCTAAGCTTCCTCCTGTCAAAACATTTAAGGAGTACCCCGTACCTGAGGGTTAAACCTCGGCTACTGTTTCCCTATTCCTTTTCAAGGTTTAGATTTTAAATGCTTTGAAGGCCTCTTTTAATACTATATTAATATATGTTATAATAAATAAATTTCAGAAGAGAAACATTAATGATTGTCCTTATTGATTATGGTATGGGGAATCTGCGGAGCGTGGGATGGGCCCTGGAGAGGATAGGGGGGAAGGTGCAGATAACCTCAGACCCAAAAGAGATAGAAAAGGCTTCGGCCCTGGTTCTCCCCGGTGTAGGAAGTTTCTCGCAGGCCATGAAGAATCTCAGGAACATGGGAATTCTCTCCTCCCTGGTTAATGGGATTAATGACGGAAAACCATTTCTGGGTATCTGTCTGGGACTCCAGCTTCTGTTTACAGAAAGTGACGAAGAGGGCCTCCACCAGGGGTTGGACCTGCTCAAAGGACGTGTCAGACGGTTTGAAGGTGACATGAAGATTCCGCATATGGGGTGGAACCAAATAAAAGTCAAAAGTCAAAAATCAAAAATCAAAATTTTAGAAGGGATTCCAGATGGTTCGTATTTCTATTTTGTTCACTCCTATTACGTGGAACCAGAAGATAAGAGCATTATTGTTGCCACAACAGATTACGGGACTGAATTCGTCTCTTTGATTCATAAAGCGAATATTTATGCTACGCAGTTCCACCCTGAGAAGAGCCATTATACCGGACTGCAGGTTATGAAAAATTTCGTGAGGCTCCAGGATGCTGGCTAAGAGGATTATTCCCTGTCTGGATGTAAAAGACGGCCGGGTGGTCAAAGGGGTCCACTTCTTAAACTTAAGGGATGCCGGTAATCCGGTAGAGATCGCTGGTCAGTATTCCCGGGAAGGGGCGGATGAGCTTGTCTTTCTGGATATCACCGCCACCATCCAGAAGAGGCAGACTATGCTTGAAGTAGTGAAGAAGACTGCAGAAGAGGTCTTTATCCCTCTCACTGTAGGAGGGGGGATAAGGGGAATAGAGGATATCAGGGAGCTTCTTATGACCGGCGCAGACAAGGTTTCCATTAACACCCAGGCAGTCAAAACCCCGGGTCTGATCCGGGAGGCCTCAGAGAGATTCGGGAGTCAGTGCATTGTGGTAGCCATTGACGCTAAAAGGATTGCTCCATGTTCTACGGGAAACGTTACACCTAAAAAATGGGAGGTTTACATCCACTCCGGTAAGACTCCAACAGGCAGGGACGCAGTAGAGTGGGCCCGAAAGGTTGAAGAGCTCGGGGCCGGAGAAATCCTGCTCACTTCTATGGACAAAGACGGTACCAGGGACGGCTATGATATAGAATTAACCAGGGCCGTATCTGAAACAGTCCGTATTCCAGTCATTGCATCTGGTGGGGCTGGAAAGCTTGAACATCTTTACGAGGCCTTAAGCGAAGGCAAAGCGGATGCAGCCCTGGTGGCATCCATCTTTCATTACGGGGAGTACTCTATTGGCCATGCCAAGGAGTACTTATCAGGGAAAGGTATTCCCATTAGGATATAAAAGAATTCAGGGTATGTGGGATGAAATTAATTCAATGGTAAGGAAGTCGCTGGGAATGATGAGCCTTCCCTGGTAGTTCTTTCTGATCTCTGATTTAATGTCTTCTATCTGGTAAGGGAGTTCTGTAGAGAAATGAATAGGAATGAGGCATCCAGCACGGACAGCGTGGGCGAACTTCCCTAACTCAAGGGCTGAGGTATGTTCCCTGTCCAGAGCAGGTACCTTCTTCCTAAACCGGGAGGGGGCCAGACAGTCATGGATAAGGTAGTCACATCCTCTCATCTCAGCCATTCCGGACTCCTCCAGGGCTGTATCCCCGGTATAGACTAAAGATATTCCGGAGAAAGAGAACTTGAACCCTACAGAAGAGGAACTATGCCTGACCTTAAGAGCTTTTATCCTGAGCCGGGAACAGGGAAAGGAAACCATTGACCGACCCGGACTTAAGGATTTATAATCAAGTTGTGGGAATTTTTCTCTTCCCAGCCGGAAGATAGAGATAAGACCTCTGACTGCTTTTAACGTCCCTCTGGTTCCCATCAGCTTTATGCGCTTCTTGATTCCGCTGAGAGAATGGAGGAGGGAAGGGATACCGTAAATGTGGTCCGGGTGGTTGTGTGAGAGGAGGATGCAGGATATTTTCGTGAAATCAATCCCTAAACGGGAGAGTTTCTGAACCGGAGAGCCGGGACAATCCATGAGGAACAGCTCTCTTCCTGTATCCAGAATCAGGGAGGTATTGTCCCGCTCTTTGGAAGCAACAGCCGCGGCTGTTCCCAGAAAAGATAACTTCTTCATCACTATATATATAGCAAATGGAGCTTTTCATGGGCAAGTTTGTTTCCTGCCGCGTCTTATTTAAAGGAACGGTCCAGGGGGTGGGGTTCAGGTATACGGCAAAACATTTAGCCCGCTCTTACTCGGTTACAGGTTATGTGAAAAACCTCTACACAGGCGATGTAGAAGTGGTGGCAGAAGGGGAGCAAGGAGAAGTTGAGAAATTCTTGGGCGCTCTTCAGGCAGAGATGAGTGGATATATCAGAAAAACCGAAATGGCGTGGGGAGAATATCAGGGGAGATTTTCGGAATTTGGTGTACAGTTTTAATTCTGACTTAAAAGGGGCCGTCTACAAATCGGGGCATTTATTAATTCTGGCAGATACAGAACAGGTATTCTGAGGCAAGTAAATTAAGAGTGGATTCGTACCAAGGAGAACAGATGAGTATCTTGATTAAGGATGCCCTTATTATCGTTACTATGAACGATAAAAGGGAGAAGATAGAACATGGAGATATCTATATTGAAGGAAATAAGATAAAACAGATAGGAACGGGCCTGCATGTAAAGCCGGAGAGAACTATTGACGCCAGGAACAAAGTGGTTTTGCCTGGATTCATTAACACCCACCATCATCTCTATCAAACGCTATTCCGGAATTTACCTGATGTCCAGGATGCTGAACTGTTTGACTGGCTGCTCTTTCTTTACGAATTGTGGAAGAACATGGATCCAGAGGCGGTTTACATCAGCGCCAAGCTGGGCATCAGTGAACTCCTTCTGACCGGATGCACCACCACAGTTGACCACTACTACATCTTTCCCAAAAATCAGCCAGGGGACCTCATTGACCACGAAATACGGGCGGCCCAGGAGTTGGGCATCCGCTTCCATCCCTCAAGGGGGAGTATGTCCCGGGGGAGATCCAAGGGTGGGCTCCCTCCTGATGAGGTGGTTCAACCCGAGGATGAAATACTGAAGGACGCAGAGAGATTAATTAATACCTATCATGACCCCGGGCCGTTTTCCATGTGCAGGATTGTCCTTGCTCCCTGCTCTCCTTTTTCTGTTACTACAGAGCTTTTAAAAGAGACGGTCCGCTTTGCCCGAAGCAGGGGTATATGGTGTAAAACACACTTAGCTGAGACTAAAGACGAGGAAGAGTTCTGTCTGAATGCCGTTGGGAAAAGACCGGTAGAATATATGGAAGAATTGGACTGGCTGGGGGAAGATATCTGGTTTGTGCATGCAGTACATTTAAATGAGGATGAGATAAAAGTACTGGGCTCCAGCAGAACAGGAGTGACCCATTGTCCTACATCCAATCTCCGTTTAGGTTCGGGCATAGCGCCGGTGAGAAAGATGCTGGACAGCGGCGTACCGGTCAGTTTAGGGGTGGATGGTTCCAGTTCCAATGACTCGTCCAGCATGTTGGCAGAGCTGAGGCAATGCCTTCTCGTTCACCGCGTCAAGTCAGGGATAAAGAGTATGCCTGCTGAAGATGTGCTCTGGATGGCTACCCGGGGCGGGGCAAAGGTTATAGGCCGGGAGGATATAGGAAGCCTGGAGGAGGGAAAAGCTGCGGACCTGATTCTCATAGATTTAAATAAGATTGCCTATGCCGGCTCCATGGCTGACCCGGTAGCCAGCCTTGTCTTCTGCGGGGATAGCCACATTATTGACATGGGTATTGTGAATGGCAGGATCCGGGTTGAAGGAGGGAGGCTGGTCGGCGTGGACGAAGATAAATTAATCCGGGAAGCTAACCGGATTTCAAAAGAACTGAGGGAGAAGAGATGAACAGAGCCAAAGTGGTGGGAATTGCCGGAAGTCCCCGGAGAGCCGGTAATTCCGAGCGGCTGCTGGACAGGGCCATGGCCGGGGCCAGGGATAAAGGGGCAGAGGTGGAGAAAATCATTGTAAGCGACCTGAAAATCGCTCCTTGCCAGGAGTGTCTTCTCTGTGTCCGGACAGGCGAATGTACTATAAAAGATGACTTCCAACTGGTCCAAAATAAAATCAGAGAAGCAGAGGGAATTATTATTGCTTCCCCCATCTTTTTTACTTCTGTCCCAGCACAGCTGAAGACTATGATTGACCGTTTTCAGTGCGTATGGGCATGGAAGTGTGTACTTAAAAAACAGGAGCCATGGGAGCGGGGAAAAAGAAGAGGGGTTTTTATCTCTGTCTCAGGCCTGCGCCAGCCCCGATTTTTTGAAAATGCCAGCCAGGTTATCAAGGCCTTCTTCTTTATGATTGGTGCTACTTATACAGGGGAGCTATTTTGCCCTGGCATAGCCGCAGAAGAAGGGATTGAGAAATATCCTGACTGCTTGAATAGAGCCACTGAATTGGGCGGAAAAATTATCAAAGGATAATGGCGGAATACGTTTCCTGTGCCATAGCGTTTCTGGCGGGGCTGCTCTCCTTTTTCACTCCCTGTGTGCTGCCCTTAATACCAGCTTACCTCTCTTTGATTAGCGGCCTATCTATAGAGCAACTCGGGCAGGGCCAGGGAAAAAAAAGGAACCGGGTCATGGGCAGCATCCTGCTCTTTACACTTGGCTTCTCTTTTATTTTTATCTCCCTCGGTGCTTCTGCCAGCACCATGGGGAAGTTTATGGTTAAGAACCAGCAGGTATTAAGAAGCCTGGGGGGGGTAGTAGTCATTCTTTTTGGCTTACATATTCTCGGTATATTCAAGATAAAATTTCTCCAGTATGAGCGGAGGATAAGTCTCACACAAAGACCTCTCCATATTCTGGGGGCATTTGTGGTGGGGATGGCCTTTGGCCTGGGCTGGACCCCCTGTATTGGTCCAATTCTAGCCTCTATTCTTGCTCTTGCTGCAACCCAGGAAACTTCCTATAGAGGGATGTTTCTGCTTGCGTGTTTTTCTGCAGGATTAGCTGTACCTTTTATTCTGGCTGGATTAGCTGTTAATAAAGCATTAAATGTCTTTGGCCAACTAAAAAAATATTTTAAATTTTTTGCCATAGCCAGTGGAGGAGTTCTTATACTGGCCGGTGTGCTTTTAATCTCCGGAGTGATTATCTGAAAAAGAAACCTGCAGGAGCTCCAGAGCACGGAACATGGTCGGGGTAACGTATAAAGCGATAAAAAAGTCTAACCTGTGTTCATCTGTGGTTTATTTCCGGAAGGAGATTTCCTATTAGAGAGTCAAGTAGTAAGTGGAATAAGGGCGTAGTAGTCCTGTCCTTTAGAGAAGGCTCTTTGAAAAACAGTAAAAAGGAAACTAAACCGAGGCTAAACACCATTTATCCTTGTTGTTAATCATGCTCGCCAGAGATGGGCGAAGATGAACTAAAATACTTTATCAGGGTCAAACTGAGAATTATCGCGATACATGGCATAGCAAATTTTAGTTAAGACACCAGCAATAATCGTTTTGGCATCGATATAATGCCTACCCTGACTTCTAAGTTTTTTATATTTTCGCTTGATAACCGGGTTATGCATGATACATGGAGAAGCAGCGAGGAACATAGTTTCTCTGCCGAATTTGGTACCGGCTTTAGAAATATGCTTACCCTGCCCCTTCCGTCTGCCCGACTGAGCTATAGCAGGGTCAAGACCGAAGAAAGCGAGGACATCATCAGCTTTGGTAAACCAGTTAAGATTACCGAGTTCAGAGACAAAGGAAGCCTGAGAGATAGTAGAGAAGCCCTTAAGAGAAAAGAACTTGTTAGGCACAGTATCCATAATGGGCTTGATGTGCCGAGATTCAAACAGGCTATTCACAGAGTCAAGGAACTGGTAGATTTTGACTAAACTGGAGAGTATGTTCAGGAAAGCGTATTTACCTTCAGGCAAGCCAGTAGAATGAGTAGCCAGAGAGACTAACTGGTTAATCCTGTTGGTATATTTATTACGGGAAATTCTACGGACGATGTCAGACAGATGAGCTGGGTTCATCTCTGAGATAGTAGAAGGGTGGATAAGCTTCTTTTTGAGCAGGAGAGCAAGGGTCTTTGAGAAGTATTTTTTCGGGAAGACTGACATAGCTTCCGGGAAGACCTGGAACATATAACCGTAGATACGGTTAAGGATGCGGCCTTTAATGTCAGAAATCCAGAAATAGAATCTTGTAAGTTCCCGTAAGTCAAAGAGATTGCCGGGTGGGAAATGGGTGAAATGGGCTTTACCTTGAAGGTAGAGTTCAGCGATGTTCTTAGCATCGATAAGGTCGGTTTTAGTTTTACGCATGCGTGTTTTTCTGGAAGAGTTGGTCTGGTAAGGGTTAACAGTATAGAGTTTACCAAAACCCTTGTGGTACAGGAAACTAAAGATGGGTCTCCAGAAAACGTTAGTAGATTCAATGACGAAGACCGGGACAGCAGAGATAGACTTGGCGACGCAGAGAACATCAGTGGATAGCTGTTGGAAATGATGCAAAGAGCAGTTAGGGATAGAAAAGCCCTTTAGAATAGAGTGGTTGCTATCGAGGTAAATGATTCCCAGGATATCTTCGTGGGGGTCAATGCCAACGGCTAACTGGTTACCATTGCTCTTTGAAGCAGTTAAATGGTTCATAATGGACCTCCTTGTGAATACCACAAGGACAAAGGTGGTAGCCTCCTTTCTGGACACATGATAGATAGCCATTTACAACTGCCCTTGTGTCCTGGAGGGACAGATGGGTGATAAACTAAATCAGGTTGTTCAAAAGAACGTCTGCAACCTTGTTTATGATTTACCATCGGAAGTGGTAATTTCCTTATATGCAGTTTGCCTGAAAAAGAAATCACCAGGTAAACTACTGTTTTATGCTGTTTAGACAGCAAGGGTACATACCACATTTTCATGGCTATCACCTTATTTGTAAATAATTTCTGAAAAATATACAAGAGGATGGGAGAAAAGGTGAGGAAGATGAAGTAATCTCCACTGAGCTGTTTTATCAGCAGGGCACATGTTACTTTTACTCCCTCACCACAAAAATCTAATTGAAAGGAGGATGTGTTATATAAATTATGGGAATTATTTCTCACTCCCAAAATCCTCTCTCTTTTGTTACTGAGAATATTCTCATATTTATATAATACAAGGGAACCAATGACTAAATATACTAAAAAGCATGCCAGAGCAGGACTAAAGGAGGGCCTGCCCGCCATTGAATGCTGGCCAAACCAGTTTAAGGATTACGAGATTACTATTGTGATTCCTGAGTTCACTTCTGTCTGTCCCAAGACAGGACTGCCTGATTTTGGCACTATTACCATCCGCTATGTTCCTAACAGGTACTGTCTGGAATTAAAATCACTGAAATTCTATATTAATGCTTATCGGAATATGGGAATCTTTTATGAAAACGCTGTGAACCGGATTTTAAATGACCTGGTCAGAGCCTGCAGGCCCAAACAAGCTGTAGTTACCGGTGAATTTAAACCCAGGGGAGGCATGAGGAGTATGGTGGAGGCCAGGCATCCCAGGAAGTAGTAATACGGGGCAGCCTTATCCCTGTGGAGGCCCCTCAAGGAGGGAGGAGAAAAATGAGTCAATTAGGGAAAAAGATAGACCGTGCAAATCAGGAGGCAGTGAAGAGATTAATGGATTCCCAGCCGGTTTTGAAAGATATCCGGCCAGCAAAAGAGGTAGTACCCGGAATGGAGAAGAACCTGCTCCTGCATGCTGGCCCCCCTGTTGCATGGGAAATGATGTGCGGGCCGGTACGGGGAGCTGTGCTGGGAGCTCTGGTGTATGAAGGGCTGGCAGGGGATATCAAGGAGGCGGAAACGCTGGCCCGGTCCGGGAAAGTCCGTTTTGAACCCTGCCACCACCACCAGACCGTGGGGCCCATGGCCGGGGTGGTCTCTTCTTCCATGTATGTCTTCTGTGTAGAAAATGAACCCTTCGGGAATTCTGCTTACTGCACCTTGAACGAAGGCCTGGGAAAGGTTCTCCGGTTCGGTGCTTACAGTGAAGAGGTTATCAAACGGCTTAAATGGATGGAGGTGGTTTTAGCCCCTTCCTTGAGAAAGGCCATTACATTATCAGAGCGAATCAATGTCAAGACTATAACCAGCCAGGCCCTTCAGATGGGGGACGAATGTCACAACCGGAACGTGGCTGCAACGAACATCTTCCTGAGAGAGGTTATCCCCCTCCTGCTGAAAACAGAACTGGATAAGAAGACCATTGGTGAAATCGTCAGTTTTATATCCAGTAATCCCCATTTCTTTCTCAATCTTTCCATGGCTGCCTGTAAGGCTACAGCAGATGCTGTTTCAGACCTTAAATATTCAACTATCGTTTCAGCCATGGCCAGAAACGGTACAGAAATTGGGATACGGGTGGCCGGGCTGGGAGAAGAATGGTTTACTGCACCTGCAGGACTGCCAAAAGGTCTGTACTTTGCCGGATTCAAAGAGGAACACGCAAATCCAGACTTGGGAGACTCCACCATTTCGGAAGTGGCAGGAATCGGGGCCTTTGCCATGGCCTCTGCCCCGGCTATTGTCAAATTCGTGGGAGGCACTCCTGCTGACGCAGTTAAGTATACCCAAGAAATGTATGAAATATGCGTAGCCCGTCATAAGGATTACCAGATTCCCGGCCTCAACTTTATAGGCACTCCCACAGGCGTGGATATCCGAAAGGTAGTGGAGTCCGGAGTTACTCCCATCATCAATACCGGTATCGCTCACAAGGAACCGGGAATCGGACAAATTGGAGCCGGCATTTTAAGGGCCCCTGTAGAGATGTTTGAGAGTGCTCTGGTGAGGTTTGATGAAAAGTATCGTGATTAAATTCCAAAATCGCAAACATTGAAAATTTGGAGAAATATGCGGTTTAGAAGAATCAAGAAAACAGGGGGAAATGCACTCCAGGGTGGTACACTTTTCATGCCGATTGACACAACTTAAGACCGACACTAACACTGTTTATCCTTGCATTTTAACCCCCTTTGCTGGAATGTCTTAAAATTCTCTCTCTATCTTCGTTCTCCTTATCACCTTTATAGTATATCTCAATAAATTCCACACGGTCATCATCTTCAAAATAGGCGTAAATTACTCTAATGCCACTTGCAGAACCTTTTCCTTTTAAGGCCCTGCATGCAAATTTTTTTGCTTTATAAATTTTCGGATACTTGATGCCAAGGTTTGATATTAGAACTACCCCTTTATTATCTATGCCTAATTTATGAAAAAGCCGAAGTTGTGTTTCTATGAATATATCTAAGTCGTCTTTGAGTGTTCTAAATCTCTTGAGTTTCTTTAAATCTTTGTCGAATTCCAGAAGGGACCTAATTTCATTGAATATCCGCTTCACTGTAAGACCTCATGGAGTATTCGGGGGTGCGGTAAAAAACAGATTCATAATCTATTATTTTACCGTCATCTGTGGTAAGCCAGGGAACATCATTATGGGAATATTCACTTATCTGTGTAGCATTCATATCAGAAAGTTTCAACAAAACAAAATCAATCATATTTCTCTCGTCTTCATTTAGCTTAGATAAATCTGGCGTCCTTAAAGGAAGATATTTTCTTTGTGGGTATTGAAAATATTCATCTTCAACTTTAACTATCTCCTCTTTGGATTCCATTTCTTCAATTATCTTTATAAATTCTTTAGGCGTAGGTCCATAAT
>Ga0180301_10004975_pt1 | contig 10228 bp, 13 predicted proteins | sample GuaBasSediGuay16_FD_121797 | JGI IMG/M metagenome (GOLD analysis project Ga0180301, IMG submission 121797) | Subseafloor sediment microbial communities from Guaymas Basin, Gulf of California, Mexico - Guay16, Core 4569-2, 12-15 cm | ecosystem: Environmental > Aquatic > Marine > Hydrothermal... | reverse complement strand
CGCGACTTAGATGAACCGGCTAATCCAGTACATATGTCAGAATGGGGTGCAGGGAGAGCGGTAGATGTTGGCTATCTTCTTTCTATGGAACACATTATGTATGAAGCGTTCCACAAAGCGCGCGAAGATAATAATAGCTGGGTTTGGGATCTCAGCAACTTCATGGATGGAAATGGTCGCCTTAACACGTCAGACGGAACCCGTACAGGCTCTTTCTATGAGATCCAATACAACATTGGACATGTCGTTTGGAATCCTGCCACGGGGACTGCAACGGGCAGGGTCCAGAAATGGCTAGAGTGCTGCCCTGGAGTCGGATTCGGTAGATTATCTTATGTGGTAAATAAATACAGCCATGGTGTGGAGGACGCACGAGGATTAGGGACAACATTAGGCAGTGGTGGGAATTTTGAGAACTTTGACCATCTCAAAGCGGTGATCAAGGGTTTCATCGATCATGACATTCCCCTTGTGCTCGCAGTGGAGAATGGCGGGCATTACAATGCCCTCATCGGTTACTGGGAGCGTGGCGATGGTTTCTACATCTACACTGCCGATCCTTTGGATGGTTGGGGTCGCCCATTCTATAGTAAGCCCATGCGGTGGAAAAGGATACGCCTCACACCCGATGCACTATCAGAAGGTGCCGCTGTTCTTTCCGGTATGATTCTTTACGGGCACTCGGAAAGTAGCTGCGCGAGTGGGGGCTGGGCTCGTGAGATCGATAGCAGATTCCACAGCGATATACTCTGTGGTTAGCAAGCCAAAAATAAAGAAAATAGTTGAGGAAGTAGAGTTTCCAACTTAAAAAGCTCTCTTCTTTCTTCTTTTTTTTGTGCTGATATAAATGCAATACCCAAAAAGTATTTTATTTACAAGCGGAAAAAGCTATGTTTATGAACCCATATGAAGTATTGATGGTTAAATGACAGAAAGCGTGGATGAAGATTTTATTGGAAGTCCAAAAGAGCTTGAAGAGTATAAAGGAAAGCATGTTGCAATTTGGAAAAGGAAGGTCATAGGTTTCGGGGACTCCGCGAAGGAAGCTTATGATAAAGCAAAAAAGGAATACCCAGTGTCGAATCCAACTTTACTATTATTTTTTGATAAAACTTTTTAGAAAAAAGTTTTAGTAGAGATGCGAGTCGTGGGCATCACCGGTGGAGTAGCAAGTGGAAAGAGTCTCGTATTAAGTACATTTATGAACCTCGGCGCTTACGGGATAGACTGTGATGTATTAAGCAGAGAAGTTATAAGACCATGTTCAAAAGCATGGTGGGAGATAGTGAATTTCTTTGGTACGGGTATAGTAAGGAATAATTTAGAGATAGACCGGAAGAAGCTACGAGATATAGTATTCCGCGATTCCGAGCAGCGCAAGATTTTAGAACGGATAATACACCCTGAAGTGTGGATGAGGTGTATGGAAAGGATGGAGGCGATAGAGAAAATAGAGGCAAATCCAAACGTGCTTGTAGTTATTGATGTCCCGCTATTAATAGAGACGGGACTGCAAAAAAAATTTGAATTCGATAAGGTAATTGTTGTCTATGTACGTGAGGAGACGCAAATAAGAAGGGTGATGGAACGAGAAGGTATAACGAAGGAAGAAGCAAAAAAAATGATAGGGATACAAATGCCCCTGAAAGAGAAGCTGAAATTCGCTGATTTTGTCATAAATAATGAAGGTCCGCGAGAAGAAACAGAGAAGCAGGTTAGAAAGGTGTTTGAGGCAGTTTCTTCTTGAATCCCGATTTTCTATGATTATCCACCTAATCCTAATTCTCCAAGAACAAGTATGTCTATTTCATCTGCTAAATCAGAGAAGCGCTCCTTAAACTCAATTATCTTATCCCTCTTTTCTTTCTCTATCCCTGCCCTCTCAAGCTTATCCTCAAGCTCCACCTCTTTATGAAAGATGTCGTAAATCAGCCCAAAAATGCCAGGTCTTTTGCTTCTAAATCCTTTTAAGTCTTCCATAATATCAGCGCCTTTTGAATAATGGTCTCGTATTGTATCAAATTCTTTAAAAACCGTGTCACTCTCCTTATAAAAATCGCTTACTGTTTTCAAAAAGGCTAATGGTACTTTTTCCCCTTTCTCTTCCTCTTCTTCTAACATAGAATGCGACAGCAAAAGAATAAAATTTTTTGCTATTTAAATGTTTTTCGATTTTTTATTTACAAGCTAACTTTAAGCTCTTCCTTCATCGTCTTAAGCACGAGTTCTGCATCCACACTTTCCACGCCCTCTATCTTCTTCTCTTTCTCGATCACAATTCCACATTTCTCATGACCTGAGCATTTAGAGATGACTAACAGGTCAAAATCACCGGTTACGTGATGAACGCAGCAACTTTCATCCAGTTTCGCTATCTCTTTCCCCACCTCTTCTATACCATATCCAGGTCTGATTTTTATCTTCGTGATTAACGTGACCATGCCGAGTTCAGAGGTATTGAGAATCGCGGTATAACCGCAGATAATGCCTCTTTCCGTTAGTTTTCTCACTCTATCGCTTACCGTTGCAGTGCTTACACCTATTTTGCGCGCCATCTTCGTGAAAGAATTGCGAGAATCCAACTGCAGTTCTCTCAATATCTTCTTATCTAAATCATCCATTTTTTATCCTCCTTTATATTCATCAAGAGCGAATTTCAACGTCTTTTTTGCTAAACAAACGCAATGAATCTTCTGCTTTGGTATATCACCAAGCCAATCTATTATATCTTCCTCTTCTATTTTCTTCGCTTCCTCCACCGTCTTCCCCTTTATCATCTCGGTGATGGCGGACCCGGAGGCAAAGGCGCCTGCACACCCAATTGCTTGAAATTTTGCATCTTTTATCACTTTTGACCCCGGCTCGATGGTCAAGAAAATCTCCATTGTGTCCCCACACGGACCGGTATAAACAAAATAAGCGTCGTGATCCTCTATTTTTCCTACGTTCACTTTCTCAATGAAGTATTCTATCGCCGTACTTGAATATCCAGATCTCTTTAGCAAGTTTTTTATGTCTTCTTTACCCGACATATCCATCAACCTTTCTTAAAATATATCTTTATATTATATAAAACCTGCCGGTTTTTAACGAATATAAAGATATCTACATAGGTTTTTAAACAAACATGGAATAAATGACCTTATCGGATTGTACTATGACCGAGTTTGAAATATTGCATAAGGACTTGATGGGAAGAACAGGAAAGCTTCGAACGGCACATGGGAACGTAGAGACACCAACGATAATGCCTGTGATAAACCCGAATCTCATGTCAATCAAGGCAGAGGAAATGAAGAGGTATGGGGCTGAGATGCTCATTGCAAATGCATACATAATTTACAGAAAAGAGGAGTTACGAGAGGAAGCCATTAAAAAAGGTATTCATTCGTTTTTGGGCTGTGAAATGCCGATAATGACTGATTCCGGCTCTTACCAGCTCTACGAGTATAAAGACGTTGAGGTGAGTAATAGGGAAATCTTAGATTTTCAACAGCGTATTGGTTCTGATGTATGCGTGCCTCTGGATATCCCAACGGCGCCATACGAGAAGAGACAGAAAGCAAAGGAGGATTTAGAGGAGACAGTGAGAAGACTCAAAGAAGCAAGAAGCATAATTCAGGGTAAAATGCTTGCTGGGGTTGTGCAGGGTTCCACTTTTTCGGACCTGAGGGAAGAGAGCGCAAAGCGTGCGGCTGAAATAGGGTTTGATATGTATGCAATAGGGGGTGCAGTGCCATTGTTAGAAACATACAAATTTGATATACTGGTGGATATAATCATCTCAGCGAAAACAAATTTGCCGTTGAATGCTCCTGTTCACCTCTTCGGAGCCGGTCACCCTATGCTTTTCTCTTTAGCTGTTGCTCTGGGCTGTGATCTCTTTGATTCCGCAGCTTATGCGTTATATGCAAGAGGGAAGAGATATATAACGAGTGAAGGGACGATAAAAGTGGAAGATTTGCGGTATCTACCATGTTCTTGTCCTGTATGCTCTGCTTACAGCATAAACGAACTAAAGGAAAGCAAGGATTTGTTGGCTTCGCATAACTTGTGGGCTACATTTGAGGAGATGCGAGTAGTAAAGCAGAGTATAGCGGAGGGAAGCTTGTGGGAGCTATGCGAGAGGAGATGCAGGGCATACCCAGCTTTGCTGAGCGGATTGAAGCAAATGGCAAAATATTCAGCACTGATCGAGAAATACGACCCTATTACGAAACGTTCCTTCTTTTACCTTGGTGAAACTTCTGCCGGCAGACCTGAGGTAAAGAGGTACTCTTACAGGCTAAACAGGTTCAAATTGTCAGGAAATGTGTTGATAACCGCCACAGCATGGTCAAAGGGAAAAGATGTCGAAAATGAAGACTATGATCACGTATTTTTTGTGAAACCACCGTTTGGTCCCTGTCCAGTTGAACTGGCTGAGAGTTATCCAGTGGGGCAGTCTGAAATACCAACGGAAATAGATAACGAAGCTAAGACCGTGGCATTGCAAAATGTATTGAAATTGCTGAAATTGAATAATGGAAGGGCAAAATTCGTTTTCCTCTATGAAAGCAACTGGGAAGGTCATCCGCTGATTGATGAGATAGAAAAGCATGCAGAGGTAAGGAAAAAGTGGCTATCCTAACCCACACCTCACCTTCACTGCCACGCCATGTTCAAAAATTTTCATTTCATCACAGGATAGCATGGCTTTTCCGGTTGCAAGTAGATTATCCTTCTCATCCACCAGTATAACCTCATCATAAGCCCTTATTTCCGGATCGGCGTCGATTACATGTTTACAAAAAGCAGTTCCTCCTTCTCTTATGAATTTACTGCTCTCCTCGTTCATAACAACCCTCAGTCTCGGATATTTGAAAAACCGATGTAACCTCTTTGCTCCTTCTCCGCTTAGGGTTAACAGTCCGTCAAAGCTCCTTAGAGTCGCTATTCTCTCCCCTTTCTCTTTTATCTGTGATATCCTTCTTGTCTTTGAGAGTGTAAATTCTACGCCTTCCGAGAACAAAATCTCACCCGCTCCCGCACCAAATTGAAAATCAGCAATGGTTCTCGCCTTTTTGAGCAGATTCTTTCTTTCCCCCTCTTTCATATCACTTCTTTCTTTTATTTTAAGTCTTTCTTTCCTATGAATATTTGGATTGGATGAAGAGGAAGAGGAGGAGAAGAAAAGTTGAAGACATCGCATTGCAGCGGATAGTAAGGCTGTTCGAGCTGGCAGAAGCTGATGCAAGAAAAAAAGATGTAAAAGGAAGAAGCAGGGGTGATAGATATGTGCAGCTTGCTCGTGAGATTGGAATGCGGTATCGGGTGCGAATACCATCGCATCTAAAGATGCGGATTTGCAGGGGTTGCTACTCCTTCTTAATTCCCGGTAAAAATGCGCGAGTTCGCCTTAGGGGTGATTATATTACCACAACCTGTCTAAAGTGTGGGATGCAAATGAGACGACCTTATAAAGCGCCTCGCCCACCTTCGCGAAGGAGGGAAAAAATTAACTCAAAAGCCCGCTTCAATTTTTCAAAACTCACAGCATACGATATTCTCACGTGATTCTTGCCCCGGCTTCCAAAAGTAGAGCCCGGCGTGACTACTATTCTTCTTCTTCTCAGCTTCTCCACAAATTCTTTCTCATCCCCCACTCGAGGGAAGATATAAAATGCTCCTTTTGGTGTGATGAATTCCATTCCCATATCTCGAAGAACATCAACAGCGAAATCCCTCCTTCTTTTAAACTCGTTTCTCATCTCGACTACACATTCTTGAGGTCCTGTAATAGCAGCCAATGCTGCTTTTTGCGAAATGGAGGATGCACATGCCTGTATATATTGATGTATCTTCAGCATTTGCTCTACATATTCTTCACGAGCTGCAAGGTAGCCCAATCGAAAACCTGTCATCGCATAAGTCTTTGACACGGCATTTACTGTAATGACCTCGTCAGAGAATCTTGCAGGGCTTATGTGCTTCAAGCCATCATATATAAGCTGCTCATAAACCTCATCAGAAATGATCGTTATGTGATGGTCGTTTGCAACGTCAACAATCGCTTTTATGTTCTCCTCGCTTTCCACAGCCCCTGTTGGATTAGCAGGGGAATTTATTATCATCGCTTTTGTCTTATCTGTGAGCCTTTCCTTCAGGTCTTCCACAGACATCGTAAGGTCTTCGCTTAGAGGAACTCCTACTGGCTTCCCTTCTGCCAATTTCGTTAGCGCTGCGAATGAAACAAATCCGGGATTTGGTATCAGCACCTCATCTCCCTTTTCCACAACAGAAAGAATAGCGATATGCAATGCTTCACTTGCTCCCGAAGTAACTATTATCTCGTCAGGGTTCGCCACAAAGCCGTTATACCTTTTGAACTTATCGCTTATTGCCTCTCTCAGTTCTTCTATGCCCTTATTAAAGGTGTAAGAGGTAAAACCTGACTTGAGTGTCTGCATAGCAGCTTCTTTTATATGTTCTGGAGTATCGAAATCAGGTTCACCAAGTCCAAGGTTGAAGAACTCGCCGGAAAAAGATTCAAACGCCTTCCTTATGCCTGAAATCTCTATACCCTCGACACGATGTGCAAATTTGGTCATTTCCTTCTTCTCTATTCTCTTAATTAATTAAAATTATATCTTGGTTATCCAAACAAAACAAAGATAAATTAAAAAATGAATACCAGCGATAAAATACATGGTGACGTAAGGTGAAATGCATGAAAACAGGAACTTGTTAAAAGTATTTGAAGATCTTTCGGACTATTGCCAAGAATATAAAGTAATATCAGAAGGGGAACTCGCTTTAAAGATAAGAGAGTGCGTGGAATCGCTCAGTGATGCCGAAAGAGAAGAGTTGGAGAGGAAATTAGGCGGAAAACTTAAGGATTTGATTTTCAAAAGCATAACGAGTGAAGAGAAAATATCTGTTTTTTCTCCTGACATGCGCACCCGGATTAATTATCAGGGCGAGATATTTTACTGTTTGCCAACACATAGATACATGGTTGAGGAATTGGAGGGGGCTTTTTTACGGTGGACAAAGATAAGGAGCCCGTTAGGCGATGTAAAGAAGGTGGTAGGGGATTTTGTGGAACGGTGTGGGTATCGGATTCAAATTCGCGCTCAGAGTTCAGACATAAAAGTCGAGGAAAAGGGGCATGAGTTCATTGAGATGATGGCTAAGAAAGAAGATAAGCGTCTACATATTTTCATCTTCTCTTCAATAAAGTTTGTTCCTCCTTTCATAGGAGAGGATCAAGCACTGTTAAAGGCATCCGAAGCAAAAGCAGAGGGGAAGGAAGTAATTGTAATCGCGGTTCCAACAGAGAGAACCCCCGCTCCTTTCATCTCTTTCTGCCGAGAGCAAGATATTGGTGACGTGATGATATGGGTAGCAGATGTGGAAAAAAGTACAATAGACCCTTTTATAGGGATTCACGAGGATGAAGCGATCGAAAATAATTTTGCACATCCGGAGCAGGCAAGGAGAGCGGTAAGCATATGGATGAAGAAGATGCACTTCATTGACCTGTGATTTAACGTCCAAATCTCCTCTCGCGCCACTGAAAATCCCGAACCGCCCTGAGAAGGTCTATTTTCCTGAAGTTTACCCAATTGACATCGGTGAAATAAAATTCACTGTACACCGATTGCCATATCAGGAAATCCGTTAAGCGAGTTGCGCCAGACCTGATGACGAGGTCGGGTTCTGATTTGAATATTAACTCAGATTCTATTACTTTCTCATCTATCTCTTCAGGCTCTATCTCTCCCGTTTCCACCTTTTTTGCTATCTCCTTTATCGCCTTTGTTAGCTCGCTTCTACCACCGAAGCCTATAGAGATGCTTATTTTTTTCCCGGTATTGCCTCCGTCCTCGTTACCCAAAGCAGTATTAATGAATTTAATTGACCCATGTCCGGATTCGAGAGCTGGCGTATCCGTATAAATAGCAACAGAAGCTTTTTCTTTGCTCAACGCCTTTGTTAGATGCTGTATGAGGTGAGAATATGCTTTTTCCAACAACTTTTTGTCCATACCGTCCTTAATAAAGCCGATATAAACACTTATAACATCTATTTTCAGTGAATGACACCACTTTATGAAGTGCCTTAGCTTTTCCATTCCCAATCCAAAGCCCATCTTATCAGAAAGAAGGTCAGTTTCATCCAGGACAAGAAGAAGATGATTCACGAGGATAGGAGAATTCAATATCCCTCTTTCCAATATTTTTTCATAGATACATGAAATCGGGTTAAACATAGCGCCGGGAGAGGGATTCGAACCCTCGCTCCCCGTAAGGGGAAGTAGGTTAGCAACCTACCGCCTTAGGCCTCTTGGCTATCCCGACAGACATCATATATATTTAAGAGGGAACCTTTATAAATGTTTTTAAAAATAGAATGTGGATCCCAATTGTTGACTTGAGACTGTGCAAAGGATGTGGAGAATGCGCGGAGGTATGTCCAGATAACGCGATTGAAATAGTGGATAAAAAATCAATTATTGATTACAATGAATGCACTTGCTGCGGTGTTTGTGATAGAGTTTGCCCAATAGGCGCACTGGAAATAAAAAATCCGACAATGCCTTCGATATTAGGGCAAGGCGTTCAATTAGTGACGTTAAAAGATGAAGTGAAATGGCTAAAGCGGGGGTTGAAAGAGATGAAGAGGGAAGTAAGGTAAAATGAAATGACAACGAAATTTGAGAAGAGAAGAAGTGAAATACGTTCTCCTATGTCGTAGTGTTTTTATAGCACCGATAAATACTCCCTCAGTTCCCATTCTGTTACGTTCACGCGATAGCGGTCCCACTCCACGAGCTTTGAAGTGATGAAATTGTTGAAGATATGGTCCCCAAGAGCTTCTCTCACCAGTTTGCTCCGCTTTGTCAGTACTATTGCCTCAATCAAACTCCCGGGCAGCGTTTTTATTCCTTCCTTTGCCCTTTCCTCTTCACTCATCAGGTAAACGTCCTTTTCCGTGGGTGGCGGCAATTCATAATGGTTTTTTATTCCTGCTAATCCCGCAGCGAGCATCACAGAAAAGGCTAAGTATGGATTGCATGCAGGGTCCGGGCTGCGGTATTCCACACGTGTTGCTTTCTCTTTCCCGGGTTTATACATCGGCACCCTTACAAGTGTAGAGCGGTTGCGACGTGCCCATGTAATGTATGCGGGTGCTTCATATCCCGGCACTAACCGCTTATACGAGTTTATCCATTGATTGGTAATCGAAGTGATCTCTGGTGCGTGTTGTAACAATCCCGCGATATACCTCTTACCCACATTAGACAATTGATATTCGTCATTCGGGTCGAAGAAAGCATTTTTATCTCCTTCAAATAACGATTGATGCACGTGCATTCCTGAGCCGTTGACGCCGAAGATGGGCTTTGGCATGAACGTGGCGTAACATCCATGTTGCTGTGCTATCTCCTTTACCAAAATTCGATATGTCATCACCTGGTCAGCCATTGTCAGCGCATCTGTATACCGGAGGTCTATCTCGTGCTGCGAAGGAGCAACCTCATGGTGGCTGGCTTCCACTTTTATTCCCATCGCCTCCAGTGTTAAGACCGTATCTCTCCTAAAGTTACTTCCTGCATCCAATGTCGTTAAATCAAAGTATCCGCCCTCATCCAGCACCTCTGGATTCTTTTCATTCCTGAAATAGAAATATTCAAGTTCGGGACCGAGATAAAGCGTGTAGCCATGCTTTTCCCTCAACCGCTCTAAATTCCTCTTCAATATATACCTCGGATCGCCCTCGTAATGACTGCCGTCGGGATTTAAAATATCACAGAACATCCTCGCAATTGCATTTCCCTTGGGACTCCCTGGAACAATCTGGAACGTAGCGGGGTCAGGTTTCGCTAGCATGTCGCTTTCGTCAATCCTTGCAAATCCCTTTATCGAAGAGCCATCAAAACCCATGCCCTCGTCAAAGGCGGTTTCTAATTCGCTAACTGAAATAGTAACGCTCTTTAATCTCCCTAAGATGTCAGTGAACCAGAGTCCGATGAATTTCACCCTTTGCATCTCCACTGCTTCAAATACTTCCTCCTTCGTCCTTACCTCCTTTTTCATTTCTCATTTCCCTCCTGGTTTAATTAATTGTACATAAAGTATGACTTTCTTCATTTTATCCTTTCAAATCAAACGAAAATCCTTAGATAAAAAAGTCATACATGTTTGAATTATGGAAGAAGTAATTGCCTCACCTTTCATCACCT
>Ga0180301_10004974_pt1 | contig 10232 bp, 9 predicted proteins | sample GuaBasSediGuay16_FD_121797 | JGI IMG/M metagenome (GOLD analysis project Ga0180301, IMG submission 121797) | Subseafloor sediment microbial communities from Guaymas Basin, Gulf of California, Mexico - Guay16, Core 4569-2, 12-15 cm | ecosystem: Environmental > Aquatic > Marine > Hydrothermal... | reverse complement strand
CCATTTACCATGATCTATGTCGTAAATCCACAGTTCAAAGATCAAGGCTATCCTCTTACCAACAAAGCTTTCATTAACTTTTATGGGTACTTCTACATAGAAAGTAGTGTTTTCGCCATGATCTAATAATTTATCATAGACATGAATGGTGGGCATTGGACTGGGTGTAGAATTCGTGGGTAGGGTAGTATTAGAGCCTATCTTATACCTTACCTGCATAAGCAGTGGATAACCCATATAGTTATATAGGAAAATGCATAATGTAATATTCTCTCCACGAAATACTTTACTAGGATAATCACCAATCTTACAGTTCTCATTTAATAGGCCAATAGCGGTAAATGGCTCTGTAACACTAGGCCTAAGTAGTTGAGCTACAGAGAATACAGATCCTACAACGATTATAGCCATAATAACAGCAAATACTTCGTCGTCAAGGATATTCATTTCTCAACAATCCACCTCCTCCTAACTCTAAACCAAATAGCTAAATACAGTCTTGGAAACAATAGATAGAACAATAAAGGTATAGATATTATGGCTCCGGCAACACTATACTTCCTAAGATTCTCCATCAACAGTATATTATCAGCATTTCTCTCAAGAGAAGTTATTTTATTCTCTATAGTATCTAGTAATTCATCAGCTTTATCAAGGGAGTACTCGTCTCCTTTATCTATTAGTTCTAAAACAATATTCAACTCATCAACTATACTCGATACATTAATGCCTCTTCTACCAAGATCAGCTGTTCTAGTATACAATTCTAGATATTTATTCCATAAACTATCTTTATCAACTGCATAAACAGGAGTAAATGAGAGTTGAGCTAATATAATTGCTGAAGCTATGATTATAAGTAGTATTTTATTCACTATCAACCACCTCTTCTAATACGTTCAACAATATATGATAATAATTTATTTGAATTCATAAGTATCAGGGCAATAATACTTAATAATATACTTACGGAGGCTACATATTCCACAATATCAAAATAACTAGTACTATACTTTTCAGTCTCCAATTCTAAGAGATCAACACTATTCAGTAGATCCTTAATAACAGATGCAGTCTCCCTATAATTCTCTAAGTTTACTTCAGCAAATAATGATGCTCTAGCATAGATAATATTAGATGTATTCTGTGGATCTAATGGATATGCATAGACGGTGTATGCTAATAGTAGGTAATGATCCGATCTAGATATTAAAATGTATGTTATTGATACATTACATATCTCTACCCATTTATCAATAACTCTGTATCCCTGAGCCATAATGGATAGAGGCCATTGTACAAAACTATCTTGTACATGAGCTCTCTCTATATAACCAGTTAAATTATAGCCTCTATAGCTGATCAGAATATAGCTAACATTAAATAATTTATTGGCTCTAATAATAGGATATGGAGTTGATTTGGAATAAGAGATATTGTATTCAGCTATTATATGTTCTTTAAGATACCGAGGAAACTCTTTGAGAACAACGGTAGGTCCAGAGATCTCGTGTAATATAGTTGAGGTTATGATAGGATAGGCAATAGCTATCATTATCATTATAACTATAGAAATAACCCATCTCTTATTTATTGTTTCACTAACAATAGTGTTTCTACGTGAACTTGTCTGTACTAAAGATTTTTTTGTAACAAGGTATATTGGTATAAGCAATGCCAGGGCAATGTGTGGTATTGACGATATTTGTTGGATTAGTAATTCTCCTATTCGATAATTCCATTTACCAATAAATACTGCAAGTAGTATTCTAAGAGAATCCCCCAATAGGACTATAACTGATGCTATCCATAGTGCTGCTATAGTTATTAACAACTTATCGGTTATCGAAGCCTTGACATAGCTAACGATATATCCAATTATAGGAGCAATTATAAGAACTATAGTTATGCAATTAATTCCTATAAGACTTATTTCATATGTTTTCTGGAGTCCCATATAATCTATGAATTTTATCACTACATTAGTAGGTGAATAATCAATAACTGTATTCATTAACACTACCGTATTAGCTGACACACCACTAGTATACATCATTGATATTTTTGATAGAATATAATGAGGTAGGGGAATTAAGAGAAGTAGTGTTAAAGGTAATAAGAATCCTAATAAAATTGATTTTGAATTAAAAACTAGCGATAATAAACTCCATATGAAAAATATTATTGATAATGTCTTTAATTCGAACATGTATTCAATAATATTATCTGATACTACATACAGTAATATGCTAATAGAGACAAATGATATGAAGATAATTAACCTAATAATATTGACTCCAGTTATTTCTCCCTTCTTTAAGAATGTAAGTATAAACACAGCCATTACTGTCATAGACAGTGGCAGGAGATATATGTATTCACTAGAGAGTGATAGTCTAAAGAATGCATCTATATAGAGACCATATGCTTTATCCAGTACAATAGCAGTAGATATAAGCATTACCAGTATTGTTAGCATTTTACTTGATAATCCATTACTCAATACGAATTCTCCCCCTACTCATTTGAAGACCTGGTATTACTCCTATCTTAGAATGATCGATATATTGGTAACCATTTCTATTGAGAACATATCTTAATATGCTATATCTAAAGCTTAATGACTTACTATGTATTAGAGTATATGGTTTTGGAGGAAGTATGGTATTCTCTATTAGTGCATTAACTATATTGTTAGAGAAGGCCTTGTTAACCTTAACAAGCATAGTCAATGGCCTCGGTTTATAGCCGTTCTCAATAATTTCCTTCACATATTCCATTTCTAAGTATCTACCAATACTTTCATAGCTATATAGGATCTTTGGAAGAGATCTTTCAAGAGTCCTATATAGATTATATAGTATATCGATAGATTTACCTTTAACTACTAAAATAAATTCCCGAGCTATTAGAACAAGATATGATCTTGTAACAGGATTTCTTCTAACAATGTTAAGATATATGTTTAGTAAATTATACATCATATGGTCAAGCTCTATGTTGCTTGTTGCGAATAGATCTAATATAACAATAGGTTCTAGAACAGATGATCTACTTGTAAACGACTCTACACCTCCGGAAACACCATATTCTTTTACAATTAGTGAATGTTTACTCAAAGACTTCTTCCAATGAATGTCTCTAAGCCTATCTCCCGGAATATAGTCTCTAGCACCAAGGTATTCTCCTATCCTACTATGTTTTACATAACCACTTACTCTACCAATACCCTTAGACCATTGTTCCTCCAATACCTCTAAGAATCTATAAAGTAATCCAGTTATAGCTGTTAAACCACCAGTTCTATTCCTACGTAAAAGCTCAATAGCTACTCTAATAGCCTCTCTTGAACTAACTGTAACACCCTTACCAACAGGTATACCTGTCTCACTAGAGATCTCCATTAAAGATACCTCAACTTCTGCAATAAGCCTTCTGATCTCCTCTCTTGAAAAGATTCTTTTCCTAATAAGTTCGATTAATCTAGAAGTTATTGGCACAACAACATATTTTAAAGTAAATGTTTTAAGCAGTCTCCTGGAGAACCCCCATTTATCAAAAACACCCATACTAATACTGATTATATGTATACCAACATGATCTGCAGGAACATCTATACTTACAACACCAGCTATACTACGCCAGAAAACCTTTCTAAATCCATCACTTCTTTCAAGAACAACATATAAAGGCTTTTCAGTAACTACCATGAACTCTGCATGAGCTGATCTGCCAAGCGGGACTTTATCTGGAATACTTAGCGCCTCTATTTTAACATATGATAATATTATGAAGTATAGTATTGAGAGGATAAGACATGATATAAGAACTATTGCTATAGGAACAAGTATTCTTACATCAATTAAAGTCAATACAAGTAATGCAACAACATGCTTTATTAGCAAGAGAGAAGATGGTCCAATAAACATGGTCAAGGATCCTTCGATACGTGGCTTCTCAGAAAATGCAAATGGTAAAAGAAACGCTAATGGAATATATAGAGGTAATGCATTCCATAGAGAGAGAACATAGAAAATGCCTAGAGACAAAATCATTGAAGGTAAGAATTTCCGTAATTTACTAGATACATAGGGTATAATCAGTATTGACAATGGAATTAGTAAGATCATGTTCTTCATCAACAATGATACATAGATACCATATAGGATTATATATACTAATGATATTAATGATGATCTTCTATCATATAGTTCTCTCTTAGATGAATAGCTCATCATCATTAAGATAGATAGTATGAGCATTAATTCAATAAATAAGTACTCCATGGAGCCATAGCGGGCAATTATATTTAGTTCTAAGAATCCATATTTTAATCTATCAAGTAAGCCAAGATCTAAGTAGCCAGTATAAAGAACGAGTTCTCTACCATAACCTAATTTCTTGAGAAACACTATATTATCCTCAAATAACTCATTTACAGCAATATCCATATCAGACACTATTATTAGTAATCCATCTCCTATTTTCACCCCGTATACTAGAGTATACTGACCCATATGATCTCCTGGCGAATAAACACCATTACCATCTAGATCTGCATAAGCATACCTTGATGTATAGCCGATCATGTAACTGGATCTATTTTCACCTACAACTATATAGCTAGGCATATGAAATACCAATAGCACAGTTTCACTAGAATTAGCTATATATACTCTTGTAATAGGATAGAATCTATTCCTAGCTCTCCGTATCTCATCTAAAATTGTTTGATTAACTACTTCAATATTCAACCCTATTTCCTTAATTAATTCGTTAGAATATCCTTGTTCATCAAATACAATTACGGCGGAGCCTCTGTACAATAATTTCCCTATATAGTCTATAGTATCCCGATCGACTGGTCTTTTCTGCAAGGGCATTATTATAGTATATCTAATGGCTTCTTCAATAGATAGGCCCATAACATTGTTTTCTAACTTAGCATTTAATACATCTACAAGCTTTGAATACCCTTTATCACCTGTATTAAATGGACTGTATGGTGTAGTTGTCGGAGTATTTACTGTAGCTGCTAAGAACGATATTATCATGATCATTGATACCACTACTATGATTGTTCTACTCATCGACCTATACCCCTCTCCAATTCATAGACAATATTCTCAGCTTCACTAACATCAACTACATGTTTTGAATAGAGATCTTTTTCATAGAGAGCAATGAATTTTCTAATAAGTTCTCTTACACTACTTGGAAAGACGTTGCTTATCCGATTATAATATTCTCTTAAAGTCTCTGAATTTCTTGGCGGACTTACGTATTTTACTATAACTCGTATAAATCTATAATAAAGTCCAACTAAAACAGCTGGTTTAAAGAAACTCTTAAACCTAGTTTCCAGTGTACTTATTGATGATCTCGCGATCTCTTCTACTATATGACCGCTTTTACGAAAATATTTTACAATAGATTGAAGAGATAATGAGAGTCCATATGATACTATATGTGTTGTTAAGGCATATCCGAGTATAATTGAAGCAATAATCATTAATGGAATATTAATACTATATATTTCAGTAGAGAATTTATAGGATTCATACATGGGATTAAGAGGCTCTACTAAAACCTCTATATCGTGCCTCCATGTAAATAGGATATAGGGTAGAGATACTCTAATTACTTTATTAGATAAACCATACACGGTTTCTGAAACAATTTTACTATCATCTACAAATACAGTAACTCTAAACGGTATCTCTCTACCAATATCTATATGAATGGGGATCACATATGGAGGCCCCATAACGATTTGCAGTAAACTTATACTTACCTTCAATTGTACTTTATTGATCAAAAATGGTACTGTATAGATCATATTGTAATAATATCCTCTACCCTCGATCTTGAAGAATAGTTTATGAAGCCCTCTACCTAAGTCCAATGCTGGTATTTCAATAGTATTATTTCCTGGAAATATTGTTACGTTCTCTATAATGTTCTCAGTATCTATGTTGTTAAGATATATAGTTAGATTTAATGGATAATCTATATGTGCAAGTATACCTATAATGAATGATTTATTTGAATATATGGCACTCGGTACATAGAATTCGCATAACGGTTTTACATATAGTAATTTTGATCTAGCAATTCCAAAACCACTATACGCAGTACTATAACTAAATCCATAAGCTTCAACTCTAATCTCTACAGGTATTTCTTCTTTAACTAGCAATCCTCTACTAATTAGATCTTCCACAGCAGGTGGTTTTAGACTAATAAATGTAGAACTATTTACAATTACCTGCCTATATAACGTTACATAGTATGTATCTCCATAAATAATGATGATAGATGTATTAATTGTTTGGAGGCTTCTAGGACCTATTACTTTTATCTCTATATTAAACGTGTCATTAGCCATAATGATCTCAGGCACTGTAACGTTAACATCTATATAGACAACATTAGCTATTCTATGCAAATACATACTCTTTAATTCATCAACTAAACCATTAATACTTTCTAGAAAATGGGATATAGCTTTCTGTGTTTCATTTACTACATATGCTTTTATAGACTGATCAGTTAAAAGTCCATATAGTTTTTCAATATACTCGTTAATATATCCCTCAAGATCTATTCTAAGCCTATATAGTCTATAGATAATTCTCTTAACATCATCTCTATTAGCAGTATTATTTAGTACTTGGAGATCTATGCTTTGCATTATATTAACTAATTCCATTAATTCATTATAGAGCCTTGTATGTAGATAAGCTATATCACCTTCTATACTTATATTCAATGCAATAGTAATGTATTCTTTTGATACATTATATTCTCCATAGGAAATATATAAGAGTGTATCTCTAAGAAATAGTGCCAAAGGTACAGGATCGGGTTCAATAGTTGAAGAATCAAAGGAGTGTACACCACCAGCCAATATAGCTAAGACTATAAATATGAGTGAGTAAATTGTCAATACCTTCCAAGCTATTGGATTTTGTCTATTGATATTCATTTCCTACTAAGCCCCATTTAGAGGCTTGAGTATATAGTATCTCTATACATAGGTTGGAGACTAGATCCATTCAAGTATTGTAAGGATTCTATATACAACTATGACTGAGAATACTGTTAGTAATGAGATATCTAGTACTGTAAGCTTAGCTCTTAATCTAATATTACGGCTTATTGAAGTGTATATGAAATATATCAGTATTGATATTGACAAGTATACGTCAGGCCTAGTTTCACCAATAAGTATGAATGATATAATCACTATAGTCAATAATATTGCATATATTATGATCTCTCTATCCATTATCTCCAAACTATCCCACCCTCATCTTAATAACATAGTTATTCCCAATAATTTCTTCATCCATAACAATAATGTTTCTCTCAAAGAATCTAGAGACAAATACTGGTACAATTATACGTATTGGATTAACTGGTTTATTCAGTAATTCCTTAGCATCTTTTGTCAAAGACCATAACTCGATCTTAAAAACACTATTTTCCCTATCTACAATAATATCTCTAGAAACAATATATCTATTCACAAGTATGTCTTTGAGATAATCTCTTAACTCAATACCTTCTCCGATAGAGTATTCAGTTTCCAAGATAGAAACAATGTCTTTTACAGGAAATGATATGTATGGGACATTATCAACTATACCTATACCAGGTAAAACTTTTCTACAGTCTATAGCACCATTAGTAAAGACGGCTTGAATAATGTCCTTATTATAGCAAATCCTTATCTCATGACTACTTATGAGACCACTATCTTCAAGTAATTTATTTGCAAACATTGTTAGGTCATTTGAATATGTTTTCAATAGATCATGTAATGGAGGTACATAGGTTAATCCTATTGTTATTAAAAGTACGCCCAAGACAAGTGTAGATAATGATATACCAAGTACTATAGAATTACCACTAAATATTCCAAATACAATGAATACTATTGAAATCAGTGATATATTGATACCAGCTAATAAATACCTATACTCCAAGTTAATAACACCATAGACATGAATCTTAATATATAGTCTATTGATAGAGATAAAGTTATAGATCTAGGTTTATGGGCCAAAGCTTTAAATGAGTTCATAATTAATGCTAAGACAATTAAATATGGGCCAACATAAGGTATAATGCTGACGAGGAGGGAATTCAGAATTATAAATGAGATAAATACTGTTGAAACATTATTAGCCGATGTAAACGGAGATATGGTTTTTATAAGCAAAAGCTCTGATATAGGACCTATTAAGATCCAGTTTACATTATCTATGTGAAATAATAGTATCATAACCATTAAAGCAGATACCATAAGCAATAACATCTCAGGATACATTATTTTATCCAACAACCTCATAATAGATAAGTTAATTATTATAACTATTAGTATTGATAATGAATAGAGAATCAACATTCCGTATACTCTCTCTAGTAAATACATAGCTAATAAGCCAATTAAACCAAGTAAAGGAATTATCCAAATAGGTACAATAATACTTGATCTACGTAATCTTAGGAAATATATATTTATAGAAATCATGACGGCTGCTAGATATAGGAAGATCTTAGACCAAATATCAATATCTAATATATAATTTACAATAACAATTGCAGATACTAGCATTAGATCAGCTATATATAATCGATCAAATCTTCCATGCAAGGCTCTTACTCCTTTGGAACACTTATTTTATCTAATGCCTCATTAACTATGTCTTCAGGTTTTCTACCTTCAATTTCTGCTTCTTCAGACAATATTATTCTATGGCTTAATGTAGGTATAGCTATTTCTTTAATATCATCTGGTATAACGTAGTCTCTGTTATTCATTAATGCCAATACTTTTGCAATTCTATATAGAAATATTGATCCACGATGGCTTGGTCCGAGTTTTACTAATGGATGGCTCCGGACATAATTAACGATGTCAGCAATATACTTTATAATTCTATTATCAACATAAACTCCATAGCCAATAAATAATTGAAGATCTATGTATTCTTTTAAATCAACTACTTTCTCCACATCAGATGCTTCAACGAGATATAGTTTATCTGACCTCCTGATAATCTCTAATTCCTCATCATAGACATTATATGATGTATAGCATTTGATCCAAAATCTATCCCTAAGAGTTAATGTAAGTGGATAAACGCCTCCAACCTCTTCCTCTAAAGGAATCTCTGTAGCTAATACATGGAATGGCCTAGGAAGCTCATGGGTAACACCATCAATACTTACATTATACTCGGCCATAGCCTGTAGAAGTGCTGATTGAACACGTGTAGGAGTTCTATTAAGCTCATCAAACATCAAAATATTAGTAAAAACAGGCCCCTCAACAAATCTCTTTGAACCATTTAACCCATATACATAGTAACCAGTCAGATCCGTTGGCAATAGATCAGGATTTCCCTGGACACGTGTAAATTTCCCTCCAATAGCTCTACTAATACTCTTAGCAAGAAGCGTCTTTGCCACACCCGGAGGACCCTCAATGAGTACGTGGCCTCCTGCAATAAGTGACGCTATAACATGCCTAATTAAATCATATTTACCAACAACAACCTTATTTATAACTTTAACAAGCTCGTTTACGATTATGCGTGCTCCATCAAAGTCCATAATCTCTACCCAATCATATAATTGCTAGTTATAACATAAAGCTTAAAGTAACAATATAAGGATATCCAAGAGCATATTATAAACAATTAAAAGATTTATATAAGTATTAACATGGAAATAGTTTATTATAAATTAATGTTTATTGTTCGTGGAGAAAATAATATATGTAAACACTATGTTTAACAATAATCCTTACCCACTAAAAACTATTTTAATATGAAAAGGAAAGCTTTCTATACCTCATATAGCCATTGACTTTCTTGGAATAGAATACTATTCTAAAAATGGGAACTTACTATAATGGCTCCGTCAATACATAAGTTCAAGAGACAAATGCTTCCAAGAATAATAGAGAAACATGGACTAAAATTCTCCAATAAATTATTAATTATAGATGACATAGCTGATATAGCTGGATACGGTATAAGTGAGAAGTCATTAATTAGAAAGATATAGGTATTTTAATGAAAAGATCTACTTATCTAGAGATTGGGGATACTATATTGTATTTATATTGTATTAAGGCATTATATATCCTTGCTAAAGCTTTAGCAAGGATATATAATGCCTTAATACAATATAAATACAATATAGTATCCCCAATCTCT
>Ga0180301_10004973_pt1 | contig 10235 bp, 9 predicted proteins | sample GuaBasSediGuay16_FD_121797 | JGI IMG/M metagenome (GOLD analysis project Ga0180301, IMG submission 121797) | Subseafloor sediment microbial communities from Guaymas Basin, Gulf of California, Mexico - Guay16, Core 4569-2, 12-15 cm | ecosystem: Environmental > Aquatic > Marine > Hydrothermal... | reverse complement strand
CTTCAGGGACTCCAAGTCCCGCGTGACCTACTCGAGGATGTACAACATAACCGCCGTAGACTCTGATACCGGGCAGAGGGTTGAGAACCTCACCCTCGACCTATTCCTCCCGGGGGGGGAGGTTCGCAGCTTCTTCGGTCCAGAGGGTGAGATACGGCAGGTCACTTTGAACATAACGGTTGAGAGCATAAGTGGGACGGCCCACTTGGGAGATGCAAGGGGGGTCCTGAGCTCCCCAGGGTATATCCCCGCCTCTTTAACTCTGGAAGAGGGGTCCCCAAGAGAGATTACTGTTGAGTTATTCCGGGAGCACCCGCCACCATTCCTAGTTGTCTGGGAACCCGGGGAGGGGGAGGTGGTGACCGGCACCCTCACCCTGCGGGGGAAGTATCAGGGGACCTACCCCGCAAGGTCCGTTGAGATCAGATTTGACGGGGGGGAGTGGATACCCCTGAAATGGAGTGGGAACGGGAGCTTTAACCTCACCTACAACCTCTCTGCTGTCATCCCAGGACCCCACAGGCTGGAGGTGAGGGCCTACGACGGCTCCCTCTACACCGGTGTAGCTGTAATCAACATAACCGTTATGGTCATGCCCCTAGACAGTGACGGGGACGGACTCCCCGACTACAGGGAGGAGGAGCTGGGCACCTCCCCCTTCAACCCCGATACAGACGACGATGGGCTCCCGGACGGTATTGAGGTGGATACCAGCGATGGTGTGGCTACAGACCCTACAAACCCCGACACCGACGGAGACTTCCTTCTGGACGGGATGGAGGATATAAACCGCAACGGAAGGGTGGATAAAGGTGAAACTGATCCGCTAGACCCAGATACCGACGGCGACGGTATCCCAGACGGGAAGGACCCCTCCCCCCTGGAGCCCGAGAAGAAGAGAAGCAACGTTGACTTTATCCTCTGGACAGAGGTCCTCCTCCTTGCTGTTCTCATAGTAGCCCTTCTTCTGGTGGTGATCAAGAGGTGGAGAGGAAGGTGATACCGCCTAAGGGCGGCTACCCCGGGGGAGCCGCCGTACGGTTCATCTACCGGGGAGAGCAAAAGCACCTTTTCCTCATACCCTACGTGAAGGGATTAGTTAGGGAGGGGGAGAGGGTCAGACGCCTCTTGGAGGAGGCCCGTCCGGAGGTCCTGCTTCTCCACATATCTCCGGAGGAGCTGGAGGGACTTAAAGATCTTGTAGAAAACCACCGGAAGGTAGGCAGGGAGGCCTTATCAGCCGCCGACAGCGTCTATCTTGCGGTGCTCGAAGTGTACGGGGAAGTAGAGCTCCCCTCCCCCTCCCTCCGGGCGGCACTTGAGTACGGCCTGAGAAAAGGTAAGCCCGTGAAGGGGGTGGACATAAGTGAGGCAGATTTCACAGAGCTCTATCTGAAGCACGTCAGCTTCCTCACCCGCCTGAGAAGGGATAGGGCTCTGAAGGGAGCCTTAAGATATCCCTTACCCCCAGGGAGGCCTCAGGAGGCCCTCATGATACTCGACAGAGAGGTCATGAAGCTTAAGGGTTTCAGGGCTGTTGAGAGTGAGAGAATGAAGTGGCAGGGGAGAGCGGTTTTCAGGGAGGCCCTTCGTTGGAAAAGGGCGGCCTTCCTTCAGGAGGTGGAGAGGGCAGAGGAGAGTCTTGCAGAGCTGCTGAGGCGCGCCGAGAAAAGGGGGGAGGCGGTGGAGGTAGAGAGGTTCCCAGAGGAGGGACAGGAAGAATAGTTTTTATATAGGCTGTGTTATTAGGGCCCGCTACAAACAAGTGGAGTGGTGTTGGGAGATGAAGGTGCCAAAGACAGTGAAGACCTACTGTCCGTATTGCGGGAAGCATACGGAGCACGAGATATCGAAAGTGAAGAAGAGAAAGGCCTCGGAGCTCAAGTGGGGTCAGCGGAGATTCAGACGCGTCACAGCGGGCTACGGCGGTTTCCCTAGGCCCAAACCGGAGGGGAGGGAGAAGCCTACAAAGAGGTATTACGTGAAGTACACCTGTAAGGTCTGCAAGAAATCCCACAACGTTGAGGGGAAGAGGGCCAAAAGATTTGAGATTGTGGAGGTCTGAAGATGGCTCTTCAGGAGAGAGATGTCGTACCGATGCCAACGTCCCGCTTTCTCAAGGTCACCTGTCCAGACTGCGGAAACGAGCAGGTGATATTCTCAAAGGCTTCAACCCGGGTCCTCTGCCTTGTGTGTGGCTCCACCTTGGCAACACCCACCGGGGGGAAGGCGAAGATAGAAGGCAAGGTTGTGGAGGTGCTCGATCAGAAGAGCATGTCCTGATGATGAGGTAATAAAATGGTCAGCCCCGTGGAACAGATAGAGGAGGGCGAACTGGTCATAGGGACCGTAAAGAAAGTGAAGAACTTCGGTGCCTTTGTTAATCTGGATGAGTACCCCGGGGTGGAGGGATTCATACACATAGCAGAGGTGTCCTCCGGGTGGGTGAAGTACATAAGGGATTTCATAAGGGAGGGGCAGAAGGTCGTCTGTAAGGTCCTCTCTGTGGACCCCAATAAGAGATACGTCGAGCTCTCCCTGAAGCAGGTGAACGAGCACCAAAGGCGGGAGAAGATACAGCAGTGGAAGAACGAGCAGAAGGCGCGTAAGCTCATGGAGCTTCTCGCAGAGGAGCTCAACACCACCAGCGATGCCCTAATGGAGGAGTTTGGATGGAACCTGGTGGAGGAGTTCGGCTCCCTTTACACCGCCATGGAGCAGGCATCTGCCAACGAAGAGGTTATACGCTCGAAATATAGCGGCGTGTGGGTGGAGCCCTTCCTAAAAATCGTCAGGGACAACGTGGTCCCTCCCTTCGTGGTAATCTCTGGCAACATCACCCTTTCGATAAAGGACCCCAGGGGAATCGAATACATAAAGAGGGCCCTTGAGGAGGGGGAGAAGACGGGGAAAAAGCACACTCCCGAGGGGGTAGACGTTGAGATTAAGTACCAGGGCGCCCCCAACTACCTCATAAGGGTGAGGGCACCGGATTACAAAACCGCAGAAAGCGTCATACAGGAGGTAGCGGAGAGCGTCATCGGCACAATCAGGAAGGCGGGCGGGGAGGGGAGTTATACAAAAAAGAAGTAGGATTATGAGGTCTAAAATCAAAAGATGTCCCTCCTGCAGGATGTACACCCTGAAAGACATCTGCCCAAGATGCAACCAGTCTACCGTTTCCACCTTTCCACCGAGGTTCTCTCCCGAGGATCGCTGGGGAGAATATAGAAGAAGGGAGAAGCTTAAGAGGTTAAAGGGGGTGAGTGAATGAGAGAGTTCGAGTTCAAGATGTATGAACTGCCCGAGTTGAATAGCCCCATACTCGTAGAGGGGCTGCCTGGGGTGGGAAACGTTGGAAAACTGGCCGCGGAGCACCTTATAGAACAGGTGGACGCAAAGCTCTTCGGTGAGATCTTCTCCGTGGACTTTCCACCACAGGTCACCGTGGGGGAGAAGGGGCTCATAAGCGAGGTGAAGAACAGCCTCTATTACAAGAGGTTTCCCAAGAAGGACAACGACCTGATCATCCTTGTGGGAGACTATCAGGGGCTTACACATCAGAGCCAATACAGATTCGCCTGGTCCATGATCGAACTAGCTAGGGAGCTTGGTGTGGAGAGAATCTTCACGCTCGGCGGCTACGGCGTGGGCAGGCTGGTAGACTCCCCAAGGGTCCTGGGCGCCAGCTCAGACCCCATGATGATAGACGAGCTTAAGGAGCTGGGCGTCATATTTAATGAAGGGGAGCCCGGAAGCGGCATCGTGGGTGCCTCAGGGCTCCTTCTGGGCATCGGAAAGCTTTTTGGGATATACGGGGCCTGCCTGATGGGGGAGACCTCAGGCTACTTCGTGGACCCCAACTCGGCCAAGGCGGTGCTGAAGGTCCTGACCTCCTACCTTGAGATTGAGATAAACTTCGAGGAGCTAGAGGACAAAGCCCGGAGGGTGGAGGAGATAACCGAGCAGATAAAGAGCGTGGAGAAGCAGTTCTCCAAGGAACCCTCCCAAGAGGATCTCAAATATTTCGGGTGAAGGGGCGGCTCCCAGAGCAGTTTCACTGCTAGCCCCGGCCCTCCTCCTCCACAGTCTTCTCCTCACCTACCTCAGCCTGCTGCTGGTAGGTCTCGCCGTAATAGCCCTCCTGCGGATACTCCCCGTACGAGCTAGGTACCTCCTCTGGTGGGGCGGCCTGATACCCCTCCCAGCCACTTCCCCTTGCGGTGTATTCCTCACCGGCTGAGGGGTAAACCTCCTCTGCGGCGTAGGCCTGCGGCTCCTCCGCCCAGCCAACAGCTTCCTCCACAGCCCCGTACTCCTCAGGGTATCCTGGCTGTGTCTCCTCCACTGGAGCGATGTACACCTCAGGGGGTGCCGCCTGAGGCTGAACAGCCTCCGTGAGCTTGGCCGAGGCCCTCCTGTAGAAGGAGTAGCCCTTCAAGAGGATGACGAGGAGCACAATAGCCGAGAGGAGAAGAATCAATATCAGTATGGAGTTCACAAGGGAGGTGCCGGGGAATATCTCCAACGGCCTAGAGGAGGCTGAAGTCGGGTCCGTGCCATGGCGAACCTCATATCCGTCGCTGTAACCATCATCATCGCTGTCAGGGTCGTAGGGGTTTGTCCCATTCTTCCACTCCTCTAGATTGGTGAGGCCGTCGCCGTCGGGGTCCTCCTTCGCGTCCTCGGGGTCTTCGGGGTCAAGGAAGAACGTTCTCTCCCACTGATCGTTCATGCCGTCACCGTCGCCGTCCTCGGGCGGAGGGGGCTGGGTCACAAAGATCGTAAGCAACACCGGCAGTGAGGAGAGCTCCCCGTCGGATACCACAACGATGATGGTGTAGTTCCCTCCCCGGGGATAGGTGTGCACTACACTTGTGAGCTCCTCACCCTCCACCGGCTCGGAACCGTCCCCAAAGTCCCATATATAGGTGAGGATATCCCCGTCGGGGTCTGAGAAGCCCTCCGCCGTGGCCAGAATGGTGAGGTTGGAGGCAGGGCTGTAGGCGTTGATGAAGCCAACAGATGGTGGGTCGTTCAGGTTCCTTACTATCAATCTTACATAGGCTGTGCTTGAGAGACCTTCCAGGTCCGTCACTGTTATGCTCACGTTCCACTCCCCCACCATCTCCTCCCTGTCGACTATTAGGGTCAGGTTGCCGCTTGTGGTGTCGAAGAAGTAGTTCTTACCCCTCACCGTCCCGGGAATCTTCTTTATGGCGTTTGTGGAGAAGGTGAGTACATCCCCGCTGTCAAGGTCGGGATCGCTGAAGACTGGCACGATTGGTATTGTATCCCCCTGATAGGCCTCCACAATCTCCGGCAGCTCGATGACGGGCGGATCGTTTACGTTTTGAACCTCTACCAGGACCTTTACTGAATCTCTGCTTCCGTGCTCATCAGTGACGGTGAGGGTCAGGGTAAAGCCCGGTACATCCCCATCGGAAGGCTTCACGTGGAGCTTACCGTCGTCATCCACGTAGAAGTTCTCCCCCCACACCGCTCCGTAGAGGACCTCCTGCACGTTCCAGTGCACCATAGGCGTCTCCCCGTCGGGGTCCTCAACATCTATTGGGATTGTGAGCCAGGAGCCCTGCTTCACCCGCAGGGATACCTCCTTCTCCTCGGTGGTATCCACACCCGCCACCCTCCTGATCTGCGGCGGGTCATTTACGTTCTGAACCTCCACCCTAACCTCAAGAGGTCGGGTGAGGGTGAGTCCCCGGGGATCGGAGGCGTTAATGAGGAGTGTCTCGCTGCCGAAGGCGTCGGAGAGGGGGGTAATCTTCAGATAAGCACCCTCCTCTCCTATCTCTCCCCCCATTACAATGTCTGCCTTCACCACCTCCCCCATAAAAGTGCTTGTCCACGAGCCACCCTGCCAGAGGAAGAACTGAAGCGTCTCCTCGGGGTTGGGGTCGCCTATCCAGTCGCTGAGAGAGTAGTAGTGGGCCCCGGAATCCTCATCCATACGCAGGGTTACGTTCTGGACCTTGAGATAGGGTGGGAGGCTGTCATCTATTATGGGGCCCACATGGCTCCCTATATCCCCTGTGGCGGGGAGCTTGCCGTCGCTGGCAGAGAAGTTGAAGGTGTGTATCCCCTCTCCTAAAAACATCCCTGGGATCTCGGCCACATACTTCTCCCAGTTGGTGTAGTTGCCGTCCTCGCCTGCGGCCCTGAGCATCCTGTAGTTCACACTGTCCACTGTCACGTAGATATAGGAGGGGGGATCGTTGTTGTAGTCCCAATAATACACCTCAAAGGTGTAGCTCTGATTGGTCCTGCCCTGGGCGGGGTAGACCCTGCCGTCCCTCAGTTTAGGGGCAAAGTTTGGGATCTCCGCCTTCACGGTCAGGTTGTTCAGATTGTAAGTGGCCCAGGCGTTCATGAAGGACCCCAGGTATCTCAAGTTGGGCGTTGTGGAGTCATATCCCTCGATCTCCGCCACCACAACGATGTATGCCTCAGTGAAGTTCGCTATCATCTGGCACTTCACGGGTTCCCGAAGCCTCCCCGGGGCTGCCCTAGAGCTCTGGGTGACGTAATAGGTCCTCTCCACCCTGAGCTGGGAGGGGTTGCTTTTCAGGGGGTAGATAAGGTAGACGCTAAGGAGCGTGTAGTAAGCCATCGTTCCGCTGGTGAACCCGTAGGAATTCAGAATGTCCAGGTCGAAGGTCACATTGGTAGGCCAGTGGTCGGGATCTGGGGCCACCACCCTGTAGACATCTATGTAATCGTAGGGCTCTTCTATCCTCTCGTTGAGGATACTTCCTGTGACGTTTAGGCCGCTTTCTATGTCGTTGTAGGTGTCCCTGGGGGTGACCCTGCTGACAGTGAAGGAGAGGTTGTATGTGCAGGAGGGATATCCCGCTCCGGGGTGGCGGAGCTCTATGTAATATCTCCCCGTGTAGGCGGCGGTGAAGTAAAAAGTAGGGGTATAGAAGCTAGTAAAGTAACCGACCACTATGGAGTGGATATCCCCCCCCGGGGGATAGACACCCCACACTATCACGAAAAGCGTCATATTCCGCATATCCGTGGAATTGATGGAGTTTGCAGTTATGGAAAGTCTGTCCACGTGGAGACCACCACCGCCCTGAAGGTCTATGCGGAAGAAGTCAGAATAATCCGAGGGGGTAACGCCCCCAGTGACGTTGAGACCCGTTAGGGTGCGGGGTAGGGGATCGGCGGTGTTTATGTCGTTGTTGGGTTCCGATTCCGCTACAGAAGACCTCACAGAGGGGTAACTAGTAAGAAAGCTGGCGGTGCTACCCCTCTCCCCCCAGGTGGCGTGGACCCCCACCATTGATAATGAAAGCAGAAGTATCGTGATAACTATCTGTAACATCCCGAAGGGGCTACGCATATATCTCACCTGTCCGAATTGATAAACTCTATTCTCTTTAAACTTTTCTGGCTAGGGTGTGACCCGCCTTATGGTCCTCGGGAAAGGTATGGCGTATTTGATGTGCTTTAGGTCCGCAAGCCACGTCACGAAGCGGTCCATCCCCAGGCCGAACCCGGAGTGAGGGACGGAACCGTACCTTCTCAGGTCTATGTACCACTCATAGTTTTCGGGGTCCAGCCCGAATTCTCGGATCCTCTCTATGAGAACGTCCTTCTCCCAAATCCTCTCTCCTCCCCCTATAATCTCACCGTAGCCCTCCGGCGCCAACATGTCGTGGCACAGCAGGACTTCAGGGTTCTCCGGGTCGGGCCTGTGGTAGAATCCCTTGGTCCGTGGAAATTGAGTTATGAAGAAGGGCTGGGTAAAGTCCTCTGTCAGTGCCTTCTCCTCCTCGTATCCGAGGTCATCCCCCCACTTCATCTCAAAGCCCTTCTCCTGCAGGATCTCAAGGACCTTCCTGTAGGGCACCCTCTCGAAGGGAGGGGATATCTCCTCCAGTCTCTTTGGGTCCCTCCCCAAGAATTCCAGTTCATCCCGTCTCCTCCGAAGGACTCCCCTGAGGATGTACTCCATCATCTCCTCCTCAAGCTTCATCATCTCCTCATTTCCCATCCACGCCGCCTCCACCTCCCCGTGCCAGAACTCCGTAAGATGCCTCCTGGTGCGGGACTTCTCAGCCCTGAAGGAGGGGGCTACGGTGAATATTCTCTCAAGGGAATATATCATCGCCTCAGCGTAGAGCTGCCAGGACTGGGTGAGATAGACCTCCTTCCCGAAGTATTTAACAGGGAAGAGAGTGGACCCACCTTCGCAGGCGCCTGTGACGAAGATGGGGGAGTGGGCCTCGTAGAAACCCCTCTCCAGGAAGAACTCCCTGAAGAGTTTGAAGACCTCCGAGCGCACCTTCAGGGTCTCCGTCATTTGTCTTGAGCGAAGCCAGAGGTGCCGCACCTCCATGAGGAACTCGTCGCTCTTATCCTTGGTTATAGGGAAAACCTCAGCGAAGTGGATTATGTGGACCCTCTCGGCGAGGATCTCGTACCCCCCGGGGGCTCTCTCATCCTTCCGCACCACCCCTTCAACCCAGAGGGAGGACTCCACAAGGGCCTTATCAGCATCTCTGAAGTCCTCATCCGGCACCTCCCCTTTGACAACCGTCACCTGGATGATTCCTGTCACATTCCTGAGGACTATGAAACGGAGTTTCTTTGTCCCCCTAGTGCGGTAGATCCAGCCCCTTACTTTCACCCTCTCTCCAGTGTGTTTACCCTCCATTATGTCTTTTATTGACACAAATTCATCTTTCATAGGCTTCACCCGGTGTTGGGAGGTTCTTCAGTAAAGACCCTACCCAAAACTTATTTCATATTTTAAGTTTCTATGGCAGCGACATGGCTTATCCCTACTGCTTCCTCTGCAAGGGCGGGAAGAACCTCTGCGGCATCTCTCCTTGTCCGCTCCTTGCCGGAATTAAGAGAAAACTCCCCAAAGTGGAGATCAGAGGCAGGGAGATCTTCGGTTCATCTCCTCCGGAGGTCTTCGTGGGAAGGCACAACTACCCCAACATAAACATAGGACCCCTTTTGCCTCCCCTCAAAGAGGACACCTCCGAATACGTGCTGGGGTCTTCCCTGTGGGGAAGGCCCATAGAGGATGTTTATGCCATAAGGTCTACTCTTATAAGAGGAAAGAGACCTCTCAACGTGCGAACACCCGGGCTCGATTCTCTCCGCTTGAGCAGCTATCCTGTGGTGGATGAAGCGAGGCTGAAGGGGGAGGTGGGGAGGACCCTGGAGGGCCTCCAAGAACTCGCCCTATCAGTGAGACCTGTTGACTGCGAACTGTGGCTGAACAAGGTCCCAAAAAACCTCACCCCTACATTGAACAGGATCGAAATGCCTTTCGGACCGTCAGTAGATTTCAGGCGCTTTATTCTCGCGGAAAACCCCAGAACGCTGCGACCCCTTGAGAGGGCAGTCCACGATACAGACATGAAGGCGGAGGATGCCGTCTGGGAGCTCTACCTGAGCGGGGTACCCTTGGAGAAGATAGTGCAGCTCCTCTCAGTGGGGACCCTGGGCGTAGGTGGGAGGAGAAGGCTGGTTCCCACCCGCTGGAGCATAACGGCAACCGATGACATACTCTTTAAGAAGATGAGGGACGAGGTCGCATCTAATCCCCCAGTGGACTCCCCCATCTATTTCTACGAGGTCTACGCGGGCAACCACATCCACGTAGTCCTCCAGCCCGGGCCACTTCAGTTCGAGATGCTGGAACAGTGGCAGAAAGGAGCCTTCTGGGGAGAGTCCAGAAGGATACTGCACGACTACGAGGGGGTCGCCGGAAGAAGAGATTATGCCGGGGAGATCGAGGGGGCCTATTACGCCGCCAGGCTCGCGGTGGCCGAATACCTGAGAAGAACAGGGAGGTGTGCAACCATAACGGTGATAAGAAGGATCACCAGCGAGTACTGGGCCCCATTAGGCGTTTGGGTGATTCGGGAGACAACCCGCAGAGCCCTGACAAAGAGACCCCTCATATTTTCATCCAGAGAGGACCTTTTAAAACACCTTGAGAGAGTTGTCAGGATCCCGGGGGTATTGGAGAAGTCACGCTTCCTGAAAAGAAGCCTTCAGACGAGACTTTTCTAAGTGGTACCTCCCGGGGAGGGGGGTAATTCCAATGCAGAAGGCAAAAGAAGTATATATTATCAGAGACTATTTTCTTCTGATCTCCATGGGGGCGCATGAGGTGAGTGTATGAAAAAGACTGTAAAGATAATTATTGCCATAGTAATTCTAGCTATAGTAATAGCTACAACAAT
>Ga0180301_10004972_pt1 | contig 10235 bp, 18 predicted proteins | sample GuaBasSediGuay16_FD_121797 | JGI IMG/M metagenome (GOLD analysis project Ga0180301, IMG submission 121797) | Subseafloor sediment microbial communities from Guaymas Basin, Gulf of California, Mexico - Guay16, Core 4569-2, 12-15 cm | ecosystem: Environmental > Aquatic > Marine > Hydrothermal... | reverse complement strand
GTGCTAATACTTCTCCGAGTTTAACGGGTTTTTCGTGTGTAATCTTATACTGCGTTAATTTCGGGTAACTGCGTATGTATGCGAAAATATCCTCAAACTCTCCGTGTGGAGTTTGTATTCTTCCGACCCTTTTAACCGCTATACCTCGCATCCTTATTTTGTTCGCTATTTTGTATATACCGCTCATTAAAACATAGGTTTGACCGTTTAACTCCTCCGACCATCCACCTAAATCCTTGCTTAAAGGTGTGTTATGCTTTCCGTATATGAGCAAACTGTCGGTTGCCATGCCAATTACCTTGCGGTTATACTTCTTTGCTTCTTTGTATAGGTTTATGCGTCCAATTGCGGTTATGAGCGTCGCTAAAGGTGGAGAAAATAACTTACCCGTTAAGTATATATCTCCTCGCTTTTGTTTCTCATAAAACGCTCCGTATATACTATTTAAGAGTATTTTAACGAGCATGTATTCCATATCCTTTCCTTTCGCCTTTCGCTTCCACTCATATAAGTGTGTAACGACATCACGCAAGAAATAATCTCCGTCGCCTTTTGCTTCCACTCCCATGATTATTTCTATGTCGCAGTCCTTCTCAAACGCTAATATTTCTTCCTTCGTTGCGTATGTGATAAATTCGCCCTTCGGAAAGATAACTCTTCCCCTATACCTAAACGGGAAAGGTGTGATGTATGCATTATCTTTGGTGCAAACTTTGATTTTGTAATATCCATGTGTGTTCTCATACTTTATATTATCTGTCCGCACCCATGCGTCCTTTGGGTAACGCTTAAGGAATGTCATCGCATAAGGATAACTACTATTTATATCCAACAACACACATTCGCCAATATTTCCTCGTTGCGTTATCTCAAATCTTCCTCCGAAATAAGCGAGTAACGCCAACTTATTAACAATTGGTGGAAAATCAGGTGCGGTTGGTATGGTGGTATGTCTGCGGAAGTATTCTTTGCTTATATATGCTTTTGATATATATTTCGTCGGTATAAATTTAATGTTATGCTTTAATGTGTCTTTAAGCAACACACCTAATTTGGCAGTAATCTCGCAGTCCTTTAAACAATACATTATAATCTCCCGTTCTTTCTCTTTCCATAGTTTGTAATTGTCGTTTAACTGCGTTCTGTCTATTAACTCTGTCAATTTCCTTTCGCCTAAATATTTCTGTCCTGCGGTGTCCAAAGAAGTATTGTAAAATTGATATAAGTCAAAGAAATCATGCGTTTTATGTCCTCTTTGTATTGTAAATGCTTTCTTCGGTATGTATGATATTTTGTAATCTTCCCATTCCGCTTCTCCCTCCTCATATAATTTTTTCGCAAACTCTTCGCCTGCGTATTTGATAATACCGAAAAAGTCAAAGTCAATATTCCAAAAAAACCCGTGTGTTCCCCGCCAACTTTTTCTCGTTAAGAAGCGTAATATATGCGTAAAGGTTGCGTCGCATACTTCTTGCTTTTCTATGAGCAAGTATTGACCTGTGGAATTCGCTATTAACCTTGCGTAACCCTTAAATGTCTCCGTGTCCCAACCGACTATATCATGATTTTTGACTTTTCCCTTAAGTTCTCTCAAACTGCGTCCCCTCCACCTTAATTTATCTATGTCTATGTGCGGTTCGTTTTCGGGTATAAGCATTTCTCCTCCCCGCCTTTAAGTGTCCGCTTTTTCGGGTAACGCTTCCTTTAGATATGCTTTATATACCTTTTCCTTCGCTTTTGTCTCTGGTGTCCATCTTTCTGGTTGCTTCCTCTCGTTTAAGAATTCTTTAATTTTCTTCCACGACCATTTTTCTTCGTCGTGCAACCGCTTTACCACTCGCTCATAGAATACATGTTGCGTAATCTTTCCCTCAAATGTCCTCGCCCTTGACACATATTGGAAGCGTCGCCAATCATCCATCATGTCTTTTCTGCGGTAACCCAAACCTCTCGCTATTGCTTCCCGTTGTAATTGATTAAACGACCATCCTTTTTCCTGTGCGTATTCCATTAACCGCATAAATTCCTGTCCCTTTATTATTCCTTTTCGCTCCCAAAATATGTAACCCATTTTCGCTCCCTCCTCATTTTAAGATATTCCACTTCCGCTAATGCGTTTAATTCTTCCATATACTCCTCTCCGTATAGAATGCGGAGCGTCGCAAGCAATTTCGCTATTTCCCATGTGCGAGGAGTATAACGACACACAGGTAATCTAAACTTTATAACGCAGTTTAAGGGAAATCCACCACCATAGAAATCGTCGTTTTTATCTATTCCTATGTATTGCACACATCGTTGGTAACCTCTGCGGTGTCTCCACTTTCTATGGGAAAAAAGTGGAGGAGTGGAAGGAATGCTTTTGTCGCTCATTTCTCCTCCCGCTCCTCAAAAATGTATAAAGTAATATGCGAAATCGTCGCACTCCTCAATATCTCTCTCCGTTAAGTTATACTTTCGCTTTAGGTTGTCTATGCTTCGGTCTATGTTGCGTATGTCTTTTTGGTGTCTGCGTTTTTCTGCGAGTAAAAAGGTGATTAACGCTTTGACTTGTTCTTTAGTCCAAACGCATTCCACCGCATTTACCATTTCTTCGCACCGCCTTATAGAATGTCCCTGTCTTTGTCCTCTTCTCGCTCTTCTCGCTCTTCCATCACATAACGGTATAGTAGTAGTCCCTCTTTCCCTATTAAGTCCCGTATGCTCTTAAGTGCGTCGCACCAACCTTGCTCATAGAAATAACCCTCGTTGTGTCTTGCGTAAAACGCCTTTACTCGTTGCTCGCTGTGGTCAATAAGCATCTCTTCTACAAACTCCCGCAGTTCTTTTAAACTGCGTATTTTCCTTCTTATAACCTCCCTTTCCATCATTCCTCACCTTTTTCCTCTTCGTCCAATATCACCTTTATCCTTCGCTTCTTTGGGTTATTGTAATCATCATATACTCTTTGCTCAAACGAAGAAAGGTTGTATGTCGCATACTCCACTTCCACCACCACCGTTACTCGCATTTCTTTGTCTGTGCGGTTTATCACCGCTATTTCTTCTTTGTTTAATATCATTTCCATCACCTAATCTGTGTCCAATATGCTTCGCATCTTTTCTATTAACTCTGTCGTTGTCTTCTCCGTTCCACATGTCTCGCACTTCCACATGTCTTCTCCGACTTTTCGGAAGAAGCGACCCGCACCGCATTTGTCGCAATAGGTATATAGTATGTTCCGCTCTGCGTTTTCGTTGGGTATTTGTCGGTATGGAAACCGCATAAACGCAACAAATTCCTTGTCTCCGTGTAGGAATGCTTCCAAACTCCGAATGCTTGCGACATAAACGATTTCTCCGTCCCGCATTTTAACGCCGTTACCGCTCTGCGTCCTTCGCATATATACATACCTTCTTTCCTCGCTCATTTCTCCTCTTCCCTCATTATCCTTTTTATTTCCGCCCTAATATAGTCCAACCTTTCCTTTGCTTCCTCCGCTTGCTTTTGGTGGTATTCCACTCTCGCCCTCGCCTTCCGCAGATTTCGCTCATATCTCGCCTTTATAAACGGTTCTATGTTGTCGCCTAATTCTCTCAAACGCTCTTCCCAATATTCCGCTTCTCGCTTCGCTACTCTCGCCTGTCCGCTGTGTCCGTAAAACCGACCTGTCCATGTTTGCTCTTCCTTTAGTAACTCCGCCAAACGCACCACATCTCCCGTTCTTTCCACGCTCATTTTAAAACGCCTCCCAAATATGTTCCGCTTCCTCAATATCTCTCCTCAAATCCACGCCTTTCGTTATAAGGTTGTTTGCTTCCCGCACTACTATGTCGCACATTCTTCCTGCGGTTTTTATGTCTCCGTGTTGTAATGCGGAAAGAATTATCTCCGCATTTTGCTCGCATAACCTCGCCAAATCTCGCACATAGTCCGCTTTCGTTGTAAGTATTTCTGTTATCTCTTCCTTCGCCCTCGCCATGTCGTCCCTGCTCCGCAGGTTCGTCGCCCTTATTATCTCCCGTATGTCTTCCATCTTCCCCATCACCGTTATAATATAAGATACCCCTCTTAAAAACCTTTTCGCATATATTTCCAGTGGAGAAATATATAGTTATATAATTCTGCGACTTAACTATTTAGATTTCCGCTCCACTATTGTAATGAGTTTATATAACCGCATCTTTAATAAGTGTTCCCCTCTTTCTCGCCTTTCCGCTCCCTTCGCCCTTTTCTCCTCATACTCTTCCTTTGGCATTTTAACTTACCTCCGCTTCCTTTATGTAATACTCAATAACATCTTCCGCAACATTAATTCTTTTAAATAACCTGTGTGCAACATCTTTTGTAATTATACCCTTCGCATACCACTTCCTTATAGTGTCTGCGGAAGGTAACTTAACATTACTTAATTTCCTCATATCTTCTTTGTCTAATACAACCTTTATCACATCGTCGCTTAATCCAACATTTCTCAATTTCCTCTCCGCTTCCGCTCTCGTTATATTTCCTAATGCGTATGCATCACGCACATACTTCTGTGTCTCTCGCATATCCTTCTCCGCTATTTTCGCCTTCCATAACTCCACTAAAGTTTTCGCATCTTCTTCCGTGTAACCTATGCGTTTAAGCAAAACAACCGCTTCGCTCTCATTTACCAAACCGTAATAAAGCAAATTGCGTATTTCGGTTTTAGTCCATAAACGCACTTCTTCCTGTCTATAAGTTTTGTAAAATTCCACCATTAACCCCGCATCCTTCTTTGTATATCCTAATTCCATTAATCTCGCCAATAACTCTTCTTCGCTTATTAAACCCAACTCATAAATTCTCCTCAAATCTACCCTCGTTAATGGGGAATAGGAAATTGCGACCAACCTCTGTCTCCACCGCACATCATAGTCCGCCTGTCTCAATAATGTCTTAACATCATCAAGCGTTGTCTCAATTTTCGGTATTTCTAAACCCATTTGCTTATAAGCATCACCACGCACCTTTAAAACATCAGGGTTTAAACGATGTAACATCTCATATACCTGTGTCGGAGAAGGTAACTCCCAGTGTGCCTTCCAATACCACATTAATTGTTCCTTCTTTAACCCCGCCTTCTCCGCATAATCTACTATACCTTCGGGAAATTCCGCTTCTAATGCTTCCTTTATCTCTTTATCCTCCACAAAAACATCACGCACCGCAAACCTAATAAAATCTGTCGGTGTTGGGTAATCATATATTATTTCTTTTAAGTAATCTATATCTCTGTCCGCTAAACCGTGTTCCTTTAACAAATACCTAAATTGTTTTTCGTCAAATACTCCACGCAAATATGCGGTTATAATCTCGCCAATAGTGAGTTTTGGCATATACATTTGTAAAAGATAATAATGGTAATCCACAGGGTAACCGTTTGCCAATAGGTTCTTCTTTACTGTCTCCGTGTCTGTCGGTTCTCTCCGCATGTAATATGCACATTCCGCAGGTGATAACGGTGTTGGTGTCAATTGCGAGTTAAAGAAGTTTTGTATGTTGCGACCAAAACCTCCCAAACCCAAACCTATGCCAACACCTGCGACTGTCGTCCCTAAATATGCGAGGATGGGAGCAAGTGCAATAGGTTTATTTCCCGCTTCCTTTTGTATGTAATCCTCCCATGCTTTAAAATAATCATGCTCTTTTAACTCTTTCGGTAATATCTTATCCATGTCGGGTTTAAACTCCCCCTCAAAATGCTTAATAATCATATCCACACCTTCCTTTAATGTTCCTGCGAAGTCCTTAACAAAATTGTTTATTGCTTCCGCTATTGGTGCGAGTGGTGCTGTCGCAATTTCCACAATTTTCGTTATCACATCTCCGACCCTCATTTTCCCCCTCCCTTAAATTTTCTTTCTAAATCATTTATAATATCATCTATGGGTATGTCTATGTCTAAAATCTTTTCCACAAATTTCTCTCCCTCCGACAGCAAAAAATTAACAAAACCGTCCCATCCTTGCGTTATTGCTTTCCATACATCGTCGGGTATTTCCCAAATTTTATTCCAAATCCTGTCCGCTTCCGTCCATAAATCCTTAATTGACTGATTTAAAAATGGTATGTCCCAATTAAGAATATTATCCAATTGCTCTTTCGCCCATTCTTTAAAATCTTCCAAAGAAGGAATTTTAATGTTTTGTATTGAGTTAATTGCATCGTTAATGGGTTTAATAAAATCTTCCAATAACGGTTGTATGTTCTTAAATAAATCCTCCACTGTCCTTCCAAATTCCATCCATACCGCATCCAATTGCTTTAGTGTGTCGTTTGCCAAATCTGTCGCCCAGTCCTTCGCATCCTCCACAGCATCCAAAACATCGTCCCATGTATGCTTTAGAATATCAAAGAAAGTGTCCGCTTGTTGCACCCAAAATTTCGCAATATCATCTACCCATCCCCATAATTCTTGTTTAATATCCCATATTTTATCCTTAAATGCGTCCCACCAATCTCCGAGCCAGTCCGTCCAACTGTCCCATATATCAAAAAGTCCCATCTCTCTCTCCCCTCCACACCTAAAGTAGTGTAATAATTAATCCTGTTATCACACCAATTATACCAAACATCCACTTAAAACATGATTTTATCCACTCCACGCTTTCCTCCACTCTCGCTAAACCTTCTTTTATCTCCACCACTTCTTTCCGTATTTCCGCAATTTCCTTTTCCATCCTCTCCACTCTCTTCGCTAAATCCACGCACACATCACGCTCCGTTTATATTGCTTTTAACCGCAAATGGTGGTATATGTCAAATGATGGGTCTGTCCCTCCGACAGTGTAACTTATTTTAATCCAACATACTTCGGGTAACTCAATTTTCTTCCTCTCAACACCTGCGGAAGTAAATTGCGTATGCGTGTAACTTAAATATGTCGCAGTGTTGTCAAATAGTCCTATTTGTATTTCTGTGTCAAGCGTTGGAGAAGTCCCCGACACATTTGTAACCCTTATTATACTTTCCAATTCGCACCTTCCTATACATGCCAACAAAGAATACCATAATTTGTTTGCGGTAACATTATCAAAAAATTTATACTCTGTCAATACATGTCCCTTTAAACTCCGCAAAGGTATTAACTTTACTTCGTCAATATAGAATATGTCCGTATTATATGTTCCATAGAAATATCCACCTATTTTAAAGTGTGTTATATCGCCAAATCCTCGCAATATTGCTTTTAATACTTTCCACGCTCCCTTCTCGTTATTGTAACCGACCCAAAGATCATCTATGAGATTACCTTTGTCATCCATACCGTATATTTTGCCAACATTATAAAACCCTTCCAGCATCTTAAATGGAAAGATAAATAAGTAACCCTCATACTCCTCAAATGAGCAAACTTTATCATAAGCAATATATCCACTCGCTAAATCCACATCCGAACTTAATTTAAGTCCGTAATTTCCACGCAATTTCGCATCTGCGGTTACCGTCGCAGTAAATTGTTGTGTCTTCCCGAAAGGTTCTGTCTCCCAACCTGTCAAATCCCCCGTTTCCAAATCCCCGTTGTAAAGAAGGTTACCTTTTAATGCCATGCTTTACCACCACCTTATTCCACCTTTATTCCCAAATTCGCATACTCCTCTTCCAACTTCGCCTTCTCCGCACTTAACCTTCCTATTTCCCTTTCCAATTCCATTATCCTTCGCTTTATATTCCACGCCCTTATTATTTTACCAACATCCTCTTCCCTTATCACCACCACCATTTTTCTCCCCTCCCATTTTAACGCATTCCCATTATAAAATAACTTGCGTCGCTTCCACCATACCTTCGCACTTTAACATACCTCGCATTTATATCAAAATCTCTCGGAGCATCACCATCCACATATACCGCATCCGACCATGTAACCCCATCCACGCTCAATTTCGCTAAATATGGGTAATCCACCGCCTCAAACCGTATGCGGTTTGGTGTCCATGCGAAAGATAACGCAGATGACCATTCCACACCTGCCGTTCCTTCCAAAGTGTCTATTTGCTCAAACCCCGCACCGCTTATTGCGACCTTAAGAAGTCCGCCTGCGGTTGCTCCGACTTTTATGGGTTTTCCGTTTGACTGCCAACCGAGCAAATAAGCAAACGCCCTTTGGAAGATATTATTAACACCATATCGTCGCACATGCGTTGGAATAACATTTAACTCCTCGCCTATGTTCTCCTCAATTCGTTGTAATACAACATCCACTCTCGCTTCTTTGACTTCTCGCCCTGTGCCACCAACAAACTCTCGCCTTCGTCCTCGCTCACGCATATCTCTCTCTCCTCCCTTTCCTCACGCTATTATCTCATACTCTACCCATCCATCCAAAGTCCCCTGATTACCCGAAGTTTGCGGTTTTAATACAAACTTTAGTGTCTGTCCGACAGGTATCTCCACATCTAAATCTATTACTCGCTCTGGCATTATATCGTTTGCGACCTCCAAAGGAATGTCGTCGCATATCTTCTCTCGCTCCAACCAAACTTCCAACACCATAGGGTTTGTATTGACATCTGTGATAATCAACCGTCGCACCTTCTTCTTCTCCTCTTCGGTGGAAGTTATTTGTAATACTGTGTTACCATCATCACTACTCGCTTTCCCGTTTATTCCTTTGTTGTATATCACCATTTCTCCTCACACCCCCTCTATTCTAATATCTTAACCCTCTCAATAAACGCTATTTCCGCATAACCTTCGGCAATACTCCCTGCGTTTGTGCTTTGTCCTGCGGTTATGAATGTGTTAAGTTCGTCTCCCGCCTTAAACAACAAAGGTGTCGGTGGTATAAAGGGTTCTCGCCTGTCCTTCGCACTATAATTTCCAACAATACTAAATCCTTCTGCGAATATTGTTCCAACCGTTATGTCCGAAGGTAACGGCTGATAAAACGGCAGTCCATTCCTGTCATCGTCAAACAGCACCTTCCGACCCTTAAACATCTTTAGATATTTTGTATATGTGTAATCGTTGCTCCCATCATAGTCCAAACTTTCCGACCCCAATATTCCCAATATTTCTATCTCATGCTTTGACGGGACTGCGTCGCCTATTGGAAAATCGGGAAATTCTGCGGAAGTTTTGACTGTGTTAATCTCATAATCTCCCGAAGAAGTCAAAGCGGAAGAAGGTTGCCCGTAATTAATAAAGACATACTCGCTTGCTTCGCTTCCGTTTGGCATATCCTTTTTTATATCTCCCGCATCATACTTCTCATAAATAATTATCACATCATTTAACTTCTTCCCCGAAGTAAAAGGTTTAACTCTAAATGTTTGACCCTCTGCGACAGGGTAACCTTGCATCCACCCCTTCCTAATCATGTAACGTAATAGTGTCTCTGTCGGAGTATTAGAATAAGTATATTTAACCGCTCTATAAACTATTCCACTGGGGTCGTCAATAGAAACTAATTGTGTGTTAGAACCCTGTCCCAAAGCATTTAAAATCTGTGCCTCATAAGCAATTACTCCATCACCTCTACTTACTCCCTCTAATTCTAAATTATGAGAATGCCCCACAAACCCGAAAGGAGCGAAAAGGTGTGACCCTAATGCTCCTCCATCCACTCGGAAAAATCCAACCGTTGTCTTCTCAATTTCCAATAGCACATAGGTATCGTCGCTCCCTCGCACTATAACATCTTTAATCATAAATGCTTCGCCCGTGTCCGCGTGTAACTCCACGCTTGCATCTGCTCCCTTTCCTAATGCGCTTTTTACCATAAATGGCTCTATTAATGCCATGCCCGCATCACCACCTTACTTTTAGGTTTAACGCCTTCGCTTCTTCTCCTCCATACACTTCGCCATCTCAATTTGAAAACGTTTTGACTTCTCCGCCCTCTGCTCAACCGTCGTTGTCGGCATACCCTCAACCGCTTTCTTCGCCCTTTCTATACACTCCGCAACATCTCGCATCCTCTCCGCATACTTCTCATTTGCTTCCTCTGATGTTGCTCCCGTAAGCCACCTGTCCGCCTTGTTGAGCGTTGCTTTCTGCCAACCTTCCGTCCCAACACGCTCCGCTCCTGCCTCAAAACGACCCTCCTCCATCGCCTTCCTCAAACCTGCGTTGCGTCGCTCTTTCGCCTTCTTAAACTCCTCAAGCCAATCCTTTGATGGACTTTCCACGCCTTCCTTATAATACGCTTCGCTAACCGCTATACGCTCACTCCTCTTCTTAACCGCCTTCTCAACAATATCCGCCATTTCCATACCACCTCTTTT
>Ga0180301_10004967_pt1 | contig 10240 bp, 14 predicted proteins | sample GuaBasSediGuay16_FD_121797 | JGI IMG/M metagenome (GOLD analysis project Ga0180301, IMG submission 121797) | Subseafloor sediment microbial communities from Guaymas Basin, Gulf of California, Mexico - Guay16, Core 4569-2, 12-15 cm | ecosystem: Environmental > Aquatic > Marine > Hydrothermal... | reverse complement strand
TAATAACTGTCTCTCGCTATGCAAAGAAAACCTTGGTAGAAAAATTGGGTCTTAAACCAGATAAGGTATTTGTTGTGTATCACGGTGTAGATCATAGAGTATTCAACCCAAGCGGTCCGAGACTAGAGCTAGATAGACCATACTTTCTTCATGTGTCTCAATACAATCCCTCGATATATAATAAAAAGAATCTTCCAAGAATTCTCGAAGCTTATAAGAAACTGACTATTTCTCCGAAACCGTACCTTGTACTCGTAATACCAGGTTACCCTAAAACTATAGACATTGACGGCGTAATACCTATCCGAAGGCCTTTGCCAACAGTAGAGCTCACAAAATTATATCGTGGTGCATTAGCTTTTATCTTCCCATCACTTCACGAAACATTTGGTATGCCTATCCTCGAGGCGATGGCTTCTGGATGTCCTGTAATAACATCAAACGTTACAGCGTGTCCTGAAGTTGTAGGGGATGCCGCTTTACTGGTGAATCCGTATTCAACGAAGTCTATAGCTGAAGCCATGGAATTAATAGCTACAGACGATAATTTGCGAAGAAAATTGATAGCTAAAGGGTTAGAACGAGCCAAGGAGTTTACATGGAGAAGAAGTGCTTTGAAGCATAAGGCCATTTTTGAATGGGTATTAAAACAATGCATAACTGAATTGAATCATAGAAATGCTGAGGTTGGGGTATAGTATATGAAGAGCTCTACTTCCATTAGAAGGAAAGTTTGTGTAATTGGATTAGATGGTGTAGGACTTCGTAATCTCAGAAACATGCTCGGAGTACTTCCATTAAATGGTATTAACAGGGTTGTTAGTAAGGGGTTTGTTTCATCATTTATTTCCCTTCCTCCCTATACTCCATGTGCCTGGACATCTATCTTTACTGGAGTTAATCCTGGTAAACATGGGATCTACGGATTTTATAAAGTATCCAGGAATGGAAGAATCACCGTTAATGTTTCTACTTCGTACGATGTTAAGTATCCTCGTATCTTTGAAATACTAGGCATGAGTGGGCTTAAGAGCGTGGTTATAAATGTCCCTCTTGTTTATCCTGTTCACGAACTTGTAAGTTTGAAAAACCTTGTTGTAGTAAGTGATTGGGCATCACCAAAACAGTTCATCTATCCTAAACAGGATGAAGATAGGTATCGTGAGTATTTAGTTGAGCCTCCGCATAAATGGGCTAGCGCGGTCAACGTAAATTCCTATGTAAAAGCTGTTGAGGCTTTCCTTGAGAAAAGGATTGATCTGTACTATGAGCTTCTTGAGAAGGAGAACTACAACTTATTCATAATTGTGTTTAGCGAGCTGGACTGGTTAATGCATAGAATCCCAGATATCGTTATGGGTAAGCAGATGAACCTAGTATACAAAGTTCTTGCCTTGATAGACAAGTTCATTGGTAGGGTGTGCGAGGTATGCGATCTTATTGTCCTTGTGAGTGACCACGGGTTCACTATTTCGAGACTGTTTATAGGTGTTAACAGCATCTTAGCTAGAAACGGCTTGATGATGTCCAGTTATAAGCTTAACATTGATAAGTTATTTCATAGACAACAGCCTAAGAAGTGTGATGTTGGGGGCAAACAAGGTTTTAACTATATAACTAGCCGAATCATACGCAATCTGTTTGAAGTTATCAGTGTTGTAACTAGGAAGATCGTATCCTCACAAGCATTGAACAAGCTGGAAGCCATCGTGCCCATATCAACTGAAATAGACTACTCAAGTAGCAAGGCCATTATGCTTGAACCAGCTAACTGGGGTATCTACGTTAAAGAGGGGTATGTCGACTTAGTTAAGAAGCTTTTCAGCAATAACAGGTTTGTGAAGAAGGTTCTACACAGGGAAGAGTTGTTTTGGGGTCCACACACCCAGGAGGCACCAGATCTGATTCTCGTGCCGCGAGACCACGTCTTCTTCGATGCTAGGATACATGCAGAACCCATGTATCTAGACTACGTAAGTGAGCACGAACCGCATGCAATGATAGCTTTCTACGGAGACTATGTGTTGCCTGCCACAAGCATGGACAATCCTATCAACGTCTCTATCTATGACTTGGTACCAACAATACTAGCATACATAGGTCTACCCATACCAAGGGACTCTGATGGTAAACCACGTATAGAAGTTTTTAATGTAGGATTCTATAATAAAAAGTATGATTATTTAGAAAAATTTAAGATGCTACGAAAGATTAAACAACTTAAAATAGGCAAAGGGGGCAAAGTTAAGAGTTAGGAGAGCTGATATGGTTCTTCCAAACTTTATTATTTGTGGAACTCAGAAAGGAGGAACAACTAGTTTATATAATTATTTAAAGGAACATCCTCAAATTTATTTGCCCCCAAAAAAGGAAATACATTTCTTTGACCTTTATTTCAAGAGAAGCATAGAATGGTATAGAAAACATTTTATAGGTGCCGAATCTCAGAGGTTCAAAGCCATTGGTGAAGCTACACCTTCATATATGTACCTTGAGGAGGTTGCAGAGAGAATACATAATACATTACCTGAAGTTAAACTCATATTCATTCTTAGGAATCCTGTAGACAGGGCGTATTCTCACTATTGGCATGAGGTGAGGTTGGGATATGAATGGCTATCCTTTGAAGAAGCTATAAAGGCAGAACCTGAAAGACTAGCTAGAGGAGACATTATAAGTCGACTACACTACTCATACCTCGACAGAGGAAAGTACATCATTCAGATAGATCGGTTTAGAAAGTACTTTTCAAAGGATCAGATGTTGATTATAATAGCCGAAGAACTTTGGTCAAATCCAGAACAGGTTATGCGCAAAGTTTTTGAATTCTTGGGAGTAGACCCCACTTTCAAGAGTAAAACATGGTATAAAAAGTTTAATGTTGGAAATAAAAAGCCAAGAATAAAAGCATTACAACTAATCAAAGGAAAGCTTCATCGTTTTGTATATTCTTTACCCGAGTTAGAACTTCTAATAAAACCTACATCATTTATAATAGACAAAATAAACCTTACCGAAGGAGTTCCAAAAATGAATCCATATACTCGAAAATTTCTAATTAAATATTTCGAGCCTTATAATATGGGACTGGAAGTATATTTAGGTAGAAAACTAGATTTATTGTACCAATGACAAATTATTTTTACAAACAATCGTATTGTCCCAAATAATTCACAATTTAAAACATCTTTATCATGAATTTTAACCTAATAATTCTGTTGCCGACGTCATTTAAGACACAACTAAGCATTAGGATTAGTAATAAGTAGTCTAGCATTGTTACAGTCCTAGGATTTTACTCAAAATGCTTTGAAGAGGGCATTTTTAAATAGCTTCCTCGTTTACAAAGTTGTTAAAAGGAAGATCTTAAAGTTGTCCACTAGTTTGGACTAGATTTCTACACCGAGGATCCTGAGCCAGACTACAATGCATTGAAGAACTGGAAACCACAATTCTAGATTAAGGCATGTTTTCATTACTCTATTTGGGGAAGTATAATGTGATATTATAGCATTAGATATACTAGGACTGGTTAATAATCTATAGATAGGCTTTCTTCGTCGAGAACTTCTTTTATTGCCTACATGACTTTTTCGAGCTCTAGGCAGTTTGGTTTTCTGCATGTGACTACGAATACCTTGTCTTTGCCCCTACATCCATGTCCATGGATCTTAGCTCCTCTAATGCCTTGCCTAGGTTGTAGCTGTGGCTTCTCACGTAGATGTAGCTCCTCTCTAGGGATTCAACGTAGTGTTTTAACACAATAACTCCGTGGGTATGGTGTCTGCTAGTTTCCTGCCTAGGTGGGATACAATATAGTATCTGCTTCTAGCTACAAACACGTAGATCTTGACGTCGACTATGTTTACGAGGTTGTGTATAGCTTGTTCAGCTCCTCGTCTACTAGCTTCTTGTAGTTGGCTAGCTCACTACTACGCATAACACTGTCTGTACCCTAGATAAGTGCTTGTCTCGCGATACTTAAACAGTTCTTGTCTACCACCTGGTAGCACGTGTCAATCATTCTTACAACGCTGTAGGCGTCTCGAAGGCTATAGCCGAGTTCACCGAGATTTTGCTCTACGAAGGCTCTCCAAGGCGAGACCTCCACATATGTAGCTAAATTGCCAACTATGGCTAGTGTTGCAAGGTCTTCACCCGTATTCAGAGCCCTGCTGAGGATGTATGCTGTAGCTGGGTAGTCAAGCTTGCGGGAGCCACGGGCAACAGGGTTTAGAAACACGTGGGTGACGCAAACATCTTTCCTGTGGTGGTCAACTACGGCTATTAGCGTATCTACTACTCTGCCGATATGCCTCCTCTAATAGATTCAGCGTACCCAATATATTGACTCTAGTGGTTTCGAAGGGGGTTTTCTCTTGCTTCATCGATGCTAACGATTGCTGCTAGGTGTATAACGTAATCGACTTTCTTCATAATTTTCGAAACAATGTCTCTATCTGCAACATCCCCTACTACGAGCTCAGCACCCTCTGGCACGTTATCCCTACTACCCATGTAAAGGTTATCCAGCACAATAACGTCTAGCCTCTCTCAAGGAGAAGTCTAACAGTGTGGCCCCCAATAAAACCAGCACCACCAGTAACCAAGACAACGCCACTTGCCATAATACTTGGCTTCCCATCAAGGAGAATTAGCATATATATAATACTGAATTGATTAAATATCATTATTAATCAGCAATAAATATTATGGTTTCTCATGCATCTATTTTATCAAGTGATATATTGACATCATATTTCTTTATCATTATCAAGCTCCATTTCTAGAGTGTATTCAACTATGTGTATAAGCCCTCTATACGTTACGGATAGAGGCTTCTTTGTAAGCTTTTTCTCGCTCAATGCTTTTACGAAAATTTGTCTTGGAACAAATAGCTCTGTTATTATGGTTTCTAGTCTAGAAGCAGTTTGTTTAGACAGACATGGCACTATTTCGATGCTGTGATAGAGATTTATATGGATTCTTGATCCAAGCTCTCAACTACACCTTTTTCGTCGAGATGGTATTTCCAGCTTATTGTTGGTGGGGAGTGTAATAAGTACTTTTTATGTTGTAGACAAGTCTCTGGCTTCAAGGGTTCTGGCGATCTCTTTGTCAATCCAGATCTCTATCATGTTGTTGGTGTGGATAATTGCGTAGCATCTGTGTTTTTGCGAGGTGTCTATGCGTATGTAGAGTGTTCCGTATCTGAATCTGTGTGTAGTGTATGGTGATAGGTGTAGGTGTCTGCAGAACACTATCTTCGGCTTTGCCTCGAAAACAGCTATGCATATAGCTGCTGTTCTTTCATCCTATGCTATTCTACCTCTATACTCCTCGACATCTATGTGCGGCGAGTCGTGTAGTAACAAAACATTTACCTTACCGCTTAGTTTCTTGCCGTACTCTGCGTATTCCTCGGGGCTCTTTCTGGTATTGTCTTTCATTTCCTTCCTCTTAAGGGTGACGATGTCGTTGATAGCACCGAACTTCAGCCCGACAAATACTCTGACCTCGCCGTCCCTCATCAGAACAAGTTTATCTTTGCCGGGATGTTGTGCATATGCTCTAGTGCGTGTAGGTTATCGTGGCTACCGTATATGCCCCAAACCCTAACCCTCCGCAATAGACCGTGGAACTCCACAGGATTAACAGCTTCGCCCCACTCCCCAAGCGATATCAGCAGATCCGGCTTATGGTAGTCAACCACGCTTAGTAGCCATTCCCATGCCTTAGATTCGTCAACACCCCCTGAAGACATGCTTATCATATTGTAGATCGCTGATAACAAGAACCTTCATTTACACCACCTTCACGCGTCTCAACGAGTATGTTAGTATACTAGCTCTTGCTATAGTTTCTCAAAACCATCTGATTATCCTTATGCAGTCTTGTTGACGAATAAATGGTTGAACATTGTCCTTTATCCTGATCGCTTTCTAGCACCCAAGGTCCGTGGGAAAAAAGATTAGGATAGGACTAGATCCTCTATGTTTTGGACGGGGTTTTCGAGGAGTTTGTGCTGGCGGTAGAATGGCAGTAGCACTTTCTTCAGTACGCAGATCGGGTTTAATTCTGCTGATGCGTAGTTTGTTTCTTCATCGTAATCGTATCTCTTCATGCACTGGGCTAGAATCTCGTCGACATTGTCCTGGCTCATGATGATCTTCTCCGATATTAGTAGTATGGACACCAACATCATCGTATCAACAACCTTGTGCTTGCTCAACCCCAACATCTTCGATAATTTAGTGATTAGGTCGTATGTTGACTTCTTCACCTTGATGTTTCTCCAGTTTTTGGAACTACTTCTCTTCCTACTCCTAGTAATAGCATGTTCTCTTGCTTTAACTGGTTCCATGGGTGGTTTATCCCAGCTCATTGCTGACACCTAAATGCTGCTCACAGGGCACTGCCACAGGCTTGGTCACACACTTTACTGATTTAATCTGCAAGGTCGCAATATTGGTCTATTATGCTACCAGCTCATAGTATACGTTCTGAGCGATGTCATAGAGAAGCCCCAAGTACATGGTGTGTAACCCGGCCCGTGAACTTTTCCGGATCTTCAACACAAGCTTTAATTATTCATAAAATGATGACCCCATAATTTTCTGGATCTGCCTACTTGGATTTTACAGACTTTATATATAAGTAAGTCCAAATTGATATGGAAGCTTAAGGGGAAAGAGTGTAGACGTGCCTACTAACTAAACTTCGTGAATATTGAAAAACTAGAATTTGCTTCTTCACTACATTTCAGTATGCCTCGATTGGCAGAAGTTTAAAAACTCCTTCCATCCCAGCTTTTTATTTTTCGCCACCTTCTTGGCCTTTCTTCTAAACTTTTCGTAACTAATGCATTTCCACTCTTCTTTCACTGATCGGCATATTTCTTTTGTTTCCTTGAGCAGACGCCATATGTCCTTAATTGTTTTGCCCTGCTTTAACAGCATTCTTGCTTTTCCAGAGGGAAACGGAAAAGGCGGTCTGTCAACACGTTTTCCTTCTGATTCCGCTTTGGTGTAGAGCTGGTTAATGGAGGTGGTAGGCCGCCATAAGCCTAACCTATTGCTGAGTTACAGTGATTGGGGCTCGGCGATTAATCCGGAAGAGTTCTACGAATTACTGAGAAAGACCATAGTTCTCAGCATATGTGGTAATCATGAAAATCTAGAGGTGTTGAGAACTTCGTATAACGTCAATAGTTTCATTTCCTTCTATAGCTTATCTATGGATCTTCTGGAACACTGGTATTGTGCAGCTATATTATTAAGGCTTAAGAGCCATAGAGATAGTGGGTGTTGCTGAGATGGCTAGGGTTATCCGTGCTAGGTATGAGAATGGTGTTTTGAAGCCTTTAGAGAAGCTGGATCTTCGGGAGGGTGAGAGTGTTAAGCTCATAGTGCTTAGAGGTGCTCGTGGTCTTAGCGAAGTGGTTAAGAGAATCTCTAGAGAGTATCGAGGTGTAGAGGAGGATCCGTTGAAGGTCTTGCTGGAGGGGCGTAGATGGTAGTACTCGATACATCAGTATTTGTAGATGCCATCATTCCTTTTGACAGTGAACGTCACCACAAGAGCACTACAGTTCTAGATGTAATCTCGGAGAAAGAGTTAGAGGTCTTTGAGCCTAAGCTGTTGGTAGTTGAGTTATCTGCCGTACTAGCAAGGTATAGACCAAGAGATGTTGTTGTAAACCATGTTAACGAGATAGTGAAGCATGTGAACCTAGTAGAGTACGAGGAACTGCATGAAACAGCTCTCGATATAGCTCTGAGCACCGGGTGCAGAGCCGTTGACACATTCTTCATAAGCTGCGCAAAAGAGACGAACTCCATCCTAGTCTCCAGCGATAAGGTACAGGTATCGAATGCAAGAAAGGCAGGAATAGAGTCATACTACCTATTAGAAGAATACAGCAAGTTACTCGCAAAACTACGGAAACTATAGATGCAAACCGAACTATAGAGAAGATATTAAGGTTTACCAAGATGTATTAGCACCCATATAGCTAATAATGTGATACATTTGTTGCACAAGTTATGGGTCATGGAACCTAGCACTCAGAGGATTAAACCTGTTCACCCGAGATGTGGGACATCGTGGTTCAATGGATGCCCTGAAAGCCCCCGAAGGAGATGAAGCCCCGAACCCGATGAGGGAGAAGCCCGAGCCCAAACTAATTAATAAGTAGCCAAGGTATCTAAAATAACCAAACTGATGGGCACGAGTATATGACGTAGTAAGTGATTTTAAGTGAGGCGTTACCAAAGGGATGGTTGCCCCACGCCATGGGTCGTGGGGCAGCCGGCTCGATGAAGGATGAAGCCCAACTAGTGGAGCTAAGCGTTTCCTCGGGAAGAGTTTTATTTCCTTGTAACACCATAGTTTTAGCTGGTGGGGGGAAGGATGGGGCAGTTCGTTATTGTTGTTCGCGGGCGGCTGGCTAGGAGGGTTAGGGAGGAGGCTGAGAAGCTGGGTGTCGGTGTTGATGAGTATCTTGTAGAACTCCTTAGCCAGGGCTTGGATCCCAGGGAGAAGGCTGTAGAGTACGTTGAAGCCTCCGAGGAGCTACTGGGGGAGGCTCGGGAGGAGCTTGGTAAGGGCAATGTTAGGCAGGCGGCCGAGAAGGTATGGGGAGCGGCGGCGTTAGCTATAAAGGCTTACGCGTACTGGAGGGAGGGGAAGAAGCTATCCAGCCACGGGGAGCTCTGGGACTATATGCGGCTTATGGTTAAAGATATGGGTTCATGGGTTAGAGAGGCTTGGATGTTCGCTAATGGTATGCACACATGCTTCTACGAGGGCTGGTGTACCCGGGAAGATGTGGAGGATTCAATAAAACGTGTCGAGAAGCTGGTCCAAGAAGTAGCTAGCAGAGTTAAAAAGTAGATTCAGTGTTTTATTTGGAGTAAACTATTCTTCCTCAACAAGTTAACATAGATGCTAAAGAGCTTATTTACTCACTTCCACGCGTTGAGGTAATGGGGGTCAGTCATCCATAACAATTCATAATATTTGTTGTCTTTCATTCCCCCTACTTATCCCCTATCCCCCGACCTTCGGGTGCCAACCACCCTCAGTCGAAGGGTAGGTTCATCAAAATCCCCCTCACCACTCATAGGGTTCATTCGACACCCGCTACTATCATATTACAGACATGTTTATAAAAAGTTATCATTTCAATGAACAGTCATTAAGGCGTCGATGATGCTCAGCTCCCCCACCCGATACTAGGTTGAATACATACAATATTGTGCTCGTGCACCAGATGCTCCAGCACTTGATTAGTAAACTTGCGGAAGAGACCAGCCGAGATCCCCAGTTCCTTGTTTAGCTTATGGTCGCCCGTCCCCGTTAGCTTAGATGCTTTAGCTACTTGGGTTGCTTTGGATTAGTTTTGGGTATGAGCTTTCCTTTCATCCCTTCTTGGGATTGCACCTGGTTCAGAGGCTTTCAGGGCTTCTATGTAAACACGAAGCCTTCGATAAGCTATTTATTTCAAAGAAGTGAAGTTGCTGTCTTTTCGTAACTTCTTACCGGTACCTATACACGAAAAGGTAACTAGTTGGTAGACTGTATCGGTGTATCTAAGGTTTAGCTCCTTAGCTGCCTCTTCAACTATGACGCCCCTATTTAATTCCTTAGTGTATATCCTAGCTGCCTTAACCATTGACTTATCGGCTACGGTTCCCTAGCAAACCGCATGTATGAAGCTCAAGTGAAAAGCTTAAATAAATGTTTACAAATTGTATACGTGGTAGAGGGTATTGAGCGCTGTGATTAGTGTTAGAGTGCCAAAGTGGCTTAAGGAGAAGCTTGAAAAATATGGTCTGGACGTAGCTGATATAATTAGAAAGAGGTTGTTAGAGGAAGTTGAGAAAATAGAGCGGGAAGAAATAGAAAAGCAATTAGAGTTCCTCAAGAAAAGGTTGAAAAATCGAATAGATCCATACGAGCTTGCAAGAATAATTGACGAGGAACGTAAAGGAAGATAGTGATGAACATTATTGACGCTAGCGTCTACGCACCCTTAATAATCACTTATGGTGAAGATTTAATAGAGAAATTGAAGAGAGCTAGGTCCATAATTCTCGATTTAACTATCTATGAGGTATGTAGTGCATTCTGGAAAGAACATACGAAGCTTCATAAAATAAGCGAAGAGGAGGCCATTACGGCCTGCAAAGTAGCTAAAGCACTATCACGATATGTTACTCTGTACAGCGTCACAGAC
>Ga0180301_10004966_pt1 | contig 10243 bp, 7 predicted proteins | sample GuaBasSediGuay16_FD_121797 | JGI IMG/M metagenome (GOLD analysis project Ga0180301, IMG submission 121797) | Subseafloor sediment microbial communities from Guaymas Basin, Gulf of California, Mexico - Guay16, Core 4569-2, 12-15 cm | ecosystem: Environmental > Aquatic > Marine > Hydrothermal... | reverse complement strand
GATCTCACCGATCACCGAACCGGTCGGTCGGGTCGGGTCATCGACCTGGGCGACCGCCTCGTGCACTTCGGCGTCGAAGGGTTCGCCTTCCGCCGGGATAGGTTCTACCCCCGCCGACCTCAATACCTGCTCCAACTTGCGATGGATCAACTCGACGCCTTGCAGAAGTTGGTCGCGTTCGAGGTTGGACTTGTCCTGGATGAAGAGGCGTTCGAAGTCATCGAGGACCGGCAGCAGTTTCAGGATGAACTCTTCGACGGCGAGCCGAGCCATCCGTCCGTATTCGGCTTGCGTCCGCCGGCGGTAGTTGTCATATTCGGCGAGGACCCGGAGCCGCTTGTCCCGCTCGGCTTCGAGTTCCGAAGTCAGGTCGGACACGGTCTTTTCCAACTCCTCTATCCGTGCCGGGAGTTCATTCGGGCGCTCGGCGGTTTCGACCGCCACCGTCGCGGGCGACTCGCGGTCTTCGCCGGTTTCCGCGCGGAGTCCCTGCCGGTTCTCATCCCCTCCGCCGTTTTCGGGGTTGTCGGTGGTGTTTGCCGAAGTTTGTTCGTTCTTCAGGGTCTTCATATCTCGATGTATGAGTTGTTGAATTTAGCGTTATCACGTGCCGTCACACGCCCTCGGGTGACGGCAAAAAGCCGTTTGGCGTTCTTCCGGCGGACGAGGGTGTCCGCCGGGCATATGAAACACCTGTCACTCCCGCACAGGCGGGAGTCTCAAGCGACCCGGGGGTAAGATTCCTGCTTGCGCAGGAATGACAATTGAAATCCTGTTGCTTTCAGCGGTTTTTCACCTCGGTTACGCGCCGGCTGACGCGCTTGCTGACCAAACTCGAGGTGAATCCGACCAGCGACACCAGCCGGGAGTAGTTCATCCGGGTCGGACCGATGATGCCGAGGCTGCCGTATATGTCTCCGATGCGGTAAGTCGAGGTGATGACGCTGAACTCGCTGAACTGCTCCTTTAGGTTCTCCTTGCCGATGGTGACGGTCGTTCCCGGCGGCCGTTCCTTCAGCAGGTGGACGATGACATCGCGGTCTTCGATGAGTTCGATGATCCCGCGGATCTTGTCCGGAGACTTGTATTCCGGCTGTTCCAATACGTGCCGGGTGCCGTCGATGTGCATCTGGGTTCCCGCGTCCACCGTGAATATCTTTTCCGGCAGTTCGAGGAACAGCCTCACGATCGCGTTGTCCGAACAGGGTCCCTCTTGCAGGCGATTTTCGATGTTCGCCGGGATGTCGATCAGCCGCATCCCGGTCAACCGCCGGTTTATGGTGCGCGCGGCGTCGACGATATCCGCGTCGGATATCTCGCTGTTCAGTTCGAGGTTGATGGTGCGCACCAAGCCGGAGGTCACCACTATCACCACCATTATCCGGTCGGAGGTCACCCGCACCAACTCGACCTTTTCCAACTTTCCGGTGGTGATGTTGGGCGCGGTGATCACCGACAGAAGGTGCGAGACGTCGGCGAGCAGCATCCCGATCCGGTCGAGCAGAAAGCCGACCTCCGCCGACAGCGGTTGAATCTCCTCGCGAATCCGTTGCTGAACCTCCGCCGACAACTCTTCGACCTGCATCATCTCGTCCACGTAGATGCGGTATCCGAGATCGGTCGGGATGCGACCCGCCGAGGTATGGGGGTGGGTGAGCAGTCCCATCTCCTCGAGGTCGGCCATCGTATTGCGGATCGACGCCGGCGAGAGGCCGATATTATAGCGGCGCGCCAAGGTCCGCGACCCCACCGGCTCGGCGGTCAGGATATAGTTATGGACGATCGAACGCAGAATTGTCTTTTCGCGCGGTCCGAGTTTGAAGTCCATATTCCTGATTCGGGCGGTCCGCACGTCGATGGGCGTTGATTCCAACCGTTCGAGCATAGCGAAGGCTATCTCTGCCTAAACGACGGAAGCAGACAAAATGGTCCATTTGCAGCGATAAAATATCTTCAGTCTTAAATGTTAAATAAAATTAAGTTGATTGTCAAGGCATTGACGGCGCCGTTGGGTTCGTCGTATCAGCAAACCGTCGAGGGTCTGGCCCCGGCACGGCGGTGCGACCGCCGCCCGAACGGGAGGATAACTTGCGTAACCCGCGAAGAGATAGTAAAGTATAGATGCGGATACCGCTCCGCAGCGGCTGCGACCGCCCGGGACCGACCGAGCGTTTTAACGGAGACCATCGATTTGAACACCGAAGTCACCATAATAAACGAGGGATGGTTCGAACTGTTGGCGAGCCGTAAGCGAAGCCTGAGGCTCAGCAGTTCGGGCGAGAAGACGAGGCGTCTCATCTCGATATTCGGTGGTTCCGATTTTTACCGGGGATCGAAGCGGTGGCGGGATGCGTTTGAAGTCGGGCGGGAGTTGGCGCGGCGCGGCGCGGTGGTCTTCAACGGCGGATATGGCGGGGTGATGGAGGCTTCCGCAGCCGGTGGGCGGTCGGAAGGTGGGACCGTGGTCGGCGTCACCTGCGACAATCTGCCCGAATCCGAACCCAATCGGTATCTCAGCGAAGAGTGGAGGGTCGAGCGGTGGGACCAGCGGCTTATCTCACTGGTGTGGCTGGCTGACGGCTACGTGATTATGCCCGGGTCGAGTGGGACGTTGGTCGAATTGGCGATGGTCATCGAGACTCAACTGAAGGGCTTCATCCCGGCGCGCCCGGTGGTCTGCCTGGGGAGGTTCTGGGAGTCGATCGTGCGGCGCATAGAAGGATCGGATTGGCGGATTATGTTCGCGAAGAGCCCTGAAGAATGTGCCGCCATCCTTGTGAAACCCTCCGGACCGGCTTGACATCTTGAAATAGGGACGTGCTGCGAACTTGACGACGGGCGTTGAATGATGTTTCGACTATCCGTGCATTGTCGATAAGAAACTCAACTCACCGACATATAACCGAGTGCCATAATTTCATCCCTCATCCCTCACCCTTCATTCCTCACCTTATCACCACGAACTTGCCGGTCTCGATGTTCCCGTTGCCTTCAACGGTCATATCCTCCACCGTGAACAGATAGAGCCCCGCCACCACCTGCTGCTTGTTGCGCGAGTTCAGTTTCCACGCTTCCGCGAAATCCGCCTTCCATTCCTGGTTGAGGTCTCCCTCGACGTTGTGGGGGACGATGTCCACCAAGTCGCCGCTTACGGTGTAGATCCTGATCAGGCATCGGCGGGGCAGGTTGTAGAAATAGAGCCGGCGGTCGATCTGGGGGAAAAATTCCGGCGTCCCGTCGTCGCGGTTCTCCCACGATATCCCTCCGCCGTGGGTTCGGGTGTAATCGACATCCGCGCGGTAGGGGTTGGGGACCACCCGCACCCGGTTGCGGTCGTTTCCCGACGGTGCCGCGGCGATCATATTCGCCCGCCGCGCCGATTCGAGCGGGGGGGTTCCGGTTTTATAGTCGCCGTAATCGAACGCCGTGACTGAATAATACCTGTATACCATCGGGTGGGCGTCCCGGATGATGTAATAGTAGTTGCCGGTCAGGTCATCGTAGTAGAGGCTGCCCGAACCGCCCAGGCCGACGTTTCTACACACCGGCTTGCGGAACAACCGGACACCGGAGACCACCGTGTCCGCCGGCAGCAACTCTTCGCGTTCCACCGGTCTGGAAGCCAGCGAATCCCCCGCGCTGAACAGCGCCCAGTCCACACGGTCGAATTCGTCGAGGAACGCGAAGTCCCGCTCCAGTCCGGTGTTCGACACGTAGACCCGGTAACCTTCGAAGTCCCACTCCCGCGAGAAGGGATCGGTGTATTCGGGCGCTTCGGACGGATATTTGTTCCACACCAGCACCACCCACCGGTCGAGTTTATCGAGGTCGATGTTCAGCGTTTCACCGTCCCGTTCGACCGCGACCGGCTCGGTCAGCAGTTTCAGTTCCGGCACCGGCGGCGGGGGAGGTCCCTGGAAGTCGGGGTGTCCGTCCCCGAAGTCGAGCATACCGTTCAACCGTGTGTATTCGAACTCTTCGGGGCGTTCGATAGCGTCTTCGCTGGGGGAGAGGTGTCCGTCGTTCTCGCCGGCGTCCGGTCCCGGGTATATATACTCCCGCCGCACGCCGGCTTCCCACTTATATGCGATGTCCCCGACCGCGAGCGCGAACAGTCCGTCTTCGCCGACGTCTTCGCCGAACCAGCCGTCGCCGGTGTCGAGAATGCCGTCCCCCTGCGAGCCGTCGGGGTCGATCGTGCTCGGGTCGTGGTCGTTGCCCCAGTCATAGATCGGGGTGTCGATCATCGGGTTGTCATACACCCGCGCCGCCCAGTCGGCGTTGTAGCGGAGGCTGGAGAAGTTGAACCGCTCGGGGTCGATGTTTTCGTTATCGGGCTGGGGTCGGTTGCGGTCGTGGAAGTTGTCGCCCGCGACATAGGCGATGGTCATCGAGAACTTCTCGCCCGGGTTGAGGCGGTAGATGCGGTTGCCGGCTTCGTCGATGTGGTCGAAGATGCCCAGCGGGCCCCAGGAGAGCAGATATCGGGTGTCGTAGCCGTTGGCGACGTCCGCGACCCGTTCCTGTGGGGTTTCGTCGGTCACCCCGGGGACCTTCCAGTTATGCTCCTCGAGGATTATATCCGGTTCCCATCGGTCGCGGATGATGTGCGGGTGGGAACGGATGTAATCCTCGTCGTCCACATAGACTTGGTCGTAGTCGAACTCGCGGTTGGACAGAATGAAATACTTCCGTTCGTCGCCCATCGGGGTGCCGTAGGTATCGGTCCATCCGCCGGGGGAGTTGTCGTCTTCCCAGGCGGGTCCGAAGTCGAGGTCCGGGTCGCCGTTGGAAATCCACCAGTTGAACGAGGTGCGCAACTTGGGGTTCGGGGCGCGGACCACGCGCACGCCGGTCACGCTCGGGCAGGTGAAGTCGTTCCCGGAGGATATCGCCACCGGACGGCCGTCGTTGTCGGCGATCCAGGCGGTGTTGATGACCGAGGAATCGAGTTGCCCGTCGGGTCGTTCATAGTAAAAGAAGCGCTGAAAGCCGCAGATATCGTCGGTGAACCAGTCGTTCGGCTCCCCTTCCCAGCCGACATCCGCGTCGACGTAGAGGCCGACGTAGAGGTTCTTCAGGTAATTGCCGGCGATGTTTTCGACCTCCCAGTCGATGATGATGAAGTTCTGGGCGTAGTTGTAACTCCAGGCGTATGACTTCTGGCTTATCTTGATTCCGAGCGGAAAGTGGGGTCCGTCGATCGGATCGTCGCTGACGTAGAAGTCTTCGGTCAAGGTGTCGGTGTAGACGATGACGAAGTCCTGCTCGGAGATGGCGTCCGAACTGGTCACGTATTCGCCGAGGCGGTTCCAGGCGTTGGGACGCGTCGAACGCTCGACTATCCGGCCGAGTTCATCTTCCGGCGGGTAGAACTCGTTGATGCGGGGTCTGACCCAGCCGTCGGTCCCGGTCGAGACGCGCGGGAATTCATACCCCTCCTCCTGCACCATCGCGCCGAGCCATAACGCCCCCTGAAACAGGTATTGGATGTTCGAATTCGCCGGATATTCGCACTGCGGCGCCCAGGTGCCGGGATATTCGGGGTCTTCCATCCCCAGCCCGCCCCAGATGGAGTAGTTCCCGAAGAAGCCCCAGTTGGTGATGTTCATCCACATATTGCCCACCCGGTGCACCCGGTTCTGGGTGTTGGGGTTGGCGAGGTCGAGCCTGATCGGACCGCGCTTTAACGGCTCGGCGGGGGGACCCAGCGCCGCGATCAGCAACCCGGGCAGAACCGTCATCCACACGCCGATCAACCCCCTCCACCATCTCCGACCGTTCATATGTCGCCGCCTTAACTTGATTGACGATTCCTTTACGATGACTACGGCAGCACGTCGATCTTGGCGACCCACAGGAGCCTCCGGTCGCGGTCGGCGACGAACGAATCCAGCATCAGCCGGGGGTCGGGGGTTATCACCCGGTCGAAAACCTTCCGCCCGTCGACCGTCACCACCACCGGCTGGTCCAGCCGCACCATCTCGGGGTGAATGTAGACCGAAAGCCTCCCCACCCGCGAGGCTGAGATTTCGAACCGGTTGCCGAGCCTGACGGCTTTCACGGCTCCCGAAGCCCGTCCGCGCGGAAACGCCGCATATTCCCTGATAGGAGGAAACCTTCCCGTCAAGACCGACGTCTCTCCGTCCCGTTGGCCGGTCAGGGTCACGTCGTCGCCCCGCTTCTTGTCGCGCTTGGCGGCGTTCAGGTCGGCGGCCGACTTCACCGGCGTCTCGTCCACCGAGACGATGACGTCGCCGGCTCGGAGCCCCATCCCCTTGGCGGGATAATACTCCGCCTCGGAGACGGAGGCGACTCTGACCCCTTCCCCCTCGAACTCCATATCCGGCATAAAGCCGAAGGTGATTCGGTCGTCGCATAGGGTGGTGTTGACGTCCCGGTGCCACTCCGCGGGCGGGCGGCTGGTGTCGAGAGCCGTGATCTCCAGCCAATCGACGCGCCCGCACCGAACGTCGGACGCCTCCCAATACAAACTCGGAGCGAACGGCCTGCGGGGCATCGATTTCACCCGGCGGACGAACCGCGGCAGTTCCTCTTTCAGGTATCCGGCGTTGTGCCGGGCGGTGTCGTATGAGGTGAAAGCGAGATCGACGCCGTGCTCGACCGCCGACCTTATCAGAGGCAGCATCCTCTTCACGGGATACAGACCGTCCAAGCCTCCATTGACCGGAAACAGGGGCCGGCATCGCATATTGAGCAAGTAAACCTGCATCCCCCCCGCCTGCGAACCGACCGCCATATGCCCCGACCAGGGGAAGAACAGCGCGAAGTCGGTCGGCTGGAGCATCGCGAGATGATACGACCCCGAGCCGCCGTCGGAGAAGCCGCACAGCACCACCCGGTCGTCGTCGATGTTGAATTCCCGTTTGAGTTCGCGCACCAGCAGGTTTATATGGTCCATACCGGTGCGGTTCCACCACAGGCAGTCCCGGCGCGCCATCGGGAACAGCCCGAGCCACCCCTGGTCCTCGCACACCCGCTTGACCGGATGCTCCGCGAGGTAATCGTCGGGGTCCTCGATGAAATCGGGGCGGTTTACTCCGCCGTGCAGATAGATGACCAGCGGGGTGCGGGCCGACGGGTCGTAACCGGTCGGAACATAGATATAATACGGCGCCGCAAGGCTGTCGTCGATCGTCCGCGCGCGGTCGATCACCACCCCGACCCGCTCGGGAACCGGATAGGCGTCGAACTCCGCGATCCATTTCTTCAGGCTGTCCACGGGATATTTCGCCAAACGGTCGGCGGCGCGTTTCGCAGCCGCCGGACTTCCGGTCGCGAGGTCGGCGAGGAGTCCTCGGGGATGGTCGTCGCGGCACATCCCGGCGTCGATCGACAGGAACACCGCGAGGATTATCGATATGAACGTTGAGGTGAGTCTCATGGCAACTCCGCTGGTGGGCGGTCGAATCGAGGTCATTTCCTCATCGACCATTCGCGTGCGGTTTGAACGATGTCCTTTACCCCTTCGATCGCGGCGTCGATATGCACCGGGGTATTGAACGGACCTATCGAGAAGCGGACGGTGCCCTTGATGGGCAGGGTTCCGATCCGTCGGTGAACCAGCGGCGCGCAGTGCAAGCCGGTGCGGGTGGCGATGTTGTGGTCCACGTCGAGCAGGGTTCCGGTGTTTACGGCTTCGAGCCCCTTGATGTTCATCGAGAGCACCGGGATGTGCCCTTCGAGGTCGTCCGCGCAGTAGAGTTCGACCTCTTCTATATCCTTGATTCCCTCCCAGAGTTGTCTCATCAGTTTCATCTCCTGCCGGTGGATCTGCTCGGGTCCGCCACGGGAGGCGATGAACTCCTGCCCGGCGATGAGCCCGGCGATGCCCATGGTGTTCAAGGTGCCGGCTTCCATATGGTAGGGATACTCGTCGAGGTGGCTGCGCTGGGCAGACCGGACCCCGGTTCCGCCCCAGCGGGTCATATGGATGTCGGCGCCCTCGGCGACGCAGGCGCCGCCGATACCGGTGGGACCGAACAGCGACTTATGTCCGGTGAAGCACACCACGTCGATGCCCATATCCTTCATATCGATGGGTATCACGCCCGCGGTCTGGGATGCATCCACCGCGAAGAGGACCCCCTTCTCGCGGCAGACGGCGCCGATCTCCCTCACCGGCTGGCAGGTGCCGATGACGTTCGACCCGTGGTTGATGATGACCAATTTGGTGTCGGGACGGACGGCTTTCCGGACCTCGTCGGGGTCGATGAACCCTCGTGCGTCGAACGGCACGTAAGTTACTTTCGCTCCCCGCTCGTGCTCCATATGCCACAACGGGCGCAGCACGCTGTTATGTTCGAGGTGGGATGAGACGGCGTGCCCCCCATCCCACAGCACGCCTTGAATCACTTGGTTCAGCGCGTCGGTGGCGTTATAGGCGAAAACGAGCCGGTCGGGGTCGCTCCCCCCGAAAAAGTTGGACAGCATGGTTCGACATCGGTTGACCGTCTCTTCCGCCTCGAGGGCGCGGTCGTAACCCGACCGCCCCGGATTGACTCCGAACTCCCGGTAGAAGCGGGACATATAGTTATGAACCGGTTCCGGTTTGGGCCAGGTGGTGGCGGCGTTGTCGAGATATATCAGGTCGCGCAAATCTCCTCCTAAAGGTGTTGATTCGACCCGCGGGATGAAGTTAACGAAAATCCGACCTTGAAGCAACCTTGTCCTTTATCGACCGGCGGCGCGAACCTTCTCTCGCTCGAGAAAATCCGCGATGATCCGGCGGTGGTCGAACACGATCGGTTCGGGCAGATGTTTTTCGGGAAAGGCGACCGCCTGCGCGGCATCATCCCCCCCGCGCGGTGAACCGTGGGCTTCGGCACCGAACACCACGCTGACGGTGTGAAAGCGCGGGTCGCGTCCGGGGTCGGAGTAAACCCCGAGCAGCCACAGGCGGTCTAAATCGAGCCCGGTCTCCTCGGCGGCTTCACGGCGCACCGCGTTCTCGACCGTCTCGCCGACGTCCACGAACCCCCCGGGCAACGCCCACCCGAAAGGCTCGTTCCGCCTGCGCACCAAAACTATCCCCTCCGGTGTCCTGATGACGGCGTCCACGGTCAGTTTGGGGGTTTCCGGTGGCCACTTTCCGGACATACCATACTCCGTAACATTTTAAGAGCGCGTATAACGTTGAAACGGATTCACTGCGCCGATATCCGTCCTTTATAGATAATCACGTTTGGCATACCGCGCAAGAGCCGACGGGTGATTTTCAACCGCACTTGAGGGAAAGAAAGTGCGCGCGGGAAGGATCCGCTCGGTCCTGACCGCGCTGGGATGCGAAGCCGAAATGACGGCGCCGCCGATGAGGCGGTGATATGATTTGCAATCCGGGGGGGTATTAATTATATTTATTAACTTTGTTTTACTCGAGCATTGGAAGATGATTGATGATATAGCGCCGCGCTGGCGCGAGGTTCAGCGTCGGGTGCGCGAGTCCGCAGCCGCTGCCGGACGCGATCCCGACGGGATAAGGATCGTCGCGGTGTCGAAACTGCAACCGCCGGAGAAGGTCGCCGCAGCGGTGAGGTGCGGGGTCGTGGAGATCGGCGAAAACCGCGTCCAGGAAGCGGCACGGAAGCGCCCGCTGATCGAAAAACTGCTCGAAGCCGGAGGCTTCGACGCCGCGCGCGTCCGGTGGCATATGGTGGGACATCTGCAATCCAACAAGGCGGCGCGGGCGGCGAGGTTGTTCGACGTCGTGCAGTCGGTGGACACCGTCAAGGTCGCGACGCTTCTTTCCCGCGCCGCCGGTGAGACCGGCAGAGGGCTCGAGGTGTTCGTCGAGGTTAATACCTCGGGCGAAGCGAGCAAGGCGGGCATCCGTCCGGATGAAGTCGGCGCCTTCGTGGACGATATAGCGACGTTGCCGAACCTGAAGGTGGTCGGCTTTATGACCGTCGGTCCGCTCACCGAAGACCCCGAACGGATAATACATGCCTTCAGGTTGCTGCGCACGATTCGGGATGAAGTTCGCTCGACGCGTTCTCAGCACCCCATAGGCGGGGAGTTGTCGATGGGGATGAGCGGTGATTTCGAACCGGCGATCGCCGAAGGGGCGACGGTGGTCCGCATCGGGACCGCGATCTTCGGGCCGCGTCCGGACGCGGAAAACGGGTGGTTGCCGACAGCGAGGTGAAATGATATGTTAAGTCCGATCGAAATCAAGAAACAGGAATTCGGTCGCTCGGTGCGCGGATATGATGTCAGCGAGGTG
>Ga0180301_10004965_pt1 | contig 10246 bp, 10 predicted proteins | sample GuaBasSediGuay16_FD_121797 | JGI IMG/M metagenome (GOLD analysis project Ga0180301, IMG submission 121797) | Subseafloor sediment microbial communities from Guaymas Basin, Gulf of California, Mexico - Guay16, Core 4569-2, 12-15 cm | ecosystem: Environmental > Aquatic > Marine > Hydrothermal... | reverse complement strand
CCTTCTTATAGTATGAAAATGTTTGAATAGCATGTATCTCGCTATTTTTCTTAGACAATATGTTAATCTACCTTTAATTCAATACATATATAAATGAGTGGAGTCGTTGTTTCTGCAAATAATGTGAAGAATGCTCTTGTTTTACTTGACATTGCTGAGGCGGATTTGAGGGTGTCTGATGTCTTGCTTAATGAAAGTCTTTTTAATCAGGCTATACTTATGGCTGAGCAGGCTTGTGAGAAAACATGCAAAGCTATAATGCTTTATCGTAGGATTATTTCATATTTGTGAATAAATATTACTTTTTTAGAAAGGCTTGGAGTAGCAATATTTGCTACATGTTCGATAGTTTATTAAGTTTGTTAGAGTATAGGATATTGTATGGATGGGATAGTAGATTTAGGTAAGTTGGATTGTAGTGGTTGTCCAGCGCTGGTTTTGCGTGATGAGTGTTTGGAGTGGATTAGGCATTGTGAGGAGTTGAGGGAGTGTGAGTTGCGGAGGATAGGGTCTGTTAGATGTTTTATTTTGGCGGAGTCGATACCTTATAGGAACTTCATATATGATTTAAATACTCGTTCAAGGCTTAGAAGTAATTTAATGAGAGAGTTTAATGTAGGGTCTCCGCAGGAGCTATTGAATTTTTTGAGGGAGAAAGGTGTATTAATTGTTGATTTAGCACTTTGTCCTCTTCATAGATTGAATAAAATATATGGTAAGAAGGCGAAGAGTTTAAGGAGAAGAGCTGCTACTTTTTGTTTTGAGAAGCATACGTATAAGTATGTGGAGCTGCATCCTGAGGCGAAGATAGTGTTAGTTGTTCCATCTCGCTGTGGTTTACTTAAAAGAAGCAAAGCATATAATATGATAAAGGATAAGATTGTGGCTGAGTTCAAGTTTAGTAGAATTGATGGTTTGAGAGAGATAATAGGTGGCTGTATGAATGGCTAAAGTTGTATTTCTTTTGAGAGTATTAGATGTTATTTTAAGTATTTGTTATACTTGCAAGAAATAAGGCTATGTCAGTTATATGTGAAAATGTCTTAAGTATGATTTAGTTAAGTTATTTCTAGACATGCCAGGATGGGGAGTTCACGATAAACACGCAAGGAGGCTTTTTAAAGAGCTATGTTTGAGATATGATAGTGTTATGTCTCGTGAAATTAATCTCTTAATAGATAAACCTGATGACTTCATTAGAAATAGGCTTGATTATTTATTAAGAGTTGTTAGGGAAAGGGATTCTGAGTTCTGTAAGTTGCTTTACCTGCATTTTGTTTTGGGTATTCCTGTGCTGGGTGGTGTTTTTAAGCATGATTGGGGTTGTTGTAGGCTCAGGAAATCTGTTGCATTTGTGATTTTATTGAGGTTAGCGGAGATTTTGTATGGCTATGAAGGTGTTCTTTTGGTTCAGCTTCACGCTTCTCTTGATTCTATTTCTAAATGGGGCTTCGATTTAAGTAGGTATTTGAAGTGGGCTGAAATTCAGGGTATTTCTAGTGAAGTGAAAGATTATATACATAGGTATTGGAATGAAATAAGAACCGACTGCCCTGGCGTTAAGAGAAGAAGTTCTAGACCATGATTTGTTATCTTATCATTTTGGTCAGCTTAATTGAGCTCTGTTTAGCTATACACTGATATAAGCATAAATGTTTCAAGAGTTAATATTATTGATGTTATATATTTCATTCTTCCTTGGCGTGGAGAATCATGTTTTCTATGAAGTCTATTGTTCTCTTAACTTCTTCTATGGCTTTTGTTTCATCTAGGATAATGAATGCTGGTGAATCAGGTCCTCCGGCTTCATTGTATTTAGATGTTATACCTTGTTCATACGTGATTTCTAAAGCTGCTTTGATTTCTTCCTCTGATATCCCTAGCCTGTTTAAGGCTTCAAGAAGATTCTGCTTAGTTAGTTTCTCTCTTAAAGCTCTCATTATTAGTTCGACTGCTAGGAATGGTCTTCTAATTTCACTGAGGTCTACATCAGACGTCTATTCCTCCAGTAGGTATACTATTTCTGGCGGAGCCCTATATTCTTCACCAAGATATTCTCCTTTACTACTATAGTCTGGAATTTTTATCGCTAAGCCTAAGGCAGATAAATCTTCCATAAAACTCGATGCCTTTTTGTGTATCCTACCATTATAGTTTACTAGAACTCTTGATATAAACATGTCATAGATTTGAGGCTCATAGATTTTAGCTCTAGCTTTCTTTAAACCTTCAAGAACAAGTCTTAAGTCTCCATAAACTCTTTTAGAAGCTTCATATATTCTAAATAATTGACTAGGTTTCATAACTGATATCTCTAAAGCCGAAGTAGCTCCAGACAAAGCAGCGTCTAGATCTAAGCCCTCTGTTTTAACATTTAACCATGCAGCTTTTCCATTTCTTAAGTTTATAGCGCTCAAAGCAATAACTTTAAGGAGTGTAGGAGGATACTTGCTTAGTATGCCAACTAGTTTAGTAATTATATTCTCCAGGTATTTCTGAAAAATTTGTGAACCTAAATCAAATCCCTTTTCAGTGAGTACATAATATCTAACATTAGCAGCTTCTCCGTAAACTGTTGTCTCGCTTATACCTGTAGGAATAAGATAGTATTTCCTTACTAGATCTACTACCCAATCTTCGGCCTCAAAAAGTACTTCAGTTGGATAAGGATACTGAGTTCTCTTAATTTCTATCTCATAAGGCAGTTTCTTAGCCACATAAAGAACTTTAATAAAATTAACTACTGGATCTACTGGAAGGCCTAAGGAAGCAATTTCTTCTATAAATTTTTCGAGTTTCATATATGTCTATCTTTAGAAGAATCGTAACACAATATAAGTGTTATTCAAAACTCATTATTAGCCCTACAACACTAGTACCTGAAATTATATTTGGTTTTTCTGCTAGGTATATGTCTTACCTTAAATAGTATGTAACATATTTACATGCTGAAATAGCTATATCTTTGCTAAAGATAGCTTCAGGCATAAATCCATAAGTTCCTGAGTGTTCTCCAAAGTTACTTATTAGTTGGAACGCCTTCGAGAGATAGGCCCTAAGCAGTTTTAATCTGTTTTCATGCATACCTTTTATACCTTTGTCTTGAACATAATTTCTCAGCCCCTCTACCACTTTCCTAAAGAATTTTATACTACCTTCATAGTCAGCTATGTAGAACCTAGTGAGTGCTTCGATTAGGTCAGATGCTATATATTGTAAATTGGCATCATATAAGATGCCTATAACTTCGACGTCTCTCCCAATCTGTTCTAATGTATTTCTCTCCATTTCGATGGATTCTTTAACTTTATCGGGTACTGTTGTATCTATTTTTACTCTAAACTCGTTAGGAAATATAGGCGTCTCAGATACTTTGTCCTTAATAACACTGATGAGACCTAATAGTAAGAACTCTACAATATATCCTACAGGTATACCATCTTGTAAATGAAAACGTGTAAGATCCAAATAATATGTGTAAGAGATTTTCTTAATAGGTAATACGAATAGCTGTTTATACTCCTTTATGACTTTACCTTTCTCGTTATAGAATCTACTTAAGTAAACTCTTCCCTTGAGGTGAAGACCTCTTTCTATAGCCTTGAAGATTAACGGATACATATTAGAGACTTCATAAGGTATCTCTACCATACACAAAGAATTAACTTCTTCTAGTTTGTCCGCTATTAGTATGGGCATGGATCTCGATTAAATATCTAAGTGTTAAATAATAAGATTTTATTTAGAGGCATGAAAGATCATCTCAGCTGATACTTAGTATCGATAATAATGCACTCGCTGTGCTTGTAGGGGAGTCTGTTGGGACGAATATAGCTTGAGGTTCAGGCCTTTGTAATCTTCAGAGAATTTTATCTAGCTTTAATTTAAAGAGAGCCTTAGCTGCTATAGTCTATGGTCATAGAGAAAAAGTTACTTAATGCTATTAGGAGAGCCAAGGAAAAGAATACTGTTGCTTTTGTGCATGGTATTGATGCTTTGGTGTTATCGTGCTGAGAGAAGACTAATAGAATACTGCTGAAGAGACTGAGTAAGGGGCGGAAGGTAAGATGTATGCATCAGTCAGTAGTACAGCTACTTAATCACTAGCTATGAGCACGATTGATTAAAGGCGTTTTATTGAAAATACATGCCTGTAAATTGCCTCTTGTAATTGCCTCTAATAACTCTTGAATGCTCATAAATAATACTCTTGTATAAACTTTCTCATGGATCTCCTTCAGATTGATTAATAACCTATTTAATTGCTTTACGCATTCTGTGTCAGCTCTAGCAGGTTGAAGAAAGAGTAAAAGATAACCAGAAATAGCATTGTATCCTCCAAGTTTTTCTTCAAGCTCCTTGAGTTTCTTCGATTTTGTTTTAGGTTGAATATACCTTAAGTATTTGAAAAGACTTTCTTTATATGATTTCCAGATGTTGTCTTTCTGCTTTTTATCACATGTGTAGCTTAATGAGGTATCCGGCTTGTTCTTCATAATCTTGCTTGTATTATCTAATATTGTTTTGCATATGTCTTTTTTCCAAAGTTTAGCGTCAACTATCAGCATATAAATATCATCATTCATCATTAACGGTATTGCTATATCTTCTTGGCCTGGTCCTCCTGTGTCGTATTTATAGTATAAGTACTCAATAACTTCTTCACTGAATCTTCCTTCAGCCAGGGTCCTCGTAAGCATAGCTTTAAGAATTTCCTCAAACCACTTGCTAGGCTTTGCTCCGCTACCAAGTGTTTTTTCCGCTTTTCTTTTTCTTTGTCTGAGAAGAGTCAAGCCATAATGTTCAAGGTTTTTATATAAATACATGAAGGGGGTTAGAGCTTTAATATTCATTAAGTAATTTATATTGGTAAAAGCCTCGTATTCATTACGATATAGTTTTTTATTAGATATTTCTCTACTGATAGCGATTAATTTTTTCAGAATGTCATTATAGAGCTTAAGTCCCTTTCTTGTTTCTGGTAACGGTAGGGGTACTGTAAATAAGGATAGTATATGAGGATTGTCGACGGATTTTTTGATCAGCATTTTACCGAGTTGAGTAAGTTTTTCTCCATCTTCTTTTCTTATTAAGTCTATTATTCTGTTCGCTGGTATCATGATAAACGGAATAATGAATTCATCGTGTTCTTCGGTAATGCATTCAACAAAGTAGTTAGTTGTCTCAAAAGACAAGAACACTCTAGTCTTTACATTTTGACGTGGCGGAATGTCTGCAAAGACAATGTGAGTTCCACATGTATTAACACTATATTCACCAACTTTCTTACTTATGGCTTCTAGCAGGGCCTTCAAGTATTTTTCTAGGTTGATGTCATAGACCCAAAGACCTTTAATTTCTCGCAATACATCCATGCTTTCTAGTAGTTTCATACACTCCCAGCCTAGTTCATAGACAAGTTCTTTCTCTTCGTAACGTATACAACTCTTACAGTTAACGAGTTTATTTAAAGAGAGAATTGCTCCTAACGCTTCTTTTGCTTTATCCACTTTTGGCATACCTCCCACAATATGTAAGATAATTCTGTTACATATTCACGATTCATGTTATGGAAGAATATATCACCTGTGCTAGTGAAACTTATCTTAGAGAACTCGCCGGTTAATGGAAGTCTTCCTGCTAAGGTCACCGTTACTAATTCCTTTATATTACTGCTCTTACTTAAGTCTTGTCTGAATTTATCGTATTCAGAAGATACTGTTTCCACGACTTTTGAAAGGTGTTCAAAACTAATTTTACCGGGGAGAAGATTTGATAACGGTGATAGTGATACTTCCAGCCGCAATAATGTGTGTTTTCCCATCTTATATTCAATGGTGATTCTCTCAATTTCTAAGGAATCTATAAAGTGTTCTATAGAGTCTCTGTGTGTAAATGACTTCTTTTCTTCTTTGCTCAATATTCTTTTTGCATGATCTTTCAATTGTTTTTCAAAAGCTTTGAGCGCCTTTTCTATTTTAACTCCACTATGACCCTTGATTGCTTGGACTATTTCATTAATGAAAACGGATGCTGATACCGAGTACCCTTCGGGCTCGAGGGAACGAAGATAAGCAGTATTGATTTGTTTACCCAGTAGTAGTATCAGTAGCTCGTCCATAATCTCAGTGACTATTCGGTTCCTTTTATTAATTAGAGAAAAATTGGTAATGAGCAATAATCTGTCATGGCTCTCCGGTACTGCAAACTCGATATAGAGAGGTGAAGCCAGTTTCCTAGGCTCTGATCTTACACCTTTATTAGTGAGTTCTGTTATTGTTCTAATTGCTCCAATTCTGTATGCAATTAGGATTAAACTATTAAATTCTGTACCAAACAGTTTTCTCCTTCTAACGACAGGATATTGAATATCGAATGGAAAACCTCTCTGGTTAAGCCATGTCTTAATTTCGATGTATCTACGGCGAAGCTCTAATGGATTCTCTATTAACTGGATAATTGATTCAGTAAGTTTCTTTAGTTTCTGTTTATGCTTAGTAAATTCAAGTATGCTATGCGGTTTAGATTCTACGAATGAAAAAGCAATTACAAAATCATAGTGAAATCCTGATATCACTTTTTCTAATTCTTCTACATCACATCTCTCGATTACGAGCGCTGATATCACGGCAATAATAAATGACGCGAGGAATAGCATAAATTCGGTCCTAGGAGATAATATGCCTAGCTTAGATGCAACACTATCAGCTTTTCTAACGACTTCAATCTTTGTCTCAAAAATACTCTGTGCTTTAGAAAGAATATCGTGATAAAGCTTAGATTCCTCTCTCTTCCTCTCATCGATTACCTCTTTGTATCTTTGAGCAAACGTATTACAAGCGACATATCTAGCACTCCTTCTTATTTCGTTAAATCTTGAAATAAGTCTGTCAATGTAGTCTAAGTTATTCTGAGAATGCATCAGAGATTGCCTTATCTCCTCTAATTCTTTTTCAAAAAGATATTTCCTAAACTCTGTAACTTTTCGAAATCTCTTACCATTAGTAGTAAAAGTTCTTTTATACTTGTCAACAATTTTCAAGCTGCAAATTATATTCTTAAGTTTTTCTATTATTTCGTTAACTTTGGAGTCTGTCATAATATATCACAATCTTTACTAGTTTTTGTTAAAGAGATTCTTTGAGTTATTCTCTTAGTGTCTGTCTTTAACTCTTCATCTAGTATTTTTACAAGCTCGTATCCTTCTTTCACAAGTCTGCTAGTATTCTTTGGAATCTTAACTCCTATAGCCTTTAAAGTGTCTTTTATTGCTTTTTCTACGAAGCTAACAATGTCGTCAGAATCTCTGTAGTAGGAACGTGTAAATTTAGGCATTATGTTTGATGACCAACCACTAAGCCATATGCCTTTTATCATTTCTTCTAAAATATAGCCACGTCTTCTAGCCTTGTCTATTTGTTCCCTTAGTTCAGATATAACTTCTTCCTCAGTCTTTTCAGCGAACTCATTGATTTCTATAAATTCGCCTAATTCGTCTTCGTACTCTATGTACTTTGGTTTTCCTTTATTCTTCTTAAAGGAAAAATAAGTTGCTATTATGCTGTCAAGAATCATTCCCGCTCGTGATAGTCTATAGAGCTGCATGAGTCTGGTCGCTCTTTCTTCACTGAGAAGTGGTTTCAAATAGTTCATAACCTTTTTGACTACATCTTCATCGTAGACCCTCATATATGCTAGTAGGAGAGCGTCACTAGCACCCTCCTCTATCGAATACTCAAGTATCTCGTATAGTTTTCTTTCATCCTCACTCTCGTCTACGAGATGCCTAGGGGGATAAGCAACTAGAACTATCTTTTCTAGTTCTCTCACTTTGCTCCAAACATCTTTACTATTATCACTCATGATGAGTGCTTCATCGATTAACCCAGATACGTCAACTGCTTCTTTGAGTAATCTCTCACTAACTTCAATATACTTTTTTATTGTGTCAACCAATATTGGCTGACCATTAACTTCCTTCGGCGTGTGATCAATTATGATGCTGTACAGTTTGACTATATCTTCTGCTGGAAGACCGTCTCCATCAATGCCGGAGTACTCTCCTATAATATGTGGCAGGACATTAAGTACGAACTCCCTTGCTGCCTGATATGGTATAGGCGCACTCTTTGCGTTACTAAAAATCTTGGCTGCTACACCTAGTTCAACAATTGCATTAAATATGTTTGCTAGCCTTATTAACAGAACCTCTAATATAACTCTGTATACAGAGTTTTCGTCGATACTTTGAGGCAAACCGAATATTACTCCCTCAGCGAGAGTCCATAGAAGTCCGCCCACTCTCCACTCATACACCATGCTGTCTCCATGCTTCTCTCTAATTTCATTTATGAGATCTGTTACTTGAAACGGTTTGGGGGATAACTTCAATCTGTATTTTCCTCTACCTACTTGCTCTAAATAACCTCTTTCGATAAGTCGCTTCAATATTCTTCTAGTATTGCCTCTATACTTTATGTTAGACACTATCCCCATCTCAACAAATGCTGCATGAATTTCTTTGAATGATAGTACATCTCCTTTTTTACGCCAAAGACTTAATATTCGGCTAAGCATAATTTGTTCTTCAAGAATACTGCGCCTACCTCTGCTTTTTCTGGGAACCAAAGACCACATCCATGCTAATGTAGGCAACCATTGATAAAATGTTATCGAAAATGATAACAGTTATCCGAAACCTAGACTAGGTATATGAGCGAGCTAAGAGCTACAACAAGGAGATACTAGTTTAATAAGAGATGGGAAAAAACGATTCACCTTTAATAGGCTTGAAAACTAGTGTCTCATCGTAGTAGGATTCCAGGACTACCTTGAAAATTTTCTGAATACTCGAAGAATTTCTAACTCTATTTTCGAAGGTATCTGGGTTCTATTTCTTCGGGTTTTCTTCTGTTTGAGTATATTATTTTGCCGTTTTTGAATACTATTAGTTCTCCTGGGAGGAAGTTTTCCCATGTTTCATTAGTCAATGGTCTTGTTGCTATGATGTATCCTTGTTGCTGGGGGCGTTTTTCTTCGGCTAAATCTATTTCCCAGTCGATGTCTTTTAGCTTTATTTTGCTGTAAGGTGGTTTGCGGTGGAGTAGGCAGAGTCCGTTGTAGCCGTCTTTATCGTAGTAGCAGAACAAGTATTCACTATCAGAGAAAACGCAGTTGAGGTATCCGTAGTTGTTTATTTCGGCTAGGAGTCCTGCGAGCCAGTCGAAGTCGCTTTTCTTCCACTCAACTATTCCTCTTTCCTCTATTTGGCTGAGGAGGTAGCAGAAAAGATACTCTGAGTCAGTTTCACCTACTGGCTCAAACCTACCTAGCTTTAGTTCCCGGTAGCCGTGCAGTGTCCCATTATGCGCAAAAACATAATCTTTCCCAAAAAGCTCTCTCTTAAATGGATGTGTATTCCGGTAGCTTAATTCACCGCGACTAGCAAGCCTAACATGACCTATAAAAATCTTAGACTTAATTAACTCATAGTTTTCTATGAAACTGGCTAAGCGGCTTTCGGTAGCAGTTAAAGGTTCTTTAAACACTACAGCGGAGTTGTCGGGGTAGAATGCAAGTCCCCATCCATCAGGATTACGTCTACCCCGAACCCTAAATCCCTTAAACGAAATCCTAGGACTTACCGGTAAATTAAAACATAGGGCGAGAAGCTCACACATATTCTCACTAAAATAGAATACACTTAGGCTTCAATATTTACTTACCGAATTGAATATTCGACTAAACCATACTGCTAGTTAGTCTAGGCGGAAAATTTTCGCTTTAAATAGTTGCTAAAGTGATAAATTCTATGTAGGAAATTCGTATTGTCTAGGAGCAATTATAGTTGATTGAATTGGGTAAAAGTATACGAAGAGGCGAGTTAGTATTGCTAGGGATTTGGGTGTGCTAGATACATGCTTGTTCTAGTGGCGAATCTTATTTCGTGGCGGTCTCTTTGTAAATATTTATTTATTTTCAATTAATTCATATACATATTTCCTCAATAAAGGGTTTTTGGTGTTGGCATGGAATGTCTTTGAGTTGTGTAACAGTCGTCAATTTTTTTAACGGTTGTTATATAGATTAAGGTGTGAGGCTGGTGACTAGGTTTTTGCTTTCAAGGTATGGTGGGAAAGCTGTGACTAAGGCGGATCTCGCTGAGCTCTGTGGTAGGTTTGGCGTGGATCTAGATTACTTCGTGAACTATGTTATTAGGTATGGTTATGTGGTTAGGATACTTAGG